>Ga0182746_1001164_pt1 | contig 26331 bp, 28 predicted proteins | sample eDN3rd30CBELigOP_FD_128881 | JGI IMG/M metagenome (GOLD analysis project Ga0182746, IMG submission 128881) | Enriched Organic Plus compost microbial communities from Emeryville, California, USA - eDNA 3rd pass 30_C BE-Lig OP (version 2) (version 2) ... | reverse complement strand
TCTGCGCGCCCGCGAACTGACGACCAATGCCTATGCCGAACTGACCCTGCCGCTTGCACTTGATGATGGCAGGCGGGTCGAGGCTGTCACTTATGTGATCCGCCGCGATCACGACCAATATGCCGGCACGATTGACCTGCAGGAACAGGCCCGGATCATCGCCCGCGCACATGGCGGGCGCGGGCCGAATGCCGATTACCTGTTCAACACCGCCCGCCATCTTGAGCAGATGGGAATCAAGGACCGCGCGATGGAGGAGCTGGTTCGCAACGTCCGCGATCTGCTTCAGCCGCGCCGGGAATAGTATGGCCCGCCCTTCGTGGTGCTTGGCAGCCGCGATTGCGGATTCTACAGTCGAGCCGAACGCAGCAAGGGGGTCGAACTTGTCCCGCACCGACGCCGAACCGCCCGAAGAGACGCCCGCCGAAACCCGCCGCGCCCGCGCTGCCCGGCTGGCCGCGACGCGGAGGACCGGCGAAGCAACCGGCGGTCCCGCGCAGCCGCATTTCTCGCAGCCGGTGCGACAGATCCTGCTGATGCTGATCGTGCTGGCGCTGGTCGTCGCCGGGGCATGGTTCGCCTATGGCCGGATCGTATCTATCTTTCACTCGAATGAATATCTGAACGGGGTCATCCTTGCCGTCTTTGTCATGGGCGTGCTCGGGTGCTTCTGGCAGGTGGCCGAGCTGGTCAAATCGGTCAGCTGGATCGAGCGGTTTGCCGCCCGCCGCCGCAATGCGACCGGCAAGGGGGTCGAGACGCAGGACCCCGAAGGCCCGGATGACGCGCCGCGCCTGCTCGCCCCTTTGGCATCGCTGCTGGGGCAACGCGGGCCGGTTGGCGGGGTGATTTCGACCGAATCGTCACGCTCGATCCTCGAATCGGTGGGCACACGCATCGACGAGGTGCGCGATATCACCCGCTACCTTGCCAACCTGCTGATTTTCCTTGGTCTTCTTGGGACTTTCTACGGACTTGCCACCACGGTCCCGGCAGTGGTCGATACCATCCGCGCCCTTGCCCCTAAGGAAGGCGAGACGGGGATCGAGGTCTTTAACAAGCTGATGACCGGGCTTGAGTCGCAGCTTGGCGGCATGGGCACAGCCTTTTCCAGCTCGCTTCTTGGGCTGGCGGGTTCTTTGGTCGTCGGGCTGCTTGAGCTGTTTGTCACCCATGGCCAGAACCGCTTTTACCGCGAGCTTGAGGAATGGATGTCGGGCTTTACCCGCATCGGCCTGGGTGGGACCGAGGGGCAAAGTCTCGGCGAGGCCGCCCTTGTCAGTTTCCTTGAACGGTTCGAGACGCAGCTGACCGGGTTGCAGCAGTTTTATCACCAGCGCGACGAATTGCGCGATCAGGAGGCCTCGGCCGCTGATCGCCGCTCGCTCGCGCTGGCACAAGAGGTCGAGCGACTGACAGGGCTGCTGGGCTCTGACCGCGACCAGCTTAGCGCCACCCTTGCCGCGGAACGCGAGACCGCGGCGCAAGCACTTGCCGGGGTTGAGCGCGCGATAGTGGGGCTAAACGAGGGGCAGGCGAAACTGTTCGAGGCTCCGCGCCACGATCCGGCCCTGTTGCCCGCGCTTGAGCGTCTCGCCGATGGGCAGGCGCGGTTGATCGCCCTTGCCGAGGCGGGTGCCCCCGATGAAACGGCCCTGCAATCGAGCCTTGAACGTCTGATTGGCGAGCAGTCGCGGCTGATCACCCTTATCGAGGGCTCCAACGAAACATCCTCTGCCATGGCTGGGCGTATGGCGACACTGAGCCAGGCGCTGGAACGCCTGGCCGAGGGGCAAAGCCGCCTGCCGGAACAGGCCGATACCGGCCGCGCGCCCCCGAGAACCACCGCCGTCGACGATCCCGAGGCACGGATGCGGTTGCGCTCGATAGACGTGCAACTGGGCCGGCTGGTCGAAGAGGCCGCCAGCGGTCGCGACGGGCTGATAGCGGAGCTGCGTAGCGATCTGGCCGCACTGACCCGCGCCATCCGCAATCTGGAGCGCGGCGATGGGACTTAGCCGGGGCAACGGCAACCGCTTCTCGGCCAACATCTGGCCGGGTTTCGTCGATGCTATGACCGCGCTGCTGATGGTCATGATGTTCGTTCTGACCATCTTTCTGCTGGTGCAATCGGTGTTGCGCGAACAGATCACCACGCAGGACAGCGAACTGGACCAGCTTGGCCGTCAGGTGGCGGAACTGACCGACGCGCTTTCGACCTCACAAGCGCGCGCCGACTCGCTTGACCGTGACCTCAGCGCCGAGCGTGCACGGCTGCGGCAGTCCGAACAGGCAGTCGCCAGCGCCCGGGCCGAGCTTGACGCCCAGGCCGAGACAGCAAGGCTTGCCGCCGCCCGGCGAGAGGCGCTTGAGGCATTGGTCGCGGATCTGCGCCAAAAAAGCTCAGAGACGCAGGAGAAACTGGACGCGACCGAAGCCGCGCGGCTTGCCGATGCCGCCGCCGTCGCAGCCCTGCGCGAGCGGCTGGCAAAGTCAGAGACCGAGCTTGACGCCGCGACACTGGAACTTGAAGCCGCGCGCAAAAAGGCCGAGGAAACCCTGACGCTGCTTGCCGCCGCCGAGGTCGCGCGCAAAGAGCTTGGCGAACAGGTCGCAACTCAGGCAAGCGAGGCTGAGAAACAGGCGGGGCTGCTGAACCTTGCGCGTCAGAAACTCTCGGAACAAGAGGCGCTGTCGGTCGAGGATCGCCGCCGTATGGAGGCGCTGAACCGGCAGGTGGCCCAGTTGAACGAACAGCTTGGCAGCCTGCGCGCTGTGCTTGAGGCCACGGGCGAAGAGCGCCGCGAAGCCGATCTGCGCGCCGGGGATCTGGGTCGGCAGCTGAATGTGGCGCTGCTGCGCGCTGCCGAAGAGGAACGCAAGCGCCGCGCCCTTGAAGAAGAGGCCCGCACCAAGGCCGAGGAAGAGGCCAAAGATCTGGCACGCTACCGCTCGGAATTCTTTGGCCGGCTGTCACAGATCCTTGCAGGGCGCGAGGGTGTGCAGGTGGTGGGCGACCGTTTTGTCTTTTCCTCAGAGGTGCTGTTTGCGCCGGGCGAGGCCACGCTTTCGCCTGATGGCCGCACTCAGGTCACGCGCGTCGCCGAGATGCTGCGCCAGATCGCGAATGAAATCCCGACCGAGATTGACTGGATGATCCGCGTGGACGGCCATACCGACAATGTGCCGCTATCCGGGCTGGGACGCTACCGCGATAACTGGGAACTGAGTCAGGCGCGCGCGCTGGCGGTGGTGCGCTATCTGGTCGATGACCTTGGCTTTCCGGCAAATCGCCTTGCCCCTGCAGGCTTTGCCGATACCCGCCCGGTGGCTCAGGGCGACACGGCCGAGGCCCGTGCCCAGAACCGCCGGATTGAGCTGAAACTGACCGAACGCTAGGGCAGGGCGGTGATGCCCCGCCACAGAAGCGGTTTTTCTGGGGGCTTAGTCTTCTGGGGCAGCAGTTTCGCGCGGCGGCCGGCCGATGATGTCGCGCAGCGCATCCAGTTCGATGAAATTGTCGGCCTGACGGCGCAGTTCATCGGCAATCATCGGGGGTTGGCTGCGCATGGTCGACACAACCGAGACCCGAACACCCTGACGTTGCAACGCCTCGACCAGCGGGCGAAAATCGCCATCGCCTGAAAACAGCACGGCATGATCAAGCCGGGGCGCCAGTTCCATGGCGTTCACGACCAGCTCGACATCCATGTTGCCCTTGACCTTGCGGCGACCCAGCCCGTCGATATACTCGCGCGCAGGTTTCGTCACCATGGAATAGCCGTTGTAATGCAGCCAATCAACCAGGGGGCGAATCGGTGAGTAATCATCATTCTCCAGCAGGGCCGTATAATAATAGGCACGGACAAGCTTACCCCGCCGCTCGAACTCCTGCCGCAGCAGCTTATAATCAATGTCAAAGCCCAGCGACTTTGCCGCAGCATAAAGATTCGACCCGTCGATGAACAACGCCAGCCGGTCATCCTTGTAAAACACGATGCCCCCGAAATGAACCATAACTCTACTAGAAACACGAACTTAGTTCTTGTGGCACTGGGTGCAAACCTTCCCAGCTCGGTAGGGGCGCCCGGTGACAGCTTGAAATTCGCGCTGAATAAGGTCCTGAACTTACCACAAGTTGTGCCGGTGTCCATCAGTCGATTCTGGCAAACGCCCGCTGTGCCGTCAGGTTCTGGTCCCGATTACGTGAACGCAGCGATGGCTTTTCACTGTCCGCTGCCACCCGACGAGCTGCTTACCCACCTGCACGGGATCGAGGCAGAGCTGGGCCGGACGCGTGATGGCGGGCGCTGGCAGGCGCGGGGAATCGACCTTGATCTGATCGCCGTCGGGGACATGGTTCTGCCTGATGCGGCAGGGCAGGATGAGTGGCGCAGCCTGCCCCCCGCAGAACAACCTTTGCGTGCACCCGACCGGCTGATCCTGCCGCACCCCCGTCTGCAGGATCGCGGCTTTGTGTTGGTGCCTTTGGCCGAGGTGGCCCCCGACTGGATGCACCCGCGCCTGCGCCTTACTGTCGCACAAATGCTTGCTGCCCTGCCTCCCGGGGCGCTGAGGGGGATGGTGCCGGCAAGTTCTTGACATTTCCGTCGTCAAGGCCCAAATATCCGGCTCCGCCCCTGCACCCCGATTCCAGCTGATAAGGTGACCGATGGCCCGCGTTACAGTCGAAGATTGCGTCGACAAGGTTCCGAACCGTTTTGACCTGGTGATGCTGGCAGCCCATCGCGCGCGCGAAATCGCGTCGGGTAGCCCTCTGACCATTGATCGCGACAACGACAAGAACCCCGTCGTCGCCCTGCGCGAGATTGCCGATGAAACCCAGCCCGTGGACGAGCTGCGTGAGCGCATGATCGAAGGTCATCAGACCCAGATCGAGGTCGATGAGCCCGAAGAAGACGCGATGGCGCTGCTGCTGGGTGTTGAAATGGACCGCCCGAAACCCGCCGATGAAGAATCGGAAGAGCGCATGCTGCGCATGATGCTGGAAGCTCAGGGCAGAAACTGACGCAAAGGGTCTTCGGCACATCATGATCGACGTCGAAGACCTCATTGCACTTATCCGCAATTACAACCCGCGAACCAATGCCGAACTGGTCCGTGACGCCTACGAGTATGGGCGCCGCATGCACGAAGGCCAGTTCCGCCATTCGGGCGAACCCTATTTTACCCATCCGGTCGCGGTGGCCGCCATTCTGACCGAGATGCGGCTTGATGATGCCACCATCATCACCGCGCTTTTGCATGACACGATCGAGGATACGCGCTCGACCTGGAATGAGGTGGCGCAGATCTTTGGACGCGAAATCGCCGATCTGGTCGATGGCGTCACCAAACTGACCAACCTCGAACTTTCCGGCGCGCATTCCAAACAGGCCGAAAACTTTCGCAAGCTTTTCATGGCGATGTCGCGCGATCTTCGCGTGATCCTTATCAAGCTGGCCGACCGCCTGCACAACATGCGCACCATCAAGCATATGCGCGCAGAAAAGCAGCTGCAAAAGGCGCGCGAAACCATGGATATCTTTGCGCCTCTGGCTGGGCGTATGGGTATGCAATGGATGCGCGAAGAACTTGAGGACCTTGCCTTCAAGGTCATCAATCCCGAAGCCCGCAACTCGATCATCCGTCGCTTTGTCAGCCTGCAGCGCGAAAGCGGCGATATCATCCCCAAGATTACCGCCGATATCCGCGCCGAGCTTGAGCGCGAGGGGATCGAGGCCGACGTCTACGGCCGTGCCAAAAAGCCCTTCAGCATCTGGCGCAAGATGCAGGAAAAGCAGCTCAGCTTTTCGCGCCTGTCAGATATCTATGGGTTCCGCATCATCACCCGGACCGAAGCGGACTGCTATCGCACCCTTGGCGTGATCCACCACCGCTGGCGTGCCGTGCCGGGGCGGTTCAAGGATTACATCAGCCAGCCCAAGGCAAACGGCTATCGCTCGATCCACACCACCGTATCGGGGCGCGATGGCAAGCGGGTCGAGGTGCAGATCCGCACCCGCCAGATGCATGAAGTCGCCGAGGCCGGCGTCGCCGCCCATTGGGCCTATCGGGACGGCGTGCGCACCGCAAACCCCTTTGCCGTCGATCCGGGCGAGTGGATTGCCAGCCTGACCGAGCGTTTCGGCGAAGAGGATCACGACGAATTCCTCGAGCATGTTAAGCTCGAAATGTATTCCGATCAGGTTTTCTGCTTCTCGCCCAAGGGGGATGTGATCCCGCTGCCAAAGGGCGCAACGCCGCTGGACTTTGCCTATGCGATCCATACGCGGCTTGGCTCGTCCTGCGTCGGCGCCAAGGTGGATGGCATCCGGGTGCCGCTGTGGACCCGGCTCAAGAACGGGCAATCGGTCGAGATCATCGCCGCCTCGGGTCAACGGCCACAGGCAACCTGGCTGGATATTGTCGTCACCGGCCGCGCCAAGGCCGCAATCCGGCGCAGCCTGCGGCAAGAGGACCGGACGCGCTTTATCCGCCTTGGCTCGGAACTGGTGCGGGTGGCGTTTGAGCATGTCGGCCGCAAAGTCAGCGACAAGGCGCTGCGCACCGCAGCCAAGACCATGGCGCTGCCCGATACTGATGAGTTGCTGGCACGCATTGGCAGCGCCGAGATTTCGGCCCATGACGTACTGACCACGCTTTACCCCGAGCTTGCCGAAAAGCGCAGCGAAATCGACGCCAGGCGCGCCGTTGCCGGGCTGGAGGCCGATCAGGAATTCACCCGCGCACCGTGCTGCAACCCCCTGCCGGGTGAGCGGATCGTCGGCATCACCTATCGCGGCAAGGGGGTGGTGATCCACGCCATCGACTGTCCGGTGCTGGCGGAATTCGAAGAAAGCCCCGAACGCTGGGTAGATCTGCACTGGCGCGAAGGCCAGCACCCGGCCGCCTATTCGACCATGCTGTCCCTGACCATCCGCCATGACGCCGGGGTTCTGGGGCGTATCTGCACGCTGATCGGGATACAGGGGGCGAATATCTCGGATCTGGAATTCGTCGATCGCAAGCCAGATTTCTATCGCCTGCGCATCGAGGTCGAGCTGCGCGACAGGGAGCACCTGCACGCACTGCTGACTGCGCTTGATGCCGAAAGCGACGTGGCACAGGTCTCGCGCATCCGGGACCCCTTGGCCCATGTCACCTGAAAACGTGACCTGAGGCCCGGCCCACATGTTCAAAAGACGCAAGCCGCTGAGCTATGCTCAGATGTGGACCGAAATGTTCTATCCACGCTCTGGCTGGCGGCGGGCGTCGAAATATGTGCTGCACCGGTTGCGGCGTTTGCCGGACCAGCCGCATCGCGTGGCGCGCGGCTGGGCCTGTGGGATCTTCATTTCGTTCACGCCCTTTTTCGGCTTTCACTTCATGGGCGCGGCGGCGTTGGCCTGGCTGATCCGCGGCAATATCCTTGCCGCTTTGTTGGGGACCTTTGTCGGCAACCCGCTGACCACTCCTTTTATCGCGCTAACCTCGGTCGGACTTGGCCGTTGGATGCTTGGGGTTGAGGGCAAGTTCACCCCGCATCTGATCTTTGACGAATTCACCCGCGCAGGCAGCGAGTTGTGGAACAACCTGCTTGCCCCGCTGAGCGCCGAACGCACAGCCCATTGGGATCAATTGCAGCAGTTCAACGAACAGATCTTTCTGCCCTATGCGGTCGGGGGGATTCTGCCCGGGCTCGCCGTTTCGGTCGCGGCGCATTACATGACCGTGCCGCTGATCCGCGCCTATCACCGTCACCGCGCGAAACAGATGGCCGAGCGTATCGCCCGGGCTAAGGCCCGGCGCGAGCTTGAACTGGCCACAAAAGCCGCTGCTGAAAAACAGCCGTCTGGGCCGGAAAGCTAAAATCCCAGCCGGTCGCGCAGGGAATACCAACTCATTCCCGCGACAAGCAGCGGCCAGCGCAGCGCAGCCCCACCGGGGAAGGGGGGCGAGGGCAGGGCAGCCATGGTATCGAAACCTTCGCTCTGTCCCTGAACTGCCTTGGCCATCAGCCAGCCAGCAAGCGTCGCCAGTGCCAGCCCGTGCCCGGAATAGCCGCTGGCCGAAAGGCAATTCGGCGCCGGCCGGGCAAAGCAGGGCATACGGTTCATCGTAATCGCCAGCGTGCCGCCCCAGGCATGGGTCAGCTTTACATCAGCAAGGCCGGGATAAATCTCAAGCAACGGCTTGCGCACCTTGGCGGCAATATCCGGGGGGAAACGGTAACTGACATTCTCGCCCCCGCCAAAGATCAGTCGCCCTTCGGTATCTAACCGCCAGTAATTCACCACGAATTTCGTATCATGCACGCCGATGGGGCGGGTCAGGACCCCGGCCTGACGCGCGCCCAAGGGCTCGGTCGCGACGATGAAATTGTTGATCGGCATGACGCGGGCCGCGACATGGTTATCAAGGTTGCCCAGATAGCCATTGGCGGCCAGAATCACATGGTCGCAGATCACGCGGCCCCTGGCGGTCTGAACCACGGTCTTTTCGCCAGCCCGGATCGCATGGCGGATATGGTGGACATGGCTCAGCTCGCGGATTTTTGCCCCTGCAGCATCGGCCAGCCGCGCCATGCCGATGGCAAGGTTAAGCGGGTGCAGATGGCCCGCACCGTGATCAAGCTCGCCCGCGATATAGCGATCCGAAGGCACTAAAGCACGGAATGCCCCGCGTTCCATCAGCTCGATCCGGTCATAGCCATAGTCGCGAGCAAGCCTCTCGATCATCGCGCGGGCATGATCGAATTCCGCTGGTTTGCGAAAGGCATGGGCGATACCATCGGCGACCGGAACCCCGGCGCGCGAGGCCAGGTCGCGGGTCAGGCGTTTGGCCTCTTCGGCCATGTCCCAAAGCCGGCGGGCCGCTTCGCGCCCGGCCATTCTTTCCAGCTCATCAACCTCAAGCCGCTGGCCGGAACCAATCTGGCCACCATTGCGCCCCGAGGCGCCAAAGCCGACGCGATGCGCCTCAAGCACCACGACATCGCGCCCGGCCTCGGCCAAATGCAAGGCCGCCGAAAGGCCGGTATAGCCTGCACCGACCACCACGACATCGGCCCGTTCTTCGCCCAGTTGTGCGGGAAAGGGGGGCAGGGTGTCCCGGGTCTCGGCATAAAGGCTCGGGGGGTATTCCCCGAGACGGTCGTTCGAAAACAAGAGGTTCATGGCCTGCGCCCTTACCGTTCCTTGCCATCCCCGGCCCGGATGATGCGCGGGCCGGGCCCCGGATCACACGTTCAGCAACAGGTGCTCACGCTCCCATGGGCTGATGACCTGCAGGAACTCTTTGTATTCATTGCGTTTAACGGCTTGATAAACGGCTATGAATTCGGCCCCCAGCACCTCGCGCATGGCGGCGCTTTCCTCCATCAGGTCCAGCGCATCGCCAAGGTTATAGGGCAGCTCATCTTCGGACATATAGGCATCGCCCAGGCATTCTGCGCGCGGGTTCTCGGCCTCGATCAGGCCCAGATAGCCGCAGGCAAGGCTGGCCGCGAGGCCAAGATAGGGGTTGCAATCCATGCCTGCCAGCCGGTTTTCGACCCGCCGTGCCTCGGGTTTCGAGATCGGCACCCGCAAGCCGGTGGTACGGTTGTCGCGCCCCCATTCAAGGTTAATTGGCGCAGCAAAATCAGGGACATAGCGGCGATAACTGTTGACATAGGGCGCCAGCAGCGCAATCGCCGCTGGCAGGTGCTTTTGCATGCCAGCGATGAAATGCATAAAGGCCGGCGTCTCGCGTCCCTGTTCGTCCGAAAAGATATTGCACCCGTCACTGGTCGCGATCACCGAATGGTGAATGTGCATGGCGCTGCCCGGTTCACCTTCGATGGGCTTGGCCATGAAGGTCGCGAAACAGTCATGGCGCAGCGCCGCTTCGCGGATCAGGCGCTTGAAGTAAAAGATCTGGTCGGCGAGGACCACCGGATCGCCGTGGTTAAGATTGATCTCGACCTGACCGGCACCGCCTTCCTGCAGGATGCCGTCGATCTCGAACCCCTGCGCCTCGGCAAAATCATAGATATCGTCGATGACCTTGCCGTATTCGTCCACCGCCGACATGGAATAGGCCTGTTTGGCGGCGGCGCGGCGGCCTGTGCGCCCCATGGGCGGCATGATCGGCTGGTTCGGGTCGATGTTGCGCGCGACCAGAAAAAACTCCATCTCGGGCGCAACGATCGGTTTCCAGCCTTTTTGGCGGTAAAGATCGACCACCCGCTTAAGCACGTTGCGCGGCGCGATCGGTACCGGGTTGCCAGACTGGTCCGAGACGTCATGAATGACCTGCAAGGTCACATCCGCCGTCCATGGCGCTGCGGTTGCGGTCGAGAAATCCGGGGTCAGGATCATGTCCGGCTCGGTAAACGCGCCCGAAGGGTTGTCGGCCCAATCGCCGGTAATCGTCTGCAAAAAGATCGAGTTCGGCAGGTAGAAACGCTCTTGATGAGCGAATTTCGAGGCAGGCATTGCCTTGCCCCGCGCCACGCCGGCGATATCGGCGACGATACATTCCACCTCGTCAAGCCGCCGCCCGGCAACATAGTCCTGGGCAGCCTGAGGTGTTTCTTCGATCCAATGCGATTTCATGCGGCCCCCTGCCTGACCTGTTCGCGGTAAGCGCGTGGTGCCTTGAAAAATGCCTCGATCCGGTCGGCGATGCTGGCCGATTGCCGGGTGCCGCCCATGCGGGCGCGGGCCTGTTCCAGCAGCGGCTCGGGCACCGTGCCTTTGGCGCGATGCGCAATCAGCCCCTCGACAAAGCTGTCGTCAAACTCGGGATGTGCCTGCACGGTCAACGCGCGGTCGTCATAGACAAGCGCGGCGTTTTCACAAAACGGGTTGCTGGCCAGCACCTCGGCACCTTCGGGCCGGTGCACCACCTGATCCTGATGCCAGGCGTTCAACGTGACCTTTTGCCCGTTAAAGTCATAATCCTGTGCGCCGACTGCCCAGCCTTCGGGGTGCTTTACCACCTTTCCGCCAAGCGCCTGCGCGATAATCTGGTGGCCAAAGCAGATGCCGACCATAGGCACATGTTCGCCGTAAGCCTTGCGGATGAACTCTTCGAGCGGGGGGATAAAGGGATGATCCTCATAGACGCCATGGCGCGAGCCGGTCAAAAGCCAGCCTTGCGCAGCATGAACGCTGTCAGGAAATTCCATGTTTTCCACGTGATAGCTGGTAAATTCAAAGCCCCGCCCAGCCAGGAGCCGCTCGAACATGGTGTCATAGTCGCCCTTGTCGCCGCGAAGCTCCTGAGGCGACTGGCCACATTTGAGAATGCCGATACGCATGATAATTGGCCTGTCGATTGTCCTGACCAAAGCTAGTCGGGCGCGGCGCGGCGGGCAAGGGGGCTCACGGAACCGCGTTGCGGGGCGCAGGGGGCGCAATGGTCGCATCCCCCCTTGGCAGGGCTGGTTGTCGGACCGCCGCCGCGCTAGGCTTTGCCACAAAGGATCAGCAGAAAAGGACGCCGCCATGGCCGGACTTCGCCCCGATGTGGACCCCGATGGGTTGCAGGAATTCTCGGTCGTCTTTACCGACCGCTCGCTTAACCACATGTCGCAGAAGTTTCAGGGCGTGATGCGCGACATCTCTGCCACGCTGCGCGAGGTGTATGGCGCCGAGGCCGTGGCGCTGGTTCCCGGCGGCGGCACCTGCGCGATGGAGGCAGTTGCCCGCCAGTTTGGCCGCGACGCCCATGCGCTGATCGTGCGAAACGGCTTTTTCAGCTATCGGTGGAGCCAGATCTTGGAGGCAGGGGGCTTTGCCCGCCAGACCACGGTGATGATGGCACGGCCGCAAGGCAATACGCCCCAGCCGCCCTTTGCACCCGCACCCATCGAAGAAGTGGTGGCCCGCATCCGCGAAGCCCGCCCCGATGCCGTCTTTGCGCCCCATGTCGAGACCGCAGCAGGGATGATCCTGCCCGACGATTATATCAAGGCGCTGGCCCAGGCCGCCCATGAGGCCGGCGCGATCATGGTACTGGACTGCATCGCCTCGGGCGCGATCTGGGTCGATATGAAGGCGACCGGGGTCGATGTGCTGATCTCGGCCCCGCAAAAGGGCTGGTCGGCTTCGCCCTCGGCGGGGATGGTGATGCTGTCGCCTCGCGCAATCGAACGGCTGGAGACGACGGTCAGCGACAGCTTTGCGCTGGATCTCAAGAAATGGCGCGCGATCATGCAGGCCTATGAACAGGGCGGCCATGCCTATCATGCTACGCTGCCGACCGACGCCCTGCTGGGTCTGCGCGATGCGATGAACGAGACGCGCGCGTTCGGCTTTGAAGCCGCGCGCGAGGCCCAGTGGCAGCTTGGCGATGCCGTACGGGCTGAGCTTGCACGGCGCGGCCTGCGCTCGGTCGCGGGTGAGGGCTTTGCCGCGCCCGGCGTCGTGGTCTGCTATACTGATGATCCCGAGGTTCAAAGCGGCCGCCGCTTTCTTGCCGAGGGCTATCAGATTGCGGCGGGCGTCCCCTTGCAGGTGAACGAAGGCGAGGGGTTCCACAGCTTTCGTATCGGTTTGTTCGGACTTGATAAACTCAAGGATGTCGAGGGAACGCTGGCCCGGCTGATCCCGGCTTTTGACGCGGTGCTGTGAGACAGATTGACCAAAAGTCGCAGGCGATCCGGGAACAATTCCCGGGCTGAACGGTTGGTTTTGCGAAACCAGTTGCAGCCCTTTGAAAGGACGATGACATGGCCAAACGTGAACTTACCGCCGAAGAACTGAAAGCTCAGGCCCGCGACGCTGCGGACGAAGTGGGCCGCCATGCCCGCCGTGCCGCGGACGAAGCGAGCGAAGCCTATGAAAGCGCAAAAGAGCATGGCGCGGACCTTTATGAAACTGCCCGCGAAAAGGGCGCAGAGTTTGTCGAGACGGCCAGGCGCCGCGGCGCGGAATATGCCGAGGCCGTACGGGAGCAAGGTCACGAATATGCCGGACGCGCACGGGATGAGGCGCGCCGCCTTTATCGTCAGGGTCAGCGCCGCGCTCAGGACGTCGCCGTTCATGCCGAGGAATATTACGACGAATTCTCGGGCATGGTGCGTCGCAATCCCGCGCAAGCTCTCGGGATCGCCGCCGGTGTCGGCTTCCTGCTGGGGCTGATCGTTGCGCGCCGCTGAGGAAGCCAATGTTTGACTATACCAGGAACCTGCAACTTGCCGTCTCTGACAAGTTGCGCCGCGCCGGTCTGAGCGCCGGGGCAGGGGTCGCGCTGCTGATCGGCGCTGGCTTCCTGCTGGCGGCCTTGTGGACCTGGCTTGCATATCATCTGGGCTGGGGCGCGCTTGGCGCCTCGCTCACCCTCGGGATCGCCTTTGTCCTTATCGGGCTGGTGGCGATGCTGATTGCCCGCAAGGAGCGCCACCCGCTGCCCACCACCGACGATCTGAAGGCCGAGGTTGAACAGCGGCTGAGGATGGCCGCCGATGTAGCCGTTGCCAAGGCGACGGGTGCGGCAGATGCGGCCATGGACCGGGCGACGGACAAGGTCGGCCGCCTGATGGAACAGGCCGGGCAACGCGTCCATTCCTTTACCGACAATCTTTCCTATAAGGCCGACCGGCTGGCCGACAGGGCCGAGGCTCGGGTGTATGGCGCTGCACGCAGGGCAGGTGAGACCGCGGCCGACCGCCTTGGCCTGCCGGCCGAGATGCTGCAACAGGCGGCCGAGCGGACCAAGCAGGCCTCGCAATCGCGCATCGGGGCAATCGTGCCACTGATCGGCGCCTTTGCAGTCGGCATGACGCTGGCTTCGCGCCTGCAGGACTGGCGCCATCGCGACGAGGCAGAGAATGGCGAAGAATGGGAGGAAGAGGGTGACTGGCCCGAAGACCCCCGAGGAACCGCCTGAAATCTTGCCCAAAATATACTGATTTGAAAAGAAAAGACCCCGCGGGTGCGGGGTCTTTTCCTTTTGCGGTCCGGTGACCCGTGGTCAGGCGTTCGCCTCGCGGATACGGTTGGCGGCATCCTTGTCATAGACGACGCCGGCCTTGTCAAAGAGCTGATCCAGCTCACCCGACAGGGTCATTTCGGTGACGATGTCGCAGCCGCCGACAAACTCGCCCTTGACGTAAAGCTGGGGAATCGTCGGCCAGTCGGAAAAGTCCTTGATACCCTGACGGATACCTTCGTCAGCAAGGACGTTCACGTCCCGATACTGGACGTTCATATAATTCAACACCCCGGCGACGCGGCTTGAGAAGCCGCATTGCGGCATCTCCTTGGTTCCTTTCATGAACAGGACGACGTCATTTGCGTCGATCGTTTCCTGAATCTGCTGGCGCGCATCGGTCATTCTGCTGGTCCTTCCTGAAGCGTCGCATAGCCGCGACGCCTGCGGTTGCTTCTCAATCAGGGGCTTTCGTGGTCAGGGCAAGCGCATGCAGCGCGCCGTTCGGGCCATCCATATGGCCGCGCAGCGCAGCGTAGACGGCGCGTTGCTGTTGCACGCGGTTCTGGCCGCGGAAGCTTTCGTCGATCACTTCTGCGGCATAGTGATTTCCGTCTCCGGCTAGGTCGGTGATGGTGATCTTGGCGTGCGGAAATGCAGCGCGGATCAGGGCTTCGATATCCTGGGCTTCCATCGCCATGGCTGGTCCTTTCACTGTTCTCCATGATGTAGGGGAAGCCTGCGCGGGCCGCAAGGTCGCCGCGACCCGCATCAGAGAGATGGGGCGCCGTCAAACCGCGGAAGGGCGCGCAGACGTTGCGATGCCTGCCGGCAGCAATTACCTGATAACCAAGATTATGTAAGTTAAATCCATTCCTGAAACTCGAAATTGTGTTACATTCCCCGTGTAAATTACTGAGTTTACTTTATCCTGTGCCGTTGTCCAGCAACCTGCGGACCAGTTCGAAACTGTTCCTCACGCCCATCTTGCGGATCATGTTTGCCCGATGCACTTCGACCGTGCGCGGCGAACAGTTCAACGACTTGGCGATCTCTTTGCTGGTAAAGCCGTTGACCAGATAACCGGCGATGCGCTTTTCAGTCGCAGTCAGCAGACTTGCCGCGCCAAGGGCCGAGTCCAAAGACGGGTCCAGCGGCCGGTATGTCCAGATCGCCAGCCGGTGCGGATCGTTTTGATCAAGGGTCCGGCCCCGACCCTCCATCCAGACGATCTGCCCCTCCTTGCGGCGCATGAAACGCTCATCATGATAAAACGGCTGCTCTTGCATCGCGCGCCGCGCCCGCTCGCCCACTAGCTCAAAATCCGTCTCACCGGGATAGAGGCAGCGCATGGATTGCCCCTCAAGCTCTTGCGGGCGCCAGCCAAAGACCTTTTCGACCATCATGCTGGCCCGGACGATCACCCGCTCGGCCAGCACCAGCGTCGCATCGGGTGCATTCTGAAAGCCCAGACTGTCGTAATCGCGGGCCAGGTGCTGCCAGCGGGGTTTCTGCTGCATGGGCGGATACCTATCGATATACGTATTCCTACGGATAGAGCATTAACCGTCCATGCGACAGGTTCTTCTTGACGGGGAGGAAACCATCCGCGCCCGTCGGGAGGATCAACGGATCGAGGCGCACTCATGACAGGATCAAACAAGATTTACCCCAGCGCGGCGGCGGCGCTGGACGGGTTATTGCAGGACGGAATGTTCATCGCGGCCGGCGGTTTCGGGCTTTGCGGCATCCCTGAACTGCTTATCGAGGCGATCTTGCAGGCCGGGACCAAGGACCTGACGATTGCCAGCAACAACTGCGGCGTGGACGGGTTTGGCCTCGGTAAGCTATTGGATTCGCGGCAGATTCGCAAGATGATCTCATCCTATGTCGGCGAGAATGCCGAGTTCATGCGCCAGTATCTTTCCGGCGAGCTGGAGCTTGAGTTCAACCCGCAGGGCACCTTGGCCGAGCGCATGCGCGCCGGTGGCGCTGGCATTCCCGGTTTCTACACCCGCACTGGCGTCGGCACTGTTGTTGCCGAGGGCAAAGAGCATAAGGAATTTGACGGCGAGACCTATATCCTTGAACACGCAATCGTCGCCGACCTTGCCATCGTCAAGGGCTGGAAAGCGGATGAGTCGGGCAATGTGATCTTTCGCAAGACGGCGCGGAACTTCAACGTGCCGGCGGCGAAATGTGGCCGCATCTGCATCTGCGAGGTCGAGGAAATCGTGCCGACCGGCAGCCTTGACCCCGACCACATCCACCTGCCCGGCATCTATGTGCACCGCCTGATTCAGGGCCAGCACGAAAAACGCATCGAGCAACGCACGACTCGCAAGAAGGAGACCGCGTGATGGCCGGCGAAATCAAGGGCTGGGACCGCAACCAGATGGCTGCCCGCGCGGCAAAAGAGCTGCAGGACGGCTGGTATGTGAACCTTGGGATCGGCATTCCGACACTGGTCGCGAACTTTATTCCCGAAGGCGTACATGTGACGCTGCAATCGGAAAACGGCATGTTGGGGATCGGCCCCTTTCCCTATGAGGGCGAAGAGGACCCCGATCTGATCAACGCCGGCAAGCAGACGGTGACCGAACTGCCGCAAACCGCCTATTTCGACAGCGCCGAGAGCTTTGCGATGATCCGTGGCGGCAAGATCGCCATGGCGATCCTTGGCGCGATGGAAGTGGCCGAGAACGGCGATCTGGCGAACTGGATGATCCCCGGCAAGCTGGTCAAGGGGATGGGCGGCGCGATGGACCTCGTCGCCGGGGTCGGCCGCGTGGTCGTCGTGATGGACCACACCAACAAAGCCGGTGAATCCAAGGTGCTGCGCGAATGCACCCTGCCCCTGACCGGCAAAGGGGTCGTGGACCGGATCATCACCAACCTCGGTGTGCTGGACGTGGTGCCGGGCGGGCTGAAGCTGGTCGAACTGGCCGATGGCGTCAGCGAGGCCGATCTTCGCGCAGCGACCGAGGCGACCATCATCGACTGAACAACAGCCGTGGCGGTCCGGATCACCCGGGCCGCCCCCTGCCCCTGCTTACGGACGCAGGCTCAATCGGCAAGGTGGTTGATAAATCGCTGAAACAGCTCGCCCTGACTGGAGATCCCCAGCCGGCGATAGATGTTTGAACGGTGAATCTTGACCGTGCCCTCGGTGATGCCAAGGTTTTCGGCAATCGACAGGCTGCTGTGGCCGCGCAGGATCAGCTTGGCCACTGCATATTGCGCGGGCGTCAGCTGATCTCCGAAAACCTCATGAAAGACCCGCTCGGCGACCGGACGCGCCGGCATGCCCGCCATGCCACCCGCCCCGCCAGAGATCAGCGCCCAATGCTGGCGCAGACTGGCGGCAAGGATGGGTAGCATGGCGCGCAACCGCTGAAACTCTGCCGCGTCAAAGGGCTGGCCTCCGCGATTGCGCATCAGCGAATAGGTCGCGCCGAAACCGTCGGGCAGCGGGATGACAAAGCCGATTTCCTCGACCAGCGTGCCCGCCTCATCCGAGATGCAGGGATGGACCTCGCGCGACCAGGCGAAATCGGAATCATAGAACTGGTCCGGGGCCAGCTCGCGCATACGCCATAGCCCCTCGGCCCCGGCCGAAACGCTGGCCTGATAGAACGGGTCCAGCAGATAGGCCCCGCGCAGATAGCTGCGCAGCGCGCGCCGGTCCACCGTTTCGGAATAACCGTCATGGATGACCACCGGCGCATGGCCGGTACTAAAGGCAAAGGCGCAGCTCATGTCGAAACCGGCCGCGCAAGAGGCCAGCCGGTCCAGCGCCGCGCCATAATCCGCAACGCCCGCCTTTTCGATCAGGCCGGCAACGGCACCGGAAAATTGCTCTGCGATCACCGGCCTGCCCCGGCGCGTATAACTTTCGCCATATGGAAAATCATCCCCGGCGTCCTAGGCTCTCCCTATCCGGCCAAGGAGGAGGCCGGACCCATAAGCTTTATTGAGGCAGAAACAGGCCGGACAGGCAAGTCCCGGCCAAGGAGGATCATGTGACGCGACGATTGACAGGCAAGGTTGCCCTGATCACCGGAGGAGCCGGAGGCTGCGGGCTGGCCGCATCCGAGCTTTTCGCCGCCGAGGGCGCAAAGGTCGGCATCGTCGATCTGCCGCAAAGTCAGGGTGAGGCCGTGGCACAGCAGCTGCGTGATCAGGGGTATGAGGCGATCTTTGCGCCCGCCGATGTCTCGGACGCGGCGCAGGTGCAGCGCGCGGTTGAAACGGTCGAAGCCGCTTTCGGCGCGATTACCGTCCTGATGAATCACGCCGGCATTCTGGCCGCCCTGCCCTTTCTTGAGACCAGCGAAGAAGAATGGGACCGCATCATGGCGGTGAACGTGAAAAGCATGTTCCTCGTCACCAAGGCGGTGCTGCCCGGCATGATCGCAGCGGGCGGAGGCAGCGTGATCTGTACCTCGTCGATCTCGGCAGTGGTCGGCACGCCGATGGAGGTGCTTTATTGCACCAGCAAGGGCGCCTGCCACATGTTTGCCCGCGCCCTTGCGGTCGAGTTCCGCGACAGAAACATCCGCTCGAACGCCGTCTGCCCGGGCTTTATCGCCACCGCCCATGGCCTGCGCGAGATCGACTTGCTGAAACAACACGGCGTCGATGTCTCGGAAGAGGCGATTGCCGCGGCGCAGGGACGGCTGTGCCGTCCTGATGAGGTCGCCAAGGCGGCACTGTTCCTGGCGAGCGACGACTCAAGCTTTGTGAACGGCGCACATATCTTTGCCGACAATGCCTATACCGCAATATGAACCAAAAAACGACAGGGAAACAACAGGATGACACATACCTCATCGCATGGAATGACCGTCAACGATTTCGGGCTCGACCATGCGCATTGGCGCAACTGGGTTGGCAACCAATCCTGCGTCCGTGCGGCCCGCGCAGCCCCGACAAGCGAGGATGAACTTTGCGCCCTGATCGCCGAGGCTGCAGGCAAGGGTATGAATGTGCGTGTCGCGGGTTCGGGCCATAGCTTTACCCCCGTCGCCCTGACCAGCGGTCTGCATCTGACGCTGGCCAATATGAAGGGCGTCAAACATATCGACCATGACAAGCGCCGCGTCACCGCCGCCGCCGGCACCACGATCAACGAGCTGGTCAAGGTGCTGAAGGCCGAGGGCCTGTCGATGATCAACCAGGGTGATATCGACAGTCAGGCGCTGGCGGGGGCGCTGACCACCGGTACGCATGGCACTGGTGCGCGGCTGCCTGTCCTTGCCGATGCAATCGTCGGGATGAAACTTGTGCAACCGGATGGTTCGATCCTGACGGTTGACGAAAGCACGCCCGACCTGCTGCTTGCCTCACGCGTGTCGCTGGGGGTGCTGGGCGCGATTTCGGAAATGACGCTGCAACTTCGCGACAGCTACAACCTGCGCGAAAGGATCTGGCGCGAAGATTTCGAAGCCGCGATGGATATGCATGACGAGCTGGCCGAAAAGCATCGTCATTTCAGCTTTTTCTGGTGCCCCTATGAGGAAAGCCGGCATTGCTATTGCCTGCCCGACACCTCGGCGACCTCAAAGACCGGTCGCACCACCGATGTCTGCGAGATGAAGGTTATGGACATCTCGGATGATCAGCCCTTTGAGGCCGGGTTTGAAAAGGTCGCCTATAGTTCTGACGTGTATCCCATTGAATATATTGCGAATTTTCACGAACTGGAGTATGCGGTGCCGCGTCAGCACGGCAAGGATGCGATGCGGGCGGTGCGCAGGCTGATGCTCGAATCCTTCCCCGAGGCGATCTATCCGGTCGAATACCGCTTTACCGCCGGGGACAAGGCATGGATGAGCCCGTTTTACCAGCAGGACAGCGTGACCGTCTCGGTCTCGGGCGAGCCGGGAAAGGACTACTGGGACTATCTGCGCGCGGTGGACCGCATCCTGCGCGATTACGGCGCCCGGCCGCATTGGGGAAAAATGCATTTCCTGACCGGCGAGGACGTGACCGAAATCTATCCGCGCGCCAATGAGTTTCGCGCACTGCGCCGCAAGCTGGACCCGCAGGGGATCTATCTCAACGACCATCTGAGCCAGCTTTTCCGCTGACAGCACGAACGGGCGGGAGGGGAGACCCGCCCATTCCCAAAGGGAGGGGAAAGGAAACATGGCCCATATCGGGACATTCGTCATCTACATCATCATGGCGTCGGCCGTGATCGGGGCAATCGCCTCGATCATCGACAGCGAAAGCCCGCTTGGACGGGAATTCAGCGCCGGGCTGCACGCCATCGGCCACATCTTTATTCCGGTCGCGGGGATCATGGCCTCGATCCCCTATCTGTCGGCCTTTGTGGATGCGGTGATCGGACCGGTCTTTCAGTCCGTCAACGCTGATCCGGCCATGGCTGCCACCTCGCTTATCGCGGTGGACATGGGCGGCTATCAGCTGGCCAAGGCGCTTGCCCAATCACCCGAGGGCTGGATCATGGCCTCGATCACCGGCTTTATGGCCGGGGCAACGATCATCTTCACGATCCCGGTCGGGCTGGCGATGCTCGACAAAGAGGATCACCAATACATGGCCGTCGGCATCATGTGCGGGCTCTTGTCGATCCCGGTCGGGGTGCTGACCTCATGCCTTGCGCTGGAGCTGATGCAGGTCGCCATCCGCCCCGAGATCGAGGCGACCGGCCCGGCCAGTTATCAGCTTGCGTTGGGGACCGGGCAGGTCTTGGCCAATATTGCGCCGCTTATCGTCTTTTGCGGGGTACTGGCGGCGGGGCTGAAGCTGTTTCCAGCTTTGATGATCCGGCTGTTTCTGGATTTTGGCCGGCTTATGTATGCAGCAATCACAATGGTTCTGGTGTTTTCCATCGTTGAGTATTTCACCGGCGTCTTTACCTGGCTGTTCGGCCATTGGGGCTTTGCCCCGATCATCGCCGATGCCGAGGATCAGTTCCGCGCGCTGGAAATCGCGGGCTATATCGGCATCATGCTAAGCGGCGCTTTCCCGATGGTCTGGATGCTGAACCATTTCCTGCAAAAGCCCATGCAATGGGCTGGCGCACGGCTTGGCCTGTCATCGGCGGGAACGGCGGGCCTGCTGGCAGCCTCGGCCAATGTGCTGGCGATGTTCCGGCTGATCAAGGAAATGCCGCCGCGCGACAAGGTGCTGGTCATCTCATTCGCGGTCTGCGGGGCCTTCATGTTCGGTGACCATCTGGCGTTCTCGGCGAATTTCCAGCCGACGATCATCCTGCCCCTGCTTTTGGGCAAACTGGCCGGGGGGATCACCGGCTTTGCCCTGGCACTGTGGATCCTGAATTCGCAGACCCGGCAAAAGACCGTCATGAACGGGGCCAAGCCCTAAGCGGGCCCTTACGAATGCGAGCGAGGATCGACCGTCATCTGGCGGTCGATCCAGCACATCAGCAAGTCAACGATCTGCGCCTGCTCGTCGGGACTAAGAGCCCGGCCGGGGGGAATGAGATGCCATTTCTCGAGACATGAGCGGCAGCAGCAGGCGGTCGCATGTTGGGCGACAAAGACCGGATGACCGCGCATCGGCGTCTGGCGGCCATCATTGCGCGGATGGGCGGGCGCCAGCCTTGCGGCGATGAAATCGCGGGCATGGGCGGCGATGGTGTCGCGGCCCTTGGCCTCGGCATAGGCGCGCTCTTTCTGACCAAGGCGAAAGCGGCTGCGAAACGCCGAACGGCCAAGCCGGTCAAAGATATCCTCTTTCGCCGTCATACCCACAGCCCGCAAGACGCCCGCCTAGGCCAGACGCTTGCCCAGCACCAGAAAGGTCATCATCCCCAGAGGCGGCAGGGTACGGCGCTCTTCCAGGGTCAGGCACTCCTCTCCCAGCACCGTCTCGATACGGAAATCCGAGTGCCAGCCAATCGTATTGGCCAAGGGTGCAAACAGCCGTTCAAGCCGCGCCAGAGTGCCATCTTCGCGGGCAAAGTGATTGGTGATGACGACCTGGCCGCCGGGTTTGCAGACCCGCGCAATCTCGGCCATCACGCGCTCGGGCTCAGGAACAACGGACAGGACATGCATGGCCGTCACGGTGTCGAAATGGTTGTCGGGAAAATCCAGCTTGCGCGCATCCATCTGCCGCAGTTCTTCGACCTGAGTCAGACCCTGCTGCTGCACCTTGGCGATGGCCTTGTCGAGCATGTCCTGACTAAAGTCGATGCCGGTCACCCGCATGTCACGGTTGTAATGCGGCAGGGACAGCCCGGTGCCGACGCCGACCTCAAGCACGGTCCCACCACGGCGGTTGATATATTCGACCGCACGCCGCCGCCCGATATTGGTTACGGCACCAAAGGTACGGTCATAGACCGGGGCCCAGCGGGAATATGAGGTTTGGACGGCTTCGATATCCATAGGCGTTCCTTATCGGTTTGACGGATGTTCGCAGTCGATCCAGGCCCAGATGACAATGGCGATGTAGCCAAGGCAGATCGCGATCAGCGTTTCCCATGCAAAGGTCAGCAGCGCCGCACCGACAAAGGCCACGCCGACAAGAAAAAACTTGACGTTCTCACGCGAAATCCGGGTTGTCTTGAAAGACCATGTGGGGATGCGGCTGATCAGCAAAAGGCCGATCGCAATCATGTAAAGGCAGATCAGCAAAGGTGGCAGCACGGGCCGGTCGGCAAAGGCAAACGACAGATACATGGGCAGCATGACGAGCAGCGCCCCGGCAGGCGAGGGCACGCCCTGAAAATAGGCGCTGCAGCCCTGTGTCTCTTCGGTTTTGGTCGAGACGTTGAACCGTGCCAGCCGGATCACGCAGCAGACGGCAAACAGCAGCACGCAGATCCAGCCCAGGCTGCGGAAATCCTGCAAGGCCCAGAAATACAGCAAGAGCGGCGGCGCAACGCCGAAATTCAGAAAATCGGCCAACGAATCCAGCTCGGCCCCCATCTTGCTGGCGGTGCCCAGCAGCCGGGCGATGCGTCCGTCGATGCCATCAAGAATGCCCGCCGCAAAGATCAGCAGAACGGCCAAGGTGTATTCGCCCTGCACGCCCAATCGGATGGCCGTCAGCCCCGCGCCGACCGCCGCGATGGTCAGCACATTCGGTAAAAGCTGAAACAACGAGAATTCGGCCTGCGGGCCAGAGGGCTGTTCGGTCATGCACCCCCTCCCTCACCAAAGGCGTCGAGCCTGGCGATGACCGTCTCCCCCGCGATCATGGTCTGGCCGATCTGGACCAGCGGCACGACGCCCGGCGGAAGATAGACATCCAGCCGCGAACCAAAGCGGATCAGGCCGAAACGCTCGCCCCGCTGCAACCGGTCCCCGGGCTTGACAAAACAGACGATGCGCCGCGCCACGAGGCCCGCGATCTGCACCACCGCCAGTTCGCGCCCGTCAGTCAGGCGCAGACGCAGGCTGTTTCGTTCATTATCGGCGCTGGCCTTGTCGAGCGAAGCGTTGAAGAACCTGCCCGGACGATAGGCAACAGTCAGCACCTCGCCCGCTGCCGGCGTGCGGTTCACATGGCAGTTAAAAACGCTCATGAACACACTGACCCGGGTTAAAGGCGTCGCGGCCATCCCCAGTTCTGGCGGAGGCACCACAGGTTCGATCAGCGAAACGATGCCGTCTGCCGGGCTGACCACCAGTCCGGGGCGCACGGGCGGCACCCGTTCAGGATCGCGAAAGAAGTAATAGCACCAGATGGTCAACCCGACGCCGACCCAGCCAAGCGGCCTCCACAGCAGAAAGAGCATCAGCGTTGCCACAGCAAAGGCCGCGACAAAACGGATGCCCTCGCGGTGCATCGGCTTGATGACGGTGTCGCGCATCCGCATCCGGCAGCCCTCCCCCGGCTGATCCCCCGCGCCAGTCATAAAGGGATTGGCCCGGCACGCAATAGCGCAGACTGCCATAGATGCAGCCGGGCCAAAGGGCGTTTATCCCTCCAGGATGGTCAGCATCCGGCGCCCGTCGCGGACCAGTTCGACCACCAGCGGCAGGCGACCAGCGCCCAGCACCTCGGTCAGCGCCTCAAGCGTAGGCACCGGGCGGCGGTTGATTGCCAGGATCATATCGCCCGGACGGAAACCGCGTTGTTCAGCCGCACTGCCGGGAGTGACACTTTCGATCTCAAGCGCACCCGGCCCGCCCTCAAGCCGGCGTTCACGCAATTGCAGACCGGCAAGCGGCGTGCCCTCCAGCAAGGCGCTGGCTGCCTCGGCCCCGTCGCGGATGGTTGCGGTCAGCTCAAGCTCTTCGCCGTCGCGCAAAACGGTCAGGGTCATGTTGTCCCCAACCGAGAGCAGCCCGATATGGTTGCGGAAATCCGCGCCGTTGCGCAAAGCCGCGCCATCGACCGCCCGCACCACGTCCCCCGCCTGCAAGCCCGCCGCATCAGCGGCCGAGCCGGGCTCGACGCTGGCGATGACTGCGCCGCTCTGGATCACATCCTCGACCCCAAGGGCCGAGGCCAGATCCGGGGTCAGATCCTGTACGGTGACCCCAAGCAGGCCGCGACGCACCTCTCCATGCTCCAGAAGCTGCTTCATGATCGCCATGGCCATATCGGCGGGAATGGCAAAACCGATGCCGATATTGCCGCCCGCCGGGGCAAGGATCGCGGTATTCACACCGATAAGCCGACCCTTGCTGTCAACCAGCGCCCCGCCCGAGTTGCCGGGGTTGATCGAGGCATCGGTCTGGATGAAATCCTCATATCCGTCGCGGCTGATCCCGGTGCGGCCAAGCGCGCTGACCATGCCCGAAGTCACAGTCTGGCCCAGTCCGAATGGGTTACCGATCGCCATGACATAGTCGCCAACCTTTACCGCATTCGAATCGGCAATCTCGACCGCGGTCAGATCCCCGGCCTTGACCTGCAACAGCGCGATGTCCGTCGCAGGGTCGCTGCCGATCAACTCGGCCTTCAGGGTGCGGCCGTCCTTCAGTGTGACGGTGATCTCAATTCCGTCCGCGATGACATGGTGGTTGGTCAGCACATAACCCTGGGCTGCATCGACGATGACACCAGAGCCCGCGCTCATGCGCTGGCGGCGCAGCGTCTCGGGCGGCAGGTTGAAAAAGCGGCGAAAGAACGGGTCGTTGTAAAGCGGGCTCACCGCCACAGCGGTTTCCGAGCGAACAGCGATATTGACCACCGCCGGCGTCACCTTCTCAAGCACCGGAGCGGCGGTCAGGACGCCGCGTTCGTCAAGCGTGAAGGCCGAACTGTCGGCCAGGCCCTTCTGCGGCGCCAGGGGGGCGGCGATCAGGGTCAGAAGACAAAGGGCAGTGCTCAGCGCACGGCGCGTTTGCGGCATCGGACGGAAAGGCATGGTCTGTCCCTCATGGTTGCGCGAATGGGGCAGCCCCGATCCCGAAGCCGACCCGGCCGGAATTTATCGCGACTTACGCCACCAGAGTCGAGCCATCACTGTAAAATCGGTACAGGACCGGTACCGATGATATTCCCGCAAATTACTAATATGAAACCTCACTGCCATACCGGAAAAATTGTACAAAAGGTGAATTCGATATCCGCTTTCCTTAATTGACAATGAGATAACTGCACGTCAAAACCAATTATGTCGTGTTTCCGGGCAGTTAAAGCCACATCATATACTAACCACCACAAGCTTGTCACATCAAGGGGGCTGATAATGGCTGATCTCGACCTAAATACCATGTCGTTGAACGAGCTCAGGCAATTGCTTAAGGACGTTGACCGGGCGATTGATCAATATGACTCCCGCCGCAAGGCCGAGGCCCGCACCAGGGTCGAACAGATCGCCAAAGATTTCGGCTTTTCGCTGGGCGAACTGGTGCAGGCAGCGCAGGAAAAGTCTGTCAGCATTCCACGCTATCGTCACCCCGAGAACCCCGAGCTGACCTGGAGCGGTCGCGGCCGCAAACCGCGCTGGATCATTGAGGCTTTGAACTCAGGACAGTCGCTCGACAAATTCACGATCTGAACCGCTCCCGCTTCCGGCCGCAGGACAAGGTATTTGCGAATCAACGCCAGCACCGTCCATGATGCCGCTCATAGCCATTGGATTATGAGGCGCTGATGCCAAAGCAGTTGCATGAACCTGTCGATGCCGCTTTGGTGCCGCGTTTTGCGGGACATGCGACCTTTATGCGTCTGCCGGCCTTGACCAGCGCCGAGGGGTTGGATGTTGCCCTGATCGGCATCCCTTGGGATGGCGGTACCACCAATCGCCCCGGCGCCCGTCATGGCCCGCGCGAGGTGCGCAACCAGTCCAGCCTGATGCGTAAGGTGCACCACGTCACCGGAGTAGCCCCTTATGAGCGGCTGGCGGTGGCAGATCTGGGCGATCTGGTCGTGCAGCCCATCGACCTGATGGCGGCGCTGGAACAGATTGAGGCGGGCATCGCCGGTGTCTGCGCCGCAGGCGCCCTGCCC
>Ga0182746_1001162_pt1 | contig 26387 bp, 25 predicted proteins | sample eDN3rd30CBELigOP_FD_128881 | JGI IMG/M metagenome (GOLD analysis project Ga0182746, IMG submission 128881) | Enriched Organic Plus compost microbial communities from Emeryville, California, USA - eDNA 3rd pass 30_C BE-Lig OP (version 2) (version 2) ... | reverse complement strand
TTTGCTTGGATGGACAGCTTCAGAACGCTTCTAATCAGATTCGACACTTTGGACAATTCCTGGTTGAATTGGCATTATTTGGCTTTTGCACTTATCTTGCTAAAAGTTTAAATGAGTTCAATATTAAAAACTTAATCATCCATGGCTATGAAAACGAACGTATTTATGCTAACTGTTGTATGCTTATTACTTCCCTATGTAGGGATGTCCCAAGATTCTTCAAAGGTGCCCCAAAAGGGTAGCAAAGTTTATGTAATAGGAGAGTCGAAAAACGAGGATGCGATGAAAGCCATAGACAGGCTTATTGACGAGTTAAAAGATTGGGCCTATTGGGAGGTAAAACCAACTAAAGATGAAGCCGATTTTGTATTGAAAGCCGATATTAAAGCCTCGAAAGGGATGACACTAACATCGTGGGGTGGCACATCCTATACGTTGACAGCCCAAATTATAGATAAGGGTGGAAATGTTCTTTGGGAATCGGCTCAGTATAAAGCAAGCCCTAATGGTACAAATGGTTTTAACGCAGGGAATGCCGTAGTGAAGAAATTTATGCGGGCATTGAAGAAGAAGTTTAAATAGTGATTTCTTGTCCTATGCAAAGTTTTTCAATCGGAAATCTTTATAAATTGCTGTTATATATAAACGGACGGTAGTGGTGGTTCTCTTGATGGAGATACGAGGGGAGCACTTTGTTTGATCATTTAACAATTAAAGTTTATTAAAAGAATGAAACAGGTATTTATCAACCTAGCGGTAAAGGATGTCAACAAATCGATGGATTTTTATACCCGGTTGGGGTTTACGAACAATCCACAGTTTTCAGATGAGCAAGCCAAATGTATGGTATGGAGTGAGCATATTTTCGTGATGATCATGACGCATGAAAAATTTAAAACATTTACCCGAAAGCCGATTGCAGATACTAGAAATTATATTGCGGGTTTGTTTGCACTTGCAGTAGATGGCGTAGAGCAATTGAACGAAATCGTTGAGAATGGGCTGAAAGTAGGAGGCAAAGAACCTATGCCAATGGTAGACTATGGCTTTATGCAGTCACGGTATGTAGAGGATTATGACGGACATACTTGGGAAATTTTCTATATGGATATGAGTAAGCTACCTGCTGAAGAGTAATAAGTAAAGGTAAGATTTCCAGGCTTTCGAAGCTTTATAAAAGCTTCGAAAGTCTTTAATAAAACTTATCCTGCGATATCAAATTTTATCCAACCACTCCCTTCGTGTCCGAAGTAAAAATACTTTGGTTGGAGAATTTCGGCCAATATCTCTGTTTCAACAAGGTAATCGTATAGATCGCCATCGAAATAAGTCTTTTCAATCACGAAAATAGCATTGTTTTGGTACGCAGACGAAGCTAGAAGCCAAGGTTGTTGAAGCAATTCGAACAGTTGGCTGTACAGGCTTTCATCCTGTTGCAGGACAATGACGATATGTGGCCCTTCGTTGACATCAGCTGTGAGTTTTCCGCCTGCGAGTGTCACCTTTTCGTGTAGGCTTTCCGAAGAAAGTGGGATAAAATCATCTTTTTGACTCAAAATAACTACCGAGGGAAAACTTTCGGCAGGGAGATATTTCAACTTATGGGTCATGATGTTGACCTCTTCTTCCAAAATCGCTGCTTTTTCTCTGTTCTCAGCCTGTAAATGCTTCAAAAGTTCTTCGTAATACCTCATATTGCAAAGGTAATCAGCCTATAGCTATTTACCTAATTCTGTGTTTAGTGAAATTTCTTACGAAGGACAGCATACAGTTTTTCGACGGTCTGCGGTTTGTCCGCCCATCCGTTTTTCAAGGCGTAGTTGGACTGCAGGAAAGCATCGGCTTCAGCAAAATTGTCAAACCTGTTTAACAACTCGATGGCCTCACTATAAGCTAGGCTATAACCGTTGAATAAGTCTTTGATAAATAGCAGTTTGTCATTGAGGCTAATGGCTGTTTTGATGTCCAATACCTTGTCTGAAGAAGAGGTAGATGTCTGGAATTGTTGAGTGAAATTCTTACCTGCCATTTTTTGTTGCTGTATCAATTCGTTGATACTCAATGGCCGGCTTGGAGCTTCCTGTTCTGTCTGTTGCTCGATATGTGTAGCGACTTCCTCCAAAGTAACTTCTTGTTGCTCTTCCTCTTTAGGCTCATCTTCAATAGGAATTACTTTTTCTTCCTCTACAACAGTCGTACTTACGGGAGCTGTTTCTTGCGGGGCTTCGAAAGATATTTTGGCAAAATTATCGGTGTCAGGCTCTGCAATAGCTTCTTCGTTTTCTTCCTCTATCGTCGTATCTTCCTCCTGTTCAAAAGACAGTTCTTCTATTTCTTCTGAAATACCCTGCGGTTCTTCCACAATCTCCTCAAACGTCTTCTGTGTATCGATCTCTTTCTCTTGAAAATCCGTTTCGGGGGTAAAAGCTGTTTCTTCTACAGCTGCTGTGTTTTCTACAGGAGCAGGTTCTGCAGATACAGCCCTTACAGGGCTGTCATCATAGGAAAATTCCTCATCCTTGATATAGCGCAAAGCCTTGATATGGCTGGATAGGTAATCTATGCTGCCGGAAAGCAACGTCAATTCGGCTTTGTCTATGTTTTCGATGGATTTTAGTTCCAGATATTTAGCGTTGATATCTATCAACAGATGGTCTATTTTTTCAAAAAGTTGATCTTTCGATGTGGGCATACGACTTGGATTTAAACTTAAATGACATAGGTAGGTGTATACGTGTCTTGCTGCTAAACAGCCTCAAGGATACAGCCTCTTCTATACTCCAAAAATAAGATTTAATTTTGATAATTGTAAGTGCATGATAATGGATTTAAGCTTTTCTTAACAAAAAGATTCTTGGAGGAGCTAAAATGTCGCCATTGTGTCCGACAACAGGCGAATGGCGGTAGTTTGTTCGCTTGACATTGATGCGGTGGTCGTGATGACCTGGAGAGATTCATTTAATGAAAGCTTAACATCCGGGAAATTTTAAAGAAATAAGAGCACACTATATTTGTAGTGTACTTTAAAAGATGACACTTCATCACGTTTAGGTTAAAAATTGGTTAGTTAGAAAAGCACTTTTGCCCATCAAAAGTGCTTTTTTGTATATGGATAAATAGGTTGGTATGATTTGTTTGTCCACTATTTTGACCAACAAGCCTATTTTCGTAAATTGCGTAAAATTAAAATCAGAGAAGAGATGTTCGATAAATTGTTTCAAGCACAACAAAAAGCGCAGGAGATCAAGTCTAGATTGGATAACATTTCAGTAGTTGGCGAAGCTGATGGTGGCAGGGTACGTGTCATCGCTTCCGCCAATAAGGAAATCAAGGAGGTGACGATCAATGAAGAATTGTACGAGGAGAACGATAAAGAGCAGTTGGAAGAGTTGCTGATCGTAGCGCTGAACAAAGCTTTGACCCAAGCCGATCAGGTCAGCCAGGCAGAGATGCAGGCGGCCACGCAGGATATGTTTGGTGGATTGGGTAATTTGTTCAATAAATAATGCATGGGTATCACATTTTAAAAATACTTTTAGTTTTATGGCAGATCACATTTCGGTACGTTATTTAGGGCATGCGTGTTTTGAATTTGATTTTAACGGTACAAAAGTGCTTACCGATCCGTTTATTACGTATAATCCTTTGGCAAAGGACATCAACATAGGCGAGTTGAATCCGGATTTTATCCTGCTGAGCCATGCTCATCAAGATCATGTAGCTGATTTGGCTAATATTCAAAAGCAATCCGGTGCTACCGTGGCAGCGATTGTGGAGACGGCTGACTGGGTTAGGAAACAAGGGATTCCGGATAAAAATGTCATCGAGTTTAATTTTGGCGGTACATTGAATCTACCCTTTGGCCGGGTCAAGATGGTGTATGCCCTGCATACGAATAGCACGCCAGATGGAGCTTATGGTGGTGCGCCATGTGGCTTTGTGTTTTTTATTGGTGAAGAGAAAATTTACTTCGCGGGAGATACTGCCTTAACACTAGAGATGAAGCTGCTCGAAGATTTGAATTTGGATTGGGCTTTTTTGCCGATAGGAGGGCATTACACGATGGATATGTACGATGCGGTGAAAGCGGCGAAGTTTATACATTGTGACAATATTATCGGTATGCACTATGATACTTTCTCGCCTGTCACCATTGATACGAATGAGGCTCGCCACGTATTTGAAGAAGCAGGATTGAATCTGAATCTTTTGGCTTTGGGAGAGACGAAGGTGTTAAAATAGTAGAGACGCAATATTTTGCGTCTCTACGGTTTGTACTATATTAGGTGATTCTAGTTTGTCTGAGATGTTCTTTCCATGTGGAATCTTACCAGGTCGTCTATGGGCGAACGTAAGATCTTGCCGACCTTCATACCATATTGATTGGCTTTTTCTTCCAATACGTTGCGGAAATTGTACCCTACCGACCCTATACAGTTGAACGTATAGCTTTGATAATTCGGGTATTTGCTGACCAGATTTGCAAAAAATGCTTCAAACGCATCTTCTACAATTTTACGGGTATATTCGATGTTGACATTGTTGTCGTAAACGAATTTGCTGAAGCTTGCGCAGAACCTGTTGGCGAGAGGCTTAGTGTAAACATTGTCCATGATTTCGTCCGGAGTGAGCTTATAGGTGTCGAAAAAAGCCTTTGCGACGTCTTCCGGCATCAATCCACGGATAAAGTCGGTCAATAACTTTTTACCAATGTAGCTCCCGCTACCTTCGTCTCCAAGTATATAAGCAGCTGAATCGATATGGTATGTGATCTTTTCACCATCGTAAATGCAGGAATTGGTTCCTGTACCTAATATCGCGGCGAATCCCGGCTGCGTACCCAGCAACGCCCTTGCGGCCGCCAAAAGGTCGTGACCTACCTCGATCTTGGCATTGGGGAATAAGGCACGGAATGCATTTGCGACAATTTCAACCTTTTCCTCGTTGTGTACCCCGGCTCCATAATAATTCACTTCGGTGATTTTGTCCAGAGGTAAATCTTGGGGTAATCCTTTTTTCAAAGAACCTACGATGTAGTCACTGTCGACAAAATAGGGGTTGTAACCTTCGGTGTTGAAATAGATCTTTTTTTGATTATCATCCAATAGGCACCAATTGGTTTTTGTTGAACCTCCATCTGCAATTATAATCATGGTTGTCTTTTTTTGTTTTTTGAAAATATCAATGTTTTTAAGCTTTTCGAAGATACAGCATTATTTACGAAAATCAATGATTTACCTATCTTTTATTTTAAAATAATTTTAAGAAGATGTTAAAATCGGTGTTTTTGATGCTTTAAACGTGTTTTTTTTGAAAAGGGAAGATAGTGTAAAAAGTACAATTAGTTGCGCAATGTTTTATCTTTTTTTTATGTTTCATTAGAGGAATCCTATTTTATTGTGCTATCGATTGCATAAATTTTTACTTTTTCTTTGAAAATTCAATTCTTATGTCTTTCTTTGTGCATTCTCAGATTTGTCCTTTCAAAAAGATACTTCTTCTTTTTGCATGTTGGAAAAGGTGGTGACGGAAAGAAATTAGATTTATTCAGGATAGATTTCATAAAAATACAATCCAAAAAACTCATAATAGTACAATATTTTTAAATTAATGGATATTACCGAATTGAATTCAAAACTCGTGTCCGAATTGCGCGAGATAGCGAAGGTGTTAGGAATTGGCGATGTCGAAAAGTTACGTAAGCAAGAATTGATAGATAAGATTGCTGAGGTGGCTACACAACCTGTGGAGGAAGAGCCCGAGCTTGTCGCAGAATCTGTAGAAGCAGACGCAGAGCGGCCTAGAAGAAGAACACGTACCGTAAAGTCGGCTCCTGTAGCTGTATCAAAGAGCAATAGGGATAGCAGTGCTACAGAACCTACGTTATTTACACCCGAAAGATCGGAGACGGATGGGCCTGCTGAAGCTGAAGAGGAAATCTCCGAAGGCAAAAGAATAGAAGCATCCACCGTAAATACGGATTTTGATAATGTTATTGTAAATGAAGGTGTATTGGAAATCATGCCAGATGGCTATGGTTTCTTACGGTCTTCAGATTATAATTATCTGACTTCTCCCGATGACATTTATGTGTCCCAGTCTCAAATCAAGCTGTTTGGCTTGAAGACAGGAGATAATGTGAGAGGATGTATCCGTCCTCCCAAAGAAGGTGAGAAATACTTTCCGTTGGTACGGATAGAGTCCATTAATGGACAAAATCCTGCCGAAATACGTGATCGTGTGCCGTTTGATTTCTTGACACCGTTATTTCCAGACGAAAAGTTGAATCTGGATTTAGGAGCCAACAATTACTCTACACGTATTATCGATTTATTTACACCTATAGGAAAAGGACAACGTGGCCTTATCGTTGCTCAGCCTAAAACAGGTAAGACCAACTTGCTCAAAGAGGTGGCCAATGCTATTGCCAAAAACCATCCGGAGGTTTATTTGATCATCTTGTTGATCGACGAACGTCCGGAAGAGGTCACGGATATGGCGCGTAGTGTGCGTGCGGAAGTCATTTCGTCGACATTTGATGAGCCAGCAGATAGACACGTGAAGATCGCAAATATTGTTTTGGAAAAAGCAAAACGTATGGTCGAGTGTGGACACGATGTAGTCGTTCTATTGGATTCGATCACACGTTTGGCCCGTGCTTACAACACCGTGGCTCCTGCTTCGGGCAAGATCTTGTCGGGAGGTGTGGATGCCAACGCGTTGCACAAGCCTAAACGCTTCTTTGGAGCGGCGCGAAACATCGAGAATGGTGGTTCATTGACCATATTGGCAACAGCGTTGACCGATACGGGTTCCAAAATGGACGATGTCATATTCGAAGAATTTAAAGGTACGGGTAATATGGAGCTTCAATTGGATCGTAAATTGGCCAATAAACGTCTATTCCCTGCTATTGACCTTACCGTTTCGAGTACACGTCGGGATGATCTACTGGTCGATAGGGATGTCCTGCAAAGACTTTGGGTATTGCGCAATCACTTGTCGGATATGAATTCTACGGAAGCGATGGAGTTTTTGTTGCAACAGCTTAGAGGCACACGTTCCAACGAGGAGTTTTTGATCTCGATGAATGGATAATTCATGAATAATTGATATTTTTAAGCTGTCTCAAAAGCCGTCATGTTGAGCGAAGTCGAAACATCTCAGTTTTAGTTATGCATTGATTAGAATAAGATTCTTCACTGCGTTCAGAATGACGAATTGATAAAAAAGGGGCTTTTGAGACAGCCCCTTTTTATTTGTATGAAGAAACATATTCCCAACACCATCACTTGTCTTAATCTGTTCTCTGGTTGTATCGGTGTGTTGTTGTTGCTGAAAGGAAATTATATGGGGGCATTTTATTGTGTGCTGGCATCGGGGATATTTGATTTCTTTGATGGGATGATTGCCCGGTTGTTGCATGTGAAGTCTTTGATCGGCAAGGAATTGGATTCTCTGGCAGATGTAGTTAGTTTCGGTTTTTTGCCGGGCACAGTCATGTATATGTTGCTACAAGAGGTTACAGATCATGTCTATTTGCCGTATGCTGGTTTTATCATCACGGTCTTTTCGGCGTTGAGATTGGCCAAGTTCAACATCGATGAACGACAAACGTCTGATTTTATTGGTGTAAATACGCCTATGAATACTTTTCTGGTCATCTCGTTGCCCTTTATAGGGGAACGATACCCGGCATATATCTTTAATGTATATGTGCTTTTGGCATTGACACTTGTTCTGAGTGTCTTGTTGGTTTCCGAATGGAAGTTGTTTTCGATGAAGCTGACCTCGTTGGCATGGAGTGAGAACAAGTTTAAGTACATTTTTGTGCTGATTTCCGTGCTGTTGGTGTTTTGGTTGAATATATTGGCCGTACCGTTTATCTTTTTACTTTACCTTTTATTTTCTTGGTTGCATTTTTCGAAGAGGAGGGATGGGTAAGCTGTTTTATAGGTTTGTAGACATACAAAATTTTGTTTCTCTACGCTCTATTGTTTTCCCAAATCTTTCCAAATTTAATGAAGAAGTTTGTGGCAAAGGAATGCAATAGGACTTGCTTTCTACAAATCGAAATAATACTATCTTTGTGGCTGCGGTAGGGGGATAGTGGGGTAGTATGTTCAGGATGCCCTGAGAAACAAAATAAGATATGAAATTATATACGAACTTTGCACTAACATTCATTTTAACATTATGTACTGTAGGGATTGCTTTTTCGCAAGAACGTGATGACAGAGCAACCATCCTCAATTTCAAAGGGATACAATACACATCCAAAGATTCGCTGTTCTATACCAATTTTAGGTTTAGAATGCAGAATAGGTTAAAATTCAACAATGTATTGGATGAAGTGGATAATGGGCAGTTTGAAGCTCGCATACGTAGGCTTCGTATGCGTATGGATGGATATATCTATACACCGAGGATATCTTACTCGGTTCAGTTGGCCTTTACGCGTGGTGATCAGGATTTTGACGATACGGGAGTGCCCAATATTGTTCGGGATGCGGTCATATTCTACAATTTTTCGGATGATTTCTATATTTCATTCGGTCAAAATAAATTGCCTGGCAACCGCCAGCGTGTCAATTCCTCTGGTGCGTTACAATTTGCCGAACGTTCTTTGGTCAATTCTTATTTTACCATAGACCGTGATTTCGGATTGTCCTTCAATCTTAGTAAAAAGCTGGGGCATATGCCGATCAATGCCAAAGCAGCTATTTCTACAGGGGAGGGCAGACCTGTCAATACCACGGATGACGGGCTGGCCTATACAGGACGTTTGGAATTTCTACCTTTGGGAGATTTTACAAATGATAATGATTATTCGGAAGGCGATCTGGAACGTGAAGAAAAACCAAGGCTTTCTATCGGGGTAGGCTATAGCTACAACGACAGAACTATCCGTGAGGGAGGACAGATCGGCAAGTTTGTCCAAAATCCGTTTACCTTAACAACGACCTTTGCCGATGCTATCTTCAAATACCAAGGCTTTGCCTATCAGGCCGAATATATGCAGAGAGGGGTAGATGACCCGATGAATATGACAGATGAAGGTGAGGATTCCGAATTGACATATACCTATAAGGGATGGGGACTTAATCAACAGATGTCATACCTGTTGAATCATGGGTATGAGATCGCAGGGCGCTATACGTTTATAGAACCTCATCGGGATATTCGGACATATGAATCCCAAATCGATGTACTGGAACTGGGCCTGACAAAGTACCTCAAAGCCCATCGCCTCAAATTTCAATTGAACGCAAACTACATGGTCAAGGATGGCTACTTCAACAATAGCCATAAGAAGAATTCATGGGGAGGTACGTTTCAGGTAGAGTTGGGGATATAATGTGTCACTGGCACTTATCACAGGTGCCGACGGCATTGATGGCGACGGAATGAAGCGCAAACCCGGAAGGAACACGGATGTCCGGCATAGTGATCTCATCTAGGCAAAAGACAGAGTTGCAGGACGAACAGATAAAATGTACGTGCTGATCGTGGTGGTGATGGGACGTGCATTCGGTGGAGCAAATGGCATAGGTGGCTGTACCATTCAGATCAAATACTTTATGGAGTATGCCTTTTTCTTCAAAACTGGCGAGGATACGGTACAGGGTTACGCGGTCAATATCGTTGCCCAGTATTTTTTCCAGATCGGGTTGCGATATAGCGGATTCTTTGTGGTCAATGATATCCAGCACACGAAGCCGGGGTTTCGTCACCCTGAGCTGATTAGCGCGTAAGAGTTGTTCAAAATATTGACGGTTTCCGTGTGATGATCCTATATGATGTGAAGCCTCCATAATAGGGTAAAGTTACGAAAAAACTTTACCAAAGTCCCAAATTTTGGTAAAGTTACCCAAGCATTAATCACACTGATACTCGTAATTCATGGTTTCGATCGATGTGCCCCTTTGGGTGGTCAGGCTCGTGATCTTTCCGTCCTGATCTTCCGTATAGGTAATGGACACAGTCGCGTCAATCTTTGTAGATTTTACCGCATTCTTTGAGTTGTTTATCTTCATACCGTCATGCTCGAATAATTCATCGAAATAATTATAGTCTCCGGGCTGTTGGGGTTTATCGGTGTAGTATTCATAGGTGCGTCCTCCCGGTGCCGTTATCATGTTGCCGTTTTCCCATGTGTACGTATATGTAGCAGGCAGATCATCCGATGATTCGGTAACAGTTATTTTGATGAGCTGTGTGTTTTCGTTATACAAAAACACGGTATTGATCCAATCGGTACCCGCCTCGTTAAATTCTATGCGCTTATTGGTGACAAATCCGTTATTGTTGAGTGTATAGGTTGTTTGTGAAAAAAATGCCCCGCCAACTGTTGTATGCACCACGGCTGTATTGCCGCTGTATTCGTATGTACGGGTGGTACTTCCGACCGTTACCTTGCTTATCTTGCCCTCTTGATTATAGCTGATATGGAAGAGCAGGCCTTCTCCACCGGCCGTGACGATGCGGCATATAGGTTCTGGATTATCCTTGTTTTTTTTGGAACAAGCTGTTGTGAGGATTAGACACAGCAACAGGATTCCGACTGGTAATGTGTTGCTTTTCGTAAGTATTGTTTTCATCTGTTTAAATTATTTATTGAGTGTAAGCTTTCAATGGCATAAATGAACTCGTTACACTCGGTTTTTACTTCATTTTGTATTAATCACACTGATACTGATAATTTACGATATCGGCCAATGTACCGCGTTGCATGGTCATGTTCGTGATCTTTCCGTCCTGATCCTCCGTGTACATCACCGATATAGTGGAGCTGCCAACCGTTAATGATTTTACGGCATTCTTCGGCCTGTACACTTTCATGCCATCATGCTCGAATATTTCCTGATAGTAGAAGTAGTCACCGGGCTGTGTGGGTTTGTCGCTATAATATTCAAGCGCACCTGCATCGGGCTGTATGTTGCCGTTGGCCCATGAGAATGTCGCTATGGTGGGTGATCCGCCTGTGGAATTAGTATATGTGATTTTTATGAGTTGTGTCCCTCCGTTATACAGAAACTCAGCATTGCTCCACTCCGTACCCGCCTCGTTGCGTTCTTCTCGTTTATTGGCTACGAATCCGTTGCTGTTGAGCGTATAGATGTTTTTTTGCACGAATGCTCCGCTATTTGTGATATGCACGACCACCGTATTTCCACTATATTCGTATGTGCGGGTGCTGACCGCAGTCGTTACCTTGCTTATTTTGCCCTCATCATTATAGGTAATATTGCGCGTATTTCCATCACCACTGACCGTAATAATGCGGCAGGTAGGGGTTGACGGTTCGGGATCGTTCTTTTTCTTTTTAGAGCAGGCTATCGTCAGGCTCAAGCACAGCAATAGGGTACCTATGGGTAATGTGTTGCTTTTTGTAAGTATTGTTTTCATAATAATAGATATTTTATGGCCTCCGCATGAAAGCTTGTAGACCTGTCTGGAAGCCTGTGATATGCAAACATACTGCAATGGTAGCGCTGACCATTGTAAAAAAGCGCAAATTTATGTATAGGTTAATACCCGTTAGAAGGAAGGATAGGTGAGGCCGGCACTATCTGAGTTTTCGGTGCTCAGATGTCTTTGGGAAGGGGTATATCCGAAGAAACGCTTGAATTCATGAATGAAATGAGACTGATCAAAATAATCAAAACGTTCGACGATCTCCATCCAATCCGTTTGTTCGGAATTTTGAAGCTGTTTGTAAGCCTGGTTAAAGCGGATAATCCGGCTGAACGTCTTGGGTGAGAGCCCCACCTGTTCTTTGAAATACTGTTCCATCGAACGTTTTGACATGCAACTCATCCTGTTCAGCTCTTTGATGGGCAAAGTGCCACTGTGCGCCATGATTTTTTGACAAATAAACGAGACCCTGCCAGATTGTTTATCTGTATTTTGTCCCAATCGCATCAATAACCATTCCTGAAGTATCCTGAGGACAGCCAGATGATCGTGAGATTGATCTTCCAATTTTGCAAGCACCTCATTGATCTGATGCCCTAACAATGTGTTTAGGGAAGAGCATGCATTCGTCAACAAATCCTGTGGAATACCCAATAAGCGATAGGCTCCGTGTGGACGAAACAATACATATACCAGGGACAAAGACGAAGTGATAACGTGCTGGTGTTGCTCTATCTGCCCCATGAAGTTGAAACGAACAAAGTCTTTCGCTTGTTGGGAACTTTGGAAATAAGCAGATTCCCGGAGGATAAAAGCTATATAGCTGGATCCAACAGGAAAAAAATCAATACGTTGTAGATTGTTGTTTTTCCTCGCATCCGTAGATGTGTAAACAATTCCCTGAACATACGGTTGCAAGGCTATGTGCGGTGTGTACAACTGAAACTGCACTTTGATCTTCTTTTAGTGACAATCAAAATAAAAGTAGGGAAAATAATTGAAAGTATGAAAAGTCTATCAGAAACCCCGGATGATCGGGAGCAATTGGTATAAGCATTTAAATAACCCGGGGATGAATTTCCCGGGTTATTAATAAAGTTTACTTTCCGGCTGCTTTGGCATGGTCTGCCAGAAATTGTGCCAGCCCGCTGTCCGTCAATGGGTGTTTCAGCAAAGCCGTGATAGCAGATAGTGGTCCCGTCATGACATCTGCACCGATCTTGGCGCAACCCAGAATGTGCGAACTGTTGCGTACAGACGCTGCCAATATTTGTGTCTCAAATCCATAGTTGTCATAGATCAGCCTGATCTCTTCGATCAATCCTAACCCATCAACGGAAATGTCATCCAGTCTGCCGATGAACGGTGAGACATATGTCGCACCTGCTTTGGCGGCCAATAATGCCTGACCAGCAGAGAATACCAACGTACAGTTAGTCTTGATGCCTTTCTTACTGAAATATTTGATGGCTTTGACACCGTCCTTGATCATCGGTACCTTGACCACGATCTTTGGATCCAATGCTGCCAAAGCTTCGCCTTCTTTGATCATCGTTTCATAATCTGTACTGATCACCTCGGCACTGACGTCACCGTCAACGATTGCGCAGATGGCTTTGTAATGGTTAATAACGTTTTCTTCTCCGGAGATACCCTCTTTGGCCATCAGACTTGGGTTGGTGGTTACGCCATCCAAAACACCCAAATCCTGTGCCTCTTTGATTTGTGCCAGATTGGCCGTGTCAATAAAAAACTTCATGTTTATGTTTGTTGAATTTTGATAAATTAAAACTATCTTATCTTTGATACGTTACAAATGTAATGTTTTTTTGGTATTCTTTTAGTTCCTGGTTTGAACCGCCGACTAAAAAGAATACAGTCTTTTTAGACATTAAAATAATAATGGAATTATTTAGATCGCTTCAATATCCCAATTTCCGGCTGCACACTATCGGGCAGTCTATTTCGCTATTGGGGACCTGGATGCAGCGTATAGCGATCAGCTGGTTGGTGTATAGGTTGACGGAATCGGTCTTCTTATTGGGGTTTGTTTCTTTCGTTTCACTCTTGCCGTCATTGGTGCTGTCTCCTTTTATCGGCAGTTTTGTCGATCGTCGGTCAAAGTACAGACTGGTCGTGATGACGCAGGTATTGCTCATGTTGCAGGCAGGTATATTGACCTTCGTTGTTTTTATGGGCTGGGCGACAGTATGGTGGCTGTGCGTACTTGGCTTTGCTCAAGGCGTGATCAATGCCTTTGATGTCGTGTCTAGACAGGCTCTGTTGGTGTCTCTGGTCGATCAGAAGAAAGATTTGCCCAATGCCATCGCATTAAACTCCTCCGTGTTCAATGCGGCTCGTATGGTCGGGCCGGCGATCGGAGGGGTATTATTGAGTATGTATGGTGAGCAGGCGTGTTTTTGGGTTAATTTTTTGAGTTTCGTGCCTGTGCTCACAACACTTTCTATGATGAAGGTAGTTGAAAAAGCACCTACGAACCCCAAAGGATCTTCCAATTGGCAAGGCTTGTTGGATGGATTTGATTATCTGAAACGTTCGCCCCATTTGGCTTCGTTGATTATTATCATGACCTGTTCGAGCCTATTTGTGATACCTTATACTTCGTTGTTGCCAGCTGTGGCCAAAGACTTGTTTAAAGGAGATGAGACGACATTTTCCTGGTTTGAGAGTGTGGCTGGCTTTGGAGCGATGTTGGGAGCCATACAGATGGCCAGATTGAAGTCGGGGGAGAATCTCCGGTACAGGGTTATGTTTTCTGCATTCATGATGGGGACTTCTCTATTGCTGTTGGCTTATGCACATTACCTGCCGTCGGCACTCTTTTTTACGGGGGCTGTCTCCTTTGCGATGATGATGCAGAATTCCAGTATCAATACTTATATACAGACACATGCTATGTCTGCATACCGGGCACGTATCATGTCTTATTATGTGATGGCTTTTCAAGGTGTCTTTCCGATAGGGAGCTTGTTGATCGGTTCCGTCGCCGATACGATCGGTATCAAAAGTACACTCTATGTTATGGGAGGTATTGGTGTGTTGATCGCGCTCTGTTATTATATCTATTTGCGCTTGCATATTCAAAGGAGGTTGTTTAAGATGTAGAGGCAAGTCTTTTTTAACGATTGTTGACTGTAAAGAAAGATGTCATCCTGAAACGAAGTGAAGGATCTGTTTGCTGTATAGGTTTCAGATGCTTCGACAAGCCTCAGCATGACAAAATAAAAGATGCATTAATAATATTTATGTAGCTATGCCAACACTAGGAGGACATAATTATTTCGTTTATATCATTACCAATAGTAATAGAACGGTTTTATATACAGGTGTTACCAATGACCTGTATAGCAGACTTAAAGAACATGAAAAAGATGCAAAAACGACTAAGAAGCATTTTACAGGTAAATACAATGTTTATTTTCTGATTTATTGGGAAAGATTTGAGTATATTGAAGATGCTATAGATCGAGAGAAAGAAATCAAAGGCTGGACGAGAAAGAAGAAGGAAAATCTTATAAATACTGTTAATCCACAATGGATTTTTCTGAACGGTACCGTTTGATTGCTTGAGTATAACTACATAAAAAAGTAAGATTTTACGTCTCTACAATTTCATTTTCTTCCACCCACAAACCGTCACTTTTAATAATATCGATCAATTCATCGAGGGCATGGGCTGAACTGACGTTCCTCTTGACCACTTCTTTGCCTCGGTAGAGTGTAATCTTGTCTGGCCCTGCACCGACATAACCGTAATCGGCATCGGCCATTTCGCCAGGTCCATTGACGATACAGCCCATAATAGCAATCTTGAGTCCTTTGAGGTGGTTGGTACGGCTGCGAACCATTTGTGTTGTCTCCTGTAGATCGAACAAGGTCCGACCACAGCTTGGGCAGGAGATGTATTCGGTCTTGGATATACGAGAGCGTGTGGCCTGTAGGATACCAAATGAGAGAGAAGCAATCTTGTCCGTCGGTGTAGCCGGAGAATCTATCCACACTCCAGAACCCAGGCCGTCGATCAATAATGCCCCCATATCTGTCGCAGAATAAAGCTGCAGCTTGGAGATCGGCTCTTCAGGACTCATGATATCTCCGATGGGACCTGAAAAATCTTTTGCTTTGTAAGATCTTTTGATTAGGACCGGATTGTCCAATCCTATCGCTTGTATATTGGCAAAAAACTGCCTTTGGTCAGCCATGCCATGTAGATGGTTCGTTTCCAGAATGAAAACAACCGTAGGGTCATTTTGCAAGAAGCCGAATGCTTCGCTGTCTAAGAGATCATTGGAAATATGTACCAGATTCAGCACAGGATCCTTTGTTTGTGCCTGGCTGAATTCCTCCAAGCTGAAAACAGGGTGTGTATTTGTTTTGTTTATGAGCCCTAGCCAAGTGTTGTAATTATAAAGTTGCTTGAGATTGCCCGGCATGGTAAACGAGGGCAAATGATCCGCTAGGTACACAAAGTCCACGGACTGATCGCCCATATGGTATTTATCATTGAGGGCATCATACTTGTAGCCCACATCGGATAAGGTAAAAGGATCTTTGAGGTTTCTGGCCGAAATATCCACGACCACACGTGGAACAAGGGATCCCCCGACAAAGGTGTTGACCTCTTTAGAGATATAAGGCTTGGTTTGACTATCTTCGGATAGCATTAATATGTCTCTGTCCTGTTGGGTTTCTATCTTACGGCGTGCATATCGATTGACCAAAGCTATAGCTACCGGGGCTTCAAACTCGGGTTCTTCGGTAAGGGATACCCTGACTGTGTCCCCAAGTCCGTCTTCCAATAGCGTGCCTATCCCGACAGCTGATTTGATACGCCCATCTTCGCCATCACCGGCTTCAGTCACACCCAAATGTAAGGGGTAGTTCATGTTTTCGGCAACCATCCTTTCGACTAATAGCCGATAGGCCTGTATCATAACTCCGGGATTGGAAGACTTCATCGACACGACGAGATTGTAGTAATGAAGGTCTTCACAGATGCGCATGAATTCCATAGCCGATTCGACCATACCTTCAGGTGTATCGCCATAACGGCTCATGATGCGGTCGGAAAGCGACCCGTGATTAGTTCCGATACGCATAGCTGTGCCATATTCTTTGCAGATGCTGACCAATGGGGCAAATTTTTTATAGATACGTTCCAGCTCGGCTTGGTAAGCAGCATCTGTATAGTCAATCTGATCAAACTTCTTTTTGTCGGCATAGTTGCCGGGATTGATACGTACTTTTTCGACGATACGGGCAGCTACCTCGGCAGCATTTGGTGTAAAGTGGATATCAGCTACCAGCGGCACTTGATATCCGCGGGCACGGAGCTCCCTCTTTATGTTGGCCAGGTTTTCGGCTTCCTTGATGCTTGGTGCGGTGATACGTACGTACTCACAGCCGGCGTCGACCATACGGATGGCTTGTTCGACCGATCCCTGTGTGTCCATCGTGTCTACCGTGGTCATACTTTGGATACGGATGGGATAGTCTCCACCCATTGGCACATCGCCTATATGCACTACCCTGGTTTCGAAACGTGAATACGTCAGCTTTGAATTGCAGTACTTGCCGGGTAATAGTATTGTATTTGTTGCCTCCATGCTGTAGGCAAAGTTAGGGATTTATCTAGTTATATTTATGGGTTCTGTCAAGTTATTACAGTTCCCTATTAATCGAAATAGAGTTGGCTGCACCCGTAATTTTCAATATATATTTGTTGGCGGAGGTGTCGTAGTTTTCTGTTTTGTAGTGATCGCCGCTTTTGGTAAAGCCATCCAATTTTTTGCTGGATAGGACACTTTCGTGTTCGATCAAGCAGGCAGCATCTTTGGGAAGCGTGATCTTACATGAGGAAGCGGCTGTATTGATTTCTATGACCGATGTTTCCAATTGGGGCATGCCGAGACGAAGGGTTAATGCTGTCGCTCCAGAGTTGATCTCCAGGTTGGAAAATTTGTAAGCGGAAAGATCGCCCGTAAAACTGGATGCCCCCATATTAAATTCTAAATTCCAAACAGGTGCTTGGTGTAGTGCTAGGTGAATGGTGTTTTTGCTGTTATTACCTTTGCTGTTGACACCGGTCAGTTCGATTTCTTTTTTCGGTGTATCGGTCACTCTTTCTAATTTAATCCTTGCAGCACCGTCAGTGCCGGATGCCTGAATCAGATTGTCGGTAGGAAGGCTATCTAGTATAAGGGTAGCTGCACCCAAGTCGAATATCAATGAGGCTTCTGCTACAGAATCGGTAAAGGGGAGTATGACTACTTCTTGTAAGCCTATAGTATCTTTTAGCCCTTCGTATTTGGATAGCAGATCAAGCTTTAGGCTGGACTTTGACGTCAGTCCAATATACAGTAGAAAGAGACACATAACAATATTGACCCCAGCAGATATCAAGGGGCCATTTGGTCTGTTTTGCAGAATAATGTTGATGCCAATAGATATGATGAGTAGTGGCCAATAGTCCAACATTGCATAGAAATTGAAGCGAATAACCTCAAAATTGTGCAGCAGGATGATGACGCCGAAAAAAATAAACCAAATCCCTGTTCCGATCTTTTTACTCATACCGTGTTAAATATACCATTGTTAATCTAAAAGTAAAAATTATCTGCACTCCAAAATTACCGAACTGTGAGGCTTACTGTCAAGGCAAAGGTTGTGATTGGTCTTAATCTTTCGGTCAATACGGGTTTTTGGTCGGTGTGTTTTGCATTAATTTAAAAAACAAATCCGCCTTTTTACCGTTACCATATAGGTCTGCAAAAAATATCATACAAATTTTGAACGGGCAAGAAATTAAATATGTATTTTAGCGTATTAAGTCAAAACTGATATATGTTTTTTTTTCATTTTGGTGAGTACATCCTGTTGTTGAAGAAGGTTTTTAAGAAACCGGAAAAGTGGAAGATCTATTGGCGTGAGATCCTGCACGAAATGACTGAGATAGGTGTAGGGTCTGTAGGGCTGATCATCATTATCTCTACGTTTATTGGTGCGGTTATGACGATGCAGATAGCCTTTCAGCTGGTGTCTGACTTGATTCCCAATTCTGTGATCGGACAGATCAACCGGGACTCCAACATTCTGGAACTGGGGCCTACAATATCGGCTTTGGTATTGATGGGCAAGGTTGGGTCGTCCATATCTTCGCAGATCGGCTCGATGCGAGTCACGGAGCAGATCGATGCTTTAGAAATCATGGGTATCAATGCGGCGGGTTATCTTATCTTACCAAAAGTCATTGCGGGTGTCATCATGGTGCCGGCTTTGGTCACTGTAGCGATATTTTGTGCGCTTATCGGTGGTTTGGTTGGCGGTTCGGTGACAGGCGCGGTCAGCCCAAACGATTATATCCTAGGTATCCGGGATTCGTTCAATGGGTTTACGGTAGCCGTGGCGATGGTCAAGGCTTTTGTGTATGGCTTTTTCATTACGTCCATCCCTGCCTATAAGGGGTTCTTTGTGCGCGGCGGTGCATTGGAAGTAGGGCAGGCCGGCACAAAGGCGGTGGTGATCGGTTGTATTGTGATTTTGGCCAGTGACTACTTGATCACGGCTATGATGTTGTAAGGAGTAAGTAATGATAGAGATCAAAAATATAAGTAAGTCTTTTGGCGATAATACGGTGTTGAAGAATATCGATGCTGTCTTCGAACCGGGCAAGGTCAGCTTGATCATCGGTGGTTCGGGCTCGGGCAAGAGTACCCTGTTGAAGTGTATAGTCGGCTTGCACAAACCCGATGAAGGACAGGTTTTTTTCGACAAGCAGGAATTTACCAAGATGGATTTTGAAGAGAAGATACCTATACGAAAGGAAATCGGTATGCTGTTTCAGAATTCAGCCTTATTTGATTCCATGACGGTAGAGCAGAATATTGTGTTTACATTGGATATGTTCAGCGAAATGAGTCGAAAGGAAAAAGTCGAACGGGCCAATTTTTGTCTGGAAAGGGTCAACCTGGCAGGTAAAAATAAATTGTACCCTGCTGAGCTATCGGGGGGGATGAAAAAAAGGGTAGGTATAGCCCGAGCTATTAGTATGAACCCCAAATATCTTTTTTGTGACGAACCTAACTCCGGTCTGGATCCGGCAACTGCTATCTTGATCGATGAGCTGATACAGGAATTGACCGAGGAATACCAATGTACGACCATTGTAGTCACGCACGACATGAATTCGGTCATGGGGATAGGAGAATACATTATGTTTCTCTATGGCGGTCAAAAATTTTGGGAAGGCACGAACGAGGATATATTGCGTTCAGATGTGCAGGAGCTGAATGATTTTGTATTTGCCAGTCCGTTGATGAAAGCGGCGAGGGAAGTGATTAAGTAGGGACAAAAAATCTTTTGCCCCTTTGTAAATTTATTTTTTTCTTGTTTGTGGAATCTTCCTGTCTTTTGCATCCATGTTCAAAGAATGGTTATCTTTAACCGGTATTAAGGTTGAAGTTTTAACAATAACACATGAAGTATTATTTGATAGCAGGAGAGACATCGGGAGATTTGCATGGGGCGAATCTTATCAAAGCACTGAGGCAGGAGGATACAGAAGCTGAATTTCGTATCGTGGGTGGAGATCAAATGGCACTTACTGCGGGGCAACAGCCGTTGATACATACTTCCGAAATGGCTTTTATGGGATTCGTAGAGGTCGTCAAGAATTTGGGAGCGATTTCGAGGAATCTCAAAAAAGTAAAAGAAGATCTCCTTCGGTACAGACCTGATACCGTAATCCTTATCGATTTTCCGGGCTTCAATATGAAGATAGCTTCTTTTGCCAAGAGGCACGGGATTCGCGTGTGTTATTATATATCACCCAAGATATGGGCTTGGAACCAAGGACGGGTGCACAAGATCAAGAAAGTCGTTGATCATATGTTTTGTATCCTTCCGTTTGAAGTCGATTTTTACCGACGTTTTGGGATGGAAGTCGATTATGTGGGCAATCCGTTGCTGGATGCTATTGATGCATATGAATTTAATCCCAATTTTATCTCCGATAATGGTCTGGGAGACGATCCGATTATTGCTCTGCTTCCCGGAAGCCGCAAGATGGAAATCGAACAGCTTCTGCCCGATATGGTGGAGATGTACTATGCCTTTCCAAAGCACCAATTAGTCATTGCGGGAGCACCTAATTTTGACGAAGAATACTATAGGCAATTTACCGGAACATTGGATATTCCTGTTGTCTTTGGCCAAACGTACGACCTACTCAAACATGCAGAGGCTGCAGTCGTGACTTCGGGAACCGCAACTTTGGAAGCAGGTATCTTAAAGGTGCCGCAAGTCGTCGTATATAAGGCCAACCCATTGACTGTCATGATTGCCCGGAAGCTTATCACGGTACGTTTTATCTCTTTGGTCAACCTCATCAACGATTATCTGTCCGTTATCGAACTCATTCAGAAGGATTGTAATCCTGAAGAAATCCGTGATGAGCTTGGCCGTTTGATCGGTGAATCCGAACATCGCGCGAGTGTATTGGAAAATTATGAGGTACTGGCGGAAAAATTGGGAAAACCGGGCGCATCGAAAAAAGCTGCGGGATTGATCGTTCGTTATCTGAAAGAAGGAGATTAAACTTTATGGGGATACATATATTCTAACGAAAAGAAAGGAGTTGTTATGAAAACTTGGATAAGCACATTGTGTTTTTGTTTGGTGACATTGCTTACGGTGTCAGGACAGACAAATACGCAACATTTTGATAAGCTCGTGCTCAAGAAAAAAGAAAAGAAGATGTTTTCCGATAGGGATTCATCCAGCGTGGTGTATATCGATACATTGATTATGAAAGATAAGTCTTCTTTGCAGTTTTTTGGAAAAAAGGATGTGAAGCTCGTGGTCAAGCATGCCGAAATAGACAACCAGACCATGATAATGGGACAAGGTGGACAAAATAACGGGTCCAACTTTGATATAGCGGTCAATTTCCAAAAATTGGGCTCGCTGTATATCATCGCCAGAGGGCAGGATGCAATGAATGGGACAAAGACATTCCCGAATGGGGATGCGGGTAATGTGACCTTGACTTACGATTCTGCAGGAATAGTACCTCAAAGCACGGATAGAAAGGCAAAAAACTACGTGTTGACGGATGTTACGCCAGGTGGATTGCACGTTACCCCCAGTGCAGAGTTAAATAATATTTATGGTATGATTGCGCGGGCTCCACAAGGGCTTAGAGGTCTTCCCCAAGGACAGATATATTCCGGTTCTCCTGGGAAAGAAGGAAAAGTTGTGATAAAAGGTAAGTAGAGACACGATTATCTTCGATGAGCTCGCTACGCTCGGTTAATCGCGTCTCTACAAGATATATATCGTATCAATATGAATAACTGATCGAATAGGTCGGGACTACTGTTTGTCTAGCTTTGGCATCGTGTATATAGGTCAGCCGTCCGGCAAGGGAAAACAGGGGTAAGGGATATTTGAAGAAATTCATGTCTAGGGATAACCCTATCCCGGCTGTTTTTGGTGTCCAATCTGCACTTTCGAGATTTTGATAGTTGGCAGAGAAGTCACCTCTGATGCGCTTGATGTAAGCTAATGAACCGATAGACCAATCGGGATAAGCGACAGGGAATCTGTAATTCATCAATAAGGTGTTTTTTAAGTAGAGGGTAGGATAGAAGCTGAAACCTTCGGGCAGTGGAATATCGTTGTTGGGGGTGTATCTACCGGATTTTTCCTGTATGGAATAACGGACTTGGAGGCCGTGATTGAGTAGGATACCGGGGAAATAAAAGTTTGTCCTAAAAGACCAGGCTGCTCCTTTTTGATCGGCATCAAATGGTATATGTCTGTAAGTAAAGCTAAAATTCTGCCCCCATCGCGGTGTTAGGTCCATACTGCTCATCGTATGATTTCGGTTGAGGTAAATCTGGTAATTCAGCGGAAATGATACAGAAGTGTGGAAATTTTGGAGATTGGATAGGCTGACGTTGTAACGTTGCAGATAAGAGGTCGCAAAGTTGAACCCATAGCTGTAAGTGTAGTGTCGTCTGTAGATCGAGAATGGAAGCTGTATATTGGCAGAAACAGCATGTTCGCGCCAGTCGAAGCCGGTGTAAGAGCCGTCCGGATTTTTTGCCTGATCGATTTGTCCATAATTTCGGTACGACAGGCTGAATTTTGGATAGTACCGCTGATAGCTGATTTCGGCAGAATAGATGCTTTTGCGAATATCCATATCGTATTCATACCCTAATTTGACCTGTGTGGTGTTCAAAACATCGTTGGAGAGCCAAAATAATCCAGGGCGCAGGTTGTCAAAACTCTCAAAGTCATTGCCACTAAGGGTAAGGCTGTGAAAATTGATGCTATGGGCTGTCACGTGATAGTCTTTGATGTCATAGCTTCGGCCATTGTCTACGGCAGGATCAAAACGAAAGGCATTTTGACGAGGATATAGCGCTTGTACAGGGGCTGGGGATACGGGGTCGGCGTCTATATGGTCAAATGATGTTTGGTTTATTTTGTAACCTGTAGCCATATAGTCATTGTACCATAGTGTATCGTCCTGTACAGAAGGATTGAATGCACCATGAGTAGCATGCGTAATTCTGGAAATGCGACCATTGTCCAATTGGTATATATCGTCCTGTGCATTGTAATTGGCCTTGTAGATGATTTTATTCCCATGGTAGATGGGACGTTCGTACTGTATATTGTTCCATTCGAACAATGTTTTGATCTCTTTTGTGTTTAAATTTATTTCCACGAGATTAGTTCCTTTTTTACCTAGTGCTATAGCTACGATTTTATGTCCGCTCTTGTGGTATTGGGGTTGTTGGATTTGCAAATCTTCTGGCATGGGAATAGAGGTTTTGATTTTTCCCGTTTTGCTATCCAATAGAATCAATGAACTTTTGTTTGCCAAATCGATTTCTACGCAGGCTATGGTTTGTAGGTTGGGAGACAGCGTAGGGGTATAGTATCGGGTTTTGTGGGTCAGCGCTTTGATTTTTTGTGTTTGGAGATCATAGATATTGATGATGTTGTATGTTTGTTTTTGGAAACGGGGATCTTTTCTGAGTTCGTCCCAGACAATCAAGTGATCGTGGATATGAAAGTAGGGCATGATTTGCCTGCCGACTTTGATAACTTTTTTTTCTTTCATGTCTTTGCTTGGATCAAGGTAGACAATAGTTGGAACCTTTTGTCGACTGTCTTTTAGAACGTATATTTTTTGATCTACAACCTGTGGAATGTAGTAGTCTGTAGCGTAGCGATCAGTGAGGGGAAAAGGACGGGCTGCTGTTGAGTCTACGTGGTCATTCCATGACTGTTGAAGGTGCAGCATCGTGGTGTCAAATAATTGATTACCTCTCATGCCGCTATGTTTTTTTAGGGCGCGCTGAAAGTTGAATGGACGTAATAATTTTCCGTTCATCTCGTCAATGATCTTGCCATGGATGAGTGTGTCTCGTTCAAACAATTCACTGACCATAAGGTAACCGATGGTGTAATAACTAGGAACTATATCCTTGAATGACCCGTGTACATATTTGTTGAAACCGTAGTTTCTTCCAGACAATATATTGGCTCGAACGGGCATATTCCAAGAGCTTAGTCGGCCACGGCCACCGGTAGAATAGATCGTCTCATGGAGGACAGCATCTCCTTCAAAATACCAGGATGGTAGGTTGAGTCCGAATAGTGCCAAGGCCAATTGTTGGAAAAAAGACCCTTTTAATTTTCCTGTCAAATTGTCAAATTGAGCAACATGCCGACTTTCATGTAGTGCTAAATTGGGCAGCCATTCCTGATTGTCGGCGATAGCCGGTGGGGTAGAGTAGAGCTCTGATTTACGCGGAGCAAGCATCACAAAACCGTTGGGTTGGACATGATGGGTTTGAACAATGAACGGAATTTTGGAGGTAGGTCGTTTGAAATCACGGCTTACTTGATCCAAAAAATGTTCCAGTTGCATAGCGAGGTTAGGAGCTTGTGCGCTGAATTCTTGAGGGAAAATTAAGGTTATTTTTTCCGTGCTGATCTGTTTCCATTTTATGTTGAAATGCGCTTGGGAATTGTCAAATACCTGACAAAAAATATATGTTGAATATATAGTTAATATAAATGATATTAAATATCTCATTATAAATATGTTGATTTGTTTATATTATGTGTCTTGCTGTTGTTGCTAAAAATATTAGTTTATTTTTACTGTTATATATTTATTAAAAGATTATATATAATGTCATAAACATTTGAATAAAAGTTTGTTATTATTTTATTTAAAATCAGAAAAACTGTTTGTTTTTCCAATTAAAAACCTTATTTCGTGATGTTAATCTTATATTATTATGCTGTGTCTAATGTATTACTTTTAATTGATATATTTCCTATGCGAGTGTAAAAAAGTATGGATTAAACGATCTCCTCTCCTACATGCCCAATGGCTGTCTTTAATTTTTTATGGCTCTAATTTTTTGCAGATTTGGGGATTCAGCTCTGGTTTTCGTGAGCGGGCAATCCGGGGAGAAATAGCATACATGTGTGTCTCTTTCTATCGTGGAATATATAAGCTGATCCATGGCCTTCGGATTGCTTATGATCCTCTCTATTCGGGGCCTTCTCCGTATGATTTGTAGGATGTCATATTGGCAGATTAGGAGTTCGAAAATAATTTTATTCTATTCCTAAAAAACCTTATATTTTTTCGATTAAAAAAACGACTTTTGCAACAACAAAAAATCATTGCATAACATGTAGGATTAAAAATCTAGGAGGGTGCTTATGGAAGAATTGGACATGACAGTTGCGCATATCGAGCAGTTGATCGCAGAGAATAATCTGAGCGAACTGGAGAATTTTCTGAACGAACTGAATATTTCGGATGTAGAAGAATTGATTGACGAGCTTCCCGAATATGGCCCGCTTTTCCTGGAGACCTTAAGCCTAAAACGAGCAGTCAATGTTTTTCGTATCCTGGATTTTCCCACGCAGGAACGTATATTCAAAAAGCTTTCAGCTGCCAAGATACGTGAGATCATCAACGAGATGCCTCCTGATGACCGGACATCTTTTTTCGGGGAATTAAAGGGGGATGTGGTCAAGCGTTTGATCATCATGCTCCCTCCCCAAGAGCGTAAAGAAGCATTGTCTCTATTGGGATATCCGGAAGATAGTGTCGGACGTCTGATGACACCGGATTACATTACGGTCAAGGAGCATTGGACGATTGCACGTATATTGGAGCATATCCGGAAATATGGAAATGCTTCGGAGACGATCGATGTGCTATACGTCATTGACAACGAAGGTAAACTTATCGATGATATCCGTATCAAGGATATTCTTTTGGCGGATCCGGATACCAGGGTCGGCGAACTGATCGACAATCGGCTCATTTCCTTAAATGCCAACGACCCACAGGAAGAAGCGGTGACGGTATTCCGTATGAACAATCGTGTGGCTTTGCCTGTAGTAGATGAGCAGGGGATCATGCTGGGTATCGTGACCATAGATGACATCCTTTGGGTGGCTAATGAAGAGTATACCGAAGATATGCAGCGTTTCGGGGGTACGGAGGCACTGGACGAGCCCTATTTGGATGTATCTATTATGCATCTTGTCAAAAAGCGTGCGGGGTGGTTGATCGTACTGTTCTTGGGACAGTTGTTGACGGCTACTGTCATTGAGCATTTTGAAGCCCAATTGGCTACGGTGGTGTTCTTGTTTGCCTTGATGCCATTGATTATATCCAGTGGAGGAAATAGTGGCTCACAAGCGTCTACATTGATTATCCAGGCTATGGCCTTGGGAGAGGTAACCATAGGAGATTGGTGGCGGGTGATGAAAAGGGAGGTAATCTCCGGTACTATTCTGGGCGTTATATTGGGTACATTAGGTTTTTTCCGAATTGCTACCTGGCAATTTTTTACACATACATATGGTGAACATTGGATGCTGGTAGGTTTGGTGGT
>Ga0182746_1001160_pt1 | contig 26403 bp, 25 predicted proteins | sample eDN3rd30CBELigOP_FD_128881 | JGI IMG/M metagenome (GOLD analysis project Ga0182746, IMG submission 128881) | Enriched Organic Plus compost microbial communities from Emeryville, California, USA - eDNA 3rd pass 30_C BE-Lig OP (version 2) (version 2) ... | reverse complement strand
TGTACAAGCAGCCAGAAAATATCCTATGGCACACAGAGCGATTAGTTTTTGTATGGTTTTCATTTTTTTACGTGTCAAATTTTTCCAATTGTTTCAGTAAGGTAGCAAAATCTTTTGGATATTCGGCTTCGAAAGCATAATGTTTGCCATCGATGGCAAATTCTACAGACCTGGAGTGGAGCGCAAAGCGCTTCATGATCGGCATCTCCTCCTCGCCTTTGGACATGGTAAATCCACGTTTTTTGATTTGGGACAGATAGACAGGCTTGCCTCTGTACATCGTGTCTCCTACTATTGCCGCGCGCTGCGTAGCCAGATGTATACGTATCTGGTGCATACGACCCGTAATAGGTTTGCATTCGACCAATGTATAATGCTTGAAATAACGCATACTGTTGAAGATCGTCTCTGCGGGTTTTCCGTTTGCACGATCTATACTGACATTCTTGTTTCCCTGGTTCAATATAGGAAGGTCCACTTTTAGGTTTTCGAATACATGTGTGCCTTCTATGATGGCGTGATAGATCTTGTTTACCCTCCTTTTTTCAAATTCTATCGAAACCAACCGATATGTTTCGGGATTTTTGGCGATGAGCAGGACACCCGAGGTATCCTTGTCCAAGCGGTGGCATACCTGCGCATCGGCATGGTATTTCTTGGCCAGTCGTAGGATATTGATCTCTCCCCCTTCCCTTTGGTCTAGTGAAGCAACGAACGGAGGCTTGTTTATGACGATTAAATTGTCATCTTCGTGAATAATCAGTTCGCTGAATTTTGGAAACTTGAATGCACGGACTTCGTTTTGAATCATAGTGCAAAAATAGCAAAACCCAAATGAAATCCATACAACAATAGTAGCGCATATTCTTAGTAGGTTTACTTATGTAGGGGCAAATGATAATTTGTCCGTTATTTGGGCGAAAGATTTTTCGCCCCTACAACATTGATAAGATTTATTCCTATTTTTGCAGTAAAACAAAAAACTATGTCGGTAAATAAAATTATCAAGCGCGTCACCACCTCCACCATCAAGGATATGAAACTTCGTGGTGAAAAGATAAGCATGTTGACTGGGTACGATTTTTCCACTGCAAGAGCCCTTGACGAAGGAGGTATCGATGTCATATTGGTAGGTGACTCTGCAGCCAATGTTTTTGCAGGATATGAAACCACTTTACCGATGTCCCTGGACCACATGATCTACCATGCTTCGGCTGTCAGTCGTGCCACAAAAAGAGCCATGGTACTCGTCGATCTGCCTTTCGGAACCTATCAGGGATCGACCGAAAAAGCCTATGAAGCTGCTGTCAGAATGATGAAGGAATCGGGAGCACATGCCCTTAAAATGGAAGGTGGTATAGAAATCATCGACAATATCAAAAAAATAGTTCGCGCCGGGATTCCGGTCTGCGGACATTTAGGATTGACCCCACAGTCCATCTACCAATTTGGAGATTTTGGCGTGCGGGCTAAGGAAGAAGCCGAGGCGAGCAAGCTAAAATCGGATGCTCTCGCGTTGCAGGATGCAGGATGCTTTGCCATTGTATTGGAAAAAATACCGGCAAAACTGGCTACAGAAGTCAGTCAAAGCCTGCATATTCCAACTATTGGTATAGGTGCCGGTAATGGTTGCGATGGACAGGTATTGGTCGTCAATGATATGCTGGGCTTGACAAAAGACTTCAAACCAAAATTTCTGCGACAGTACCTGCATCTGTTTGACGATATCGCCAAAGCTACAGCACAGTATGTAGCTGATGTCAAAGCACTGGACTATCCCAACGAAAACGAACAATATTAGTATTACAGCGTGTTCAAGGTTATTTTCATAGCTGCCCTATTAGGTATACTGATCTTTTTCATTGTCAGAAGGCTCGGCTTTGTCAGCAGTCGTCCGACCACATATTTACATGCCTCCGATTGGCTGGAAGTCAGGATAGATACCAGGACATTGAAAAGAGCGGTACGGCAGACCTTATTTTCTGTAGGCATTGGCTTTGTCCTACTGATCCTCATCCTGTTGGTGACGGCAAAATTCAAGATAGCTTTACTCTTATTGCCCATCAGTCTGTATCTGATTGGACAATATTTCATCCTATTCAACCACATCAAGGCTAACAGACGACAGCAGATTTTTTTCAATCCCAAATCGAATGAAGTTGAAATACAGTCATCAAAAGGACAAAAAGAATTTTCATTCAATTTGAATAGAGACGTTAGCAATCTGAGAGAAATCAGGGCTGTGCAAAAAAACAATGGACTGTTGCTGGGATACTATGAGATGAAAACCATGCAGGGCAAACTGTTCATCTCGTATTTACTTGAAGAAAATGAACAAAATAAGCTTTTTTTTGATCGATTGCAGTTGTTTCCAAGAGAAATGGAAACCAAGTTATTTCCTATCATATAATATTTTGATATATTTCCTCTATAAAATAGGCTTTCAAAGGTAGAGGAGAATTACATAAATCCATTTTATATGCGGTCTCAACTATATTGCATATAAAAATGAATTTATGTAAGTTTGGTCAGATTAGAACAAACGACTATTAATTTGTCTTTATGAGATACACCCTCCCCCTACTCTTTTCTGCAATCGTATTGACTATGGTGTCTTGTCAAAGGACACAGCCCCAAAATGTTGATGCAGAAGATAAAGCAAAACAAGATTCCATAGAACGAGTGCGGAAAGCCGAAGAAGAGGAACGGAAGCGTCCCCGTACGGCGGACGATATTGTTCTGGCCAAAGACTTGTTATTTGAAAAATACACATTAGAGGACAAATACGAATACAAAGATACTTTTAGGGTTTTTCAATGGGACAAGATAAAAGAACGGTTGGCCTACATCGAAAATTTCCAACGAGAACACAACGATTATGGCATTATCGTCAATTACAAAAATAAAAATGGAGAAGCTCCCACGGTAGCCAATTTCAAAAGAAATGCCTACAAAAGAGTGTCCGATACCTTAGGCACGGAACGCTATCAATCTGCTCCCCTTTATAAAGAGGGAGAGACAAAACTCCCTACGATCTATGCAAGGGATGGCTCTCTGGTCAAGTATCTTTCGGCCGACACCTTGGCTATGGTCAAGATAAAGGGACTGACAAATTTTGAAGGTGAGTGGGATATCCCCAAGCGCTATGTGAAACCCATCGGCGATACTGCTACCTTCAGACATGTCGTCGTCGTCGATGTGACCAATCAGAATATATGTGCCTTGGAACATGCCGACAATGGCTGGATCGTACGCAGTATGAACCCGGCGACTACGGGTAGACATGCACCACCCTATGCCATGGAGACGCCCACAGGTATCTTTGTGCTACAAGAGCAGAAAACCAAAATGTTCTATTATAGGGATGGTACGACCAGTATCGAAGGATTTGCACCTTGGGCCAGTAGATTTACCAATGGCGCATATATCCACGGTGTACCTGTCAATAATCCCAAAGGACAGATCGTAGAGTACAGTTGGAGCCTGGGGACGACCCCTCGTTCGCACATGTGCGTGCGCAATGCTTCTTCCCACGCCAAGTTTGTGTACGATTGGATCAAGCCGGGATTGTCGTTGGTGATTGTCATTGATTGATCCGGTAGAGACGTAAGATCTAGAATGTTTATGAAAAGTAGACATCTCGATAGTCGGGAGGCCAGCATAAGGTAGAGACATAAGATCTTACGTCTACGAAAACATATATAAACCAATAATTAACATTATTTAACACTTTTGTAGGCCCTTGATAGCGACCTTTGTATGTGGAAAAGAAAAGTGTGCTTATGAAAAATTTTTTTATTGTGATGGTTTTAATGTGTGCCGCAGGATTTTACACCATCTTTAGCCAACCTATCCAAAATCCAATTCCTTCAGAAAAATTAACGTTAAAAGTAGATTCTATAGTCAATGACAGTTCAGTCATTGAAAAACTGTACCATCGTATCGCTTTGGAAGGCAAGTTGAAATATGAGGTCTTCGAAATGGCGATGCAGGGGTTTGAGAATTTATCGTTGCGGAATAAAGATATTATTACCATTATTGATTTTACGCTTCCCTCGACTGAAAAGAGAATGTGTGTCATTGATCTCAAAAACCAAAAGCTGTTGTACCACACGATCGTATCGCATGGGCGCAATAGCGGAGAGAAATATGCGACTTCTTTTTCCAATAGACATGGCTCTTTCCAGAGTTCGTTGGGCTTTTATGTAACTGAAAAGACCTATTTTGGTGGAAATGGCTATTCTTTAGTCATCAATGGTATGGAGAAAGGCATCAACGACCAGGCAAAGGCACGTGCCGTAGTCATACATGGGGCCGATTATTGCAGCCAACGTATCATTAACGCTACGGGACGCTTAGGAAGAAGTTACGGTTGCCCGGCCTTACCCCGTGAAGTGACAAAACCTATCATCAATACCATCAAGAACGGTACGGGATTGTTTATCTATGCGGACAATCCCGAATATATGGCCTCTTCCAAAATTCTGAAAAGCAACGAGACCATGCTGGCACAACGGGAACTTCCAGATATTCCGGAAGGTGGCGCGATCCTCAATTAAAATCAAGAACAATATTAACGTTTTAGTGTTTTTATAATTAGAGAGACTTCCGGGGTTTTCGAAAACCCCGGAAGTCTTTTTTCTATATAATGTCATTATTTTTTGAATTAAATTCTAAAATTTAACAAAATATTTGAATAATATTCTAAATATTGTTATAATTGCAGAATTATGAAAAAAGTAGACATTAATTTAGATCACATAGATTACCAGATTTTGCGTATCATGCAGGACAATGCCCGTACCAACAATGCGGATATTGCCCGCGAATTGGGTATGGCACCTTCGGCTATCCTCGAACGTGTAAAAAAATTGGAACAAAAAGAAGTTATCCTGGCGTATCAAGCCAAGATAAACCCACAGGCGCTGGAGCAGACACTCCTCTCATTTATCTTTATCAAGACCTCCGATATCATCGGAGAGCAGCGGATTGCTTATTTATTGGCTGATATTCCTGAGGTGCAGGAAGTGCACGACATTGCCGGCGACGATGGTTACCTTATCAAGGTAAGGACCAGCGATGCCGCAGGGTTGGTAGATCTTATGCGCAATACCTTGGGAAAAATAGAAGGTATCCTATCTACACGGACTACGATTGTATTGGAAACCGTCAAAGAAAGTCAAAAGTTAGTCATCCCGTCGAAAGAGTAAAAATGTCATCAAATAAATCCACATTAGTCAGTATCTTATTGGCCTACCTCGTCGTATATATCGTGTGGGGGTCGACCTTTTTTTTTATAGAAAAAGCGTTGCGCTCGTTTCCACCCTTTGTATTGGGCTCGATTAGGTTTGTCATCGCGGGGACACTGCTGATGGGGTATTGTGCCCTCAAAGGCTACCATTTGTTCAGCCGTAGGGATATCCGTCAAGCTATTTTTATAGGTTTTCTCCTGCTGTTTGTGGATATGGCTTCAATTATATGGGCGGAGCAATATATCTCCAGCGGAATAGTGTCTATACTATCTGCCGCAACGGCCATTTGGTTTATCTTGTTTGATAAACCCAAATGGAAAGAAAATTTTTCCAGTGCCCCTATTGTTTTGGGACTTCTACTCGGCTTTTCGGGTGTTGTACTGCTGTTTGCTGAACAGGTCTTCGGTCATGAGCATAACAATGGCAATAGGCAAAGCCTCATCGCTATGGGAGTCATGATATTGGGAACAATAGGTTGGACGGTCGGATCACTCTTTTCCAAGTATATGCAGGAAAAGAATAAGGTCACTGTGAAGAAACAAGAAAAATCCCTCAATGTCATCGTCAAAACAGCCTGGCAAATGGTCACTGCCGGTGTGGCTTTTACGGTTACAGCGACGTTGAATGGTGAGTACCGCGATTTTGACTTTGGTCGGGTGTATACAGCAGACTGGTTCGCAATGGCCTATTTGATCGTGATGGGTTCTATTTTGGCATTTAGCTGTTATATATGGCTATTGCAGGTGCGTCCTGCTACCGAGGTCAGTACCTATGCCTATATCAATCCTATTGTCGCCTTGGTATTGGTTCATTATTTTACCGATCACCAGGTGACCACGCTTCAAATCACAGGGCTGTTCGTGGTGCTGTTGTCCGTTTTGCTGATGAATTGGAATCTGTATAAAGACAATAGAACTTTTCGAATCATACGTGCTAGGAAGAAACTAAAACGACTGAAGCACATGGCTCCAAAAAGCAGTATCCCACGTATTATAGAAGTCGCCGATTTCCAGGACGGGGAAGAAAAAAAAGAACGGAAAAAAGCGCTACAGGATTGAGGTGAGAGCAAACAAACCAAGGCTTATTTTAGCACGATGCTCGCCCTGCCCATAATGGCATTGTCAGCATAGAGGAGAACGGTATATGCTCCCTTTTTGAATCCACGGTTGCTGTTGTTCCACACAAATACATATTCTTCTCCATTATTTGTGAAGTCGATTTGTTCTTTGAAAGTATACTGAAGTTGGTCGTTATTGACCAAGAAGATATTTTCGCTATTGGCGATGAGATTTCCATTGGGATCTACGACACGTACGTACACCTCTTTGTTTCCTTTTTCAGCCAAAGGATTGTCTGCCACCGAAAAATGGATATGTAGCTCATCCACACGTTTGGCTTTCATTTCGATTTCTTTACTACCCCTACGTTTGAGCTCGACACCGTTGATCAACATGTTGGACACCTTAATGGAAGAAGCCATGCCTACTTTTTCCTTCAACAACTTATTGTGCTGTTCCAGGGATTGGACTTTGTCTGTTTGTTGATGTACGGTTTGGCTCAAGACTTGGTTTTCTTTCTGCAAAATCTCGTTTTGAAGATTCAATTCTTCAATCTTGACCTTCAAAGCAGCGACATCCTCTTTTAATGTTCTGACCTGTGTGCGCAGAGAAGACAGTCTATCTTCGGATAGATTGATGTCTTCCAGGTTTAAACGCAGGTTATCGATGCCTTGTCTGGCCCGTTGTTCTCCCTGCACGACTTCATCCGAATTGATCAGACTTCCCTTACGTTGGATATTGTCCAATTCAGCTTCTATCCTATCGATTTCGATTTGCAGATTTTCTTTTTGAAGTGCTATAGTATACAGTTTCTCGCCGGAAGATTTGAATTTGACGTAAAAATAAACATTCGTCATGAGTAAAGTGACGATAGCAATAACAAAGAAATACATCTTAGCACTGTCCTTTTTCTTTACTTGTATATCGCTTTTGTTTTCCTTACTAGTCTGTACTTCCATTTCCTAAAAACTAAATTGTTCCAATAGCACTCTTAATTTTGTAACATTGCTATAACAAAAACTATTCCAAAGCAAGGGCTGCTATTCAAAATAATTCAAAATATCAAATCCCCCAGCTTTTAAATACTGTTCTTTACGCATGAGCTTTAGGTCAGAGGCGACCATCTCGGCGATAAGTTGCTGTAAATTGTATTTAGGTCTCCAACCCAATTTTTGTTGCGCCTTGCTTGGATCTCCGATCAGTAGGTCCACCTCGGTCGGTCGGTAATAGGCCGGGTCTACCTTGACCACGGTCTGTCCCAATTTGACATTGTTGGGGTCGATACCATGCAGACGTAGTTTTTCGTCCTCTCTGTCGATGATGACGCCTTTCTCCTTCTCTCCCTTGCCGCTGAATTCTACTTCGATGCCGAGTTCGGCAAAGCTCAGGCGTACAAAATCACGAACGGTAGTGGTCACCCCTGTGGCAATCACGAAATCTTCTGCTTTTTCCTGTTGAAGGATCAACCACATGGCCTCTACATAATCTTTGGCGTGTCCCCAGTCACGTTGGGCAGACAAGTTACCTAAAAATACTTTGCTTTGCAAGCCCAGAGCGATCTTGGCTACAGCGCGGGTGATTTTTCGGGTTACGAAAGTCTCCCCCCTTATGGGACTTTCGTGGTTGAAAAGGATGCCATTGCAGGCATACATATTGTATGCTTCGCGATAATTGACTGTTATCCAATAGCCGTATAGTTTGGCCACAGCATAAGGGCTTCTCGGATAGAAAGGAGTATTCTCACTTTGTGGGACTTCCTGTACCAATCCGTATAGCTCGGAGGTAGATGCCTGGTAGACTCTTGTCTTTTGCCCTATGTCCAATAGCCTCACGGCTTCCAATATACGCAAAGCTCCCAAAGCATCGGCATTGGCTGTGTATTCGGGGGTATCAAAACTGACCTTTACATGGGATTGGGCCGCCAGATTATAGATCTCGTCTGGCTGTGTTTCCTGGATAATACGGATGAGGTTGGTTGAATCGGTCAAATCGCCAAAGTGTAAGATAAAATTGCGGTTATCCAAATGTGGATCTTGATACAGGTGGTCTATCCGGTCTGTATTAAAGAGTGAACTCCGGCGTTTGAGGCCATGTACTTTGTACCCTTTTTTTAATAAAAATTCAGCTAGATACGCACCATCCTGCCCGGTAATTCCTGTGATGAGAGCTACTTTTTGACCTGTTGATTCATTCATGGTACAATAATATCCAAAAAATCGGATATTTTGGATATTATTTGAGGTGAAAAAGTAAATTATGAAGTAGTCTAAAAAGCAGAACAAAACCATTTAATTTGTCATTCTGAGGCTTGCCGACTGCGAAGCAGGCATCAGGGAAGTGTTGGCGGCCGTGAGGCTGATGCAACATTGAATCTAAACATTTGATTATTAGCATGATTTTTAGATTCCTCCTATTCCCGAATGCTTTCGGGACAGGCTGTCGGAATGACAAAAAGAGGGTAATGCCATACTTTTTAGACACTCTCCTATAATATTATGACGCGGCTGCTACAGCCTTATCATAATCAGGTTCGTTGGTGACCTCAGCTACCTGCTCAGTATAAACCACCTTTCCAGCCTCGTCTATGACGACTACGGCACGGCTTAGCAAGCCTTCCAATGGGCCATCGGCAAATTTGACACCGTAAGCGTCTGAAAAGCTCGAATCTTTGTATTCGGAGAGTGTGACGACATTTTCCAATCCTTCGGCGGCACAGAATCTTCCCTGTGCAAATGGAAGGTCTCTAGAAATGCAGAGTACGACTGTATTATCCAATTGGGAAGCCTTTTGGTTGAATGCTCGTACCGAAGCTGCGCATGTCCCCGTATCTACGCTGGGAAATATATTCAACACCACTTTCTTTCCACTGAAATCGGAAAGGGATTTTTGGGATAGATCTCCCGCTGTCAAAGAAAATCCCGGTGCTTCTGAACCTACTTGCGGTAGGCTACCTTTTGTATGTACTGCTGTTCCTTTAAATGTTACTTGACTCATAGTATTTTGTATTTGATTAAACTCTGTAAGTTAACAAATAAAAACGGTTTATGTTGGATTCTATTTAAATTTTATACGAAAAGCCTTTCGGGAAAAATCCGAAAGGCTTTTCGTATATAAAAACTCTCTTACAGTTTGCTATTGATATCAATAGCATTCAGCTCTTGGAAAGCTTGTTTCAACCGTGCGACGAAGGCTTCTTCTCCTTTGCGCAACCATACGCGAGGATCGTAATATTTCTTATTTGGAGAATCCGCCCCTTCTGGATTGCCGATCTGTGCTTGCAGGTAATCGCGATGTTGGGCCTCGTAGCCACGTACACCATCCCAGAAAGCCCATTGCATATCCGTATCGATGTTCATCTTGATAGCACCGTACGAAATAGCTTCGGTGATTTCTTCCGGTGAAGAACCGGATCCACCGTGGAATACAAAATTAACAGGTTTTTCAGCTGTGAGATTAAATTTTTCACGAATATACTGTTGTGAATTGTGTAAGATGACAGGCTGTAATTTGACATTACCCGGTTTATATACACCGTGCACATTACCAAAGGCCGCAGCTACCGTAAACTTGTCGGAAACTTTGGACAACTCTTCATAGGCATAAGCCACCTCTTCGGGCTGTGTGTACAGTTTTGAACTATCCACATCAGAATTGTCCACGCCATCTTCTTCTCCTCCGGTCACACCGAGTTCGATCTCCACAGTCATGCCGAGAGGTTTCATGCGAGCAAGATATTTGGCCGAAATCTCGATATTCTCTTCGATAGGTTCTTCGGAAAGATCCAACATGTGTGAAGAAAATAATGGTTTGCCATGTTGTGCGAAGAATTTCTCTCCGGCATCCAAAAGGCCATCGATCCAAGGCAATAACTTTTTGGCCGCATGGTCCGTGTGCAGAATCACAGCCACTCCATAATGCTCGGCCAGCAAATGTACATGTTGGGCTGCTGATACCGCTCCCAATATACAGGCTTTCAGACCATCGTTGTTCAATGATTTTCCGGCATAAAACTGGGCTCCCCCATTGGACAATTGAATGATAACCGGTGAGTTTACCGCTTTGGCAGTTTCCATGACGGCATTGATGGAATTGGTTCCGATAACGTTTACCGCAGGTAAAGCAAACTTATGCTTTTTAGCAATCTCAAACAGTTCCTGTACCTGGTCTCCCGTTAATACACCTTTAAAATCTTTTAGGCTCATGTGTAATATTTTGTTTAAATCTTTTTGACGATATAAAGGTAATAAAATTTTAAACGCAAAAAAAGTAATAGTGTAAAAAATACACTAAGTAAAAAAAGAATACGTGTCTATCCTATTCATGACGTTAACTCGAAAAATCAAACTCATTTTGACTATTATCGATTATATTGATAACTTTATGCTGTTATATTTGTTTGATTAGATATGTTACACATTTACGGAATAAAAAACTGCAATACAGTGAAGAAAGCCCTGGATTGGCTGGAAGAAAACAAACTGGCGTACACTTTTCATGATTTCAAGAAAGAACCTGCTACCCTGGCAAAATTGAAAGAATGGGGCAAAAGTGTAGGTTGGGAAGCCTTGGTCAACAAGAAAGGAACGACTTGGCGGAAGCTTTCGCCTGAACAGCAGGCCAAGGTAGTGGATGCTTCATCTGCCTACACCGTTTTGTTGGACAACAACAGTATGATCAAACGCCCCGTGATCGAACTTGACAATGAAATCATCCTGGGATTTGACGAATCGAACTATACATCACAATTGTTAAAATAATGATCCGTACTCTTTTATATTTAAAATCCTGTACCTTTCTTTTTGTTGCCCTGTGGGCGACTGCGGCATTTGCCCAGCAAAGCAGTAGCTACAACTATAGCGAGGCCTTTGGCCCTGGCTTTTATACGAGCAATGGCACAGCCTATCGCTCGGCTAGTGGGAGACCCGGGCCTCAGTATTGGCAGAATGCGGCCAGCTATACGATCAAGGCACGCTTGGACGACAAGCAAGATCGCATCTATGGATCTGTACAGATCGATTATACAAACAATAGTCCCGAAGATCTGGCGTATATTTGGTTGCAGCTGGATCAAAATCTCTTCACTCCTCAATCCATTGGGCAAGCGACTATACCGTTGGAAGAGAGTCGTTATGGAGATTCGGAAAATGTCTTTCAAGGAGGTTACAAATTGTCCAATCTGAAAGTCAACCAATCCTCCGACATCAAATCGCAAATATCCGATACACGCATGCGTATCGATATACCCTCTCCTATCCAAGCAAAAGGCGGAAAAGCCACTTTGTCCATGGACTTTGAATTTTCCATCCCAACGTATGGAGCCGATAGAACAGGCATATTGCATACACAAAATGGAAAGATATATTCTATTGCACAATGGTATCCTCGGCTAGCGGTGTTTGACGATATACTGGGTTGGAATACTACACCTTATACCGGCCCGGGCGAATTTTATCTTGAATACGGAGATTACCAGGTCGAGATTACCGCTCCTGCCTCGCATATCGTGGTCCTGGGCGGCGAACTCCTTAATCCGCAAGAGGTATGGACAGCGCAGCAACTGGAGCGCTACAAGCAGGCACAACAGTCCAACCAGACCGTCATGATCCGTAGTGAAGCAGAAGTCTTACAAAAAGCCTCGCGACCTGCCAAAGAGCAGCTGACCTGGAAATACAGCCTCAAAAATGCCCGTGACATAGCTTGGGCCTCCTCTCCTGCTTTTATTGTCGATGGCGCCAAGATCAACCTGCCTTCCGGCAAGTCTGCGCTAGCCCTATCAGCTTACCCCAAGGAGAGCAACGGTGGAAACGCGTGGGAACGTTCGACCGAATACACCAAGGCATCTATCGAACATTATTCCAAAAAATGGTATGAGTACCCCTATCCCGTAGCGGTCAATGTGGCTTCCAATGTCGGAGGAATGGAATACCCGGCTATATCTTTCTGCGGCCACAAAGCCAAAGCCGCCAACCTATGGGGCGTGACCGATCATGAATTCGGGCACAACTGGTTTCCGATGATCGTAGGTAGCAACGAACGCCTGCACGGGTGGATGGACGAAGGGTTCAATACGTTCATCAACGATATTTCCACCGAGGTATTTAATAAAGGCGAATATCATTTGAAATACGGGAAGAAGAACAGCCGTACACAAATGTTGTTTCACCCTGCCCTCGAACCTGTCATGAATAGCCCACAGACCATGCGCGAACGCAATATCGGCCTATTGGTATATTACAAACCTGCCTATGCCCTGCATTTGCTGAGGGATGAGATCATAGGCCGGGAGAGATTTGATGCCGCTTTTAAAAAATATATCGAGTATTGGGCCTTCAAGCATCCTGCGCCCCAGGATTTTTTTAGGACTATTGAAAATGAAACAGGTGAAAATCTGAGTTGGTTTTGGCGGGGCATGTTCCAGCACAACTGGCAGATGGATCAGGCCATATCTGAAGTGCGCTACGTGCAGATGGATCCCAGCAAAGGTGCACACATTACCGTGCAAAACCTTGGAAAGCTGCCTATGCCCATAGTGGTAGAAGCTACCACCGAATCGGGTAAGCGTATCTCAGTAAAGCTTCCTGTAGAAGTATGGGAACGCAATACCTCCTGGACCTTTAAGCTGGATTCCCAGGAAAAATTGACACAAGTGAAATTAGATCCTCGGGATGTGTATCCCGACATCAATCCGGAAAACAATGTTTGGAAAGCAAAATAAGATGAAAAGACGTTATTTATATAGTTATATCCTGTTCTTGTTGGGGGTATGTGGTGGTTCGGTTGTCAACGCACAGGACTTTCGGGGGATCGTGTATGAACTGGAAAGCAGTAGCCCTCTCTGGAACGTGACCGTCAAGAATCTGCGTACACAGGAAGAAGTCAATACAAATAGAGAAGGTCAGTTCAATATCAAGGCCGAGCTCAACGATTATCTGACATTTACCCTGCCGGGCTATCTGACCGATACTATATTTATCTATGAAGAAGGCGTACGCCGTGTATATATGCTTCGGGACGAAGAGAGTATTGCTCTGGACGAAATATTGGTGAAGAGAATGACCGACAGCAGATTGGCCATAGAGATTGCCAAGGCGCAGAATGAAGGAAAGTCCGTAGAGGCCAGTCAGCAGCGAGGTGGTCTGCGGATATCCCCCTCCAGGGTGTTTGGCCGAAAAGCAAAGCAGGCCCGTTCAAAACTGGCCTTATTGCTCGAAGAACAAAATAATAGAAAAGTAGACCGGATATTTACCCCTCGTCTTATCGCCTCTATCGTGACACTCAACGAAGAAGAGCTTGCCCTGTTTAGGGAACGGTTTAGACCCGAACTGAAATTTGCCGAAACAGCCTCGCCCGAAGATATGCGGCTCTACATCCTAGACTCTTATAAAAAGTTTAAAGAGGAAAAATAGGGTATTTTAAATTAGCTCTTGTTTTTTACAAGTTTTCTATGTAGATTTAAACACCTACTTATGAAATCATGAAACAGCTTATCCTTGTGGACAGTGTGAACATCGGAGATTTTTTATTCCAGGGATACATATTGGAGGAGGACTGTAAAAAGTATGTCGCTTATGGTATTTTTGTAGATACCATCAAGAATCCCTTGGTCTGCTTCAGACGAAATGGCGAAAACACCATAGGTCTGTCTATTGACGAAGCCTTGGTAGAGTATATAAGTAAAAAGAGTGCGGCGTCCATAGATCAGCGAGAACAGTACTTTAATGCTTTCTTGACTTTTGTCGTAGAAAGCGAAAAAAAAGCAGCTTATATGGCTTTCAAAGGCCGGAAAATGGAATACTTATCCAATAGTAAATACCTCGTCCAAATGCGCAATGTGTACCTCGGGCACGCCGATAGTGTACAGTAAAATCTAGGATAAAATATAAGAGCCTGTTTAAAATTTTATCATACAATTTTAAACAGGCTCTCAAAATTAGTCAGGTACTCAATCTTTAAGCAAGAGCTCCATTAATTTTTCGGCAGCCACTACACTTTTCTTCTTTAGAAGCTCTCTCGAAGTTTTATCACCGATCTCATAGGTTACAGCCTCCGTCTTGAACGCTCTATGAAACCATGCTTTAGATGTGACTTGCTTGACCCGGTAGTTGGACTCCTCTTTTATGGTATCTTCCGGTATCCCATGTTGAAAAGCAGCAATCCAATCTTTCATCAAACCAGCCTTATGATTGGACTCATCCTCACCATTCGTGTATAGCACATCAAAAAAAGTAGAATGGAAGTCTATTGCAAAATGAATCTGGGCGTCTTGTTTGTGTACTTTATTGGTGAGATATTCTTTAAAAGCCCTTGTTTCGGGCTGTTTAAATTCTACCCAATCCCTGTTCATATCTACTCCTGCCATATTGTGCCGCCAATGTCCTTCTTCCCTTCCATCGGGATTGAGCATGGGAACGATTACTATTTCGTATTCTTTTCTGAACTGCTTGGCTTGTTCGGTCGGAGACAGCAATACCTCCACAAAATGCCGCAAGGCCAAGTGACCGGTACTTTCTGGTGGATGTTGGCCTCCGATGACCACAATCATTTTCTTTCCATCACTTCCTTTTGTATTGACCGCAAAGATCGGTCTGTTGAGCAGGCTATATCCCACGAGATCCTTCTCTGCATCAGCCGATTCCGTCAAATGGTCAAGCCAGCTGTTGGTTTCGGCGACGGTCATTATTTCCTGCCCTGCAACTGTAAGCGTATCCGTAGATATACTCACCTTAAAAGTAGCGTTCTTTTTCTTCTCGTCCAATGACACCATATTGACCGTATCCCAATGCTGACCGTCATGGCTCAGCTTAGGCATATACCTGTGCCTTGTCGTAGGGTAAAAAAGTTGTATATAGATATCACGTACTTCCTGGGACCAAACTTTAAACGCATACCAGGGACTTCGATTGATCGGCGTGTTTTCGGGTTCGACGGTGACGACAAAGGTACTGTCATTCAACTGTGACACCCCGTTGTATCTTGCCGATGAAAATTTATTGCTGAAACCGATTTTTCCGTTGTCAAAACTATACTCTCTTCTCTCTTGGAATGTTACACGAATGAGGCTCGAATCGACAGGAACAGATTGGGTTTGCACCGCTGACTGGGAGTAAGATAAAGATGTACACACCGTCATCAAAAAGATACTACCCAGCATTATTCTTCTATAAATGCGCATGAATCACTGTTTTAGTTTTTTAAATCGGATACAAGTTTAATAAAATTTAACCTTATTTATTATGTATGTGATTATATATTTAGAATTTTACAAATTACTATTAATGCTAAAAAGCAGAAAAAAAATATTGCTTGTACTTTCAATAGCTGTATAATATTGTCCCCCTCTCCAAAGGCTGTCGCGTGTACACAAGTATGGAATCCGAAAGATTCCTATATTTATAGTAATATTAGAGCAGATGTATAAGTACGACCCTGTCGGGGTTGAATCGTTAAATCGACCATTAGAGCTATAAGCATTCCATCCCGAAGGGATGTGTACACACCGTAGCTGCCGGTAGGCATAGTTTATAGATTCAATCATTTTTCTTTCTTAAACCAAAGATTTTTTATAGTTTTGCGATTAATTTAGACTTAATTCAAATAACTTGATTTGGTACCCGTATGAAAAAAATCTTTTTAGCGATCTTGGCATTATCCGCATGCTATGTACAAGCCCAGCAAAGCAATAACACGTTGATGAATCCTGACTTTTGGAAAACCAAACCTACCATAGAACAGGTAAAAGCCGAAATAGCCAAAGGGAATAGTCCTTCTGAGGCAAATGCAGCTTCCTGGGATCCAACAGCAAGAGCCATCCTCAGCGATGCCCCTCTGGAAACCATCAAATTCATGGTCGAACAAGAAGGTAATGGCGTACATAAAAAGACGCACCACAGTGCTTCTTATCTACACTGGGCAGCCGGACGAGGAAATGCAGACCTGGTCGCTTACTTGATCGAAAAAGGTTCGGATGTACACCTGTCGGACAGCCATGGATCAGCGGTAATCACAAATGCTGCTGCCAACGGTGTGAAGAATACGGCCATTTATGAAGCATTGTTTGCAGCCGGTGTGAACCCCAAACAAAAATACGATGACGGTGCTACATTGCTCTTATTAGCAATAGCCAGAGACGACGATTTTACGATATCAGACTATTTCGTGTCCAAAGGCCTGTCGTACAATGATACCGATGAATATGGAAGCACAGCTGTTGACTATGCAGCAAGGTTTGGTAATACTGTGCTCATCGAAAAATTAATGGGTAAAGGCATAAAGCCAACGAATAGAGCACTTTTCTTTGCTACACAAGGTTCCAGAATGCACCAGAATGGTATCGAAACATACCAATATCTGGTCGAAAAATTAAAATTGGATCCCAAAGCGATCAACCCGAAAGATGGCGCTACCATCCTGCACACACTGGTACGTCGACCTAATACGGAGATCATCAACTATTTCCTGGCTAAAGGAGTTGATGTCAACACAAAGGATCATGAAGGCAATACCGTATTGATCAATGCAGCTGCAGGCAGGGACGCTGCCTTGATCGAAACATTGGTCGGAAAAACCAACGATATCAATGCCGTAAATAGTAAAGGCGAATCGGCTTTGACCAAAGCAATTGCCAGCGGTTCAGCCGAAGTAGCTTCTCTCCTGTTGAAAAAAGGTGCAGATAGCAAGGTGCTGGACAAAGATGGGTATAATCTCACCTATTATTGGTTTAACTCTTTCAGAGAAAGAGGTCCGCAAGGTGGCGGCGGCAGGCCCGGTGGTCCACAAGGCGGAGGTCAGCCTAACGATGATTTTGAAACAAAATTGGAACTCCTCAAAAACAGTGGTGTAGATGTCGCTACTCCGCAAGGAAACGGAAGCACTCTTCTCCACTTGGCTGTTTCTAAGGAAAGCCTAAGCCAAATCAAAAAAGCAGCACAGCTTGGTGTCAATGTCAATGCACAGGACAAAGAAGGTATGACTGCACTGCACAAGGCGGCTTTGATCGCGAAAGACGATAAGATTCTGAAAGAACTGCTTGCCTTGGGCGCAAAAAAAGACCTGAAGACAGAGTTTGACGAAACAGCTTATGACCTGGCAAAAGAAAATGATTTTTTGAAAGCCAACAATGTATCCATTGATTTCTTAAAATAAAAAGATGAAGAAAACCCTGTTTTTTACCTTATTTATAACATTATTGTCGCTAAGCTCGTTTGCACAATCGAGCAAATACAAATGTATGATCCAAATGATCGGTTATAAGGGTGAGGCTGCCTATGTGATTATATCCCTGATCAATCCACAAGGAGCATATGAAAAGACCCTTGCTGTCCTAGGGCCGGACAAGCAATGGTACAATACACTCAAAGAATGGTATAAGTTTGAGACGAAAGCAAAATCCAAGCTGAGCACCATCACCGGAGCATCGGTCAATGGTGGAGACCGTGCCGTGCGTACCATCGAGATCGAAGATTCCAAATTGAACAAAGGCTACAAATTGCGCTTTGAGTCTGCCGTGGAAGAACAAAAATACCACGTAAAGGACGTAGAGCTATCCGTCACGCCACAAGGGCTGACCGAACGTGTGGAAGGAACGGGATACATCCGTTTTGTCAAACTAAGTAAAGTGCAATGACCCTATCCATCTGGAGGTATGCCCATTTGGCTTTGGCCATTATCTCCGCTGTGTTTTTGTTGATCCTTTCCGTGACGGGAGTCATCCTGGCCATCGGCGCTATAGATGAAAAAACACAAGGATACAAGATCCATGATTTCCACACCATAAACCTCGCACAGACCATTCCGGTGCTGTGGGAGGTTTATCCCGAAATAATCGAGCTTTCGGTAGACCACAACGGGTTTGTGTCTGTCGATGCCACAGACCGGGAAGGTAATGCTGTCAAAGCCTACATTAATCCCCTCACCGGAGAAGCATTGGGTGAGGTCAGGCCTCAAAGTGACTTTATCCAATGGAACATAGCTCTGCACCGCTCATTGTTCCTCAAAGAGACAGGACGGATCATCATCGGTCTGGTTTCTTTTCTACTCTTTCTGATCACGATTACCGGTGTCATTCTTATCGCCAAGCGACAGCAGGGACTACGGAATTTCTTTGCCCGGATCAATAAAGATTTCTTTTCCCAATACTTCCATGTCGTCACAGGACGTATTTTTCTGCTCCCTGTTTTGATCTTGGCCCTTACAGGCACGTATCTTTTTATGGTACGTATCGATATGGTAGGCGCTGAAAATCAAACAGTCGATCACGTACAGCACGAGGAAGCAGCAAAGAAAGATCTGGCCGATTTTTCTATTTTCCAGAGCACCCCACTGGCCGACGTGGAAAAGATCAGTTTTCCATTTATGCCCGATGATCCCGAAGAGTTTTATATCCTGAAACTGAAAGACCGGGAACTTTCCGTCAATCAGATTACCGGCGAAATAGCGGAAGAAAGCCGCTATCCCTATAGCTTGATGCTGGAAAAGCTCAGTCTCGATCTGCATACAGGACGGACCAGTGTTATCTGGGCAATTATTTTGGGACTTGCCTCCTTGAATATCCTGTTCTTTATGTATACGGGTTTTGCCATTACTTTCCGTAGAAAAGGAACCAAGATCAAGAATACATTCAATCCATCGAATGCAGAATATATCCTACTGATAGGAACCGAAAATGGCAGTACATTGTCCTATGCCAACAAAATCCATCAGCAACTATTGGCACATGGATATAAATCCTTTTTGGCCGAGATGAACCGCTTTGCTCCTTTTCCCAAAGCCAAGCATTTGTTGGTCTTCAGCTCAACCTATGGTTTAGGTACTGCGCCGGCCAATGCCACCCATTTTGATAAGTTAGTGGCCAGGTTTCCGCAGGATCAGCAGATAGGCTATTCGGTCATTGGTTTCGGTTCCAAGGCCTATCCTGATTTTTGTGCATATGCCCGGTACGTCGACGAGCTGTTGGCCAAGCAACCGTGGGCCACGAAGTATCTCGATCTGCATACGGTCAACGACCGTTCTGTAGAAGAATTCATCACCTGGATAAAAGCCTGGAACCAAAAAACGTCCTGTCAATTGGCGGTTACGCCTGCCCTTTACGCTACCAAAATAACGGGACTGCGGAAATTTGATGTCCTGGAAAAAACCGAAGTAACGGCAGACAATTCTACCTTTAAGATCGTCCTGCGCCCTCGGGGACGACAAGCTTTCCGATCGGGCGATCTGCTGGCCATCTATCCGGCAAACGATGGTCGGGAGCGGCTCTATTCCATAGGTAAGAAAGGGGATAATATCCAGCTCATGGTGAAGCTGTATCCCAACGGATTGGGGTCTGAATTCCTGTATCGCTTATCCGAAAATGGGCGTATATCTGCCCGAATTGTGGCCAATAAAGGGTTCCATTTTCCGAAGAAAGCTCCGAAAGTGGCCATGATTGCCAATGGTACCGGTATAGCACCGTTCCTTGGGATGATTGCGGAAAACAGGAAGCAGGTTCCGGTGCGTCTGTACTCCGGCTTCCGTTACAACAATGTTCTTTCGAAAGAATACAGTCGTTTTGCCGAAGGGGAAATAGCGGCCGGACGGTTGGCCGATTTCCAAATAGCCTTTTCACGGGAAGAACATGCACAATACGTGATGGATCTGATCCGGAAAGATGCCTCTTTCTTTGCCGATCTGTTAGCCAACAAAGGTATTGTTATGATCTGTGGTTCGTTGGCCATGCAACGGGATGTAGAGGAGGTGCTGGCAGAGATTTGTGTCGATAAGGGACTGAAAGATTGGCGAAAGCAGATTCTTTCGGATTGTTATTAGACATAATAACGTCATTGCGAGGAAGAATGACGAAGCAATCTAGAAGTTTGTGGAATTTTTTCTATACCGCTTTTAGATTGCTTCACTCCCCTCTCACAAAGCCTTTAGCTTCAGTTCGCAATGACGTATTTATTGATATAGATTCATACATTTGCTACTATGAAGATTCTTTTAACGGTTTCTTTTCTTTTCCTAAATCTCTCTTTCACGGTTTGCCAGCAAGTATTCAAGAAGCAAACGGTACTGATGGGATCAGTTTTTGAACTGGTGGTCATAGCGCATGATTCTGCTCAAGCTCAGGAGTACTTTCAATCGGCTATAACTGAAATAGCACGGATCGAAAACCTGATCTCCGAATGGCGGCCATATACCCAGGTCTCGCAGGTCAATCAATATGCAGGTATCAGACCCGTGAAAGTAGATCGGGAGGTTTTCGAACTGACCCGCCGTGCTATCCGCTACGCCAGGCTCAGCGATGGCGCCTTTGATATCAGCATCGCTGCTTTGGACAAGATTTGGCTCTTTGACGGCAGTATGGATACGCTCCCCTCTCCTACGGCTATCGAAAAATCAATACAGCATGTGGGTTACCACCATATTGTATTGGACAGTCTCCACTCGACGATCTTCCTGGAAAAGAAAGGTATGAAGATAGGCTTTGGCTCTATAGGAAAGGGCTATGCCGCAGACAAAGGCCGTGAACTCCTACAATCGCTAGGTGTCCGAGGTGGTATTGTCAATGCTTCGGGCGATCTTTCAGCCTGGGGCACCCAACCCGACAAACAACCCTGGAAAGTAGGTGTCAGCAACCCGTTCAAAGCACATAAAATCCAAAAAGTTCTCCGTATCAAAGATGGTGCTGTAGCCACATCCGGCAACAACGAAAAGTTTGCCGAGATCGATGGCAAACGCTATTCGCATATCATCAACCCCAAAACAGGCTGGCCCTCTACCGGTCTGGCCAGCGTGACCGTATGGGGCCCTTCGGCAGAATTCGCCAACTTCCTCAGTACCTCTATAATGGTCCTGGGCAGGAAAGAAGGTAAAAAACTGCTCAAAAGATTCTCAGCGTATAAGGCTGTGATGGTGCAAGATAGGTAAAAGGAAGATATTTTGAATCGTCATTTTGAATGCATTGGAGACAGAGCTTCCAATTGTTGGTTAAAGTCATATTGCAGATCTTCGTGTAGCGCCCCGATCTTTTGACGCACCAAGGCCAGCTGTCTGTCCAGCAGGTTCTGTAGCGTTTTATCTTTGCAGATGGGTGGTGATAGTGTTTTGAGCCGTGCACAAAAATCCAACAGCAGCTCGACTTCCGTTTCTTTTTTTTGTGAATAGCGGATGTATTTCTTTACGTCCTTTAATATTTTCCGAATGCTTTTTCGCATCCAGTAGTAATTTTTGGTATTGATCATTGCCAACTGTGCCATCACTTCCCGTTTGACGCTCTCTACGTAGGCATTTTCGTCATCCGCTTCAAAGAGCAAATAGGTGAGCAATTCCTTGTTTTCTTTTTTAAACTTTGCCAGGCGCAGACAGAGCGCTAGCAACTCATCGGAAGAGCGGTAGCTGAATTCTTTTTTGAGTTGGGAGATGGTAGAGCTTTTCATTGTTCTGTTGGTGTGGTCTGCCCTTGCGGTATCAAGTATTCACTTTATTGATCGGCTCGCCACGTAGATACGCCTTGAGGTTTTCACTGATCAAGTGCATGAGGCGTTCGCGCGTCTCTTGGAGCGACCAGGCAACATGTGGGGTGATCACACAGTTTTTAGCGTTCAATAGCGGATTGTCCGACGAAGGAGGCTCTGAACTGAGCACGTCCAGGCCTGCACCCGCGATGACGTGGCTGTCCAACGCTGAGGCCAGGTCTGCCTCATTGATCAAGGCACCCCGGGCGGTATTGAGCAGATAGGCTGTCGCTTTCATTTTCTGCAGATTTTCTTTGTTGACGATGTGTTCGGTTTCGGCACTGAGCGGGACATGCAGGCTCAGTACATCACTTTGCCTGAACACCTCATCCAACAAGACCATCTGAATATTCGGATCATTGGTCTTTTCGGGGTTTTTCCGGTAAGCGATCACCCGCATCCCAAAAGCATGGGCGATGTCGGCCACCTTCTGCCCGATATCGCCTAACCCGATCAGTCCCATCGTTTTATCTGCGACCTCCAGCAGAGGGGTTTCCCGGAAGGTAAAATCCTTACTGGCAGCCCATTTGCCTGCGTGGACCAGATCACTGTGCGTCTCGACCCGGTTCAGTAGGGCAAATAACAAAGCGAACGTATGCTGCGCCACAGCATTGGTACTATAACCTTTCACATTGGTCACGGTAATCCCATGATCCGTCGCTGCCGGCAGATCGATGATGTTAAAACCGGTAGCCATCACACCGATATATTGCAGATCGGGCAATTGCTCCATCATTTTCCGGGTGATCTCAACCTTATTGGTCAGTATGATGGGGGCACCTTTAGCCCGCTCGACGACCTCTCCGGCCGCAGTGCGCTCGTAAACAGTGACCTCGCCTAACGATTTTATAGGGCTCCAATCCAAGTCTCCCGGGTTTAAGGTATAACCGTCCAAAATGACAATCTTCATGATTTTTATTTTTAGAGTTATGGAAGTGAAAGAGGTTATGAAGTTATGATGGTCATCACCTCTGCCACTTTATTTAAATAGATGAACAGTGACTTGTAAAGATACTCGTTATCTGCGAGAGATACAAAATACTGCTTGCCGAATGGAATAATAGTCATCGGCTTGCAGTACCTCGATCTCGTCCGTAACCGGATTACGATAGACCGTGGTCCGTACATTGCCCAGGTGATCGCTTAGGTTATAGCGGTAGGAGTATCCGTTTGCGTCTATATAACCACATCAATACGAGAACTGAAAAAATCCCGATAGTGAGAATCCATTCTCGAAACGACCGTAGTGCCGATTTGGAGGAATGGCTGGTCTTCGATTGTTCATCCACCATATATAGGGTGCTATCCCTCTGCTGTTGCCATTGGTGGCCGTGCACCCCTGCATGCGATACGGACAGGAGACCGCTCCGGCCGTAGAGTCCATGTGTTGGATGGTAGTAGAATGTGCTATCGGTATGAAAATACCAATATTGGTTTGTGCTATCGTATAGGCTCCACTGTGTATGGGAGTGCCTGCTGTCTACCGTTGAGTTTCGCTGCTGTTCTGCGTTGTGGTTTTTTATGGTACGGCAGCTGTAGGCTAATGTAAGCACGGTCATGTATAAGATGAGGGGCACGGATCCGGAGATCCGCGCCCGCAAAATAAAAGATAGAATGGATTTCATGGCTAATTGTTTAAAAGGTTAACTGTTTAATTGTTTAGAGATTAATGATTTAAAGTTTAATCGTGTGCTGTTCCCTCCTCCCCCTAGTCCCTCACCCAATCGGCGAGCGCATAGATCGTCGAAAGATGCCGGCGCCGGGATTCGACACGGTCGTGGCTATTGCCCTCGATCGTGAGGAGGTATTTGCCTTGTATGTCCTTGACCAGACCTACGTGATTGATGCGTTTGGCGGAGGGGCCGTAGATACCGAAGATATCGGCGTAGTGTATGTTATTTTGTAGAGACGCAACATCTTGCGTCTCTACGATGGTCGCTGATGTAGATAGCATTGCGCCGTACCTCCTTGCCTTCGGGAACAGTGCCGGGCTCCAGGGGTTGCGCGGTTCGGCCAGGCCTGCCTGTCCGTAGCACCAGGATACAAAGGCAGCGCACCACTGATGGCCTTTGCCGAGATGGGTGTACCGCAGGTATTCTTCTACCCTTTTGCCATCGTTATGGCCTGTGGCCTCGCGTACGCCGATTTCGTTTTGGGCGATGTGGAGGATATGGGTACGGATGTGTTGTTTAGAGGCACACGACGGGAGTCGTGCGCCAGCGTCTATATGACGGTTTCGTAGAGACGCAATCCGCCAGTAGTCGGACACAGTGCATTGCGTCTCTACAATACGATCGCCAGTCCCCACAGTACTGCATACAGCAATAAGAAGAAGACCGAAAAATAAAGGATACATTGTTGCCATGATGTCAATTGGTTGAAATGTGAACGAAATTGTTTTCTAAATACCTTGAAAGGCTGCCAGAGCAGTTCCTGTAACCACAGGCTGCACAGGATGGCGACAAAGCCACCAATAAGACCAAACAGTAGTACGGACAGTATACCGATGTCCAATATGCCCGCAGCAGGATCAAGCATTTGCAGGGTCGGGCCGGACACGATAAAGAGGGTCAATAAACCGATCAGGAGACCAACCTGTAGGGGCAAAACATCTTTTGCCCATCTTGAGAAGCGGTGTATGTCCATATAGCCCGGTAAAGGCAGTTTCATTTTCTCTGATCTGTCCCGGACAAACCATGAGGTCTGGTATTGTAGTGTTTCCATTTTTTTTGAATTTTGAAATATAAATTTTAGTAGAGACGCGATTAATCGCGTCTCTACAAGGTCATCGCACGATCAGCGACACAGAATCGTTCCAATCGCCGATTCCTTTGCGGTTGCGGGCCCGCACGCGTGTATAGACCACGGTGCCGGGTTCGAGGCCTCCTATATAGTTCATCCGGCTATTGGTCGTTCGCAACAGCTCTCCCCATTGCGGAGAACCCGATTCGTCCAATGATGTGGCATAGCAATATTCGTATTCCGATGCGTTGCGTATCGACGCAAACAGGAGACGTACCTCGTCGCTGATGCGGCCATCTACCAGCCGCATATTCTTGACCACTCCCGGATAGCCCAAGCTCTTAGGTTCCGGTACGATGACGAACCCCGAGCTGGCGAGCATTTCCCTGTTGCCATCGGATGTTATATTGACATAAAAGGCCATTTCCTTCATGGCCGATAGCAACGATTTGCGGGCATTGTCCTTTGCTTCGCGTTGCTCCTGGCTTCCTCTTTTGCTGGCGATCTCATGCTTGCTGCGGTAGTCCTCTACCAATGCCGTATAGTCCGCAATCGCTGGTCTGGGATCGGCAAAATGCGGGTTGTCTGTCATTGCGCTCAATGTACGCCCCGCCAACGTGGCCAACGAATAGTCGTCCCACGTTTCATAACTGATATGTACTGTTGATTTTCTCATTTTTTTACGTATTGTGGTGACCATGAGGTTTTATACCACATGTCCACCGGGATTAATTAAAAACTTCTTTTCTTTTGGGTAGGTGATCGAGCAGCCTACCCCCCTGCCTTGTTTTCGGTGTCTATCGGACCATCCCTGATCCGATGGCTTGTTGCATGATGTGTTTCCATCTTCTTGTCGTTTATTATACCCAAAGGTGCGGCAGAAGAGCGTATCGGTCTATTTTTCAGGCAATAACAGGCAATACCGTACAAAAAAGCCCTGTTTTCCTTGCAAACCCATGCAAATATGTAAGGCTACCGTGTGGACATAAATAGGAAGCTATGGATAGGCGCCAGAGAGGTCGTACGCTTGGTTGGCCCTCCCGAATACTTTCGCATTGGCGTCAAGTTAAGCAAACTATATCGTCATATCGACGAGGAACGAGGAGATATCTATGGCTAGGCAGGAGACATCTCCATAGATTTCTCCTCCTAACGTCGTCGAAATGACGTATTTTTTAAGAAAGCATCTCAAAAAGTGTATTTTCTCTCTTAACTTGACGCGTATGCGAATACTTTCGGGACAAGCTCTCATTGAGGGGGGAGCGGTTGACAAGTGCGCTGGCAGGGGGAGGCTTAATGATATAATACACTATTTATTGATTGTTTGAGTATTTCCCTCAAATTCAAGCACACGCGTGCCGAGTGTGCCTGTGTATCTGGCATTTCCTTCTTGAGGTGCACCCCTCACGTGAGAACGTACATACAGATCGAATGATCGCATACAGAAACACGCCAACTGTCTATATAAATCGGCAAGATGGGTGCAACGGTTGCATCGCTATATGTACAGGTTCATTGACGCTATGCAAGATTTGGTCCATGGCATACAGCAGTCTGCAAAGTGTGCAGCCTATGTACGCGCATGTATATCCGGTATTCCAAAAGGCATGTACATTTTTGCCGATGGTATGCACGGTTTGCAAAGAATGTACACACTGTTTCATAACATGCACACACAGTTAGCAAAAATGTGTACACAATTTGCTAAAATGTATACCCTATTTCGATCCATGGCTATGTATCTATACAAAATGTATCCCTATCCTGTCAAATAGGGTACCGTGTGAACACACTTGCAAGCGAAGTTGAGCAGAGTATATACGCGTTTTTGCAGTCTGCGCATCCACTTTGGTTGCCCATGCA
>Ga0182746_1001158_pt1 | contig 26427 bp, 24 predicted proteins | sample eDN3rd30CBELigOP_FD_128881 | JGI IMG/M metagenome (GOLD analysis project Ga0182746, IMG submission 128881) | Enriched Organic Plus compost microbial communities from Emeryville, California, USA - eDNA 3rd pass 30_C BE-Lig OP (version 2) (version 2) ... | reverse complement strand
TCTGGATGAAGAACAGAGTGTCGCACCATTGCCTCCTCGCAGTCCTGTTGGTGTTGCTGCTGCTGCTCCTGTCGCTCCAACAGCCACACCCATGCCTGGAACTCGTTGGCAGGACGCGCTGCCACCTGACGAACTCCAGCCATCACGCAGCACGCTGCAAAAGATTGTAGCCTTGCACCGTGAGCGCCACACCTCGACCGCGGACGAGCTACGTCTTCGGGCGCACCAAGAAGAGCCAGACGAGTCTTTGGAGCGGGAGGTTGCAGCGCTCGACGCTTCCCTGTCGCGTGACATTGTGCAGTACTGCAATCGCTATTGGGCGCGGGTGTTGCGTGCCGGCAAGCCATACATGGTTCAAGAGCTGGGCAAGCGAGACGTCGCAACTGGACGTGTGTCATGGAAGCCGCATTTCAATTTGCTCCTTCACCTGAGTGACATGTACAGCTTCCTCACCCTTCCATCTTTCTCTTACACGAAAAGCATCCTTCCACCTGTGCCTCAATCGCGACGCCGGAAGCAGCAGTCAGTGGATGGCCCTGTCCCGGTCGCCAAATTGTGGTTTCACCATCCAGCCAGTCGAAAGGTGAACTGCATCATCTTTAACCCGCAACTTCCCGTCACACTCCTTGCGGACCTCCCAGACGCAGATGAGCATACGTGCGACTACAACCTATGGAAGGGTTTTGCCGTCATGCCGGCTCAAGCGAATTCGTTCATGCACTCGCAATTGCCTTGGGCCGTGTCCGCCGAGATGTTGTGCGCACCGTTGCTGCAACACATCCTCCAGGTGTGGTGTCGTGGAGACGCCAACGTGAACACGTATGTCTTATCATGGATGGCAAACATTCTTCAAAAGCGCGTCAAGAATGGAACGGCGCTGGTGCTCAAGGGCACCCAGGGCGCAGGCAAGGGAATCGTCGTGATGAAACTGGCCGAAGTCGTCGGGTGCGACCACTTCTTCCAAGCACACAATCTCGATGACGTGATGGGCACGTACACTCACAATTTGCGCGCAGCCATCTTGGTGTTCTTGGACGAAGTGATCTACGGCGGCAACTCCGAGCAGGCGGAGCGATGCAAGAAGCTTGTTACCGAGCCCACTCACATGATCAATGCCAAGTACGAACCAAGCTACACGGTCGATTCGTACCTCAACGTCATTATTGCGAGCAACGGTGACTTTGTGGTGCCATGCGAGTTGCGGCAACGACGCTTTCTCGCGATGGAAGTGCAGAGCCCGCACGCTGGACCGCAAGGTGCCGCCTCGAAAGCCTATTATGACGCCATTCTCGCAGTGCCCAAGGAGGCGTTTGCCGCATTCCTCTATCAGTACGACATCTCGACGTTCAACCCGCGCGCCATTCATTCAACTCCATTCGAACGCGATCAAAAGGTGCGCTCGTTTGATCCAATGTTGGCCTGGTGGCACGAGTGCTTGCAGTCGGGTACCATCGACGGGGCGTTTGTCGTCCGTGCGCCGTTCGCTGTGCGCAACTGTGACGAAGCGTTCCAGCGCCTCGCCGTGAAAGACAGCATCTATCAATCGTTCTTTGACTTTTGCAATCGCAACCACCGCGGCCGGACGTACCAGATTCAAGCAAAACATGCGTTCTGGAAAAAGCTGGAAGAATGGACACGCACCGAGGAGCGCGAGAAACAGGGTCTTCGCCTGACGCATCCAGAAATGAAAATCACTCTGTCTATGATTCACGAACCACGCGGCGGTGCTGCAGGTGAAGCGCAGGAGGATAGGGTTGGTGACGGCGACCCACAACCAAACCAGCCTGCCGCTCGTCCGATCCGTGTCGTGCGGCTGCCCTCGCTTCAGCACTGTCGAGACGCGTTCAAGAACAATATTGCGCAAGATGCCAATTGGGTGTTTGAGTCCATCGCTGGGTAACTTTCTCCTTGTGTTAGATTATGTCTCTTGACGTTGTAAAAGTATATTCTTGGCCAAGATTCAAACTCCCATTGTCGTGTTGCTTCCAGTACTCGACTGTAACGCATGCCGGTGTCCCTGTACACGCTTGCGAGCGAGCTTTCTTCTGAGATCTTAGCGTTCTCCTGGTCTCTCCTGTTTACTTCTCTTTCCTTCCTGTGACTTCATAATTTCTCCTTTGTTTCTCCTGGCTGCTTCCTCTTTTCTACTAGGCACTCCTTTGTTTTTTCTAGGCACTCCTCATTTGTCCTTGTTCCTCTCGTGATGAATTTTGCGCCTGCGCTGGGGCGGCGGTGAAGTTGGCACTGCACCATGGGGTGGGCGGGAGCAACACGTGAACAAGGGGGAGCGAAATCGAGCTAGCTTACGATGCAAGATAGTGTTACACGTGGGAGGTAACTTGCTATCCTGTTAGATCGCGATGAGAATTGCAGGGCAACTGGGGGCATGGGGCAACAGCGGGGCAACGGAGCTACAGGATTGAACCATCTGCGCGAATGGGACGGTCTGGGGGGTTTAGTTAGTTTACGTCCTCCGCCTTGCTGTAAATGCACGATGCGCCACAATGAGGGCAAACGTATCCTCGATTAAGAAAAGCGCGCTTGAACCGCCTTCGCTCGAAGCAACCGTGTGGACCATGAAGTCTCCATGGCGCTGTTGCTAACGCTGCTCCGTACACCCGCTAAGGCACATTTTACGAGATTCGGAGGAGGTGATGGACGTGCTTGACGAAAGGGACATGAGCTAACCGTTCAACTCGTGTTCGATACATCAGTATTATTGAAAGAACACATCCGTTTTGTATGTGTTATTGATGCTGACGCTGCAGCAGATGGCTGGCGTTTACAAATGCGATGATAGCAGTAAACTATGGTCAGGATCCAGGAGCGTGCACTGGCTCGGCCGTGCTATTCCGGCGCGCAGCAGGCAAGTCACCGGTGACCATACTCCCATCACCAGAGGTCACGATCTGTGAGCTGTTATGGTGTTTTATTGCAGATTGTATGCGACAGTAGTTGCCTGACGATATCACTTCGTGGCAGTGGTGGTCGCCAGCGGATATAGTCTATTCCTCCATCGGTTTCTTCGCTCGACTATAGACACAGGCTGCGCCGCACTTTGGGCACAAGCACACACGATTGAGGAAGGAGCGCTTGAACCGCGGTCGAGCGACACATCCCTTCGGACAATGAAGCAGCCATGGCTCATCGGCAAGCTTTGAGTTATGATAGATTCTTCCGCTCCCACCGATTCGAAGGCAAATGCTCTTCCAATGAAGGCTATGGTTGTGCCTGGCCCCTGCAAGGGCATGCGCTATAAAATTAGCAAGCCAGAGAAAAGTGCACATGAGATTTTGCTAATGCAGTGGTTTCATGCTTTGCTCTTGTATTGCCAGCTTCCGAACCCACCGATTTCATGACGGATCGTATCGATCAGTTCGGCTGCTGTCCCCTTGGCAACGAGATGGCGAGAAAAACTCAGCTGCTTCGTCTTGAAGCAACATGACCCTGCACGACTTCGAGCCGAGTCATACACGGCGCGCCACTTGGGCAGCAACTTATGCCATGCCATTTCCTTCGCGACGAGTGAGTCAAAGTAGCACTGACGCTCCTTAACGGACGCCATTGTCAGATCCGGAGCAGGCGACAGCGGCCGTTCTTGCGTCACCTCAGCATCGCCAGAACATGCAGTCTGCCAAGACTCGACCATTGCCGCCAGGTAGGCATCTCGAGAAGGAAGGCGTGTCTCAAAAGAAAATGTGGAAATCCTTGACTGTGATTTCTCCTCGGCCTCTGGAAGCAGTGAGGCAGCACTGCTGTTGCTGGGCAGCCACAAACGGCGCCGTTTATGTTGTGGACGCGGCGTCAGCGGCAACGTCGCATCGAGGCTCATGCTGGGGCATGGCACTGCTGTCGATGCGGCACTTGTACTTGTAAGCTCGCTTTCGCTGACTGCCGCACATGACTGTGATTGCTCTGCGGTGGGAAGTGAGGCAATTGAGCATTCATCTTCGCTGTCACTAAGCTGAATGTGCCGGCGACCTGGTTTTCGTCGTCGTGGTCTGGGAGTCAGCGGCATTCCGTCATCGCCTTCTGTACTGTCTTCTTCGAGCACGGGCACAGCGGCGACAGCTTCGGCGATGGTCATCACGCTCAAGCCAGTGGCCATCGTACTAGTACAGCTGTGACACTCTGACAAGCCGTTTGTACAGCGATGGCACCGTTTCAGTTCTTGTTTCGTGATCTGCAGGCGGAATCTTCTTGCTCTGCTTCGAATCGTCTTTGCTGGGGCTGTGGAAATGAAACGGCGACCAACAATATGAAACGGCCATCTTCAGTCAGTTGTGTTGCTGTCAGCGGCGGCATGCGCCGTCGTAGCAGTAGTAGTTGGGTGCAGGATGGGGTCGATCAGCATCGCATCGCTCTGGAGGGGAAATGACAAAACAACATTCATCGACGCGGATGAGAGCCTGCAACTCGGTAGCAAAACAAACCTGCATTCGCTGTCGTTTTACGTACGGCAGAAGCGCTTGTTGCTTGGTGTTGTGCGCGTGCATCTTGTACGAGTTGTTCCACAGACAGCATTGTCATGGGTGCGCATGCCTCCGTAATCCGTTGCGGAATCCAGGGCAATCCGGTCTGCAGCAGCCGCGACCATGCCCACAGCAGGTGGTAGCCACATGACCAGCCGTCTTTCTGTTGGGGCGGCCCACACAGATGCACGAGCTGTGGTAAGGAAGCGATGGCCGCCGGCCAAGCGGTGTTGTAGAAACGATTGAAGACGCGGCACACGCGCATCAGCATGGTATCTCGTGTTGCTTGCTCCGCAAAACCGCAGGCATCGGGCAGCGTATCCAGATGGAGGAAGGGCACGCGCTCCTGACTGGTAGAAAGCGTCCACTCGACTGCAGGCACCTTTCGTTTCCGTCTGCTACTCGGCTGGACGCCGCTTGAAGTAGAAGCTGCAATCGCTGTGGCTGCTGACTGCAGCACGGCTGCGCCAGGGCCCCGTCGCCACACTTCCACATCGAGCACCAGGGAGCAGTAATGACCGTCTACCCAGTGCAGCACGAGATACGATGCGGTCCGAATCTTGTCGGCACTCTGCTCGCACCATGCAAGCATGGCAGCTTCCGCAGCATCCTCGTCTTGGTGCTCTGCTACACGCTGCCATGTGACCAACAGCTGAGGCGGTATGTGTGCCACAGGCAGGTTGGGATGCCTCCGCACGAGGATGCGTAGAATACTTGTGAACGCCGCTTCCTCCAACAGCGATCCGACAGACAGCGAATCAACCACCGCACGACAGTCGTCCGGATCAACTGACTAAAAACACAAGAGTATGCGACAAGGCAAAAGCAAGTGAGTCACACACATACACATGGATGCAGGTGCTTACCTTTCCTTGCCTCTACTCTCGGCTCGCACTGACGTCGGTGCCGATGCGGTTCGTATGCCGCAGACCCGAGTCGCGGAGGAATTCATACATCTCCAACTGCTCCCAGAGTGCATCCTGACACACAAGACAGCCATTGCAGCAGAGCATGCACATGTAAGCGAGAGCGACTTCAACGCCCAATCACGCAGCTGCGGCGTGTGATGTCCCTACCGGTGCATGGACTGCGGTCGATGCGCTCGCAGCTTTCCGTGCTTTCTTGCGCGGCAAGGTTGCATACAGCTGAGGAAAGTAGGTGGGCCACGTGCAGATAATGTCCAGGATGGACCGTATGAGTCGACGGTCGCTCGCTGTTAGCACGCCCGCTGCGGATGCAGTTGCACCGGCGCCCTCACGAGCCACTCGCTGCTCGACTGCCTGCAGCAACGCCTCTTGCTGATCCGGGAAGAGTTTATACGGACGACCGAGTGCGCCACGCACTGCATTCGCGGCGAACTGACGCACGCACTGGCGGAAGAAGGAGTCACGCGTGCTGAATGGTTCCTCTGGCTCCATTCTTGTCGAGGTCGCCGCACTGATGGCTGCGGAGTTGAACTCATGCGCTACAGGCAGTGAAGCTGTTGAGCAGTGCGATGCAGAGGATGTGTCTGCCACGGCTGCCGCATGCGCAACAGCTGCAGTGTTGGGGAGTGAAGAAGCGGCTGGAGGCTGCACTGAGGCAAGTGCGCTTGCACGTCGTTGCTGCTTGCGATAGTTTCGCACCGCCTCTTTCTCCGCCGGAGTACGCTCTTGGAGCGGCATAGCAGCCAGCGCCTCCAGCTGTTGTCGCGTGCGTCGCACGCGTATGGCGGCGCCATTGCGCTTGCGTTCACGGTAGCGACGAGCGGCCGCTGCAGCTGCTTGGCGCGCTTGCTGAGGGAGCGAGCTAGAAGAGGCACTCCGAGGGGAGAGGGGGACAGCGGATGGAAAGCCAAACGGTGGTGCTGGTCGAGCAGTAGTCACGGCAACTGGGTGCAGTGCCGCCTCGTCCATGCTGGCTGTTGGCTGGCTGATGGGTGAATGATGGGTGAATGATGGGTGGATGACGGGTGAATGACGGGTGGATGACGGGTGGATGACGCCCGCTGCAGCGGGAGCTTTTTTCTTGGCTGCCCTCGCCGTCGAGGTCTAAGCCCCCGTGGCTTGCACACACCCTCAGCGCTCAGGCTGGGGCAGGCACACACCCAGCACACACACTCAGCGCACACACTCAGCACACTCACACACACACACACACGCGCACACGCGCACACATACACACATGGCGGACAGCGCAGTCGTGGCGCCTGCAAGCCGTGACGCATCTGCCGCCGTACTGGCCGGTCGCGAGATCGATCCACCTGCACGAGCGGCCACCCCGGCTGGCAGTGGTTTTCAGGACTTCTTTGCGCATGCATGCCGGGCCGGCCTCACTATCGTGCGGCAGTGCCACGACGCTTCGCTCCTTCCTTACGCCGAGCAAGCTCTGGTGCTGGAGCAGAAGCTGGCGACCGGTTGCTTTCTCCTCCAGGCCGTACTGCTCGTCGAGCACTGCATGCGCGCGATGCCGCCGTGTGGCTCCACCAACATGGCGACAGTGGAGCGCGACAAACAGCAGAGGGCACAGGACTTTGGTAAGGGAGGCGATGTGAGGCGCATGTTGGCCAGCGGGCGCTGGGGCGCATGCATCTTTCATCTCTCATTTCGTTATGCCTGCCCTGTGCTTTGCGCGTGTAGTCCACTCCTTCTACCTGCAGCGTTGCAGTACTCAATCCACCCCGCTCTCTTCCCGCAACAAGGAGGAGCTGAGCTGGCGGGCGCGCTTTGCCGTCGAAGTGCATGCGGTTCTCTTTCTGCCCGACTTCCAACGGGTCAGTCAACCGCTCGCTCTGCTTGAGTACGACATATCCACTGTTCGATTCTGACTACTCTGCTTTCTGCTTTCTGCTTTCTGTGCAGCTGCAACCGCTACTGGTTCGCACGTGCATCTCCACTCTGCGAACGATCCATCGCATCTGGCATCCAGCACACCTCAGCTTTTTCATCAGAGGTACGGAGTTACACTGTAGCGGTGACAAATCAGCCTTAGTCTCTGTTCGCTCTGCCTCATTTGTCATGTGCTTTCTTGTTGTTGTTGCTGTTGCTGCTGATACTCCAGTTTTGGAGCACATCGATCACGAGCGCCTCGGCTATGCCATCGTCACATCCGGCATTCGCTCGTGGTCGCGTGGCTCTGTCTTCGAAGCGTTGGAGCGCGGCGAAGCGGATCGACTCTTCGACGATTTCTGTCGAAACACGCAACATGAGCGCACGCAGCGCACGATCAAGCACCAGCGATTGAAGGAGTTGCACCTGCCGCTTTCTCGCAGCTCGCCGCTGGCGTTCCCATCTCTCCTACAGGGCTGCGTGGATCCACTGGCGCAACAGCCAGACGTGCTGCTGTCGATCGATGTGCCGCTGCAGGAAGTGGGCCCCGGTGATCAGGATGTCGCTGCTGTCAAACCAGCGGCAGCGGAGGCAGTAGCTGCATCACCTGACGGCGATTGTACGAGCGCGACGAATGCAGAATCAGCATCGCCCACTGCGGAGTCCGTTTCCGCTGATATGTTATGCGCGCTTTCACAATCTCTCGAAGCGAAAACCCAGGCAGCATCTGTGCAACCTAGTCAGCGGTCTTCCACCCACAGTGATGGCAATGCAAAGAGAAAGCGCGATGTGGGTGCGGTCAAGACGGCTACATTCGTGCGATCCGCCGAAAAGTCCTGCAGCCCAGCCAAAAAGAAACGCCGCAAGAAGTCCCTTCCCATTCCCGCTGCTGCTTCGGAAGAGGAGGAGGACCCATCCGATTCGGAATCTCCCGTCGATGGCACGACAACGGCGGCGCCTGCTGCTGCATCGCCCGCTACGGATGCTGTGATTCCGATGGTGGACGCATTGGAATGGCCTGTCGAGATCATTCGCCGTGGTCTCCTCTCGTGGCAGCAACACAACGATCGCGCACAGAAGAACAGTGAGACCGACTCCCAACGCGCGTATCGTGAGGGAGTGAATGAACGTGTGGTGGATGCCATGTGGTCGCTGCGCGATCTGGTGAGCGACGGACCGGTGCTGGAGCTGCCCATGTTTCGACCGAGCAGGAGGAATGCTGCACGCGATGCACAGTCTGTCTTCTCCCAAAAGCAGCTTCCCGCACGATGTTTGCAGACCAGCCTCGAGATGCTCGATCTCATCGCAAGCAAGCAGACGACGCAGCAAGGAGGCGTGGTCGCGAGCGAAGGGACGGTCGCTGCATCGACCGCAATGATGGAAGCAAGTGACTCAGAGGAATTGGAAACAGAATAAGCATCCGTGGATCCTGGTGGTGGTGGAGTGGAGAGACAGCACATGCGAATGCACAGTGTATGACTCTCTGCCTCGGGAAGACCCAACCTCGCTCGACTACATGGCCGAGCTCCAGGCCAAGCTGCGCCCGCTGCTGCCTGCTTGCCTCCTGCAGCCTCGCCCTCTGGTGGTGAGATTGGCGCAACCCGCACTGCAAGAAGATGGCTCATCGTGTGGAGTATTTGCTGCCGCGTGGTGCTGCTTGTTGGCGCATCGACAAGACCCCTTCAGGTGTCGTCTTGCACCACCGGAGAAGCTGCGCCAATGGATTCTCGACTCACTCCAAAGCAATTGCTGCCAACTGCCACCCTACGAACCTGTCAGTGGTGACAGCATCAGGACACCACCGGCGTACGCATTCGGCATGAGCGCGCCACCGTCACCATCGGCCGAGGATACTGCATCCATTGCATTCGGATCCCTTCTGTCAGATTTGGTGTTCATCCGTCACATGCTGGAGTTGGTGCATCAACATCCGTCGTTGCGCATGGCTCATGTGGCGCCATCGATTCTGCAAGAGTGGATCGCAGACGACGCGCAGACTCGCACACAGAAGCAGCGACAAGAACTGCAAGCCTCGATCGAGCATGTGTTGAGAGAGGCCATCGGCGAGCACACTTCGTCGCCCGTCGATGTGCTAGTACTGCACTGCACCCAGCCTCACGACTGCTCGATCCTCATCAATCTGCGCGTGTGGAAGCAAGGCCCGACCAGACACAGCCGCAGGAACAAACGCGACCAACCCGTGCCTCTGTTGCATATCGACACGTTGATCGATTCCTGCTCACTGGATGCCGGTGAGTCGACGTCTTCCATCTTGCAGCAACTCTGCACGGTGCTCAATCGCATCACCGAGACGAATTGGTCGTATGGGCCCAACATGCTTCATCACATTGGTGTTCCCCAGCAGCGTGATGACTGGTCGTGCGGATACCGCTTGCTGTACATCTGGCACATTCTCATGCCAGCCCTCTCCTCCGCGTTGCAAGACATGACTACCAACCCCTTCGCAGCTCAATATTTCGACGAGCTATGCAACAAACCGGAGCATCTGTCCATGTTTGGTGCGCCACAGCAGCTCGTCACATTTGTGCGCGACATCCATGCACAAGATCGTGCCTGCCCTGACGAACAACTGACCCACCGCTTCTGGAGGCATGCAGCTTGCGTCCCAACTGACCAACAGGGCGCCTCAGGCGAGAGCATGTGATTGCATTATCGCCGCACCACCCCATCCTCGCACACATTGTCAGAACTGATTCAATCTTTCACTGTATATCATGAATCGTCCCAAGGAACTATGGTATGGACCACAGAGAACTCTTCTTAGCTCGAAAACATACAATACCTTGACGGCTTGCGAATCTCGAGCAGCTAGGGTTGGCAAAAATTACAAGCTATGCGTAGATGCGCGCTGCTCTTCGCTCGCTGAATGGACGCAGCAGTCCAACCGCTGCGTACTCGAGGGATGGAAGAGGAGGAGAAGAAAGAGAACAGGTGAAGTGGGAAGGGAGTCTGCTTAGGCGGCGAACTGGTCGGCCAGCATCCCGCGCCTGCTGCCACAGCCGATGCGCGCAGCATGCATGCCGCCATGCGCAAAGTGGCCCAGGCGATACGGATCTGCCCCAGCATGATGCGCCGCACGCTGCTCCACAGTGGCGCGGCGGCGCTGGCGCCGGCTGGGAGAGCCGAGTAGCAGCCCGCCACAGCCGCGTCGGTACTTCTGCAGGTACAGCCCGGCAGTGCCCTGCGACGTGACGCCGGCGTTGCCCGTCTGCAGCGCGACCGACAGCACTCGTTCAGCATGTGCAAGAAACTCCACAGGCGAGCGGTCGATCGAGTGCGGCGCCATGCGCTGCAACAGCTGCTGCGCTGCCTTGCCCTTGGCGCCATAGGTTTCGAGCACGAATGGAGTCATCTTCCAGCCGTGCTTCGCGCACTCGGCATCGTACGTGCGATGCTTGAGCTGCTTTGATGGATCAGCGACTACTAGAGTTCCTCTAGAGCATAGCCTAAGCTTACAAGCAAATTTTCCTTTGATTTCGTAGCCTTCTCCTGGTTTCTCCTGGTTTCTCTTTCTACCCCTGTTTGTCCCCATATTCTCCTGCTTGCTCCTTTTCTCCTAGCTTGAACGTGGGCAATGCGTTTGCACCTGCTTGAACTCTTTCTTTTCCTGCTTCTGTTGCTTGCCTCTGCTTTCTCCTGCTTTCTCCTGCTTTCTTCTGCTTTCTCCTGCTTTCTCCTGCTTTCTCCTGCTTTCTCCTGCTTTCTCCTGCATTCTCCTGCTTTGCGCGATTCTTGCTCTGTGGAGATTGCAGCAGTAGTTTAACTTGGACCTCGCTGTATTCTAGCTGGCTGATGTAGTCCAACCTGTTCCTTTCTCATATACAATCCTGCCTTCTCCTGCTTTCTTCCGATCTGATGCAACCCCAAGCTCTTGCAGTCGGGAACAGAAAAAAACCGTCACCCCTGAGCTGCCTGTTCCGTGTGTTGAGGGAAGAGAGCAATAGAAAGCAAAAGCCGGCGCAGCGTCATGTGATCCGAGGCGCACAACACATCGACAGCATGCAGCAATGCATGCGCGACGTCTGATTCTTGATTGTTCAAACATGGTAGGGCTTGAGCTCACAGTTTAGAGTACGCGCGCAAGGACTTTGCTTACTGCTGCTTTCTGTTGCTTTCTTCTGCTTTCTCCTGCTTTTGCCTATTTTGTATTGGTACATTTCTCAGAGTGCCCACTTGAACTTGTTGCCACAATACTTTCCCAAGACCCAACCCCGTCGCATCCGCAAAAATGGAAAGACTGTTCTCTACTACAATCGCCACATTGGCTTCGGCATACTCTACAAAATTACAAAGCTATGCGTACAAGCGCGCTTCCTTGCTTGTGACTGGATGCAGCAGTCCAACCGCTGAGTGCTCGAGCATGGAGAGGAGGGATGGAAAAGGAGAAGGAGAAGAGAGAGAGAGAAGAAGGGAAATGGGAGGGGAGATTTGATTATGCAGCGAACTGATCGATCAGCATCCCGTGTCTGCCGCCGCATCCAATGCGCACGGCATGCTCTCCTTGTTCTCCTTCTCCCCTTCCATCCCTCTCCTGCGTGCTCGGATACGCGAGCAAGGGAGCGCGCTTGTACGCATAGCTTTGTAATTATGTTGTAGTTTCCAGGATTGTAAGTGACCCAAAGCATGCATGCAGTGCGCATTCGGCATGCATGCCGCTGTGGGTAAAGCGACCCAGCCGAGGCAGAACGGCCTCTCGTGGCTCGGCCGCAATTTGTCGGCGCTGCCGCTTGTTGGGCGAGCTGAGCAGCAATCCGCCACAGCTGCGACTGTACTTCTGCAGATACAGCCCAGCGGTGCCCTGTGATGCGCTTCTCTCTGCTCACTGAGTGGCCGCAGCAGTCCAACCGCTGCATACTCTAAGCACGGAGAGCAAGGATGGAAGAGGAAAAGAGAAGAAGGGATGCAGGCCGGCCTGGCTGTTGCACGTGTGGCTACTCGAATGCGGAGCATGCGCTTGGAGGCAGAAGAGACCGCGAGAAAAATGAGCCTTTCTCTGGACTTTTCTGCTTTCTCATGCCTAAATGCTACAAGTTTTCTTTTTGAAAAGTGCGAAAGAGTCTGGAAACATGTGGCGTACAAAGTTATGAATACAAGCGCGCGCTTCTCTCCGATTGCTGAGCGAACGCAGTAGTCCAAAAGCTGCATACCCAAGCGCAGAGAGGAGGGATGGAAGGGGGGAAGGAGAAGATAGAAGAAACGGCTACAATAGCCTCTCCCTGACACGCACGAGGAGCTACTTCCCACCAGCAGGGAAGCGCTTGACGGCCTCCTCGATATGGCGGGTGACGGATGCGAGTGAAAGCACGGAATCGATTCGGAGGGTGCTGCGCTTCTTGCCACTTTCTCCAACGATGGACTTGAGGCACTCGAATTGCATGCCTTCCCACCTGATGTTTGTGCACTTGGTCTGGGCAGCCCAATTTCTGGTGATACGGTCCGCGAGGTCGTTCACACCAAGAAGCTGGCCACTCGTGTACGCCAGAACGACAAAGACACGCTCGCGAATCAGTGCAAAGAAGAAGACTTTGGAAGTGGGACCGCGTAAACGCTGGACGCGGGTCTTGGACACTGACAAGACAAAGCATCACGAGACCTCGAGTGAGCACAACTCGCACAAAACACGTGAAACCTGATTGCTCCTCTCAAGACTGACCTCGCTCATCGCTCGGGTAGAAAAACGATGGCATTGACTCAGGTGCACCTTGATAGAGCTGCAAGAATTGCTCCTCGGCACCGGCAAGAAAATCTTCCACGGATAAGGCAGGCGCGGGAGGGGCAGCACTTGCACCAGAATCGACGACCATGGATGCAGACGCAGCATCTGGTGCGGGTGGAGGGAGCAATAGTGGCTGTACCACAAAATTGGCCGACTCAGATGCCGCACCGGCGACAATCTGGACCGGAGCTTGATTGGGACGACACAAGGTCAACTGGAAGGAATGCAGCACATTCGCCGGCAGCCAGTGCGCGTGATGTGGCTCCAATCCCTCGCCCAATGGGAGGTCGAGCAGCTGTTGGACCCAGGCAACCAGCGGCAGCAGCATGGTCGAGCGATGGTAGAGGCTCGGCGCGGTGCACATGAGGATGCAACAACCATATTCGGTCGCTAATCCGGCAATCTTGTGATGATGCACTCTCCACGCATCACCGCACGTGAAGATAAGGAGGCTCGCACCCGGGGCCAGCTGTTTCAGATACTGTTTGAGCAGGAGAAGAAAGTCGAGGATGACTGGATGCACGATACGGCCATCCGCAGTGGGCTTATACTTCCACACCGCATCGCCCTGCTGCCCACTGTGCACGAACCACACAAACAGGTTGGCGAGGCGACGCAGGTGGGCAATAGACTTGTACGGGTCTGCATCGCGCTCGGGGGGCTGCAGACGAGCGGGCAACACGTCCAGCTGCTCGGATTGCTTGGTAAGCTGGAACGCATGTTGGAAGAGGCCTCCCACGGAACACTCCGCGCCCGCGTCCATGAAAACGCCGGGCTCCACCACCACAGCGGCAATCCTCTTCACGCTCATCGGTCGAACTAAGAGCACACGGACATTTACAGCGAATGAGTGAGCCCCATGGCCATTAATACCATGATTCTCAGTGCAGTGGGTGTACTGACCAGCTGAATCATCACCCAGGGATTCCGGTACCTCGATCCACTCGTCGTGAGGTCCTTCAGCGCATCGCTTCTGGAGCCAAGTCCAGAGACCCGTGATTTTCTGCAAACATTGCCACGATTTCACAGGATGACCATGCAGGGGAGCCGTTGCTTCTTGAGGATCGACACGAGACAGCACCTCTGCCAGCATCACATGCCGTGGCAATACATACGACGTTAGCAAGTGCCACCGCTACAATGCTGTGAGCATGCTGTGTTTGTGCTTGTTGCACTGACCAGATTTGGCACGAATGGTGACAGTCGGAACTGCGTCCGCGCCGCCACTCTCGATCTGGACAGCCCGGGGCGTAAAGGGGAAGAACCAAAAGGAAGTATGCAGATTCGCGAAACGATCTTCATCGACCCACCGACGTCGAAATGGCGGCTGCTTGTCTTGCACCTCCACGAGGGTGCCAATGCCATCGGGCTTTGCTTTGGTCTCTCCCGTAATCTGGACAACCTGACCGCAGAAAAACGCACGATATCAAAGCACGTGATTCAAACTTGAGCAAATCACCGTTGGTAGTACAACTCCAATGCCGCCACCGCTGCCACAAACAAACCGTCACTGACCTTGTTTTCCACTGTTTGCAGCTGGCCTGGCTCATATTTTTGAGCCGAACGCTCCGGATGCTCTTCCCCCTCGTTATTGCGAGCGCGCTTGCAAGATACAACTTGGGTAGAGCCATTCTCTTGCTCCAGCTCCTCCGTTGATTCGTCTCCTTGATGCTCAGCCCCGCAACACCTCTTGTAAAAGTCCTTCTGACTTTGTGCGTCTGAAAACTTGAGCAGAAGAGGCGCAGAGTTCGGTGCGCGAAACGTAAGCAATACGCTGTCCATGCCGACGCTCTCCACGAAGCGAATGTCACCGTCGTGCAGATACAAGCAGCTGTTGAACTTCGGGTCTGCTTTAGTGAACACCATGCGGATCTCGCCCTTCTTCAACACGCTGGCCTTCTTGACGTCCAAAGGACCATAGTGCGGCACTAAAAGGGAAGCATGGCGTTGTTGCGTAGGTGCCGCTTCGTCGGCCTCCATCGCGTGGTCCGCTCGGTTGGAGCGACGTGCTTCGCGGTCTTGATCGCTAGTGTCGGATGCTGCTGCCAACTCGCCGACTCCGTCCTTTTCTTCCTCGCTGTCACTGTGAGCACGTGTCTGTCCTGCCCTCGCGCGCTTCTTGCTTGGTTGGGCCCTCGTGCTGCCAGCTTGCATCTGTTGCGAGGCGGATCCGTCGTTGAGGGTGTGATGGACTTGTCTTGCCAGCACCGCCGATGCAGCCTGGCGCAGACTTTCTTGTTGACGAGCTGCAGCATCTGCCTCCGTTGCTACTTTGAGTAGCATCTCATGGCGGTGTTCTCTCTCTGCCGGTGTTTCGGTGTGCAGATGCTTCCAGTGCAGCTGCATCGTCCCATCCGCCATGTGATAGTCGAAGGTGGACCAATGATTGGGTTCGGTGCCTCGGTCAACTTTGCCGTGGATGTGCCCATAATGCAAAGGGATTTCGATCACCGTGTCGTGGTGACCTTCCTCGTTGCTGCAGTATCGTTCGCAGACCCTGCGAACACTGTCGACGGCGAGGAAGGCAATTTTGCCACCGGATGCATGTGACAAGACATTCAGCTCCAGTGATCCACCCCATGTGCCGGCGATGGTGTCCTTCGATTCGACGTACTTCTTCTTCGCGGCCTCCACTTCTGTTGCAGTTGCGTCTGGTGAAATCTTCATGCCGTAGCGAGCAAGAATGCGAGCGTCCGTGATGGAATTCAGAGCGCGGAGGATCATCGCCTGCGGATCTGGCAACAGTGCTGATGCTTGACGCTCGACGACGCGATAAAAGCATCGATTGGCCTCGCCAGAGATGGGCACGTGGGTGATGGAGTGGAGACGACGGCCGTCGCCCTCGTTGCTTTTCTGTTGCACGCCATCCTGTACGAGCGTCACATCATCGTTGCTCTCATCTCGTCTCTTGGCTTCCTCCTCAGCCTCCTCTCCCTCCTCCTCCTTGCCCTCTTGCCCGACATCATCGACATCCATCGGAGGCGCTGCAGCAATGTCCACGAGGCCGATGCGAGGCTGCTGTTGCTCAGAAGCTTGATCCGAACCGCCCTTGTGCTCCTCTTCTTCTGCCGCCGCCGCCGCACCCTCCTCTTCGCCGACATCAGACGCTTGTGGCGCTGCTGGCTCCTCCTGCTCGGCAGTTTCCTGTTGCTTCTTTCGGCGCTTGCTTTGCGAAGCACTCGCACCATGCGGAGTGGCGGGACGATCGATGCGGCGCCTACGCTCCCTCGGAAGAAAACTGCGCAGCTTGGGCTCGGTCTCCATGAAGCTTCTGGCGGCTTGATAGTGCTCATCGTTCAACCACCTGGTATCCCTGTGCTTCACTGCAGCGCGCAGGACGGCGCTAGCCTTCTTCGGGTCCACGAGTTGCTTGCCGGTCTCGTCCCACAACCTGTACCATCGAGCCTCGTCACTGCAGAAGCAAGAGAGGTCCAACATCCACCCAAGCCACGGTCAGCAAACCAGTCGATGCAACAGCTTAGTTCGCCTCAAGTCTCGATTGCCTCTCCTCGCACTGACTTTGATAGCGGCGCGAGTGCCTCTGCACCGGCAGCGAGGGGGCGAGACATCGAGGACAGCAGTGGAACCAGTCGGTGTCACAACGAGTTTCGAAGGTCGCCGAGGAATGATCGTCATGATGAAGGCCGCAAGAGACAGAATGCGATCACCCCTCGCTGAAAAAAAAAGACTGACTGTGGTCAGTCAGTAGTCAGCGCAGGTGGCAAGACGCAAAGAGAGACGCGGGATTTAGCACGGGGTCTTTGGGGGTCCACCCCGGTCCACCCCGATCCACCCCCCTCCATTCCCCACTCTTCTTCCGCCAAGTCATTTCGCCATGGCCACCGACCCTGCATTCGATGCACAGGCATGGTACCAGCAGCTGGTGGACGCTGCGATGGCCAGGGGTGAAGTGCCTCTCTCGCAGTTGCCCGTCGCGGCTACGGTGGCCGAACTCGAGCTGTTCAAGGCAAGACGGGAGGTGTGCGTGCTCGACGGCGGCCGTGTGCCTCGTCCAAAGAATTCCAGCGTGCCTGGTGCGGCAGAAGAACATCTCGAGCCTCGCTTGGTCAGATGGACCTGCCCCGCTTGCCCGTGCACGAGTCGCCTGGCGAAGAAGGAGTGGTACTGCCTCATCGGCGATCCGAGGCGCATCACCCACGAGACGCTCAAGAATCAGTTCAAAACCAGCAGAAAGAGGACACTGCGACGCGTGATCGATCACTGGAATAACAAGGCTCATATCAATGCTGAACCTGCACTCGATCTGGACGAGGAGCTTTCGCAAAACGTGAGGAAAAGGCGAAGGGCCTGACATCATGAGCGTGCTGTTTTGAGTAGTGAAGACGCTGATCCTGTGGCTGCTGCTTTTGCTGCGGATGATTGGTAGGGAGCAGACGTTGACATGTTGGATCATCCCCCGTCCCCGCGTGCCGTACCAGCTCAAGTTGCGGTGCCGCAGCAGGACCAACTCCTTCATCAGGCAGTTCCTCCTTTGCCTGTCGCAGACGTGATTCACCCGCCGGCACTCCTTCCTTTGCCTGTCGCTAACCATCTAGTGGTGCCGCAGCGGGAACCACTTCTTCCTCCGGCTGTCCCAGACATGATCCACCCGCTGGCAATCCTCCCTGTGGCTATCGCAAACCATCCTGCGACGCCGCAGCAGGAGCAACTTTCTCCGCCTGTACATCTGCCGGCAATCCCTCAACCGGCTGATCAACCTCCATTGCCTGTCGTAAACGCTCCGGTGGCGCCTGCACCAATCGCGGAGGAGGATCATGCAGCACGGCTCAAGCCGGTCAGTACCCACACATCTTGCGAACCGTTGCATTGAGTCTTTCTCCAAGCTTACTATTTGCTTTGCTTTTGTGTTTTGTGGCCGCGTGACAGTTTACGGATGCCATTGACAATCTACTACAAATGCGGGACTCGGCCGCAGGCTGTAGGAAAGAGCGGCAAGCCGTGCGAGATTGTATGATGGACGTTCCGCGCCCGTTGGAGATCTTGGCGGCCAAGTGCGACAAGCAAGAGTTCACGGAAGTGGTGAAGGAGAGCTGGTCCAAAACAGCACTCTGTGCGTTCCTCGAACAGACGTACAACAAGGATCACTGCTTCACTTCCCGTTCGATTCTTTCCAGCGCTGGAAGGCTGTACGATCAGTTCAAGACCAAGCCCCGCAAGCGCCCATTGCATGGGGCCAACGACGACGCAGCGGCCGCAGCCAAGCGAGGGAAGAAGAGCAAAGCTGGTGCCGCCAAGTGATACGCGTGCTCTCTCCATTCCTTCTCTATTGAAAGAGCGCGCCATAACCTGAGACAGCAGGCACTGCAATCGCCTCCCCGCTTCCCACACCCGCATCGCTGCGCTTGTTCATTGTCTAGCACCACTTGCATCCAGATACATGCGTTGCTCTTGACAACTATCTATTGCATCCAGCTCAAAGTCCCATTTTCAGTGCAAAAAAGTGCAAGACACGTGAGTGCATTCGGGTCTGGAGCGGCTGCGATTCGTGAGCCTCCCAGGATTCAACTATGCGTCGAGTTGGGAAAATTCTCTGCTTGATGAAATCAGATCGTCGCGTAATTTATTCTGCCAAAAGGTGAGAAGACGAAAGCGCGAACAGGAAAAAGCAGGAAAAAGCAGAAAAAAGCAGAAGACAGCAGAATAAAGCACGAACAGGCAAGACAGCGCATGGGAGACTCGCCAGAGCGGCATGCCGTCAAACCGGCGACCTCTCCCCAGTTTTCTTTTTTTGTTTGTCTTGCTAATCGTTGTGCAAGTAGAACATAAGAGAAAAGTTGAGAGATTCTGTAATATCAAGGGAACTGTCACAACGTTTGGATTCAGCCGAAAACAGGAAAAAGCAGGAGAAAACAGCAAGTAGGAGAAAACAGGAGAATGCAGAAGGAAACAAGCAACAGGCAAGACATCGCATGGGAAATTTTGCCACATCGGCATGACGTCGATCGCAGGACATTTTCCATTATTCTTTTTCTGTGTCAAGTGATCGTCGTGCTGCAGCTGCGCAGGTGCAAGATAGAACAAGTTTGACAGATGCAGCAGCAAACAAGAAAAAACAGAAGAAAGCAGAAGAAAGCAAGAGCATATCTACATCTGTGAAACGTACCTACAAAACGCGAGCTCTGTTGGGCCTGATCCCGTCGGGGCATGAGCCATCATCCCTCGGACCCGCGAGTCCTGGTTTCTGCTGGAGATCTGTTCAAACCGCCTTGCCTGTTGAGGGTTCAGCTGAAGTCCTGGGTACAAGGATGACAGTTGCTTTTGGACCAGGCGTTTGCGATACAACCGACATCAAGGCAGCGGCCTCCGCGGGCGCATGTACGATGCGTGCATACAGATCGGGTGACAACTGCACATCATGTTGCAGGCGATTCAGTAGAATACGCAGAGCCTGTGCTTCTTGCTCGCTGAGTGGTGCTTGTTGTGTGAAGGAGTGCCAGAAGAGTGGGTGAAGCGATGCTGTGGCCTCCGCTCGAGACGACGCATCAGCCCACAGGGAATCCAATTGACGGAGAGCAAGGAGCTGGACAACTGCGTGGAGCACATCCGGGTGGAGGGATTTGCGTTCTATTTCCTGTTGTTTTTGCACTTCAATCGGATTCAGGACCGACGACATTAAGCCAAGGTGTTCCGCCGTGAAAGCACCAGGTTGACGACGGACAATGGAGTCAAGAACCGTCACCAGACCGCATGCAACTGCATGGGGCTGTTTGGAGGTCTGCTTTTCTTGGAGCACCCACAATGATTGCTTGCCTCCTTCGCGCCCAAACAAAGCGAGAGCACAAAGCAGGGTCTCAACATCGCGCTCGTTTGCCACCGAAAAGACTTTAGCCTCGCGCAGCGAGTCGGCAGCCGGCCCTCGCAACAGCAGGAGTCTAAGGCCGCTCCACAATGCGCTAATCACAGCCGATGCCCAGCGTCCATCGAGACAGAAGCTACGCTGGGCTTCGTTCCATTCCCAGCGGATAGACGGTCGGCCGCCCGCAAAGTCGTGTCGGACCAGAGAGAGGAGGTCTAGAATGCACCTGGTGGTAGCTTTGGTTCGCACAGTACGCCACACCTCCAGCTTACTTTCACTTGAGCAACCTGTGAGCAAGCACGCCAATATATCAAACACGCTGCCAAGGTATTTTGCCCGCATCCAAGTCGAACCCACCGGATGATGGTCGTGCGGATCAGGTCCGTCCGAATCATCCCAATCTGGCGATGGATGGTAGTCGCGATACTCGGCGAGATGACCGCTCTCTTGCCGGATCACCATCAGCTCCTTGCCATCCTCGAGTGTGTCGAGGCGACGAAATAATTCTAACGCCTGAGGGAGCAGGCCCACCATGCATTTCACGGCATTGGCAGCATGCAACTTGTCGAGCATGCTCTGGCCACCGTTCTGGAGCAGCAGCGATAGTACATCATGCACGGCGTGGTATCGATCGCCATGGGGCGATCGCAAGAGTTGCTGGAACCAGTCTCGCAACAACGGCACCAGCTCATCGTGGGGGAGCTTGACCCAAGCAGCGGCCAGCAGGGAATCCTTCAGCATGCGCTCCAGACGCCGCGCAAATCGGTGACAGCCTTCAGTGGAATTCTGATCCAGTGCAGTGCGCAGAGCTGCCAGATTTGCATCCAAGACATGGTCTGCGGGAGGAGGTTGGCAGATTGCGGCTGTGGGAATATCGTGAGTGGGATCCTCCACACTGACCAACGGCAGACTCAAAGACTCGACGTCATTGTCTTGCCCATCGATGAACACATTGGACGAGGCTGCATCATCCGAAGCATGCACTTTCGGTACTTTGGCCGGCGGATCTGTACGTCCAACAGCAACAAGGCCAGTATCACGTGTACGAGTACGAGTTAGTATGCAGGTGAGGAACATAACAGCATGTCGCTTGTGGCAGTGGACTTACCCAACTCAGAAGTCGACTTTCGCTTGATCGTCGGGCCGGAGAGATCGTCAACTTTTGCACTACTACCCTGCACTGCGACAGCTGACATGCCCATCTGAACACACGCATTTGCACCATATTACACATGGGTGAGCCTCACGTGCGACAGCACTTGTTACTCGCTGCTGGTGCTGAAAACGTACGCAGTACATGATTCGTTCCTTTCCGCCCTTGGTTTGGCCCAGGCCCATATGCTGCTCATACTTGCTCTTGTGGCCCCTATTGACGCTAAACTGGTGCGAACAGAGGCGATCCTTGTAGCGCACTGCCAGCGCGGCATTCGCAGCGTAGAAGATCATGATGAATCCATCGCACTTGGGGCAATGCAGGGCCACGAGCTGCCTGCCTTCATGTTTCCAGCCTTGCCGCTCCAACGCATGCTGCTGCGCCTCGGGTCCACGGCCCACTACGAACTGATACTTGGGCAGCGGCTCCAACTCTTCCGCCACATACACTGCGGCGTGGTGTGAGTGAGGTTCAGCTTTCTGGCGTTGCGATTTTGCCTTGAATTCCGCGGAAGCCATGGTACCGGAATGAATGAGCGGAGTCCGGAAGCTTTGACATTGTGAAGAACGAATGGGAGCAGACCTTCTCCAAAAATACTGCGTCCGAAAAATTGACAGGCAGCACCAGCAGTCAGGAAAAGAAAAAACGAAGAAAAAAGCAAGGAGAAGGAGAAATCAGGACAAAACAGGAGAAGGCAGAGCCAGACCACCTGACGGCAAATCGCGAGCTCCAACCTCAAACAAAGTGCACGAACCGATGGGACTGATCCATCCAGATTGTAGGAATGCAGTGAAGGAGAAATCCACAGGCAGGGTGGAAGTTGATTATGCCAAGGCTTAGTCGAGGTGTTCGCTGCGCGCTGTTCCATCAGGATGATCGACAGCAGGAGAAAGCAGAAAAAAGCAGGAGAATGCACAGAAAACAGGAGAAAGCAATGAGAATACTGCAAACCTCGAAATGGATGGGCATCCAGACACCTGCAACATCACCACAGTAGAAAGGTCGAGACGCGTTCGCTTCGATTTGTGAACGGTGCTATGAGTGCAAGAGAGCATCGATGAGAGCTTGGGAGAGGCGGAGAATGCAGCAGAAAGCATCAAAAATGCAGAAGAAAACAAGAGGAGGTAGTTATATATGCGCTGGCAAGATTTGGTGTGTTTCCATAAATCGGCAATCATGATGCGATTTGATTTGCTATTCTTTGGTGCTTTGTATCAGGCTGAGCTATATGTTGAACGTGTCTGAAACAAGTTGACGCGTTGATGCAATGAGGGGCTGCTAGGCAATTGCACGAACGACTGGAGAATATGCAACGATGGAAGGGAGGTCTCGGGAGGTTGTGTGAGATAGTCTCTGGGATGTTGAGAAAGCGAAATGTGAGATAGAAGTGCCGCCATCCAATGTGGGAAGTACTTAGAAGTGAATCGCTGCAGAGAGGATGAGAAGGAAGAAACTCATCGGCTGGAGAGAAGCTTGTGAGGTAGCTGAGCTTCTGCCTGAGCCTGTGGACGATTCGGAAGGAGCGCCGTCAGCACCAGTGTCTGATCCGCCGGTTGACGAAGCTGTTGCATCGGAGCTGCACGCATCGGTGTTGCATGCCTGCGAGGCTGCACCGCTGCAATCGGCGCCGCCGTTGGCAGGTGCTGGATTCGTGCAGGTGCGGGTTTGTGAACACGAGGCCGAGCACTCTCCAAAATCAGTCCAACCGCCATTGATGGGAACGACCGCCGGGCATGCATCCGTGTTGCATGCTCGTTGTGAGACGTCGGAAGTTGGACACGGTGCCCCACCGTACTTTGGCGGTACACACGTGCTGACTTGAACACCTCCGCCACACGTCACACTGCACGCTCCCCATGCAATGTATCCATTCTCAGGCGCCAAGTAGTTGAGATATCGGTTCTGGAGCGTGTTGCTGCAGTCTACGGCAATCGATAGCATACCACCCACTTCACGGCAGGATCTACCAGAGCCTGATATCGTGTCAATCAGATTGGCAGCGCATCCGGAGCTTGAGTAAATAGAAGCGGTCCAGTCGGCCGTTGAGGACTTGTCGGCGCACGTGATGCGAGAGTACCAAGTTCTCTTCGTTAACGTGCCAGACAACACGAAACTGAATGCCTCACAGTTATTATTTGTCAGAGCCCGCATGGATGAGGATCCCGCGCTGCACTCCAGGTCACTCCATCTGCCCCAGCTGGCATCTTCAAACACACGTGTGGGCGCCGGACCGATTACGTCTTCCATGTGCATATCGATTGTGTCGATTGATGCCGCTTGCGGCACGACCGAGCCAGGGCAGACAACGGAAATGGATCCACCGGCCACATTGAAGCAGGATTGGTCATTCACGTCGCCGTACGTCTGGCCGATGACGACAGAGTTGGTGTTGTAGGCGGTACAGTCAGACTGGGTCGCGTACTGCGTGAAGGTCCACTGGGTCGAGCCACACTGAAGCCGCCAGTAATTGCCGGAAGCTCCGTTGAGGTTGGCACTGAAGCCGCACGTCACGCTGGAGCTGAAAGAGTCAGCACTCAGCTGCACGGGAGTGTACGAGACCGTAGCAGCGTCGGTGCGCACGCATTCCTTCTCCGACCACGTAGCAATGTGGGCAACAGAGCCGCACTGTTGCGCGGTGCTGCAGGCAGAACTGGCAGCAGTGCTGCCTAGCGGCTGGAAGGTCCCAGTAGGGCAACAGAAGCCGAGCTGTGCAGGATCGTCAAAGCACGCCGCTGCGTTGGTGCAGACGGGATTGGCGACGCACGCTCCGACGCAGAGCAGCAAGAGGCAGCAGCCACCCACCAGAGCACGAACTACGTCGAGATGCGTAGAGGGCGGACGATATGTGAAACCCATTCTGCAGTCGACGCGGAGGAGTAACTGTTGCGCTGAGCGAGAGCACAGACGGCAGACACAGAGCACAATCAGCAGTGGGGCGGTGAGGCAATTAGACCCTGCGGCAGCGCCCTCTGACCCACTCGTCTCAGTCGCAAAACCGTGCGGCGACGGTCGCACATCGCGTGGCAGACCGTGGTGCTGAAGCAGTCAGGCAGTGGGGCAGAGTGGGCAGTGGCGGTAGGGACACTGCGTGTCATGGAGCAGTGGGGCTGTAAATGCCTCGCGCGAGGGGCCGTCTCGTGTGTGCGTGTATGTATGTGTGTGCGTGTGTGTGTGTGTGTGTGTGTGTGTGTGTGTGTGTGTGTGTGTGTGTGTGTGTGTGTTTTGCGTGTGTGACCGTCGTCAATTCCGATGGAGTGTGTGTCAGACACCTGTGTGCTGTACCACTGTTCTCTGCGCCTCTGCTGCTGGCTGACTGTGAAAAAGCTTGTTCTGCAGAGGTGGCTGTCTGCCGCGCAATCACTACGCGCGACCACCGTCACTGCGGAAAGAAAACAAACAACACCTCTACATCGCACCTGAAATGAGCAACATACAAGCACAAATGAACAAAGGAAAATTGTGAGCATCATATATTGACGTGTCGGTGGCAAAGACGGTCGTTTCCAAAGGAAAGTCGCGCAACGCTCCTTCCCACGCGCATCAGCGACGTGTAGGTGTACCTTCCAACTCTTTTGCGTTCGCCATTGGCGGCATGACTCTGCGCGGCCAACCAACGGTGAGGAATGCGCCAGGACCCGCCTGCAGTCGGTTCGTCAGGAGGAATGCGACCACTGCCGGCCTGCATCACCGGGGCACTGCCTGTCGTCGTGTTGTGCAGTCAGACAGCCTGCCAATGGTGGACGTTAAAAAGAACGACAGCTGCTCCCGAGTCGTTCCAGCAGCGACACGAAGGTATACGTCGATCGACGGGCCGGCCATGACGCCTTCTCATGTGTTGCCATGAACGTGGTCACTAGGCAGACAAGTGCGGCGCGCTTTGTCCTCTGCGGTGAAGAAGCCAGGCCGGTCTCCACGACAGCAGTGAGGCAGCAATAACGGCGAGCTCATAGTGCCTCTCGCTTCCCCTTCCGTGTGCTCAGGTTTCTATTTTTTCCGCTGGGCATGCCGTGTGTTTGGACGAGGTCCGGAGAAGGAAAGAAATTCCATTGGCGGTGGCAGATGCTATCCCAGTGGCAAGATGACCCGGCCACGTCGCTGCGGAACACCAGGAAACTCGTGGGCGGTACGGTCTCGCAAGTGAGGAGGCGATGGATGACACCGCGGTACATGCATTGGTCTTGTGATTCCGATCTCGTGTCTCCCTTTCTCATCCTGGTTTGGTCCTTTCAGCCGTGCTCGAGCGAAAGAGAGCGGAGCGTGCTCGGCATCGTCGCTGCTTCAAGGCCGTCATTGAAGGGGTGCCTTCTCTCAGGTCAATCTCAGAGAACGGTTGACGGAGTGGGGACGCCGATCCCGGCGCGGATTGGAGAGTCGGAGATCGAGCACGAGCCGAGGCGAAGCGCCTCCCTGTCCACCAGCCATCACGGAGCGCATCATTGGGCGCCGGAATTCGTGCCGCTGAGGAGGAGTCCTGAGCGACCATGGGAAGAGAGTGAAGCAGCAGCGACCGAGGAGGAGAGCAGCAGCGAGCAGGCCATCGCCGCGCCGCTCAACCGGCGCCCCGCTGCTGGTCGCCAGCTGCTGTCGCCCCTCGCGCCGCGCATCCCTTCCGCCAGGCCCGCTGCGAGTTGCTGCAGTGTTGAGACAGCTGAGTGCGATCTCCTTGGTGTGGCGGTTCTCTTCTCTTCTCTTCGCCTCTGCCGGCCTGCAGCTGCAATTCCTTCCTCCTGGACTGTGTCCACCCTCGCGCCCAGCGAACTGATGCCTGTCGATATCGAACCACACAACATACAGAAGCAAGTTTGCAAGATCAGTGATTTGGATTCCCATGTGCGATTCCTAGCTCCTCTCTTTGTGTGCTCACTGGCCTGCAGTCCCAGAGGGCGATCGGGCGAGGCTGAAGAGAGCGCACACCGGCACAGCGCCGATACGCCATTCTGTCTCTGAAGTGACCGCCGCCGTGCTGGATAGAGCGGTCCGCAAGGAGGACGCTAGACCGTATCAGATTGGCTCTCGAGTGTGCTGCATCAATGGCCATTTGCGCTGCTGCTTGCCCGTCCGCGCCGTGCAACCCGGGGTTTCTGGCTGAGCGCTCAGCCGTTAATCCGGTTTTGGCGCCGACCGTCTGCTTGCTGCTCTTTGGTTGCTGAGCAGGCAGCAGCGCGCACACAGCACAGCACACAGCACGCACACACGCTCACTCTACTCCATGCATCACACTCGCATGGCAGCACGCTCAGGCGCTCCTCGACACAACAGCAGTGAAGCAGCTCCTCTACACGCGGCGAGCCGTCGACTCACAGATGATCTCTTCTGCCGCAGCAGCTGCAGGTGCTGCCGAGCATTCCATCGCTGCCATCTCTCTCGCTGCCGCTCCTGCCAGCAACCACATGGACATGGGCGCAGAGGTGCCGGCTCTGGAAGCAGCGCCACTCGTCAAC
>Ga0182746_1001157_pt1 | contig 26451 bp, 23 predicted proteins | sample eDN3rd30CBELigOP_FD_128881 | JGI IMG/M metagenome (GOLD analysis project Ga0182746, IMG submission 128881) | Enriched Organic Plus compost microbial communities from Emeryville, California, USA - eDNA 3rd pass 30_C BE-Lig OP (version 2) (version 2) ... | reverse complement strand
GAACGTGACCGGTCACGACGCCGGGGCGCGAGATGTCGGTGAGGAACCGGACGAGCGGGCGGGCGCGGGGAGGTGGTGAAGGGCGTCAAGGAGTGCGCACGGCCCGCAGGGCCGAAGCACGACAGCCCGAACCAGCTCGCCGCGCCCGCCCGCGAACCCGACCACGACACGTCACCGCCGGCGAACAGGACGTCACCGTCGGCGAACGCAACGTCACCATCGACGAACGGAGCGTCACCCTCGGCGAACGGAGCGTCACCGTCGGCGAACACACCGTCGCGTCCGGCCCGCCGCGGGCGCCTGGGAGGATGGTCCGGTGACCACGCTCGCGGACCTCCTGCCCGACGTCGCCCCGGCCGGGGAGGCTCCCGACGCCGACGTGCTCTACGACGCGTTCGCGACGTGGGCGTCGGACCAGGGCCTCAACCTGTACGACCACCAGAGCGAGGCGCTCATCGAGCTCGCGTCGGAGTCGCACGTTATCCTGGCGACGCCGACGGGCTCGGGCAAGTCGCTGGTCGCGCTGGGCGCGCAGTTCTTCGCGCTGGCGGACCGGCACGCGGGGGTGGCGAGCGGCCGCACCTACTACACCGCGCCGCTCAAGGCGCTCGTGAGCGAGAAGTTCTTCGCGCTCGTGGCGGCGTTCGGCTCCGCGAACGTCGGCATGATGACGGGCGACACGGCCGTGAACCCGGGCGCGCCGATCATCTGCTGCACCGCGGAGATCCTCGCGAACATCGCTCTGCGCGACGGCGCGGGCGACCCCGACGACCCGGCGGTCGCGCAGGTCGTCATGGACGAGTTCCACTACTACGCGGACCCGCAGCGGGGCTGGGCGTGGCAGGTCCCGCTGCTCGAGCTCCCGCACACGCAGTTCGTCCTCATGTCGGCGACGCTCGGCGACACGTCGCGGTTCACGGACGAGCTCGAGCGCCGCAGCGGCCGTGACGTCGCGGTGGTGACGAGCGTCGAGCGTCCGGTGCCGCTCACGTACTCCTACGTCGTCGAGCCGCTCACCGAGGTGGTCGACGAGCTCGTCCACACGCGCCGCGCCCCGGTGTACGTGGTGCACTTCACGCAGGCGTCCGCCGTCGAGCGGGCGCAGGCGCTGCTCTCGATGAACCTCGCGACGCGCGAGGAGAAGGCCGCGATCGTCGAGGAGCTCGGGGACTTCCGGTTCACGAGCGGGTTCGGGCGCACGCTGTCGCGCCTGCTGCGCCACGGCGTGGGCGTGCACCACGCGGGCATGCTGCCCAAGTACCGGCGCGTCGTCGAGCGGCTGACGCAGCGCGGGCTGCTCAAGGTCGTGTGCGGCACGGACACGCTCGGCGTGGGGATCAACGTCCCGATCCGCACGGTGCTCCTGACGAGCCTCGTGAAGTTCGACGGCGAGCGCATGCGTCACCTCACGGCGCGCGAGTTCCACCAGATCGCGGGCCGCGCCGGGCGGGCCGGCTACGACACGGTCGGCGAGGTGCTCGTCATGGCGCCCGACCACGTGATCGAGAACCGCAAGGCCCTCGAGAAGGCCGGCGACGACCCGAAGAAGCTCAAGAAGATCGTCCGGAAGAAGGCCCCCGAGGGCTCGGTGAACTGGACGGACAAGACGTTCGAGCGCCTGCGCGACGCCGACCCCGAGCCGCTGACCAGCCACTTCAAGGTCTCGCACGGCATGGTGCTCAACGTCCTCGCGCGCTCGGAGCACGGGGCGGACCCCGTCGCCGCGATGCGCCACCTGCTCCTCGCGAACCACGACTCCGACGCCCAGCGCGCCGAGCACGTGCGTCAGGTCTTCCGCATCTACCGGTCCCTGCGGGTCGCGGGGATCGTCGAGCGGGTGCGGGTCCCGGACGCGAGCGACCCGCGCGGCTGGCGGCCGAGCGTCCGGCTCACGGTCGACGTGCCGCGCGACTTCGCGCTCGACCAGCCGCTGTCGCCGTTCGCGCTCGCCGCCATGGACCTGCTGAACCCCGAGACCCCCGAGTACCCGCTCGACGTCGTCTCGGTCATCGAGGCCACGCTCGACGACCCGCGCCAGGTGCTCGTCGCCCAGCAGTTCAAGGCGCGCGGCGAGGCGGTCGCCGCCATGAAGGCCGAGGGCTACGACTACGACGAGCGCATGGCCGCGCTCGAGGACGTCACCTGGCCGCAGCCGCTCGCGGAGCTGCTCGAGCCCGCGTTCGAGACGTACCGGCGGGCCAACCCGTGGGTGTCCGACGCCCGCCTCTCCCCGAAGTCCGTGGTCCGCGACATGCTCGAGCGCGCGATGACGTTCGCGGAGCTCGTCTCGACGTACCAGCTCGACCGGACGGAGGGCGTCGTCCTGCGCTACCTGGCCGACGCGTACCGGGCGATCCGCCGCACGGTCCCCGAGGAGCACCGCACCGAGGAGGTCCTCGAGATCACCGAGTGGCTGGGCGAGCTCGTCCGGGGTGTCGACTCGAGCCTGCTCGACGAGTGGGAGCGCCTGGCGCGCCCGGTCGACGACGACGCCGACGACCAGACGGGCGACACGCCGCTCGCGGGCACGGGTGAGTCCGCGGCCGCACGCCCCCTGACGGCGACGCCCCGCGCGCTGCGCGTGCTCGTCCGGAACGCGCTCTTCCGTCGCGTCGAGCTCGCGGCCCGCGAGGACTGGGACGCCCTCGGCTCGCTCGACGGCTCCTCGGGCTGGACCGCGAGCGCCTGGCGCGACGCGCTCGACCCGATGTTCGAGGAGTACGGCGACGATGCGATCGGCATCGACGCCGGAGCACGCTCCACCGCGCTGGTGACGCTCGTCGAGTCGGGCGAGACGCCGTCGGGCGAGGACCTCGCACCGGGGACGTGGTTCGTCCGCCAGACGCTCGACGATCCCGACGGCGACCACGACTGGGTGCTCGACGCCGTCGTCGACCTGGCGGCGAGCGACGAGGCCGGCGAGGTGGTGCTGGAGGTCGTGCGCGCCGGGCGCCTGTGACCTGCAGCGTGACGTGCGAAGGCCCTGGCACGATGGGCCCATGGCGAAGAAGTCCAGGAGCGCGGGCCACGGCGGCACCCCGGCGGTCGTCGCCCTCGAACGTGCGGGCGTCCCGTTCACGCAGCACCCGTACGAGCACGACCCGTCCACCGACCTCGGGTACGGGCTCGAGGCCGCGGCCGCGATCGGCGTCGAGCCGGCGCGCGTCTTCAAGACGCTCGTGAGCGACGTCGACGGGCGGCTGGTCGTCGGCATCGTGCCCGTCGACCGCAGGCTCGACCTCAAGGCGCTCGCCAAGGCGGCGGGTGGCAAGAAGGCCTCGCTCGCGGAGCAGGCGGCGGCGGAGCGTGCCACGGGCTACGTCGTCGGCGGGATCTCGCCGCTCGGGCAGAAGCAGCGCCTCACGACGGTGCTCGACGACTCGGCGCTCGCGTTCGACACGGTGTACGTGTCGGGCGGCCGGCGGGGCTTCGACGTCGGCCTGTCGCCAGCGGACCTCGTCCGCCTCACGGGTGCGACGACGGCGCCCGTCGCCCGCGACTGAAAGGCCGCGCCCGCCGGGTCAGCGCTGCGGCGGGGAGGGGTAGCCCGCGGGGTACGGCTGACGCAGCGCGTCCGTGCTGACGATCTCCTTGCCGAGCGGGACGAGCGAGATCGGCACCATCTTGAAGTTCGCGATCCCGAACGGGATGCCGATGATCGTGATGCAGAGCGCGATGCCGCTGACGACGTGCCCGATCGCGAGCCACAGCCCCGCGAAGATGATCCAGATGACGTTGCCGATCACCGAGCCCGCGCCGGCGCCGGGCTTGTCGACGATCGTCCGGCCGAACGGCCACAGCGCATACCCGGCGATCCGGAACGACGCGATCCCGAACGGGATCGTGACGATGAGGATGCAGCAGATGATGCCCGCCGCGACGTAGCCGAGGGCGAGCCAGAAGCCGCTCAGCACGAGCCACAGGACGTTGAGGATCGTCTTCACTCCTCCAGTGTCTCCCGACCGGGGCCCGCCAGCAGGTCTCGGCGCCCGGTCTCACGGTCGCTTCACCGGAAGTGCCGCGCGCCTCCTACACTCGGGCCATGCCCGACGCCGCGCCCGACGACGCCCTCACCTCGCTCGTCCGCGCGAACGTCGAGCGCGTGCGCGAACGGATCGCCCGTGCCGCGACCGACGCCGGCCGTGACCCCGCCTCCGTCCGCCTCCTCGTGGCCACCAAGACGCAGCCCGCGGAGGCCGTGCTCGCGGCGGTCGCGGCGGGCGTCGACCTGGTCGGTGAGAACCGGGTCCAGGAGCTGGTCGCCAAGGCCCCGGCCCTGCACGACGCCGTCGCGACGGGCCGCCTGCGGACCCACCTCATCGGGCACCTGCAGTCGAACAAGGTCAACGCGGTCGTGGGGCTCGCCTCGTGCGTGGAGTCGGTCGACTCGCTGGCGCTCGCGAGGCGCCTGTCCCGGCGGGCCGAGACCGTCGACGCCGACCTGGACGTCATGGTGCAGGTCAACGTGTCGGGCGAGGAGTCGAAGTCGGGGATCGCGCCCGACGACGCCGTGGACCTCGCGCTCGCGGTCGCCGCGCTCCCCCGCATCCACCTGACCGGCTTCATGACGATCGGGGCGCGCACGACCGACGACACGACGGTCCGGAGGGGTTTCGCGTGCCTGCGGGACCTGCGCGACGACGTCCGCGGGCGGGTGTCCGGGACGTCGGGGGCGCGCGAGCTGTCGATGGGCATGAGCGGCGACCTCGAGCTCGCCGTCGCGGAGGGCGCGACGATCGTGCGCGTCGGGACCGCGATCTTCGGCGACCGCGGCTGACCCGTCAGCCCAGCAGCCAGGTGTAGCCGGCGACGCCGACGAGGCCGCCCACGATCGGTGCGGCCACGGGCACCCAGGCGTAGTCCCACTCGGAGCCGCCCTTGTGCCGCAGCGGCAGGATCGCGTGCACGATGCGCGGGCCCAGGTCGCGGGCCGGGTTGAGCGCAGGGCCGGTCGGGCCGCCGAGGCCGGCGACCAGCCCCCAGACGAGAAACCCGACGCCGATCGACGCGGCTCCCGGCTCGTGGTCGAAGCCGGGACTGTTGAGGATCGACAAGGCCGCCGACGTGAGGATCATCGTCCCGAGGAACTCGTTCGCGACGCCGTTCCAGCGGGAGTGGGCGGCGTTGATCGTGGAGAACGTGGACAGGATGTCCTCGGCGTCCTCGGTGCGGTCGTAGTAGGGCTTGTGCGTCGTGACGATCGCGACCTGGCCGGCCATCGCGCCGAGCATCTGCGCGGCGACGTACCCGGGCACGACGCTCCACGACTGGTGCCCGAGCGCCGCCAGCCCGATCGTCATGGCCGGGTTGATCTGCGCGCCCGAGACGCCGGCGAACATCATCACCGGGATCATCACGCCGAGGCCGTAGCCCATGGCGATGAGGCTCCACCCGGCGTGGTAGCCCTTGGACCCGCGCAGGTGGACGTTCGCGACGGTGCCGTTGCCGAGGATCACGAGGATCGCCGTGCCGATGAACTCGCACGCCAGCTTCACCGCGAACGAGTACTCGTCCACGTGCCACCCCCGTCCGGCCGGACCTGCGGCCCCCAGCCCGACGGTAGCGGCGCCGTCGCCGGGGTGCAGGTCAGGGCACGCGCGCGGTCCACTCCGGGGTGTCGAACTTGGTCCGGACGAGCTCCTCGGCGCGCTCGCGCTCCTTCGGCGTGACCTCGCCGGGCACGGTGCGGTACCGGCCCTCGAAGTGCTTCTTGAAGGCCTCGATGACGTCCTCGCGCGGCAGCCCGGTCTGGGACCGCACCGGGTCGACGCGCTTGTTGGCGCTCTTCGTGCCCTTGTCGGACAGCTTCTCCCGGCCGATCCGCAGCACCTCGACCATCTTGTCGGCGTCGATGTCGTAGGACATCGTCACGTGGTGCAGCACGGTCCCGTCGGCCATGCGCTTCTGCGCGGCGCCACCGATCTTGCCCTTCGTCGACGCGATGTCGTTGAGCGGCTGGTACGTCGCCTCGACGCCGACGTCGGCGAGCGCCCCCAGCACCCAGTCGTCCAGGAACGCGTAGGACCGCTCGAAGCTCAGGCCCTCGACGAGCGACGCGGGCACCGTGAGCGAGTAGGTGATGGTGTTGCCGGGCTCGATGAACATCGCCCCGCCGCCCGAGATCCGGCGCACGACGGTCACGCCGTGGCGCTCGGCACCCTCGGCGTCGACCTCGTTGCGCAGCGACTGGAACGAGCCGATGACGACGGCGGGCCGCTCCCACTCCCAGATCCGCAGCGTCGGGCCGCGGTCGCCGCGGCCGACGGACTCGGCGAGCGCCTGGTCGAGCGCCATGTGCATGGCGGGCGTCTGCGCCGCCTCGTGGACGACCTCGAAGACGTGGTCCTGCCAGCCGGTCGCGTGGCCGAGGGCCCGGCGGACGGCGATCGCGACGGCCTCGGCGTCGAAGCCGACGAGCGCGACGTCGTACGGGGCGGTGTCGAGCGCGGCCTGGACGGCGCGCGCCAGGTCGGCCACGCTCGCGTCCGTCGGACGCCCCACGAGCGCCGCGTCGATGAGCTCGAGCGCGTCGTCCGGCTCCAGGAAGAAGTCGCCGCTCACCGCCGCCGACGCGATCACGTCTCCCGACGACCCCGAGTGGGTCTCGACGTCGACCGCCACCAGCTTGCCCCCGGGGACCTTGTACTCGCCGCGCACGTCACGCTCCGTTTCTCGTCGTCCTGACCAGGCGTCCTCAGGCGACAACCGGCCAGGTGGGCCGCCGATTCCGAGGGGAGGCATGACGTGTGCCACCCTGGTCCGCATGAAGAACCCGTTCGCCCGCCGCGAGGCCGCGCCCGCCGAGCTCCCGCCCGTGCCCGACGACGTCACCGAGACCTGGCGCGCGTCCACGAACGAGGTCGTGCTGCGCAGCTCGCTCGTGGCCGTCCCGGACGACGACCGGGAGACCGCGGAGGCCCTCGGGACGCTCGTGCTGGGTGTCGTCCGCGGCGTGCGGGAGGGCGAGTTCGGCCACTCGATGCCGCAGGGCGCCACGGGCGCGTCGGTGCGCCTCGAGGTCGCGGTGTGCGAGGACGACTACGGCCCGTACACGCGCCACGAGGCCGAGGACCTCGTGGGACGCCTGCAGGGCGTCGCGCCGCTCGCCGTCGTGAGCTACCCGCGGGGCGGCGCGGCGCCCGTCTGGGACGACGCGTCCGGTCGGCTGCGCGTGGACCTCGCCACCGAGGCCGGCTCCGACGACGAGTCGACCCGGGGCGAGCTGCGGGCCCTCGTGCAGGCGACCCTGACGGCCGTCACGACCGACCGGGTCAAGGGCATCGTCCCGGAGGCCGCCGGCACGTCCTACCCGGTGCGCATCCACCTCGCCGTCCGCGGCACCGCGGGCGCCGGCTTCGGCGAGCGCTCGGCGGCGCTCCTCGACGACATGGTCGCGCGGCTCGCCGGCACCCGCGTGCAGCTCGAGGTCACGCGCGAGCCCTGAGCCCCCGGCTCAGCGCGGCTCGACGCCCGCGTGGATGAGGCCGTAGACCGTCGACCCGGTCAGCGCCTCCCACGCGGCCTCGATGAGGTTCGGCCCGACGCCGACGGTGGACCAGGCACGGTTGCCGTCGGTCGTCTCGATGAGCACGCGCGTGATCGCGTCGGTGCCGTGCGACTGGTCGAGGATGCGGACCTTGAAGTCGATGAGCTCGAACTCCTCGAGCTCGGGGTAGACGCGCACGAGCGCCTGGCGCAGCGCGTGGTCGAGGGCGTTCACGGGCCCGTTCCCCTCGCCGGTCGAGACGATGCGCTCCTCCCCGGTGTGGAGCTTGACCGTGGCCTCGGCGGTCGCGACGGCGCCGTCGGCGTGCTCGGTCCCGCCCGGCTCCGGCCGGGTCTCCACGATCGTGCGCCAGCTCTCGACGCGGAAGTAGGGCGGGAGGCTGCCGTCGATCTCCTCCCGCAGGAGCAGCTCGAACGAGGCGTCGGCCGCGTCGTAGGTGTAGCCGTGCGCCTCGGCGTCCTTGACCCGGTTGGTCACGCGCGCGAGCAGGTCGTCCTGGCCGGCGAGGTCGAACCCGAGCTCGCGCCCCTTGAGCTCGATCGACGCGCGGCCTGCCATGTCGGAGATGAGCATGCGCATGTCGTTCCCGACGAGCGTCGGGTCGATGTGCTGGTAGAGGTCCGGGTCGACCTTGATGGCGCTCGCGTGCAGGCCCGCCTTGTGGGCGAACGCGCTCGCGCCGACGTATGGCTGGCGGCCGTAGGGCGAGATGTTCGTGAGCTCGCTCACCGCGTGCGCGATGCGCGTCGCCTCGCGCAGGCCGTCGCCCGCGAGCAGACGGCGGCCGAGCTTGAGCTCGAGGTTCGCGACGATCGCGACGAGGTCGGCGTTGCCCGTCCGCTCCCCGTAGCCGTTGACGGTCCCCTGGACGTGGGTCGCGCCCGCGGACACGGCGGCGAGCGAGTTCGCGACGGCGCAGCCCGAGTCGTTGTGCGCGTGGATGCCGAGGATCCCGTCGCCCGTGTGCTCGCGGAGCTCGGAGACGATCTCGGTGATCCAGTCGGGGATCATGCCGCCGTTGGTGTCGCAGAGCGCCACGACCTCGGCGCCCGCCTCGAACGCGGCGAGGACCGCCGCACGCGAGTAGCCGGCGTCGAACCGGTAGCCGTCGAAGAAGTGCTCGGCGTCCACGACGACGCGGCGCCCCTCGCGCACGAGGAACGCCACGGTGTCGGAGATCATGGCGAGGTTCTCCTCGCCGGTGGTCCGCAGGGCGCGCTCGGCGTGGCGCAGGTCCGACTTCGACACGAGCGCGACGACGGGTGCCTCGGAGTCCACGAGGGCTCGCACCTGCGGGTCGTCGACGGCGCGGGTACCGGCCTTGCGGGTCGAGCCGAACGCGGCGAGCACCGCGTTCTTGAGGTCGAGCTCCTTGGCCGCGCGGCGGAAGAACTCGGTGTCCTTCGGGACCGCACCCGGCCAGCCGCCCTCGATGAACCCGACACCCAGCTCGTCCAGCAGCGGCGCGATCGCCAGCTTGTCCGCGACGGAGAGGTTCATCCCCTCCTGCTGCGCGCCGTCGCGGAGCGTCGTGTCGTAGACGTGGAAGGTCATCGGTGGCTCTCTTCCTGCGGTCCCCGCACCGTCGAGGGACAGCGGCAGGCGTGCGTTTCGGTTTCGTCGCCGGGCCCCGCTCCGGGTGGAGCGGGGCGCCGGCGAGCGTGATCCACCTCGGTCGCCGCTGCGGCGGTGTGCCGCGACGGTCGGCCCGGGGTCGGGGCCGGGAGCTCGTTCGTTCGCACCGGGCGGTGGTGGGCCCGGCAACAAAAAAACCCCCCGGGGTGCGGGAGGTCTGCGCGTTCGACGAGGTGTGTCGAACGCGCTAGGTGAGAATAAGCTCCGCAACCAGGTGAGTCACGCTCGTGATGCTGCCACACCGACGCACGTCCTGTCACGCCGGTCCACCAGGCGGACAGCGGACGGCCCACGCCGCTGACGTGCCCAGGTGCTCGGTCCGCGGCACGATGGGGGCGTCCGGAACCGCTGACCGAAGGAGCCCGACGTGTCCCAGCCGTACCAGCCCGCGCCCGGCCCGCAGGGACCGTCCGGCCAGCCCGCCGGCGACCCCAGCTCCGACTTCACCCCCGCCGCACCCCGCGACCCCTACGACCGAAAGCTCACGCTCGAGGGCGGCCGCTACGTCGCCGGTGCCCTCGCGACCGCCCTGGTCGCCGCCCTGATCGGCCTCGTCGGCGTCGTCGTGATCGAGGGCATCTTCGACCAGGACATGGTGCCGCCCCCCGACCTGTTCAGCACCGGCTCGCACGCGGCAGCCTTCGCGATCGACGGCGCGATCTTCGCGATCCTCGCCTCCGCCGTGCTCGCGCTGCTCGTCGTCTCGACCCCGCGGCCGAAGCGGTTCTTCGGCTGGCTCATGGTCCTCGCGACGGCCCTGATCACGGTGCTGCCCTTCGCCTGGACCAGCCACCTCGACCGGGCCGTGCTGTCGGCGATCGTGAACCTCGTCATCGGCCTCGCCACCTGGTCGCTGCTCGCCGGCGTGGCCACCCGGACGATCCGGCCTGCGGCCCGCCCCGCGCAGGTGCCGCCCACGTCCGGACCTGCCGGCTCGGCCAACCCGCCGAGCTATCCCCCGCGCGGCGCCTGAGGCCGTTCTCCCGCCACCTGCGGCCGCCCGTCGACGCGACGGGCGGCCGCCGTCGTGTCGGGCGGCACCGCTAGCCTCTCTTCCTGACGCCGACGAAGGAGGACCCATGACGGCCGAGCTCAGCACGGCGGGCGGTAGCACCGGGCAGGCGCGGGTCGGGACCGCCTTCGTCCCGGTCTCGGACCCGGGTCGCTCCGCGGACTGGTACGCCGCCGCGTTCGGGCTCCGTGTGGCCGAGGTGTCGCCCTGGGCGGCCAACCTCGAGGCTGCGGGCGGAACGACGCTCACGCTCATGGGCCCGGCCAGCGGGATGACGAGACCCGGGCTCGGGTTCGCGACCCACAACCTCGTCGTCGGCGACCTGGACGCGACCCGCGTGCGGTTCGCCGCCGAGGGCCGTGGCCCGGGAACGGTCGAGGGAGATCCGGCGGTCTGCCGGTTCTTCACGCTGCAGGACCCCGACGGGAACGTGGTCCTCGTCTGCGACCGCTGACGGCGCCACCCCTGCCCCGCAGGGCACGGCGGGGTGGTCGCTCCGGTCAGACGAGCCGGTGCAGCCAGCCGTACCGGTCGTCGGCGCGGCCGTACTGGATGTCCGTCAGCTCGTCGCGGATCGCGCTCGTGACCTCGCCGGCCAGGCCACCGCCGATCGTCACGTCGAACCCTTCGCCGGCGAGCCGGCCGATGGGAGTGATGACCGCGGCAGTCCCGCAGGCGAACACCTCGGCGACAGAGCCGTCGGCGAGCCCCGCGAGCAGCTCGTCGAGCGGGATGCGCTTCTCGACGACGGCGTGGCCGCGGTCCCCCAGCAGCCGGAGGATCGACGAACGGGTGACGCCCTCGAGGATCGATCCCGTGAGCTCGGGCGTCTCCACCGTCCCGTCGGCGCGCACGACGAACACGTTCATGCCGCCGAGCTCCTCCAGCGCGGTGTTGGTCGTCGCGTCGAGGAAGCAGACCTGCTCGCAGCCCTTCTCGTACGCCTCCTGCTGCGGGAGCAGGCTCGCGGCGTAGTTGCCGCCGCACTTCGCGGCGCCCGTCCCCCCGGCGCCGGCGCGGTGGTAGTCCTGGGCGACCCAGATCGAGACCGGCTTCACGCCGCCCGCGAAGTACGGCCCCACGGGGCTCGCGATCACGAGGTACTCGACCTCGAGCGACGGACGCACCCCGAGGAACGCCTCCGACGCGTACATGAACGGCCGCAGGTAGAGGCTCGTCTCCTCGCCCGTCGGGATCCAGTCGACGTCCGTCCGGACGAGCGCCTCGATCGAGCCGACGAAGTCCTCGGTGGACAGCTGCGGCAGCGCGAGGCGGCGGGCGGACCGCTGGAACCGCTCCGCGTTCGCCTCGGGCCGGAACGTCCAGACCGAGCCGTCCGCGTGCTTGTACGCCTTGAGGCCCTCGAAGATCTCCTGGGCGTAGTGCAGGACGGCGGTCGCCGGGTCGAGCTGCAGCGGGCCGTACTTCTCGACGCGCCGGTCGTGCCAGCCGTCCGCCGCCGACCAGCTCACGCGCGCCATGTGGTCGCTGAAGACCGTGCCGAACTTCGGGGCGGCGAGCGCGGCCTCACGGTCGGCGTCGGGGGTGGGCGTATCGGTCAGGCGGATGTCGAACGCGCTGACGGCAGTCGTGATGCTCATGGTTCCAGGCCTTTCACTGGCTGAGACGAATCTACCGGTGAAGACGGCCGAGGGGCAGGGCCCCGCGAGGCGGCAGGTCAGCCGGCGACGCGTGCGGCGAGGTCGCCGCCCACCTCGGCCGTCGACCGTACTCGGTCGCCGCGCTCGGCCAGGTCGGCCGCGACGGCCGCCTCGACGGCGCGCGACTGCTCGGCGAACCCGAGGTGGTCGAGGAGGAGCGCGACCGAGGCGACCGTGGCGGTCGGGTCGGCCTTGCCCTGGCCCGCGATGTCCGGGGCGGAGCCGTGCACCGGCTCGAACATCGACGGCGCGACGAAGCTCCCGTCGGCGGCGCGGTCCGGGTTGATGTTCGCGGAGGCCGCGAGCCCGATCCCGCCGATGATCGCGGCGGCCTGGTCCGTGATGATGTCGCCGAAGAGGTTGTCGGTGACGATCACGTCGAAGCGCGACGGCTTGGTCGTGAGGAAGATCGTGGCCGCGTCGACGTGCAGGTAGTCCGTCGTGACGTCGGGGAACTCCGCGTTCACGGCCTCGACGGTCCGGCGCCACAGGTGCCCGGCGTGCACGAGGACGTTGTGCTTGTGCACGAGCGTCAGGTGCTTGCGGGGCCGCGCCTGCGCGCGCTCGAAGGCGTTGCGCACGACCCGCTCGATGCCGAACGCCGTGTTGACGGAGACCTCGGTCGCGACCTCGTGCGGCGTGCCGACGCGCAGCGCGCCGCCGTTGCCGGTGTAGGGGCCCTCGGTGCCCTCGCGGACGACGACGAAGTCGATCTCGCCCGGCTCGGCGAGCGGCGAGCGCACGCCCTCGTACAGCTTCGAGGGCCGCAGGTTGACGTAGTGGTCGAGGCTGAAGCGCAGCTTGAGCAGCAGACCCCGCTCGAGGACGCCCGACGGCACCGTCGGGTCCCCGATGGCGCCGAGGAGGATCGCATCGTGCGCGCGGATGCTGGCGAGGTCCGCGTCGCTCAGCGTCTCGCCGGTCGCGTGCCAGCGGCGGGCGCCGAGGTCGAACTCGGTGGTCTGCACGGTCACGTCGGTGCCGGCGAGGGCCGCGTCGAGGACCCGCAGGCCCTGCTCGACGACCTCGGTGCCGATCCCGTCACCGGCCACGACGGCCAGGCGGATCGAGTTGGTGCGCGTCATGCCGGCCAGGGTACGTGGTCGCCGACACCCGTCGGACGGCCGTCTCAGAGTCTGGCCGTCACGGCGTGGTGAGGGTGCGCTCGAGCGACCAGGTCGGGTGCAGGAGCTCGAAGCGCTCGCACACGACGGGCATCGTGTCGTCGAAGCGGTCGTCGCCGAGCACGCGCCGGAAGTAGCGCTCGTGCTCGCGCCGCCAGGACGCGAGCGACCGGTCGTCCTCGCCCTCGGCCGCGGCGAACTCCGCCGACACCTGGTCGAAGCGCACAGTGTCGACGTGCGTGGTCCGGATCATCGCGCGGGGCCGTCCCGCACCGTCCAGCAGGATCGACAGCTCGCCGACGCGAGGGAGCGGCTCGCCGCCGTCCTGGTACTCGGCCAGCGACGACGACGTCGCGGTCTTGCGCCCGGCGAGCACCAGCGCGAGCAGCTCGTCGGCGAGCCGCGGGCTGTCCCCGAAGGACCAGGCGGGCGGCGGCACCGCGGACGCGACGGTCCTGCCGGTGACGACGTCGAGCTGTCCGATCCCGGCGAGGTGCCGCACCCGCTCCCAGTACGCGAGCACGGCCTCGGCCTGCGCCTGGTCGTGCGCCGGACGGACCCCGTCCGCGGGGAGGCCCTCGTGTCCGCCGACCGCGGCGACGACCTCGTCCGCGGGGACCGCCGCGACGCCGAGCGACGCGACCTGCCGGAGTCCCTCGTCGGTGACCTGGGAGGTGGCGTCGGGCACGACGACGACGCGCAGGTCGCGCTGCGACGCGTCGATCACCGTGGCCCGGGGGCAGTTGGGGAAGTTGCAGCCGGCCACGACGACGGTGTCGACGTCCCAGCCCCGCAGCAGCTCCTCGAGCCGCGTCCGGTGGAACGCCGACCAGCGCGGCTTCCAGAGCGCGACCTCGCGCGGCCCGAGCTCCTGCGCCCGACCGCTCAGCAGCACCGAAGGGTCGAGCTCGTCGGCGCCGTCGGGCAGCAGCGCGCGAAGAAGCTGTGACCCACCGGTCCCGGGCCGCACGACGGGCGCCCCGTCCGCGATCGCCTCGCGGCGGACGAGATCGACGTCGTCGCCCTCGTACAGCCGCACGACGTGCACGACGGGCCGACCCGCCGTCCGGTACGCCTCCACGAGCCGCGCGAGCGCGGGCACCACGTCCCGCGTCCCCGCGACCGGCATGGCCCCGCCCTCGACGAAGTCCACCTGCACGTCGACGACGACCAGGGTCGACGACCCCCAATGAGGTTCGGTCCACCGATCCACCAGCCACCTCCGCGAAACCCGACGAGCCGACACGGACGACGACGAGCGAACGGCAGCGACGCCGTCGTCGGGAAAGGACGCCCGAAGGCGAGAAGACAGAAGAAGCAGGCGAGGGGGAAACCCTTCGCGCGATCGTGGCGGGCCTGGCGGGAGGCCGCGAGGCACGAGCGGCCGGATCGTAGATCGCGCGAAGGGTTTCCCCCTCGCCTGCCGGACGTCACCGCGAACGGGCGACGCTCACGAGGATCAGCGCGCGGCCGAGCCCTCGACGTAGTCCGAGTCGGACGGCTTGACCCATGCGAACATCTTGCGCAGCTCGCGGCCGGTCGCCTCGATCGGGTGCGCCTCGCCCTTGGCGCGGAGCTCCTTGAACTCGGGGGCGCCCGCGTCCTGGTCGGCGATGAAGCGCTCGGCGAACGCGCCGGACTGGATGTCGGCGAGGACGGCCTTCATGTTCTCCTTGACGTGCGGGTCGATGACGCGCGGGCCGGAGACGTAGTCGCCGTACTCGGCGGTGTCGGAGACGGACCACCGCTGCTTGGCGATGCCGCCCTCGATCATGAGGTCGACGATGAGCTTGAGCTCGTGGAGCACCTCGAAGTAGGCGACCTCGGGCTGGTAGCCGGCCTCGGTGAGGGTCTCGAACCCGTACTGGACGAGCTGCGACGCGCCACCGCAGAGCACGGCCTGCTCGCCGAAGAGGTCGGACTCGGTCTCCTCGGTGAAGGTCGTCTTGATGCCCGCGGCGCGCAGGCCGCCGATGGCCTTGGCGTAGGACAGCGCGAGCGCCCACGCCTGGCCCGACGCGTCCTGCTCGACGGCGACGATCACGGGGACGCCGCGGCCGTCGACGTACTCCCGGCGGACGAGGTGGCCCGGGCCCTTGGGGGCGACCATGGCGACGTCGTGGCCGGCGCCCGGCTTGATGTAGCCGAACCGGATGTTGAAGCCGTGCGCGAAGAAGAGCGCGGCGTCGGACTTGAGGTTGGGCTCGATCTCGTCGGCGTACAGGCCGCGCTGCGCCTGGTCGGGCGCGAGGATCATGACGACGTCGGCCTGCTTGACGGCCTCGGCGACGGTGAGGACCTTGAGGCCCTCGTTCTCCGCCTTCTCACGCGAGGAGGAGCCCTCGCGCAGGCCGATCGTGACGTCGACGCCGGAGTCACGGAGGTTGAGCGCGTGGGCGTGCCCCTGGCTGCCGTAACCGATGACGGCGACCTTCTTGCTCTGGATGATGGACAGGTCGGCGTCGTCGTCGTAGAACAGCTCAGCCACGGTGGTTCTCCTTGGTGGGATTCTTCGTTGGGTCGGGGAAGGAACGGTCAGGCGGTGCGGGCCACGCGCTCGAGCGCGCGGTCGGTGATGGAGCGCGGGCCGCGTCCGATGGCGACGGCACCGGACTGCACGATCTCACGGATGCCGTACGGCTCGAGGGCGGTGAGGAGCGCCTCGAGCTTCTCGGACGTGCCGGTCGCCTCGACGACGACGGCCTCGGGGTGCACGTCGACGATCTTGGCGCGGAACAGCTCGACGACCTCGAGCACGGCGGTGCGGGTGCCGGCGTCGGCGCGGACCTTGACGAGCAGCAGCTCGCGCAGCACGGAGGCCGTGGACTCGAGCTCGACGATCTTGATGACGTTGACGAGCTTGTTGAGCTGCTTGGTCACCTGCTCGAGCGGGTGGTCCTCGACGTCGACGACGACGGTCACGCGGGAGATGTCGTCGTGCTCCGTCGGGCCGACGGCGAGCGAGTGGATGTTGAACGCTCGGCGCGCGAAGAGGCCGGCGACGCGCGTGAGCACGCCGGGCTTGTTCTCGACGAGCACCGACAGGGTGTGCCTGGTCATGGGGTCTGTCTCCTCGGTCCTGTGCTCGTCAGTCCTCGTCGCGGTCCCACGTGGGGGTGAGTCCGCGCGCGTACTGGATGTCGTCGTTGGACACGCCGGCGGGGACCATCGGCCAGACCATGGAGTCCCGGGAGACGGTGAAGTCCACGACCACGGGCTGGTCGTCGATCTCGAGCGCACGCTTGATGGTCGCGTCGACGTCGGCCTTGGTCTCGCAGCGCAGCCCGACGCAGCCGTACGCGTCGGCCATCTTGACGAAGTCGGGCACGCGGCGCGTGCCGTGGCCGGTGTGCAGGTCGGTGTTGGAGTAGCGCTGGTTGTAGAACAGCGTCTGCCACTGCCGGACCATGCCGAGCGACGAGTTGTTGACGACCGCGACCTTGATCGGGATCTCGTTGATGACGCAGGTCGCGAGCTCCTGGTTGGTCATCTGGAAGCAGCCGTCGCCGTCGATCGACCACACGGTGGCGTCGGGGCGCGCGACCTTGGCGCCCATGGCGGCGGGCACCGAGTAGCCCATCGTGCCGAGGCCGCCCGAGTTGATCCACGTGCGCGGGTGCTCGTAGCGGATGAACTGCGCGGCCCACATCTGGTGCTGCCCGACGCCGCCCACGTACACCGACTCGGGGCCCGACAGCGCGCCGAGGCGCTCGATGACGTACTGCGGGGCGAGGAGGCCGTCCTCCGGCTCGGCGTAGCCGAGGGGGAAGGACTCGCGCCACCCGTCGATGAGCTGCCACCAGCCCTCGACGTCCGGCTTGCCGTGCGTCTCCTGCTCGCGCGCGAGCTCGGGCAGGAGGTCGGCGAGGACCTCGCGCAGGTCGCCGACGATCGGCACGTCGACGGCGCGGTTCTTGCCGATCTCCGCGGGGTCGATGTCCGCGTGGACGATCACCGCGTGGGGCGCGAACGAGTCGAGGCGCCCGGTGACGCGGTCGTCGAAGCGGGCGCCGAGCGCGACCACCAGGTCGGCCTGCTGGAGCGCGGCCACCGCGGGGACGGTGCCGTGCATGCCGGGCATGCCGAGGTTCTGCGGGTGCGAGTCGGGCAGGGCACCGCGCGCCATGAGGGTCGTGACGACGGGCGCCCCCGACAGGTCGACGAGCCGGCGCAGCTCGGCGGACGCGTCCGCGCGCACGACGCCGCCGCCCACGTACAGGACCGGCTTGCGCGCGGTGGCGAGGAGCTTCGCGGCCTCGCGGATCTGCTTCGAGTGCGGCTTGGTGACGGGGTGGTAGCCGGGCAGGTCGAGCTCCTGCGGCCACGAGAACGTGGTCATCGCCTGCATCGCGGACTTCGCGATGTCCACGAGCACCGGCCCGGGACGCCCGGTCTGTGCGATGTGGAACGCCTCGGCGATGGTCCGCGGGATGTCGGCGGGGTCGGTCACGAGGTAGTTGTGCTTCGTCACCGGCATCGTGATGCCGACGATGTCCGCCTCCTGAAACGCGTCCGTCCCGATCGACGACGCGGCGACCTGCCCGGTGATCGCGACCATCGGGATCGAGTCGATGTTGGCGTCCGCGATCGGGGTCACGAGGTTGGTCGCGCCCGGCCCGGAGGTCGCCATGCACACGCCGACCTTGCCCGACGCGTGCGCGTAGCCCGAGGCCGCGTGGCCGCCGCCCTGCTCGTGGCGCACGAGGATGTGGCGGAGCTTCTGGGAGTCCATGAGCGGGTCGTACAGCGGCAGGATCGCGCCGCCGGGGATGCCGAACACGGTGTCGACCCCGACCGCCTCGAGGGACCGGACGATCGACTCGGCGCCCGTGACCTCGACCGGCCCGACGCGCGGCTGGTCGGCGACGGCGCCGAGGCCCTCGCCGGCTACCTTGCGACCACCCGGACGGGCGGGCTTCGCCGTGGCGGGGCGAGCGGAGGGGCGCACGGGCGACGGAGTCGCCTGGCGCGGCGGTGCCGGGATCGGGCCCTGGACCATCGTGTCTCCTGTGATCGGCTGGTGCGTCCGCCGGCGGGCGGCGAGCGCGGGGTGCGGACTGTCGACATGAAAAAACCCCTCGACCCGGTCCACGGGTGCTTCGAGGGGTGCGCGCTGACGAGACCTGTGCGGTGGCCTCAGCCGGCGCGCTCAGGAAGTACTACGAGGAGGATCGTCTGCACGGAGTTCACCGTACGCCGATCCCCCTCGGATGTCACACGCCGGGTGCGGACGTCTCACGTGCTGGACGTCCGCACCCCGTGCGCCAGGATCTCGGGGCTCAGGCGACGTCGCGCCGACGGAACACGAGCCAGCCGAGCACGACGACGACCACGACGACACCGGCCAGGACGAGCCCGCCGTGCGTCATCGACACTACGTGCTCGATGTACTCGCAGGACATACCCCCGCCCGAGGGCGTGCACTTCTCGACGGTGTAGGTGCCGTGCGCCGTGATCCACGCGTCGGACGAGACGGCGAGCGTCCAGCGCGGCTGCCCGAGCGCCGTCCGGACGACGGCCGCGTCGACGAGCGCGAGGTACGCCGCGACGACGCCGAGCACCGCCGTCGTGTGCCGGAGCAGGAACCCGAGCCCCGTGCCGATCGCGGCGACCGCGGCCGCCAGGAGGACGACCCGTCCGCCCTCGGCGGCGACCTGGGTCCACAGGTGCCCGGTCGCCTGGGCCCGGTCACGGAGAGCGAACGCGACCCACTGGGCACCCAGGGCGACCGCGAAGCCGACGGCCGCGACGACCGCGCCGCCGACTGCCGCGGCGCCGGTCTTGGTGGCGTACACGCGGGTCCGCCGCGGCTCGAACGTGAGCCACGTGGACAGCGCCCCGGAGACCGACTCGGCGCACACGAAGCTCGCGCCGAGCAGCAGCACCAGGCCCAGCAGCAGGGAGGCGTCCGTCTTCAGCGTGCGGACGCCCTCCTCGGCGAACGTCCCGCGCGACGGCAGGAAGTCGGCGAGCTCGAGCGTGGGCTCCATGTCGGTCGCGCAGTCGTAGTCGGCCGGGTAGTTCGACGGGTTGGCCGCCTGGTCGTCCTGGCAGTCCTTGACGTACTGCGCGCCGTTGGCCGCCCAGTCCTCCTTCTGCTGGGTGACGATCTCCTGGGCCTGCGCGACCTGCGCCGCGCTCGGCGGCCGAGCCTGCCACCACGACGACGCGCCCAGCAGCAGCCCGACGCCGACCGCGAGCACGGTCGCCCAGCGGACCAGGCGCCGCGACCGGAAGCGGTCCAGCTCCACGCGTGCGAGCCTCATCACGCCACCTTCCCGGCGCCCACGGGCACCTGCGTCGCCTCGCGGACCTCGCCGCCCGCCGAGTCGACGCCCGCGGTCAGCTCGAGGAACACCTGCTCGAGGTCGGGCGCGAGCGTGACGAGCTCACGGACGTAGAGACGCTCGTCGGCGAGCGCCCGGGTGATGCGAGCCGCGTCCTCGACGCCGTCCACCACGAGGCGCTCGCCGTCCACGCGCACGTCCCAGCCCCCGGCCCGCAGCACGCCGGCAGCGCGCTCGGGCTCGTCGACCCCGACGCGCACCGGTGCGGTGCCGCCACCGACGAGGTCGGCGACACGTCCGCTCGCGAGCAGCCGGCCGTGGCCGATGATCGAGACGGTGTCGGCGACCTGCTGGACCTCCGCGAGGATGTGGCTGGACACGACGACCGTCTTGCCCTGGGCCCCGAGGGTCCGCATCGTGTCGCGGATCTCGCGGATCCCCGCCGGGTCGAGTCCGTTGGTCGGCTCGTCGAAGATCAGCAGCTCGGGGTCCTTGAGGAGCGTGGCCGCGATCGCGAGCCGCTGCTTCATGCCGAGCGAGTAGGAGCGGAACCGCTCGTCGCCCCGCTCCCCCAGCCCGACCTCGTGCAGCACACGGTCGACGGCGTCGCCCGGCGCTCCGATCCCCCGGGCGAGCAGCGCGAGGTTCTTGCGCCCGGTGAACGCAGGGAAGAACTTGGGCTGCTCGACGATGGCGCCGACGCGGGCGACCACGTCCGGGAGCCGTCGCGGCACCGGTGTCCCGAAGATCTCCATCGTCCCGGCGTCGGCGCGCGAGAGGCCGAGGAGCATCCGGATGGAGGTGGTCTTGCCGGAGCCGTTCGGCCCGAGGAAGCCGTGGACCCCGCCTCGGGGGACCTCGAGGTCCAGGCCTTCGACGGCCACGCGCCGACGTCCACGGCGGGTGCGGTACGTCTTGCGCAGGCCGTGCGTGCGCACGGCGAGCTCGGTTCCTGCCGGGAACGGCATCGGACCCCCTGGGTGTCGGCTGTGACAGTGCGCGCACTGTAGCGCACTTCGTCCCGAACACCACCGGGTCGTCCGGTGACGCCCGATTCGCTCGGGCAGAAGCCGGTCGGCCGGGCCCGGCTACTCGAGGATCGCCCCCCGCGAGGCGGACTGGACGAGCTTCGTGTACTTGGCCAGCACGCCCCGGGTGTACCCGTGCGGCAGGGGCGCCCAGCCCTCGCGCCGGGCGGCGAGCTCGGCGTCGTCCACGAGGAGGTCGAGCGTCTTGCTCGCGACGTCGAGCCGGATCCGGTCGCCGTCGCGCACGAAGGCGATCGGGCCGCCGTCGACGGCCTCGGGCGCGATGTGCCCGACGCACAGCCCCGTCGTCCCGCCGGAGAACCGGCCGTCGGTGACGAGGAGGACGTCCTTGCCGAGCCCAGCTCCCTTGATCGCGCCGGTGATGGCGAGCATCTCGCGCATCCCCGGTCCGCCCTTGGGACCCTCGTACCGGATCACGACGACGTCGCCCGCCTGGATCGTGCCGTCCTCGAGCGCGTCGAGCGCGGCCCGCTCGCGCTCGAACACCCGCGCGGTCCCCTCGAACACGTCCGAGTCGAACCCGGCGGACTTCACGACGGCGCCGTCGGGAGCGAGCGAGCCGCCGAGGATCGTGATGCCGCCCGTGTGGTGGATGGGGCGGTCGAGCGCCCGCAGGACCTTGCCGTCCGGGTCGGGCGGGTTGATGGCCTCGAGGTTCTCGGCGACCGTCCGGCCGGTCACGGTGAGCGCGTCCCCGTGGATCAGCCCGGCGTCGAGCAGCGCCTTCATGACGACGGGGACGCCGCCGATCCGGTCCACGTCGTTCATGACGTACCGCCCGAACGGCTTGACGTCCGACAGGTGGGGCACGCGCGAGCCGATCCGGTCGAAGTCCGCGAGCGTGAGGTCGACGTCCGCCTCGTGTGCGATGGCGAGGAGGTGCAGCACGGCGTTGGTCGAGCCGCCGAACGCCATCACCACGGCGATCGCGTTCTCGAAGGCGTCCTTCGTCATGATGTCGCGCGCTGTGATGCCCTGCCGCAGCAGCTCGACGACCGCCTCGCCCGAGCGGTGCGCGAACTGGTCGCGGCGGCGATCGGCCGACGGCGGCGCGGCGGAGCCCGGCAGCGACATCCCCATGGCCTCGGCGACCGACGCCATGGTGTTGGCCGTGTACATGCCGCCGCACGCACCCTCGCCCGGGCAGATCGCGCGCTCGATCGCGTCGAGGTCGCGCTCGCTCAGGAGCCCGCGCGCGCACGCGCCCACGGCCTCGAACGCGTCGATGAGGGTGACCTGCCGCTCGCTGCCGTCCTCCAGCTTGACCCAGCCGGGCGCGATCGTCCCCGCGTAGAGGAAGACGCTCGCCAGGTCGAGCCGCGCGGCCGCCATGAGCATGCCGGGCAGCGACTTGTCGCAGCCCGCGAGCAGCACCGACCCGTCGAGCCGCTCCGCCGACATCACCGTCTCGACCGAGTCGGCGATGATGTCGCGGCTGACCAGCGAGAAGTGCATGCCCTCGTGGCCCATCGAGATGCCGTCGGACACGGAGATCGTGCCGAACTCGAGCGGGTACCCGCCCGCGGCGTGCACGCCCTCCTTGGCGCCCTGCGCGAGCCGGTCGAGCGACAGGTTGCAGGGCGTGATCTCGTTCCACGACGACGCGACGCCGATCTGCGGCTTCGCGAAGTCGTCGTCGCCCATGCCGACGGCGCGGAGCATCCCGCGCGAGGCCGTCGCCTCGATCCCGTCCGTGACCTGGCGCGAGCGGGGCTTGATGTCGATGTCCGCCATGCTCGTCAGCCTAGGGACGAGTGCGCGGGCTGTCCCCCGCTACGCGCGTGCTCGCCGGCGTCCCCGCGTGTCCGCGCCGGCGCGGCTCCCCTCGGCCCGTGCGGGACGGGCCACCCCCGGGTTCAGACGGACGCGCGGAACTCGTCCTCGAGGATGCTCATGACGATCGCGTCCGACCACCCGTCGCCGTCCGGGCGGACGTCCCGCAGCCGGCCCTCCTCACGGAAGCCCAACGACTCGTAGAGCGCGCGAGCACGCGGGTTGATGCTCAGCACCTCGAGGCCGACGCGGTGAAGGTGGGGGCCGTCGCCGTCGGCGCCGCCGTCGAACGCGAAGCGCAGCACCTCGAAGACGGCCTCGCGTCCGTAGCCGCGGCCCCGGTAGTTGGGCAGCAGCGCGAGCCGGATGCTCGCTGAGCGCGCGAGGTCGTCGACGTCGTCCAGGACGATCTGGCCGATCAGCTCGTCGCTGACGAGATGACCGTCCCGTACCGCGGCCGGCGTGATCGCCCAGTCGTAGCGTCCGGGCCGGTCCGTGACCTCCCCGGCCCACGCCTCGAGCTCGTCGCGCGTGGGCGCCGAGGTCGCGCCCATCAGGCGACGCGCCTCGGCGTCCTGCGCCGACTCCCACAGACGGTCCGCGTCACGCGGCTCGACGGGACGCAGCCGGACCATCTCACCGCGGAGCAGGGGCCCCCGAGTCATGCGGATCCCCTGTCAGCCGACCCGTTCGAGCACGAGCTCGCGCACGCGCCCGGCGTCCGCCTGGCCGCGCGTGGCCTTCATGACCGCACCGATGATCGCGCCCACCGGCCCGAGATTGCCGCCACGGATCTTCTCGGCGATGTCGGGCTGGGCGGCAAGGGCCTCGTCGATCGCCTCGAGCAGCGGGCCGTCGTCCGAGACGACCTCGAGCCCGCGCGCGACGACGACGGCCTCGGGGTCGCCCTCGCCCGCCAGCACGCCGTCGAGGACCTGGCGCGCGAGCTTGTCGTTGATGCGCCCGGAGTCCACGAGGCTCTGGAGCTCGGCGATCTGCGCGGGCGTGACCGGGAGCTGCTCGAGCTCGAGCTCCTGCTCCTTGGCTCGCCGCCCCAGCTCGCTCATCCACCACTTGCGCGCTCCGGCCGGGCTCGCGCCCGCCGCGACCGTCGCCTCGATGATCTCGACGGCGCCCGCGTTCACCACGTCGCGCATCTCGAGGTCGGTGTACCCCCACTCGCCCTGCAGCCGCCGACGGCGGGCCGCGGGCAGCTCCGGGAGCGACGCACGGATCTCCTCGACCCAGTCGCGGCTCGGCGCCACCGGCACCAGGTCCGGCTCGGGGAAGTAGCGGTAGTCCTCGGCGTCGGACTTCACGCGGCCCGACGTCGTCTGACCGGTGTCCTCGTGCCAGTGCCGCGTCTCCTGGATCACGGTGGCGCCGGCGTCGAGCACGCCCGCCTGGCGCGAGATCTCGTAGCGGACCGCGCGCTCGACCGAGCGGAACGAGTTGACGTTCTTGGTCTCGGTGCGGGTGCCGAGCGGGCTCTCGGGCGACGGGCGGAGCGAGACGTTGACGTCCGCGCGGACGTTGCCGCGCTCCATGCGCGCCTCCGAGACCTCGAGGGCCCGGAAGATGTCGCGGAGCGTCTGGACGTAGGCGCGTGCGACCTCGGGGGCGCGGTCGCCCGCGCCCTCGATCGGGCGGGTCACGATCTCCACCAGCGGGATGCCCGCACGGTTGTAGTCGACCAGCGAGTACTCCGCGCCGTGGATGCGCCCGGCGGCACCGCCGACGTGCGTGTTCTTGCCGGCGTCCTCCTCCATGTGCGCGCGCTCGATCTCGACGCGGAACACGGTGCCGTCCTCGAGCTCGACGTCCAGCCACCCGTCGTGGGCGATCGGCTCGTCGTACTGCGACGTCTGGAAGTTCTTCGGGACGTCCGGGTAGAAGTAGTTCTTGCGCGCGAACCGGCAGCTCTCGGCGATCTCGCAGTTCAGCGCGAGGCCGATGCGGATCGCGAACTCGACCGCCTTGCCGTTGACGACGGGGAGGGCGCCCGGCAGCCCGAGCGAGACGGGCGTCGTCTGAGTGTTCGGCTCGCCGCCGAACTCCACCTCCGCCGCGCAGAACATCTTGGTCCGGGTCCCGAGCTCGACGTGGACCTCGATGCCGAGCACCGGGTCGTACCGGTCGACGGCGTCGGCGTAGTCGACGAGGGCCTCGTACGTCGCGGTCATCGCGCCACCTCCAGCTCGGGGGCCTGCGCCAGCAGCGTGCCGCCCCAGACGTTCTCGAGCGCGGCCTCGAGGGCCGCACCCACGCGGTACATGCGGTCGTCGGCCTTCGCCGGCGCGAGGACCTGGAAGCCGACGGGCAGGCCGTCGTCCGACAGGCCCGAAGGGATCGACATGCCGGGGACGCCCGCCAGGTTCGCGGGGATCGTCGCGACGTCGTTGAGGTACATCGCCAGCGGGTCGTCGAGCTTCTCGCCGAGCTTGAACGCGGTGGTCGGCGCGGTGGGCGACACCAGCACGTCCGCCTGGGCGAAGGCCGCGTCGAAGTCGCGCTGGATGAGCGTCCGCACCTTCTGCGCGCTGCCGTAGTACGCGTCGTAGTAGCCGGCAGAGAGCGCGTACGTCCCCAGGATCACGCGGCGCTTGACCTCGTCACCGAAGCCGGCGCCACGCGTCGCGGACATGACGCGCTCCGCCGTGACCGGGCCCTCCGAGGGCTCGACCCGGAGGCCGTAGCGCATGCCGTCGAACTTCGCGAGGTTGCTCGACGCCTCGCTGGGCATGATCAGGTAGTACGCGCCGAGGGCGTACACGAAGTGCGGGCACGAGACCTCGACGATCTCGGCACCGGCCGCACGGAGCAGGTCGAGGCCCTCCTGGAACCGGGCCTGCACGCCCGGCTGGTAGCCCTCGCCACCGAGCTCGGTGACGACGCCGACGCGGACGCCCGCGAGGTCGCCCAGCGCGCCCTGCCGGGCCGCGTCGACCAGAGGCGGGAGCGGCTCGGCGATCGACGTCGAGTCCCGGGGGTCGTGGCCGCCGATCAGCTCGTGGAGCAGCGCGGCGTCGAGCACCGACCGCGTGACCGGCCCCGCCTGGTCGAGGGACGAAGCCATCGCGATGAGCCCGTAGCGCGAGACACCGCCGTAGGTCGGCTTCACGCCCACCGTGCCGGTCACCGCGCCGGGCTGGCGGATCGAGCCGCCCGTGTCGGTACCGATCGCGAGCGGCGCCTCGAACGCCGCGACCGCGGCCGCAGAACCGCCGCCGGATCCGCCGGGGATCCGGTCGAGGTCCCACGGGTTGTGCGTCTCGCCGAACGCGGAGTGCTCGGTCGACGAGCCCATCGCGAACTCGTCCATGTTCGTCTTGCCGAGGATCGGCAGACCGGCCGCCTTGATGCGCTCGATCAGCGTCGCGTCGTACGGGGGCACCCAGCCCTCGAGGATCCGCGAGCCGGCCGTCGTCGGGATCCCCCGCGTCACGACGACGTCCTTGACGGCGATCGGGACGCCCGCGAGCGGGTGCAGGTCCTCGCCGGCAGCCCGCCGCGCGTCGACGTCGCGTGCCGTGGCGAGAGCCTCGTCCGAGCTCACGTGAAGGTAGGCGTGCACGGCGCCGTCCACCGCAGCGATCCGGTCGAGGTGGGCCTGCGTGGCTTCCACGCTCGACATCTCGCCCGCGACCAGGCGTGCGGCAAGGTCCGCGGCGGACAGCCGCGTCAGGTCGTCCGTCATCTCACTCCTCCCCGAGGATCTGCGGAACCATGAACCGGCCGTCCTCCGACGCCGGCGCGCCCGCGAGCACGTCGTCGACCGGCAGCGGAGCGACCGGGACGTCGTCACGGAACACGTTGACCAGCGGGAGCGGATGGCTGGTCGCCGGGACGTCCGGCGTCGCGACCTCGCTGACCTGCGCGATGGCGTCGACGATCACGTCGAGCTCGCCCGAGAGGCGGTCGATCTCCGCCTCCGACAGGTCGATGCGGGCGAGCGACGCGACGCGCGCGACCTCGTCACGGGAGATGGTGGACATGCCTGCATTCTACGGGGCCGCCCCACCCGGCCAGCGCCCGCCGATCCGGTCCCGGAGGCCCTCACGAAACGGCACGCCTAGTGGATCGGACCGGTCCCGGATGTCGGGTCGGCAGCATGGACGCGGGCAATGGGGCGGAGGCGCAGACACTCTGTCGTCCGAGGGGCGCGAAGGTGACCGTCCGGAGCGCCCGGGCGCCGGCCGAACGCGGCCGGGATCGAGGGCTTCGGCTCCCCGGCGGGTGGCCTGGCCGGGTCGGGTGGCGTCTGCGGGCCGTGTGCGGGCATGCCGAAGGCCACCCCCAGGGGGGTGGCCTTCGGTTGAATGGGTGTTCGGCGGCGTCCTACTCTCCCACCCCGTCACCAGGGCAGTACCATCGGCGCTGAAGGGCTTAGCTTCCGGGTTCGG
>Ga0182746_1001148_pt1 | contig 26556 bp, 25 predicted proteins | sample eDN3rd30CBELigOP_FD_128881 | JGI IMG/M metagenome (GOLD analysis project Ga0182746, IMG submission 128881) | Enriched Organic Plus compost microbial communities from Emeryville, California, USA - eDNA 3rd pass 30_C BE-Lig OP (version 2) (version 2) ... | reverse complement strand
GGGCTGCGGATCGTACCCGATTACGACCCCTCATTGCCGCCGGCGCTGGTCGATTCCGATCAACTGGTGCAAGTCTGCCTGAACCTCGTCAAGAATGCCGCCGAGGCGATTGGCAGGGCGGGGCAGGGCACCACCATCCGCCTGCGCAGCTTTTACGACGGCACCCTGCGCCTTGCCCCGACCGAGGCCGAGCCGCAGGGCCGCAGCCTGCCTCTGCAGATCGAGATCGAGGATGACGGTCCCGGCATCCCCGAGTCGCTGATCGGCGCGGTGTTCGAGCCCTTTGTTTCGGGGCGCGAGAACGGCACCGGGCTGGGTCTCGCGCTTGTTTCCAAGATCATTACTGACCATGGCGCGTGGATTGCGCTGGAATCCCGGCCTGGTCGCACCGTTTTCCGCATTTCATTGCCCAAAGCCTGAGGTTTCTTCATGGACGGCACCGTTCTGATCGCTGACGACGACCGCACCATCCGCACGGTCCTGACCCAGGCCCTGACCCGTGCTGGCTGCCGGGTCCACGCCACCGGCTCACTGTCGCAACTTTTGCGCTGGGTCGAGGAGGGCCGCGGAGATCTGGTCATTACCGATGTGATGATGCCCGATGGCAATGGCATCGACATGATCCCGGCGATCCACAAGGCACGGCCTGACCTGCCGGTGATCGTGATCTCGGCCCAGAATACCATCGTCACCGCCATTCGTGCGACCGAGGCGGCCGCCTTTGACTACCTGCCAAAGCCCTTTGACCTGCCCGAGCTGATGACGCGGGCCAATCAGGCGCTGTCGCGGCGGGTGCGCAAAACCGATCCAGCGCCCTCGGCCGCGCCTGTGCCCGAGGCGGTTGCCGATCCGGCCCTGCCGCTGATCGGTCATGCTCCGGCCATGCAGAACCTGTTCCGCATGGTAGCCCGGGTTCTGAACGCCGATCTGCCGGTGATGATCGCGGGCGAGGCCGGGGTGGGCAAGACCGTGGTCGCGCGCTCATTCCATGACCTTTCGGACCGGCGCGAGGCGGGGTTTGTCGTGCTGACCTCGGCCGATCTGTCCGAAGAGGCGATCCATAATGCCGCCGACCGCGCCCAGGGCGGTACGCTGTTGATCGAGGATCCGGCCGGGTTCGACACCGCCGCTCAGGCCCGGCTGATCGGCATGATCGAGGCATGGGAGGTCGGACCGCGCCGCAACCTCATGCCGCGCCTTGTATCGACCACCGGCGCTGATCCGCAGGCGGACGTGGCAGCCGCGCGGTTGCGGGCGGATCTGTATTACCGCCTTGCCGGGGTCACGATCACCGTGCCGCCGCTGCGAGCCCGTGTGGATGACATCCCGCCACTTGCGCGCCACCTGCTTGCCCGCGCCGCGGCGCAGGGTCTGCCACATCGCACCCTGTCCGAAGGGGCGACGGCCCTGATCCGCGCCTATCCCTTTCCCGGCAACGTGCGCGAGCTGGAAAACCTGACCCGTCGGCTGGCGCTGACTGCCGCCGGATCCGAGATATCCGAGGCTGAGGCCCATACCGCATTGGCGGAATCCAGCCCAATCGTCCCCCCCGCCCCGGCAGGTGCACCCGCTGTCCGTAACGGAGCACCCGCCCCGGTCGCGGCCCCGGCCGCCGCTGCCGTTCCGCTGGGTGAGCCTGCGAACATGCGGCTGGCCCAATCGGTCGAAATGCACTTGCAGCGCTACTTTGATCTGCATGGCGATCAACTGCCGCCGCCCGGCCTTTATGACCGGATCCTGCGCGAGATCGAAAAGCCTTTGCTTGAGATTGCCTTGGATGCGACTGGCGGAAATCAGCTGCGCTGTGCCGATCTTTTGGGCATCAATCGCAATACTCTGCGCAAGAAATTGACCGACCTGAATATTGAGGTGACACGGCGGCGCAAACTGATGTAAAACAGCCACAGATGGCCTTGCGAGAGTCGCTGAACGGCCACAGAACAGCCGCGGCACGGCGGCGGAACCGTGAGGGCAGGCAAGGTGGCGGGAACGCTGTCCAGGGGTACATGGGAACGAGTCGCGCGTTTGCGACGTCTGCGCTGGTATCGCAATGCGGCGACGCTTGGGCTTGTCCTGCTGGGGCCGGTGCTGGCTGGTCTGACCTTTGCGGTGATGGGCCCCTTTGACAATGCCAGCTCGGGCGGGGCGGCGTTGCGGCTGGTGCTGCTTGCCGACCTTCTTTACCTGATCGTGCTCATCGGCCTTGTTGTGGCGCGTATGGTGCAGATCGTGGCGGCGCGGCGCAAATCGGCCGCCGGGTCGCGCCTGCACATGCGGCTGGTCGGCGTTTTTGCCACCATCGCGCTGGTGCCGACCGTTCTGGTCGCGCTTTTCGCCGGCCTGACGGTGAACATCGGCCTTGAGGGCTGGTTTTCGAATCGCGTTCAGCAGGTGGTCTCAAGCTCGCTTGCCGCCGCCGAGGCCTATCAGGAAGAGCATCGCCGCGACCTGACCAATGACGCGCGGCTGCTTGCCGGTGCACTGACGCAGGCGGCGCGGCAGAACCCGATGCTTGAGGAAGGCGACCTGCGCCTGTTGCTGACCGATTACCAAAGCCAGATCCAGCGTGGCCTGCGCGAGGCTTATATCGTCGATGGCCGCGGCACGATCCGTGCGCGCGGCGACCGCAGCTATCAGTTCTGGTACGAACAGCCGAGCCCTGCCCAGTTCGACGAGGCGGCGACTCGGGGGCTGGTGCTGATCGAGGATTGGCAAAACAACGAATTCCGTGCCCTTGTGCCGCTGACCCCGCTGCCGGACCGCTATCTTTATGTCACCCGCGATGTTGATGGCAGCCTGCTGGGGCTGCTGGACGATACGCGCCAGACCGTCGGCGATTACCAGCGGCTTGAGCAGGAGCGGGGTCGGGTCCTGCTTGAATTTTCGCTGCTTTATCTGGGCTTTGCGCTGCTGCTGGTGGCGGCAGCTATGTGGCTGGGCCTGTGGTTTGCAGATCGCCTGTCGCGCCCCATCGGCCGGCTGGCCGAGGCTTCAGAACAGGTGGGTAAGGGCAATCTGGACCTGCAGATCCCCACCCCCGACACCGGGGACGAGATCCAGACCCTTGGCGAAAGTTTCAACCACATGACGCGCCAGCTTAAGTTGCAGCATGAAGAGCTGGTCGAAAGCTATCGCGCGGTGGATGATCAGCGCCGGCTGTTTGATTCCGTGCTGTCTTCGGTTACCGCCGGGGTGATCGGGCTGGATGCTGCGGGTGAGATCGACTTTCTTAACCGCTCGGCCACGAGGTTGCTGGGGCTGGATCCGGTAACAGCGCATGACCGGCTGTTGTCCGAAGCGGTGCCTGAATTTTCGCCGCTGTTTGATCGGCTGGAGCATTCGGTCAATGAATCGGTGCAGGACGAGATTCGCCTGTCCCGTGAGGGGCGGGTGGAAAGCCTGCTGGTGCGCATGGCGATCCGCCGCGGTGCAGCGGGCGGACTGGAAGGTTACGTGGTCGCGCTGGATGATGTGACCGATCTTGTCTCGGCGCAGCGCATGGCAGCCTGGGGCGATGTTGCCCGTCGCGTCGCGCATGAAATCAAGAACCCGCTGACGCCGATTCAGCTTTCGGCCGAGCGGCTGAAGCGCAAGTTCGGCCCGATTGCCGGGGATGAGCGCGAGGCGCTGGAGCAATATACCGAAGTCATCATCCGCCAGACCAACGACCTGCGCCGGATCGTGGACGAGTTCAGCCGCTTTGCCCGCATGCCGGAACCCGACCGTAAGGAAACCGATATCACCAAGCTGTTGCGCGACACCGAGCTGATGCAGCGCGATGCGCTGCAAGGCGCGCTGATCTCGGATATTCCTGATGAGCCGGTGATTGTCGATGCCGATGCCGGGATGATGCGGCAGGTCTTTACCAACCTGTTAAAGAATGCGGGCGAGGCGCTGGACGAATTGCGCGCCTCTCCGCCCGAAGGATGGGAGCCGCAGGTTCAGGTCACTATGACCGCTGCCCCCGATGCCGTAACCATCCGCATCATCGACAACGGCCCCGGCCTGCCCGAGGATCGGACCCGGCTTTTTGAACCTTATGTCACCATGAAACCTGGCGGCACAGGCCTTGGCCTGCCCATCGTTAAAAAGATTGTCGAAGAGCACGGCGGCCGCCTTGTGCTGACCGACGCGCCCGAAGGGCGGGGAGCCATGGCCGAAATACGATTGCCGCGCGAACGCCAGCCAGTGCGCCTGTCCGCGCGCCGCCAGAAACACGAGCAGGAAGCAATGAAATGAGCGATATTCTGATTGTCGATGACGAACGGGACATCCGTGAACTGATTTCCGATATCCTGCGCGACGAGGGCTTTTCGACCCGTCTCGCCGCCAATTCTGATCAGGCAGTGGCCGAACTGAACACGGCTGAACCGGCGCTGATGATCCTCGACATCTGGCTGAAGGACAGCAAGATGGACGGGATCGACATTCTCAAGCAGGTCAAGCGCAACAACCCTGACGTGCCGGTCGTCATCATCTCGGGCCATGGCAATATCGAGATCGCGGTCGCGGCGATCAAACAGGGCGCCTATGACTTTATCGAAAAGCCCTTCAACATCGACCAGCTTCTGGTGGTGATCCGCCGCGCGATGGAGACGGCGCGCCTGCGCCGCGAGAATGCGACACTGCGGCGGGGTGAGGCACGGGGCGCCGAGATGCTGGGCAACTCTGCCCCCTTCCGGCGGCTGCGCGAACAGTTGGACAAGGTCGCGAAGTCGAACGGCCGGGTCATGCTGACCGGTGAGCCGGGCGTCGGCAAGGAAACCGCCGCGCGCTATGTTCACGCCCAAAGCCCGCGGGCGCGTGAGCCTTTTATCACCGTGCCCTGCGCCACCATTGAGCCCGAGCATATGGAAGAAGTGCTCTTTGGCCGCGAAACCCCCGAACGGGGGATCGAACCGGGGCTTCTGGAACAGGCCCATGGCGGGGTGATCTATTTCGACGAGGTGGCGGATATGCCCCTTGGCACCCAACCCAAGATCCTGCGCGTGCTGACCGAGCAGCAGTTTCAGCGTGCTGGCGGCACGGACAAGGTGCGGGTGGATCTGCGGGTGATCTCGTCGACCAATCGCGACCTTGCGGCCGAAATCGCTGCCGGCCGGTTCCGGCAAGAGCTTTATGACCGGCTGAACGTCGTGCCGGTTGCGGTTCCATCGCTAGCCGAGCGGCGCGATGATATCCCGCTGCTGGCCGAGTCGTTCATCGAGCAGTTCCACGCCAGTCAGGGTCTGCCCCAGCGCGAACTGCCCGAAGAGACCGCCGCCGCTTTGCAGGCAATGAACTGGCCGGGCAACATTCGCCAGCTGCGCAATGTGATCGAGCGGGTGCTGATCCTTGGCGACGGCACCGGGCCAATCCAGCCGTCCGAGCTGGAAGGCCAGACCGGCAGCGCAAGCGGCGCCGAGGTGCTGGCTCTGGGGCCGCAGATCACCAGCCTTGCCCTGCGCGAAGCACGCGAGCTGTTCGAGCGGGAGTATCTGCTGGCCCAGATCAACCGTTTTGGCGGCAATATCAGCCGGACGGCGCAGTTTGTGGGCATGGAGCGTTCGGCCCTGCATCGCAAGCTCAAGTCGCTGGGCGTTGTCGGTGGCGTGCGCGTCGAAGAAGAGCTGGTCGGCAAGTAGCACCCCCGAGGTGATCGCCTGGGCGCGTTGCGGCGCGGGCTTGTGGCCCGGCTGCCGCGCGATTAGCCATGTCTGTCGGATGCCGTGGCTCTGCGGGACGTTTCCCTGTATCCGTTACCATTCCGGCGCGTTAGGATCGCGCCTTACCAAGGGTTGAATTGGAGCCGGTATGAAGATCATCATCTGCGGGGCAGGTCAGGTCGGTTGGCATATCGCCCGCCACCTTTCGGGCGAGCGGAACGATGTCACCGTCATCGACACCAATGCCGAACTGATCCGGCGCGCCACCGATGCGCTGGATGTGCAGGGTGTGACAGGCTTTGCCAGCCATCCCGATGTGCTGGACCGCGCCGGTGCGCGCGATGCCGATCTGATCATTGCCGCGACCCATTCGGACGAGGTGAACATGGTCACCTGTCAGGTCGCGCATTCCGTCTTTCAGGTGCCGCGCAAGATCGCGCGGCTGCGCAGCTCGGCCTATCTCGACGCGATTTACTCGGATCTCTACCGCACCGATCACCTGCCGATCGACGTGGTGATCAGCCCCGAGCGCGAGGTGGCGCGGGCGGCGATCCAGCGCCTTTCCGCCCCTTCGACCTTTGATGCCGAGACCTTTCTGGACGGGCAGCTGCACCTGCTTGGCATTTTGCTGGAGGCGGACAGTCCGGTGCTGAACACGCCTTTGCGCCAGTTGAACGACATGTTCACCAGCCTTAGCGACATCGTGGCCGGGGTACGGCGGGGCGGTAAGCTGTTTGCCCCCGAGCCGGGCGATCAGCTGTTCGAGGGCGATCAGGTATATGTCTTTACCCATGCCGTCGATGTGCCGCGTACGCTGGAAATCTTTGGCAAGCCGATGGCTAAACAGGAAAGCGTGGTCATCATCGGGGCGGGCAACGTGGGCCTTGCCGTGGCCCAGGCGCTGGAGGCGCGGCCCGAACGTATCCGTGTCAAGCTGATCGAGCGCAGCCGCGCCCGGGCCGAGGATGCGGCGGACGCGCTGAACCGTACCATCGTTCTGAACGGCGACGGGCTGTCGGCCGAACTGCTGGAAGAGGCGGCGGTACCACGCGCCGATGCGGTTCTTGCCATCACGGATGACGACAAGACCAACATCCTTGCCGCGGTGCGTGCCAAGCAGGCGGGGGCAAAGCTGGCGATCTCGCTTGTCAACGACCCGACGCTGATGCCGCTGATGGAGCCTCTGGACATCGACGCCTTCATCAACCCGCGGGCCAGCACGGTTTCGACCATTCTGCGCCATGTGCGGCACGGACGGGTGCGCGATATCTACTCGATCGGCGATGCCGAGGCCGAGGTGATTGAAGCTCAGGTACTTTCGACCTCGCCCATCGCCGGGCGGGCCCTGCGCGATATCGACTTTCCCGGCGGCGCGCTGCTTGGCGCTGTCCGCAAGGGTGAACGCGTGATCAAGCCGACCGGGGATCTGCGCATCGAAGAGGGCGATATCGTGGTGATCTTTGCCCTTGCCTCTGACATTCCCGAAGTCGAGCGCCTGTTGCAGGTCTCGATTGATTATTTCTGAGGCGGGGCGATGACGCTGCTGCTGCGCCTGCCGCTGATCGTGATCCTGGGGGGTATCGGGGCGCTGGCCATGGTCCTGCCCGGACTTTACGCCCATGCGCTGGACCAGCACAAGATCGGCTCGATCTTCCTTGGCGCGGCGGGGCTGTTTCTGTTGTTGGCTGCCATGCTGGGGCTGGCAACCGCTGATCGTGCCCAGGGGACACGCGCCAGCAGCGTGCTTTTGGTCATGCTGGGGACGATGGCGGGCCTGCCCGCGATGCTGGCTGTGCCCTTTGCCCTGTCATTGCCCGACACCGGCTTTTTCAACGCCTGGTGGGAGATGGTCTCCTGCATTACCACGACGGGCGCTTCGCTTTACGCGCCCGACCTGCTGCCGGCGCCGCTGCATCTGTGGCGGTCATTGGTTGGCTGGCTGGGTGGGCTGTTCATGCTGGTCGCGGCGATTGCGCTGCTTGCCCCCCTGCGGGTCGGCGGGTTTGAGATCATGACCTCTCCCTACGGGCGCAGCGAACGGTTCGAACATCTGCCGCGCTCGGGCAATGAGCCGCTGATTCTTACGCCGTTGTCGCATCCAGCCTATCAGACCGAACTTTACGATCCGGTGCAGCGGGCGATGCGGGCGGGGCGGGCAGTGCTGCCGGTCTATGCTGGGCTGACGCTGCTGATGTGGATGCTGCTTCTGATGCTGGGTGAGCCGGGACTGGTGGCGCTGACCCGGGCGATGGGGACGCTGTCGACCAGCGGCATCAGCCCGGTCTCGGGTCCTGCTGGACAGGGCAGCGGTATCACCGGCGAGGTCGTGATCTTTCTTTTCCTGATTCCGGCGCTGTCGCGGCGGTTCTGGCCCGGCGGTGGAGAGCTTAAGGCCAGTGAAAGCTGGAACGACGACCCCGAATTGCGCATGGCGGCAGGTGTGGTGCTTTTGGTGTCGCTTGCGCTGTTCGTGCGCCATTTCGCCGGGGCTGTCGGCGTCTCGCCGACCGGCGCGAAGGGAATCGTCGATACGCTCGATAGTGCGATTTCGGCGGCCTGGGGCGGGGTGTTCAATGGTCTCAGCTATCTGACCACCACCGGCTGGAACTCGGTCGAGTGGGAGGGCGCGCGCAGCTGGTCAGGTCTCAGCTCTCCGGGGTTGATGCTGGCGGGCCTTGCGATGATGGGCGGAGGCGTGGCCACCGCCGCGGGCGGGGTCAAGCTGCTGCGGGTCTATGCGCTGGCCCGTCACAGCGAGCGCGAGCTTGACCGCATCATCCACCCTAGTTCTGTCGGGGGCGGCGGGCTGATGGCGCGGCGGCTGCGGCGCGAGGGGGCCTATCTCGCTTTCATTTTCTTCATGCTGTTTGCCAGTTCGATTGCGGTCACGATCATGCTGATTTCGTTGCAGCGCATCGAGTTTGACAGCGCGACGATTCTTTCCATCGCGTCGCTGACCAATACCGGACAGCTTGCCGGTGCGATTCCGCTGACGCCGACATTTCAGGGATCAGCCGGCATGGCAGGCGCGCCATGGGCAGGCTGGGCTGGTCTGCCCGGTTTTACCAAAGCGGTGCTTGCCGGTGCGATGGTCGTCGGACGGGTCGAGACTTTGGCCATCCTTGCGCTCTTCTCGCCTGATTACTGGCGGCGTTAACGCAGATCACATGCTTGCAAGCCGCCGCCTGCTCCCCTAAGTCTTGAAAACCAGCGATAAGAACAAGGTGCCCCGAATGGCCGGCGACAAACAGAACCTCCAGGACGCTTTCCTGAACCATGTGCGCAAGGGCAAGGTTCCGGTCACGATCTTTCTCATCAATGGGGTCAAACTTCAGGGCGTGATCACCTGGTTTGACAATTTCTGCGTACTTTTGCGCCGCGATGGACAATCGCAACTGGTTTACAAGCACGCCATCTCGACCATCATGCCGGGGCAGCCGATCAGCCTCTATGAGGGCGAGGACTGATTGGCCGAGCCATCGGAAACCCGTGAGCGGCCCACCCGGGCCTATGTCATCCATCCTGATCTGGGCAATGCCCGCACCCGCCGCGCCCCCGAACTGGCGCTGGAGGAGGCGGTCGCCCTTGCCCATGCGCTGCCCGCCATTGAGGTGACGGGGGCCGAGGTGGCGCGGCTGCGCAAACCTGATCCGGGGATGCTGTTTTCCAAGGGGAAGCGCGAAGAGATCGGCGCGCATCTGCAGGCCGTAGCCGATGGCGAAGGGGCCGAGCTTGTGCTGATTGACGGACCGGTGACCCCGGTTCAGCAGCGCAACCTGGAAAAGGAATGGGGGGTCAAGATTCTTGACCGCACCGGGCTGATTCTTGAAATCTTTGCCGACCGCGCCCGTACGCGCGAGGGGGTCTTGCAGGTCGAACTGGCGGCGCTGGCCTATCAGCGCACCCGGCTTGTCCGTGCATGGACCCACCTTGAACGTCAACGCGGCGGATTGGGTTTTGTCGGCGGGCCGGGTGAAACGCAGATCGAGGCTGACCGTCGCGCCATTGACGAACAGGTGGTCCGCCTGCGTCGGCAATTGTCGCGCGTGGTCAAAACGCGCGAGCTGCATCGCAAGGCCCGCGCCAAGGTGCCCTATCCAATCGTGGCGCTGGTTGGGTACACAAACGCCGGTAAATCCACGCTTTTCAATCGCCTGACCGGGGCCGAGGTTGTGGCCAGGGACCAGCTTTTTGCCACGCTCGACCCGACCATGCGTCAACTGACACTGCCGGGCGAGCGAAGGGTGATTCTGTCCGATACGGTGGGTTTCATTTCGGACCTGCCACATGAGCTGGTCGCCGCCTTCCGCGCTACGCTGGAAGAGGTGTTGGCGGCTGACCTGATTCTGCATGTTCGCGACATCAGTCATTCCGAGACCGAGGAACAGGCAGCCGATGTCGGCGAAATCCTCGATTCGCTTGGGGTTGAGGATGACGTGCCGCTGATCGAGGTCTGGAACAAGATTGACGCGCTGTCGCCCGACATCCGGCAGGCTTTGCAGAATACCGATGCACGCAAGCAGGATGTGCAGGCGATCTCGGCCCTGACCGGAGAGGGTATCCCCGCGCTGCTGTCTGCCATCGAGGCCAAACTGGCCGAGGCGCTGGACGAACCACGCCGCGAGGCAGAGCGGCTTCTGTCCCACTCTGACGGTCGCCGCCGCGCCTGGTTGCATGGTCAGGGTGTGGTTACCTCTGAAGAGATGACCGAGGACGGTGTGCGCCTGCGCCTGCTTTGGACCGACCGGCAAAAGGCAGCGTTCGAGGCTCTTTAACCCGATTTCTCAGTCAGTTATTTCCAAATGTTAAAGCTGAATCTTCGTCCGTTTTGCGGGCGAAGTCGTCCCGTCAGGCCGGTTGCCCTTCAAGCTCATGCGCCCAGGGCGGGTTTGCCCCGGGGCGCGAGACGGTGATGGCGGCCGCGCGGGTGCCAAGCGTCAGCGCCTTGGCGATCGTCTGGGCATCAAGCCTGTCGAGGGCGTCACGGCTAAGTGCCCCTGCGCGATCAAGTGCGGCCATGACGCCCGCGTTGAACGTGTCGCCTGCGCCGATAGTGTCGGCAACCTCGACCCGCACCGCTTGGGCGATCTGGGTCTCGCCCGCCCAGAAAGCCCGCGCCCCGGCTGAACCGCCGGTCTGGAACACGACGCGAGGGCCGCGGGCAAGGATCGCCGCCGCGGCTTCTTCGTAGCTTTTGCCGGGCATCAGCCAATCCATGTCGTCGCCCGAAAGCTTGACCAGATCGGCCATGGCAAACAGCCGCTCAAGCCGCGCGCGATAGGCGTTGGAATCCGATATAAAGAAGGGACGAATATTCGGGTCCAGCATGATCGGCATGCGGTGGCGGACACGCCTGACCAGTTCCTCGACCGCAGCGCCGCAGGGATCAGGAACAAGGCTGATCCCGCCGATGAACAGTGCCGAGACGGTTTCCGGGATCTCGGGCAGGTCCTCGGGCGAGAACATGCGCCCGGCCGAGCCCTCGTCATAAAAGAAATAGCGTGCCTCGCCCCCTTCTAACGAGACAAAAGCCAGCGTGGTCAGCCGGTCGCTGCGCGGGCAAAGTGCGGTGTCGACCCCGGCTTCGGCCAGTGGGCGCATCAGCGTCTCGCCAAAGCGGTCACGCGATAGCGGCCACAGATAGCCCGTCGGTACGCCCATACGGCCAAGCGCAATCGCGGTGTTATAGACGGCGCCACCGGGCAGAGGGCGATAGTTCGCCCCTTCGGGCACCATGTCGATCAGCGATTCTCCGACGCACAGGATCATGGTTACCCCTCCCTTCCCGTTCCTAACCGCTTGGGGCGGCAAGGCCGCCCGTTCCGGCCTTCTGATAGCGGTAACTGTCGGCGATGAAAATATCCGGTGTGAAGTCCGCCTCACCAATCCGCACGAAACCGCCGCGCTCATTCATCCAGATCAGTGCGAGCAGCAGGACAAGTGCCAGAAGCACCGCGAAAGTGATCTTCCACACCGACCAGGGCCGTTCGCCCTGCACCCGGCCCGACTGACCGTTGACGACGAAGCGGTAGCTTTTACCGTTATAGCGATAAGCCGCTGTCCAGACCGGCAGCAGGATATGCTTGAAGGTTTCATCCGTGTAGCGGGTCTCGATTCCGTGGATGCGCTGTTCGTTGCCGCCGATGTCGCGGCGCACGTCCATGGCGATGACACCTGCCATTTCCTGTCGCGCAATGTCATGGCCGGCGCTGAGCGGGATTGTATAACCCTCGGCCAGAAAGCCGGCCAGATATTCGGGCTGATAAGGCACCAGATGCGACAGATCCCATGGGGTCAGCGCATCGGTGATCCGGCGTGGCAGAGAGCTGGAGGCAAGCACCAGCACATCGTCGAAATTCCGCGCCACCTGACCCGATACCGTTGTCCAGCGCGTCTTGCGCACCTGTTGGGCGACCCGCTGCTGGCGGCCGTCCACCATCTGGGTGACATAGACCGTTTCATAATACCAATCCCCGCGCGCGCCGCTGTAACGTGAGGCTGTATCGGCGTCGAAGGTCCAGAAGGGCGAATAGACCCCGCTCATCTTTTTGCCGCGGCGGGCATAGGCGGTCAGGCCCGACGGGGCGAACCACAGGCCGCGCAGCCAATCCTCAAGAGCCGCTTTTGCCTGAGCCTCGCTGATGACAAAGGGCAGCACGCCCTGTGGTTTGATCAGCCGGGTTGTGCCGGTGTCCGTAACCACGGCAGTGGCGCAGAACGGGCAGGCCGAGGCGTGGCGGTCGCTGGTGATTTCGACCTTTGCGCCACAATTAGGGCAAGAGAGGGTGCGGACCGTTTCGGCCAGCTCGCTGTTGCGGTCAAGCGACAGGCCATCCTCAAGCGGCAGTTCCCGCAGGCCGGGTGATTTGTGCCCCCCGTCCCATTGCAGCGCTCGGCCAGTCGCAGGGTCGCGCAGAATGGCGCTTTCGCCCCAGGGGCCCTGCTGCGGCTGGCGGGCCGGAGCACGCGCGGGGCCGGGGCCGATATCCTGCTGGTGTCCGCAAAAAGGGCAGAGCAAGCTTTGCTGCCCGGGCGAGAATTCAAGGCTCGCGCCGCAATTCTCGCACGGGTAGCGGTATTCCGAAGGCGGGGTCGGCATTCCTGTCCGTCACTCTGCCTTGGGCAGCGGCGGCGGAGGGGGAGGCGGCGCGACGGTGAACAGCTGGGCCAGCTCGGCCACGTCCTCGGCCCGTTTCCAACCGTCCTGACCGGGGGTCCAGACCAGGGTGTCACGGGCAAACTGCCCCTCGCGTGCCAGCCGGCCCAGGTGGGCGCGGCCATAGGGGCCGTCGGCTTCGCCATTGATGGCGATATGCCAGACCGTTTCGGGTTGCAGCGGCGGCGGGCTCTGCGGCGCGACCTGTGGCTGGGGCACGGCACCCCACGGACCGCGTTGCGCCATGGCGGCACCAAGGCCCGCGCCCAGTCCGGCGCCGATGCCTGCCCCCATGCCCCCGGGCTGGTTTGACGCGTTCAGCATTGCCTCGGATGCCGCGTACTGGCCAAAGCGGTTCAGATCGCCCACGATGCCCATCGAGGTCCGCTTATCAAGCATTCTCTCAACTTCGTCAGGCAAGCTAATGTTTTCAATATAAAATTCTGGAATGGTCAGTCCATACGCCGCAATCGTGGGGCTGATCGCTTTGGCGACCATCTGGCCCAGATCGCCGGTATTTGCCGCCATGTCCAGAACCGGGATGCCCGAACCTGCGATCATGCGCGAGAATTCCTGCACGATGATATTGCGCAGCTGAAAGCTGATCTCATCGGCGGTGAATTCGCCATCGGTGCCGACGATCTCGGTCATGAAGCGGCCGGGGTCGGTCACCCGCATGGAGAAGGTGCCAAAGGCGCGGATGCGCACCGGGCCGAATTCCGGATCGCGGGCGATGACCGGGTTGCGCGTGCCCCATTTCAGGTCGTTGAAACGGGTGGTGTTGACGAAATAGATCTCGGACTTGAAGGGGCTGCGAAAGCCGTGGTCCCAATGTTGCAGCCGGGTCAGGATCGGCAGGTTGTTGGTTTCCAGCATATAAAGACCGGGCTGGAACACATCGGCAAGCTGGCCCTCATGGATAAAGACGGCCGCCTGACCCTCGCGCACGGTCAGCTTGGCGCCGTATTTGATCGCCTTGCCTACCGTCGGATAGCGCCAGACCATGGTGTCGCGGCTGTCGTCGGTCCATTCGATGACATCAATGAACTCGCCGCCGAGGATGTCGAAAATGCTCATGAGGCTTGCCTTTCGCGCTTGCCGGGACGCGTGGCGAGGATGATCCCCGCGCCTGTCCCGCGTCAAGCCCCGACTGCCGGGGCTAGGCTTCGGTTCCCAGAAGTTCGCGGGCGATCTGCAGGATGATCGGACGCGCCTCGGCCACGGTCATGCCGGGCTGCAGCCGAGGATCGTAAAGGATCTTGAGCAACAGCTCATCATGCGGGGTCAGATAGGCGAATTCTTCGTCATCGTTGAAGATCGAGGGCCGCACCCGCGGGCTGTCATTGGCAAGGCCCATGCCCTGTGCCAATTCTTCGTGAATGCACGAACGGCGCAGCCGCGAAGGCAGCTCGGCCCGGATCAGCGCCACGGCCTGGGTGTAGGTCGGCGAGTTGCCGTTGGAATAGGCAAAGACCGTGCAGTAATTCTGCGGCGCCAGATCGCGCAGCGCGTCTATATCGCTTGCCGGGATGCCCGGTACCAGCGAGGCGAGGCGCGGGGCGATCTGGCGCCGCTCATCCTCGTTCACGATCAGGACGTTGAAATTGCCCGTACCGCCGGTCAGCCCGACCGGATGGCCGCTGACGCTTTGCAGCCGTGCGGCAAGGCCCGCGATGTCGGCCCGGTCACGGGCCCGCAGCGCCGGAGCGACCGAGTCCCCGAATTCGACCCGCACCAGCACCGGCTGTTGCCAGCGCCGCAGGGGTGCTGGGGTGGCGCGGGGGATCAGCTTGCCCCCTTCGCGTATATATTCGTCGTGAAGGGCAACCTCGATGAAATCCTCGGCCAGCTTTTCGGGGGTCAGGGTGATCTCGGTCCCCCCATCGGTGCGCAGACGCCCGCGGCTGATCAGCGTTTCCTCAACATTGGCAAGATATTCGCGCATACTGCGGCTGGCCGGAGAGGCGGCCGCCGCCTCGGCCCGCGCGGTTGCGGCGCGTGCGGTTTCAGCGCGTTCGCGCCGCAGGGCTGCCTGATCGACCTCGGGTGGTTCGGGCCGGTCCGGGGGTGGCGGTGCCTTGATTACGGGCGGCGGCGCCTCGGTCTGGGTTTCGGGCGCACAGGCGGAAAGCAGCGCCAGCAGAGCCAGCGCAAAAGGCAGAGCGAACGGCTGTGCCAAAAGTCGGGGGCGGGTGGTCAGGGTCACGATGGTGTCGAGGCTGGGGAGGTGGAGCCGGCTCGGGCCGAGGCGAGGGTCTTGCGCAGTTCCGCTTCCATCGTCCTGAGGTCTTCCTCGGCGGCGGCGCGGCGGACGCGACCTTCGTCAGCGATGCGCAAGCTGTCCTCGATGGTCGAAATCAGCTCGGCATTTGCGGTGCGCACCGCCTCGATGTCAAAGACGCCCCGCTCGACCTGAGTGCGGATCTGGGCATTCGCTTCGCGCAGATTCTTGGCGTTCGCGGTCAGCAGGTCGTTGGTCAGGTCGTTTGCCTCTTTGACCGCGCGGGCGGCCTCGGCGCTGCGCTGGATGGTGACTGCCTGAGCCAGCTGCGTTTCCCACAGGGGCACGGTGTTCACCAGTGTCGAATTGATCTTGGTGATCAGCGATTTGTCGTTTTCCTGCACCAGCCGGATCGAAGGCAGAGACTGCATCGTCACCTGTCGCGTCAGCTTCAGGTCATGGACCCGACGCTCAAGATCGTCGCGCGCCGAGCGCAGGTCGCGCAGTTCTTGCGCGGCCATGACCTTGTCGTTTTCTGCCGCAGCCTCGACGGCGGCTTCCTTTGCGGGGATCTCGTCACGGTCGATCTGCGCCAGTTTTTCCTCGCCCGCTGCGATATAGAGCGCGAGCTCGTCGTAGAAGTTCAGCGTGCGATCATAAAGCAGGTCCAGCGATTTGATGTCTTTCAACAACAGGTGCTGGTGATGGTCCAGATCGGCGGTGATGCGATCAATCTGGCCCTGAACCTCTTCGTAATTGGCGACGAATTTCGCGAATGGAGCGGCACGGCCCAGCAGTTTTTCCCACCAGCTGCGCTTGCGCCTTACGTCGAGTTCGCTGACCGAAAAGCCGCGGATCGTGGTCACGATCTCGCGCAGCGATTCGCCGGCGGGGCCAACGTCCTTGTTCCTGACCCCTTCAAGCATCGCCTGGCTGATTTCCTGCAGCTCATTCTGGGCGCGGGCACCGAAATGCACGATCGAGCCAGAGTCGCGGATATTCACCTCGGCCATGCGCTTGCGGATTTCCTCGGCAAGCTCAGGGTTGGCCTCGCTGAGGGTCGGGGCTGCTGCAGGTGGTTCGGGCAGGACGACCGCGGTCACGGTCTGGATTTCGTCCAGGGCTGCCTGGGCGCTGGCCTGTGTCTGCGTGGTCATCCGGTGTAGTCCTTTCATGTGTCGCAAGGGCCCGGCAGCAGAATAGGCCCTTTCCCGTCGAGTTCAACGAGCGCCCTGCCCATCAGTTCCCTTTGTTTTTTGTGGTGTTGCCATCCTGCCGGGGTGGGACGGGCCATGATGGGGCGGGCGCTTGCCGGCGGGGGTCGCTTTGCGTTGCACGGGCAGCGGGGGGCGTGTAGAACCTGCCCGATCGAGCGTTGCGAAGGAGCCCGTGCATGCGCAGAGTTGTCGTCACCGGACTGGGGATGGTCACACCGCTGGCCTCGGGGGTCGAAGAGACCTGGTCGAGACTGCTGGCCGGAGAATCCGGTGCCGGCCTGATCACTCGTTTCGACACCAAGGATGTGGCGACGAAATACGCCTGCGAAATTCCGTTCGGGGATGGTTCGAACGGCACATTCAATCCCGATGACTGGATGGAGGCCAAGGACCGCCGCAAGGTGGACGATTTTATCGTCTATGGCATGGCCGCTGCCGAGCAGGCCGTCCGCGATTCCGGCTGGGTGCCCGAAAACGAGACTGACCGCGAGCGTACCGGCGTGCTGATCGGTTCGGGCATCGGCGGGTTGCAGTCGATCGCCGAAACTGCGGTTCTGATCAAAGAGCGCGGACCGAAACGGGTGTCGCCCTTCTTTATTCCCGGGGCGCTGATCAACCTTGTTTCAGGGCAGGTCTCGATCCGCTTTGGTTTCAAGGGGCCGAACCATGCAGTAGTGACCGCCTGTTCGACCGGCGCCCATGCTATCGGTGATGCGGCGCGGCTGATTGCCCTGGGCGACGCTGACGTTATGATCGCTGGCGGCACCGAAAGCCCGATCTGCGAGATCGGCATCGCCGGCTTCAACGCCTGCAAGGCACTGTCCACCAAGCGCGAGGCTGATCCGAAGGCGGCTTCGCGGCCCTGGGACGTGGATCGCGACGGCTTTGTCATGGGCGAAGGCGCGGGCGTTCTGGTGCTTGAGGAATACGAGCACGCCAAGGCCCGTGGCGCGCATATCTATGCCGAGATTCTGGGCTATGGTCTGTCGGGCGACGCCTATCACATCACCGCGCCAAGCGAGGATGGCGAAGGCGGTTTCCGCAGCATGTCCAATGCCTTGGCTCGTGCCAGTATCAAGCCGGGCGATCTGGATTATATCAACGCGCATGGCACCTCGACCATGGCCGACGTGATCGAGCTTGGCGCGGTCGAGCGGCTGCTTGGCGATGCGGCTGGCAATGTGGTGATGTCCTCGACCAAGTCGAGCACCGGCCATCTTTTGGGCGCGGCAGGCGCGGTCGAGGCGATCTTCTGTATTCTCGCCTTGCGTGACCAGATCTGTCCGCCGACCATCAACCTTGACAATCCGGCGCGTGAAACGCCCGTCGATCTGGCCGCCAATGCTGCTGTGCGCCGCAAGGTGGATTACGTGCTGTCGAACAGCTTTGGCTTTGGCGGCACCAACGCCAGCCTGGTGATGGGACGGGTCAAGGAATGATCTGGCGCCATATCGCGTCGAACTTCCTGACACTGCTGATTGTGGTGCTGATTGCGGTTGCGGCCGCGGTCGCCTGGGGCAAGCATGAATACGACCGGCCTGGCCCAAGCGCCGTGGCTGCTTGTGTGCGTGTCGCGCCTGGCGCCAGCCTGAACGCGATCAGTCAGCAGTTGGCCGAACAGGGCGTGATCTCGAACGCCTATGTCTTTCGGGTCGGCGCTGATTATGAAGGCAAGTCGCGCAATCTGAAATTCGGCTCGTATCTGGTCCCTCCGCAGGCCAGCATGGCCGAAATCTCTCGCGTCATTACCGCAGGCGGCCCCAGCACCTGTGGCACCGAGGTCGTGTTCCGCATAGGTGTGCGCGAAAACTCGGTGATCCTGCGGGACATGGATTCCGAAACTGGCGTTTTTGCCGAACAGGCGAAATACAACCCCGCCACCGAGCCTGCACCTGAGGTCATTGCCGCCGCCGAGCAAAAGCCGGACGCGCGGCTGCGTATTTCGGTCGCGGAGGGCGTGACCAGTTGGCAGGTGGCCGAGGGTCTGAAGCAAGCAGGTTTCCTGGGCGGCGAGGTCGGCAGGCTTCCTGCCGAGGGCAGCCTCGCGCCCGACACCTATGATGTCGAAAAGGGTGCGGATCGCGCCACCCTGCTGGCCGAAATGGCGCGGCGGCAATCGTCGATCCTGGCCTCGGCGTGGGAGGCGCGGGCGCCGGATCTGCCCTATGCTTCGCCCGAAGAGGCGCTGATCATGGCCTCGATTATCGAAAAAGAAACCGGGATCCCGGAAGAGCGTCGCGTGGTCGCCAGTGTCTTTGTGAACCGGTTGCGCCAGGGAATGCGACTGGAGACCGACCCGACCGTGATCTACGGCATCACTGGCGGCAAAGGGGTTCTTGATCGCGGCATTCGCGGCTCTGAGCTGCGGCGGCGCACGCCTTATAACACCTATCAGGTGGACGGGCTGCCTCCGACGCCGATCGCCAATCCGGGCCGGGCTGCCATCGAGGCAGCGCTGAACCCCGAGGATACGGACTACGTCTTCTTTGTCGCGGACGGTTCGGGTGGTCACGCCTTTGCCCGGACGCTGGAAGAGCACAACAGCAATGTTGCCCGGTGGCGTGAGATCGAGCGTCAGCGCGGACAGCCGCTTTCCCCGGTTCAGGGTGACTAGATTCGGCAGTTGACGGGGGCGTTTTCGCCCCCGTTGCATATTGCGTGCGCTGAGGTGTTGCGCGGCCCATCCTGTTGTTTTCATTGATTTATCCTGAGATGCCGAACGCAACCAATGGGTTTTTATTGACTTTGCGAACGCCCTAAAGTAGAAATTACCCATGCTGGGAGAGGTGGGCAAGCGGCCGGGTCGGATGACCCGAGGCCGCTTTTTTCATTTCTTGCTCGTGCGGACAGACACACGAGGGCAGGACGATCAGGAATGACGATGAATTTCGATCCGGGGCCGGAGGCACCGGAAGGGCCTTTCGTGCCCGGCGCCGCCGCGGCGCCTGACATGGATGTGCTTGCGATCGCGGATGGGCTGTTCCGGTCTTATGCGGCGGATCTTGCCCGATTGCGGGCCAAGATTCAGGCCGGCGAGATGGACGAGTTGAAGGAATCCGTCCGGATGGTGCGCGACCTGAGGGCCGCGACCCAACTGGTGCTGGAGGAAAGGAGCAAGGTTGACAAGCTTCGCAAGGAAGCTGCCGGACAGGTCGGCGCGGGAACGCTTGACCTTGTCGCGGCACGCGATGAGATCGGGCGCCGCCTGGCTTGCCTGCGCCGCGCAGGAGGAGGTTGACGAATTCCTGGGCAGCCTTGGCGACAATGCCCTTGCGGCACTGCCCTGGCTGTTCGAGTTCTGGGCGCTGCCGCATCAGCTGCCGCCCGAGGGCGACTGGAAATCCTGGGTGATCATGGGGGGACGCGGCGCGGGCAAGACCCGCGCCGGTGCCGAATGGGTGCGCATGCAGGTTGAAGGAGCTACCCCAGATGCGCCGGGCCGTGCCCGTCGCCTTGCGCTGGTTAGTGAGACCTTTGATCAGGCGCGTGACGTCATGGTCTTTGGCGAGTCGGGGATTTTGGCCTGCTCGCCTCCGGATCGCCGTCCGGTGTGGGAGGCGGGACGGAGGCGGTTGGTCTGGGCAAATGGCGCCACCGCACAAGTTTATTCGGCGCATGAGCCCGAGGCGCTGCGTGGTCCGCAATTCGATGCCGCCTGGGTCGATGAACTGGCCAAGTGGAAGAAGGCCGAGGAGACCTGGGACATGCTGCAATTTGCCCTGCGTCTGGGGGAACACCCTCAGCAGGTGGTGACGACGACGCCAAAGAATGTCCCGGTGTTGAAGCGGATTCTGGGTAATGCCTCGACCGTGACCACCCATGCGCCGACCGATGCCAACCGTGCCTATCTGGCCGAGAGCTTTCTTGCCGAGGTCGAGGCGCGCTATGCGGGCACACGGCTTGGGCGGCAGGAGCTTGAGGGGCTGCTTCTTGAAGATGTCGAGGGCGCGCTTTGGACGACTTCGATGCTTGAACGGTGCAGGGTCGATGCGGCCCCGACGCTATCGCGTATCGTGGTTGCGGTCGATCCCGCGGTGACGGGCGGGGCTGGCGCTGATGAATGCGGCATCGTCGTCGCCGGGGTGGTGGCCGAGGGTCCGGTGACCGACTGGCGGGCCTATGTGCTTGAGGATGCCTCGGTCCGGGGCGGGCCGTCTGATTGGGCGCGGGCGGCAATTCAGGCGATGGAGCGGCATGGCGGCGAGCGGCTGGTGGCCGAGGTCAATCAGGGCGGCGATCTGGTGGAAAGTGTTTTGCGCCAGATCGACCCGCTGGTGCCCTTTCGCGCCTTGCGTGCCGGGCGGGGCAAGGGGTTGCGGGCCGAGCCGGTCGCGGCGCTTTATGAGCAGGGGCGGGTTCACCACCTGCGCGGCCTGGGGATCCTTGAAGATCAGATGTGCCGCATGACCGTCGCGGGCTATGGTGGCAAGGGCTCACCGGATCGTCTGGATGCTCTGGTCTGGGCTATTCACGAGCTGATGATTGAGCCGGCGGCGCATTATACGCGTCCTGCGGTACGCGCGCTCTAGCGGCTTCGGCGCCGCTTTTGCGGGGCTGTCGCATGGATATTTGGACACGGAAGAACGGGCCATGGGGCTCGTGAGGGTCGCGGTCAGCGGCCCTTTTTTCTTGGGATTTTCAGGAGGAGCCTATGGCATTTCTCTGGTTCGGGCGGAATGGGGTATCGGCGCGGCCAACCACCGCAGTCGAGAAAAAGGCCAGCGCCGCCGGTAAGGTAGTGGCGTTGGCAGCGGGGTCAGGTCGGGTTGTCTGGTCCCCGCGTGATACGGTCAGCCTGACCAATGCCGGGTTCATCGGCAATCCGGTCGGTTTCCGAGCCGTACGGCTGATTGCCGAAGCGGCGGCTGCGGTGCCGCTGATCTGTCAGGACCGAGAGCGGCGTTATGACGTGCATCCGGTGCTGGATCTGCTGCGCAGGCCCAATCCGGCGCAGGGTCGTGCCGAGATATTCGAGGCGCTTTATGGCCAGATCCTGTTAAGCGGTAACGGTTATCTGGAGGCGGTCGGTATGGGGCCCAAAGGCCTGCCTGCGGAGCTGCATGTCTTGCGCGCTGATCGGATGGCGGTGGTGCCGGGGCCGGATGGTTGGCCCATCGCCTATGAATATGGTGTGGGTGGCCGCAAGGTTCGGTTCGATATGGCGGGCAGTCCCGATCCGATTTGCCATATCCGCAGCTTTCATCCTTTGGACGATCATTATGGGCTGTCGCCGATGCAGGCGGCTGCGGTGGCTGTCGATGTCCACAACAGCGCTTCGAGCTGGTCGAAGGCTTTGCTGGATAATGCTGCGCGGCCTTCCGGCGCTATCGTCTATCGCGGTGCAGATGGGCAGGGGAACCTGTCGCCCGACCAGTATGATCGGTTGGTTGCCGAGATGGAGATGCATCATCAGGGCGCCCGAAATGCCGGTCGACCGATGCTGTTGGAGGGCGGGTTGGACTGGAAGCCGATGGGGTTTTCCCCCTCGGACATGGAGTTTCATCAGACCAAGCTGGCCGCTGCGCGCGAGATTGCACAGGCTTTTGGCGTGCCACCCATGCTGATCGGTATTCCGGGCGAGGCGACCTATGCCAACTACGCCGAGGCGCATCGGGCGTTTTATCGGCTGACGGTTCTGCCTCTGGTCTCGCGCGTGGCGAGTGCCGTGGCGTGGTGGCTGTCCGAGCATCTGGGCAATGAGATCGACTTGCGTGCCGATCCGGATCAGGTGCCTGCGCTTGCTGAGGAACGCGACGCCCAATGGCGGCGTGTCGGCGAGGCGGCCTTTCTGAGCGAGGCGGAAAAGCGCGCGGTTCTGGGCCTGCCGCCTGCGCAGGAGGACTAGGATGGAGGGCTCGCGTTTCGTCAAGGAGCCCTTTGACTGGCATGACCAGCGCCTCAACACCCAAGAGCGGATCATGGCGCTGCAGTTTGGTCAGGTCGAGCGCCGGCTGGAGCGGATCGAGGCGCTGATCGAAGGGCTGGAGCGGCGCTTATGGATGACGGTCTATGGCGTTGTCGCGGTGATCCTGACCCAGGCCGTGCAATCGATCATGACCTTTACGCCAAAAGGGGGATAGCGTGAATTCAAAGGATTACGGGCTGGAGTTGAAGTTTGCGGCGGGATCGTCCCTGATCTTGGACGGTACGCGGATCGAGGGCTATGCCAGCCTGTTCGGCGTTACGGATCAGGGCGGCGATGTCGTCTTGCGCGGGGCCTATGCCGAAAGCCTGAGGCGGCTTACCGCGCGCGGCGACCGTGTGCGGATGCTGTGGCAGCATGACCCGACCCGGCCGATCGGCGTTTGGGACGAGATACGAGAGGACGAGCAGGGTCTGTGGGTCGCGGGTAGGCTTTTGCCCGACATTGCCCAGGCCCGCGAGGCGGCGGCGCTGATCGCTGCTGGTGCCATCGACGGGTTGTCGATCGGCTATCGCACAATTTCGGCCGAGCGCGATGCCAAGGGCCGGCGGCGGCTGACCGAGGTCGAGCTGTGGGAGGTGTCCTTGGTCACCTTTCCCATGCTTGCCGAGGCAAAGGTGGGCCGAAAATCAGGCGGGATCGACGAACTGGCAGCGGCTTTTCGGGCCGCAACGCAGGCGCTGCGCGCCGAATGATTTCATCCAAATGGAGGGAAGCATGACTGAGGTGAAAGCCGCGGCCGGGACAGAACTGCCCGGAGAACTGGGGGCTGAAATGCTGGGATTCGTAAATGAACTCAAGCAGTTTCGCTCAGACATTCAGAAACAACTGAAAGTACAGGAAGATCGCATGACCATCATGGACCGCAAGAGCATTTCCCGGGCGCGTGCCCCTTTGTCGGCTGAGGCCGATCAGGGCGCGCCCTATCAAAAGGCGTTTGACGCCTATGTCCGCCATGGGGACGATGCGGCGCTGCGCGGGTTGCCGTTGGAAGGTAAGGCAATGACCTCGACTTCGGATGGCGGGTTCCTTGTTGCTCCGACCGTGGCGATGCAGGTGCAGGACGTTCTGACCGGCACCGCCTCGTTGCGACGGATTGCCAATGTCGTGACAGTGGAATCGGCGAGCTATGAGGTGCTGGTCGATATGGGCGATATCGCCCATGGTTGGGCGAGCGAGGATACCGCTCAGGCTGAGACGGGTACGCCGACCGTTCAGCGGGTCGTGATTCCGGTGCACGAGCTTTCTGCCATGCCCAAGGCGAGCCAGCGCCTGCTGGACGACAGTGCCTTTGACGTCGAAAGCTGGCTTGCCGGTCGGATTGCCGACAAATTTTCCCGAGCGGAGGCAGCAGCCTTTGTCAAAGGCGACGGTATCAACAAGCCCAAGGGATTCCTGACCCATGCTACGGCGCCCCATCATGAGGCTGGTGATTCCAGGATCGGAACCTTGCTGTCAGGTGGTGATGGAGATTTTGCCGAAGGGAATCCGGCAGATGCTTTGATCGACCTGGTTTATTCGCTGGGCGCGCAATATCGGGCCAATGCAAGCTTTGTCATGAACTCGAAGACCGCTGCGGCGGTGCGCAAGATGCGCGATGCCGATGGCCGGTTTTTGTGGACGGACTCGCTGGCTTTGGGGCAGCCGGCGCAGTTGCTGGGCTATCCGGTGCTGATCTGCGAAGAGATGCCTGATATCGCCCGTGGCGCTGCTGCGATCGCCTTTGGTGATTTTCGCGCCGGCTATACCATCGTCGAGCGTCCCGATCTGCGCGTCCTGCGCGACCCGTTCTCGGCCAAGCCGCATGTTCTGTTTTATGCCACCAAGCGCGTTGGCGGCGGCGTTACTGATGCCCGCGCCATCAAGCTGATGATCTTCGGCTGATCCAGGGCCGAAGCGGGGCCGCGCGGATTTCATGCCCGCCTTACCGGCAAGTGCAACTGTCCGCGCGCGCGAGGGCGGGCAGCGGCGCGGCCCCTTTCGTGACCCGAGGATGCGGCACCCCAGCGAATGGGAGAATAGAAGATGATGCTTGAGGAAGTGACAGCGCCTGTAGCCGAGGCGCTGCCCGTCGCGGTGTTGCGCAATCACTTGCGGCTGGGCTGTGGTTTTGGCGGGCCTGGTGCTGAGGATGTGGCCGAGACCGCGGCTTTGGCGGGCTATCTGCGCGCTGCCATTGCCGCAATCGAGGCGCGTACCGGCAAGGTGCTGCTGACGCGGCGGTTTCGGCTGCAGCTGGAGCGGTGGCGAGATACGCAGGGCCAGCCGCTGCCACTGGCCCCGGTCGAGGCGGTCGAGGGGGTTGAGATCCTTGACGCCACGGGGGCAGGGACGGTGCTTGATTCTGCGCGCTATCGTCTGGTGCGGGATATGCAACGACCGGTGCTGAAGCCGGTGGGCGTTTTTCTGCCATCTGTCCCGCACGGGGGATGCGTGACGATCAGCTTTCTGGCTGGTTTCGGGGCTGACTGGTCCCGGGTTCCGGCTGATCTGGCGCAGGCGGCGCTGATGCTGGCTGCGCATTATCACGAGGACCGCAGTTTTGAGGGCATCCAGAGTGCGCTGCCTTTCGATGTCAGTGTGCTGATTGAACGCTGGCGCTCTGTCCGGGTGCTGGGAGGGCGCGGCAATTCGCGTGGCGGTGCATGAGCACGCCACGCATGACAGTGCCGCTGGTCGTGGAATCCTCGGCCCGGTTGCCCGACGGGATGGGCGGCTTTCGCCAGTCCTGGCAGGAGGTCGGGCGGATCTGGGCCGAGATGCGCTCGGGCGCGGGTGGTGAACGTGTCGCCGCATTGGGGACGCAGAGCGTCGTGACCTGGCGGATCACCGTCAGGGCAGCGCCTGCGGGCGATACGCGCCGCCCGCGCCCCGGGCAGAGGTTGCGGCTGGGTGAGGGCGCGCAGGCGCGGCGCTTTCGCATCGACGCAGTCGCCGAAAGCGACCCCGGGGGGCGCTGGCTGGTCTGTATCGCGCAAGAGGAGATTCCGGCATGAGCTACCGGGCAACGGCTGCCTTGCAGGCGGCGGTTTATCAGGTGCTGCGCGATGATGCGGCGCTGCGCGAACTGGTCGGGGACGCGATCTATGACGCGATGCCGGTTTCGGTCCCGGCAGGGGTTCATGTCGCGCTGGGTCCCGAAGAAGCGCGCGATGCGGGCGACATGACCGGGGCGGGGGCAGTGCATGACCTGACCGTCTCGGTCTTGTCGGGGGCTGATGAGACCGGCGGTTTCGCGACGGTCAAGGCGGCTGCTGCTGCGGTCTGCGACGCACTGGAAAGTGCGGGCATGACCATCGGGTGTGGCCATCTGGCGGGGCTGTGGTTCCTGCGTGCCCGGGCACGACGGACGGAAAAAGGCGCGGGGCGGCGGGTCGATCTGACCTTTCGCGCGCGCATCGACCTTGGATGAGGAGAAACGGTGATGGCGGTTCAGAACGGACGCGACCTGCTGATCAAGATGGATATGACCGGCGACGGTCATTTCGAAACCATAGCCGGCCTGCGGGCGACCCGGCTGGGTTTCAATGCCGAGACTGTGGATGTGACGAGCCTGGAAAGCGAGGGTCGCTGGCGCGAACTGCTGGCGGGTGCGGGGGTGCGCTCGGCCAGCATCTCGGGCTCGGGTGTGTTCCGTGATGGCACGACGGATGAGCGTGCGCGGCAGGCCTTTTTTGATGGCGAGGTGCCGCGCTTTCAGGTGGTGATCCCGGATTTCGGCACGGTCGAGGGGGCGTTCCAGATCACGGCTTTGGAATATGCGGGTAGTTACAACGGCGAGGCAACCTATGAGATTTCCCTGGCAAGCGCGGGCCCGATCAGCTTTGTCGCGCTTTGACGGCATCAACCCGCTTGCGGGTGAGGTCGAGATCTGGCTGGGCAGTCAGCGCCATGTCGCAAGACTGACCCTGGGCGCGCTGGCTGCGCTTGAGGCCGAGCTGGGCGCCGAAAGCATGATCGCGCTGGTCGAGCGGTTCGAGGGTGGCCGCTTTTCCAGTCGTGACGTGATGGCTGTTCTGGTTGCGGGTCTGCGCGGCGGCGGCTGGACGGGCGGCATGGATGATCTGGCCTTGGCCGATCTGCGCGGTGGGCCGGTCGCGGCTGCTCATGCGGCGGCGGCGCTGTTGTCGCGCGCCTTTCGGATCGAGGGGACATGAGTGGCGGGCTGGACTGGCCCGGGCTTTTGCGTGCCGGGCTGGGCCCCGCACGTCTGGGCGGTCTGGGCCTTACCCCCGGGCAGTTCTGGACGCTGACCCCGGCCGAGCTGGCGCTGATGCTGGGCGTCGATCCGGCGCACGGCGGTGGCGCGATGACGCGTGCGCGGCTGGCCGAACTGGCCGCGCGCTATCCTGACCGGCCTGTCGGTCAGCATGAGAAAAAAGGAGGCGGCGGTG
>Ga0182746_1001144_pt1 | contig 26639 bp, 20 predicted proteins | sample eDN3rd30CBELigOP_FD_128881 | JGI IMG/M metagenome (GOLD analysis project Ga0182746, IMG submission 128881) | Enriched Organic Plus compost microbial communities from Emeryville, California, USA - eDNA 3rd pass 30_C BE-Lig OP (version 2) (version 2) ... | reverse complement strand
GGCCTCGCGCACGGCCGCGCCGACGAGGCGCGGGCCGCGCTCGCCCGAGGACGCGCGGCGGAGCCCGCGCTCGAGCTGTGGCAGACGTCGGCGGGCGACGCGCGCGAGCTCGCGCGCGTCAACTCGCAGGGCCGACGGCACCTCGACATGATCGACCTGTCCACCGAGCAGGCGGTGCTCACCGACCGCGTCATGCGGACCGTGCGGGTGCTCGCCCGCCGCACCGCCGCGCTCACGGGCGAGCACGACACGGGCGGGCTCGCGGACGTCGTCTCCCGGTTCGCGGTCGCGGTGCGCGACCTGTCCGCCGCGGTGGGCGAGGGACGCGACCCCGCGCGGGCGCGCGAGGGGCTGCGCGCCGCCGCCGCGCTCGTCGACCCGCGCGAGCTCGCCCACGACGACTGGGAGGTCGCCTCGCTGGCGCTCCTGGTCCGGTCCGCGCTCGTCGACGCGCTCGAGGCCGCGGGCGAGGACCCGGCGGCGGCGCGCGACGCGCTCCCCACCCTCTGACGTGTCAGAACCTGGCTGGAGCTGGGTGCCGTGAGGTTCTGACAGGTGGCTGGCGGTGCGTCGCTGTACACCTGGCGGACGTCGGGGTGTACGGTCTCGGACATGGAGGTCTCCGTGAGCGCGCTGCGCGCCGAGCTCAAGACCTGGCTCGACCACGCGAAGGCCGGCGAGGAGGTCGTGATCACGGACCGCGGCGTCCCGGTCGCCCGCCTCTCCGGCATCGACGGCTCGGACCTCGTGGGCGGCCTGCTCCGCGACGGGCTGCTCACCGCGCCCGCCGAGGAGCGCCCGAGCCTGGCCGCGCCCGTGGCCCGCGGCCAGAACGCCGTCTCCGGCCTCGTCCGCCGCCTGCGCCGGTGACGGGCGTGACGCGCGTATGACGACCGCCTACCTCGACACGAGCGCGCTCGTCCGCCTCGTGCGGCGCGAGCCGGGCAGCGAGCTGGCCGCCGCGCTCTGGAACCGTGCGCCCATCGTCGCGACGAGCCGGACGAGCGACGTCGAGCTCCGCGCGGTCCTGGCCGCCGGCATGCGTCGCGGGCTCCTGTCCGAGGACGAGCACGCGGTGGCGCTCGAGGAGTGGTCGCACCTGTGGCCCGCGCTGTACGTCGTCGAGACGACGCGTACCGTCGCCGACCGCGCCGCCGAGCTCGTCGCGGCGCACCCGCTGCGCGGCGGGGACGCCGTCCACCTGGCATCCGCGCTCCTCTTTGCGCCCGACGTCGTCGTCGCGGTGTGGGACGAGCACGTCGCCGCCGCGGCCGAGGCGGAGGGGCTGACCGTCCTGCCCGGCCGGTACGCGGTGCACGAGCGCCACGTCGCACGCCCGTCCGCCCGCCGGGCCGCCTCCGGCACCTGAGGCGTGCGCCGCGCGCCCGCCCGTGACGTGGGCCTCCTGTGTCCGATCGCGGCTCGCCGATCGACAGGCTCTAGGCTCGGAGCGTGTTCAGCACCAGCCAGAGCGTCGTGCTCCTGCTCCTCGTCCTCGCGTCGTTCCTCGTGCAGGTCTTCGCGCTGATCGACGCGGGGATCCGGCCCGCGCACGCCTACCTCGCCGAGAACAAGCTCAAGAAGCCGATCTGGCTGCTCATCCTGCTCGTCGCCGCGCTGCTCACGTACGCGCTCGGCGGGAGCTTCTACTCGCTGCTGCTCGTCACGCCCGCGCTCGTCTACCTCGCCGACGTGCGGCCGAGGCTCCAGCCGTACACGCGCCGCAAGGGCGGTGGCGGGTCCGGGCCGAGCCGGCCGTCGTCGGGCGGGTGGTGACGGTGGTGACGACGCGCACCATGGGCACGTCCGCGCCCGCGCCGCTCGCGGAGGTCGTCCGCGGGGACCTCGTCGAGTCCGTGCACGCCGGGCACCTCGTGGCCCTCGACGCCGGCGGCGAGCCCGTCCTGGTCGCCGGCGACCCGGCGGTGACGTTCTGGCCGCGGTCGTCGCTCAAGCCCGTCCAGGCGCTCGCGATGGTGCGGGCGGGCCTCGACGTGCCCGACCGGCTGCTCGCCCTCGCCTGCGCGAGCCACGCGGGCGACGCGGTGCACCGGGACGGCGTGCACGAGCTGCTCGGGCTCGCGGGCCTCGACGAGGGCGCCCTGCGCAACACGCCGGCCCTGCCGCTCGACCCGGGCGTGGCGCTCGAGTGGGAGCTCGCCGGGCACGGCCCGAGCCGCCTCACGCAGAACTGCTCGGGCAAGCACGCGGCGATGCTCGTGACGTGCCGCGTCAACGGCTGGGACACCGGCACCTACCTCGACCCCGCCCACCCGCTCCAGCAGGCGGTGGCGGCGACGGTCCGCGAGCTGACGGCGCCTCGGGACGCCGGCGGGACGGAGGAGGAGCCCGGTGCCGCCCACGTGACCGTCGACGGCTGCGGCGCGCCGCTGTTCTCGACGTCCGTCGTCGGGCTGGCGCGCGCGTTCGCGCGCATCGGCCGTGCCGTCGAGCAGGACCCGCTGTCGCCCGAGGCGCGGGTGGCCCGCGCGATGAACCAGCACCCGCACATGGTCTCGGGCACCGGGCGCGACGCGACGGTCGTCATGCAGGCGGTGGACGGCCTGATCGCCAAGGACGGCGCGGACGGCGTGTTCGCGCTCGCGACCTCCGACGGCCGGGCGGTCGCGTTCAAGGTCGCCGACGGCGCCAAGCGTCCCGTCCACGCGGTCCTCGACGCGGCGCTGCGCGCCCTCGGGATCGGCACCGACGACGCGGCGGCGGCCGGACCGCAGCGCCCGCTGCTGCCGCTGCTCCCGCCGGTCGCGGTCGAGGGCGGCGGCGTCGGCGTCGGCGAGGTGCGCGCGGTCGTCGGGGCCCGCGCATGAGGGCGGTGGTCCAGCGCGTCACGCGCGCGAGTGTCACCGTCGAGGGCGAGGTCGTCGGGTCGATCGACGAGCCGGGGCTGCTCGTGCTCGTCGGCGTGACCCACGACGACACGCCCGACCACGCCGCCGCCCTGGCCCGCAAGCTTGCCGGGCTGCGGATCCTGCGCGACGAGCTCTCGGTCGCGGACGCCGGCGCCCCGGTGCTGGTGGTCAGCCAGTTCACGCTCTACGGGGACACCCGCAAGGGCCGTCGCCCGTCGTGGGTCGCGGCTGCCCCGGGCCCGGTCGCGGAGCCGCTCGTGGACGCCGTCGTCGGGGGCCTGCGCGAGGCGGGCGTCCACGTCGAGACGGGCCGGTTCGGCGCGATGATGGAGGTCGCGTCGGTCAACGACGGCCCCTTCACGCTGGTCGTCGACGTCTGAGACCCTGCCGGACGGACCCCGCCCTGGCTGAGACGTGCGCTTGACACGGCCGAAACCCTCGCGAGACCTCACTCTGGTCGAATGGGATTCGAAGCGCGGCTAACATTCGAGTCACGTCTGACCGATGCCGCTCAGAGACAGGGGAGGGTTCGCATGCCCGCAGGGGTCCAGGACCGTCCGGGGGGAACGACCACCAGCCACGCCGCCCGGCGTGAGGGCGCCGCGCCGCCGCGCGCCCGGGAGCGCGAGCGCGCCCGCACGGTCGTGGAGGACGGGTACGGCGGGATCGTGTGGCGGGCCGAGCCCGGCGGCGGCAAGTCCACGCTGCTCGACGAGGTCCTCGCCGACCTCGCCACCGGGCGCGACGGGGCCGCGCCGACCGGTGGCGGCGCGTCGTCCCGGGACGGGCGGGAGCAGGCGGCGCCCCCGGGCCCGCTCGTCGTCCGGGTGGGCCGGGCCGCGGGGGAGCGCCCCGGCTCGTTCGTCCGCGTGCTCCTCGAGGCCGTCGCGGCGGCGACCGGCGCCCCCGCGCCCCCGGCCCTCGCGCGCCCCGACGACGGCTGCCCCGAGGTGGCGGCGGCCCGGTTCGCCGACGCCGTCGCGCCGCTCCTGGGGGGTCGGACGCTCGTGGTCGCGGTCGACGACCTCGACCTGCTCGACCCCGACTGCCAGGAGGTCCTCGGGCAGATCGTCTCGCGGCGCGTGCGCGGCGTCGTCGTGCTGGCCACCGCGACCCCGGACGACGGCGAGGCGCTGCCGCGGGCGCTCGAGGTCCGGGACCTCGCGGGGCTCGGGCCGGTCGAGACCGTCGCTCTCCTCGCGGCACGGGGGGCCGTGGTCGCGCCCCACGTGGCGGCACGCCTCTCGCGCGACCTTGCGGGCAACCCCGCCGCGCTCGTCCAGACGGCTGCGCTGCTGAGCGCCTCCCAGCTCGCGGGATCGTCGGCGCTGCCGGATCCGCTGCCCGTCGTGCCGGCCGTCCGCGACGTCGTCGGGAAGGCCGTCGACCGCCTGGACGAGTCCGAGCGCCACGTCCTCCTCGTCGCGTCGGTGGCGGCGACCCAGCGGACCGACGTCCTGCTGGCCGCGACCGGCCGCAGCACCGACGAGCTCCTGCGCGGAGGCGCCGCGGCGCACCTCGACCTCGTGGCGTCGCGCTACCGGTTCGCCGACCCGCGCGTCCGGGCCCTGGTCCACGGCGAGGCGACGCTCGCGGAGCGCACCGCCGCCCACGACGGGCTCGCTCGCGCCGTCGCCGAGACCGACCCGGAGCTCGCCGCCTGGCACGTCGCGCTGGCCACGCTCGAGGGGGATGCCCAGGTCGCGGACGGGCTCGTCGCGCTCGCGAGGCGCCACCTCCACCACGGGGACGCCGGCGCGGCGTTCGACGTCGCCCGCGAGGCCGCGTCGCACGCCGTGGGGCGCGCGCGTCGTCGGGCCCTCGAGCTCGCCGCGGCGTCCGCGCTCGCGGCGGGCTGCGTCCAGGACGCCACCCACTGGGCGCGCGGCGCCATGCGCGGCGCGGACCCCGAGGAGGTCGCGCGGGTCCTCCCGACGCTCGTCGTGGCCGTGAGCCTGTCCGAGGGCCAGGTCCCGCTCGACGCCGTCGAGCGGGCCGTGGCGTCCGTCCTCGTGACCGACGCCCGCGCCGCGGCCCCCGCGGCCTGGGCGAAGACCGCGCTGCGCACGGTCCGCGCGGCGGTCACCGCGGCCCGGCTACTCGCGGAGCGGGGTGAGGGGCGCGGCGCGCGGTCCGCGCTCGCGAGCGCCCAGCGCGTCGCCGAGGCCCTCGCGTCGGCCGCGCCGCAGGACGAGGTCGCCGCGGCGGCGTCGGACCGGGCGCAGGCAGCGCTCGCGGCCGGCCGGACGGCCGCGGACGTGTTCCGCGTCGACCCGGGCGGGACGTGCGGGGCCAACGGGGCCGTGCCGCTCACGGGCGGCACCGACGCCTCCACGCGCGCCGTCGCCGGGCTGCACGCCGGGCTCCGCGGCGACCTCGCGGCTGCGTCGTCGGCGCTCGCCGACGCGCTGCTCGAGCTCGCCCCGCTCGACGGCGAGGAGCCGTGGGACGACGGCACGGCCGGGGCGTCCGTGCCGCTCGCGGAGGCGTACCTGTGGGTCGCGAAGGCCCTCGTCGACACCTGGGCGGGCGACCTGCGCGCCGCCCGCGCCGAGCTCGAGCACGCCGCCGTGCGCGTGCCGGTGGCCCTCCCGTTCGCGGGGCTGGGCGCGGTGCTCGCGTGCCGGCTGGACCTCGCCGCGACGGGCGCGACCGGCCCGGTCGGCGCCGCGCTCGCCGCGACGGTCCCCGGCCCGCAGAGCCGGCCGGTCCGGCACGGCGCGCTCGCCGACCGAGCCCTCGCGGCCGTCCTCGACCGCCGGTACGACGAGGCGGCGACCCTCGTCGAGCTCGCGGAGCAGCGCGAGCGCGCGGTCGAGGCGCAGCCGCTGCCCCTGCCCGTCGTGGACGAGGTGTGCGCGTGGGAGCGCGCGGGCCGCCGTGCGGAGGCGCTCGCCGCGCGCGACCGGCTGCGCGAGCGCACCGCAGGGCTCCCGGCCGACCTGCGGGACGCCGCGGTGGCCCGCGCGGACGTCCTGGTCGCGCCGCCCGAGGAGCTGGCCGCCGCCGTGGAGGTCGCCGTCGAGGTGTCGCGGCGCCTGGCGTCGCCGTACGAGCGCGCGCGGACCGAGCTCGCGATCGGGCGGGCGCTCGCCCGCTCCGGGGACGTGTACGACGCGACGAGCCACCTGTTCTCCGCGGTCGAGCTGTTCCGCACCGCGGGGGCCACCGCGTGGGAGCGAACGGCGTCGGACGACCTGCGGGCGCTGGACGGGCAGCCGGTCCCGGCGCCGTTCACGGGCCCGGTTCCCGTGGTGCCGACGGCGGCCCCCGGCGTCACGGCCGACGGCACCGGGCCGGGCGCGATGGTGCCGGCCGGCGGGGCGACGCCGTCCGGCTCGGTCGCGACGCCCGGCTGGGGCGTGCCGCAGGTCGGTGCGGCCGCGGGCTCGACGAGCTCGACGTCCGCGACGGCGCCCGACGCGGTCGTGGACGCCCTGCGCGCCCGCCTGCACGAGCGGTGGGGGACGCTGCTGACCGAGCGCGAGCTCGACGTCGCGCTGCTCGTCGTCGACGGCGCCTCCAACAAGGAGGTCGCCGAGTGGCTCTTCGTCTCGGTGCGGACGGTCGAGGTGCACCTCGGTCGCGTGTTCCGGAAGCTCGGCGTGCGCTCGCGGGTCGAGCTCACGGTGGTGGCGCACCGGGGCTGAGCGGTGCCGCGGTCCGGGCGGGTCGTACGGGGAACCCCGTACGGCCCGGAGACCGTTCCGCGCGAGAATGTGGACGCTGCGGATATCGGAAGGTTTCCTGACAAATTACGGTCGGGGAGTCCGACCTCTCTCAGCGTGGAGCAGCAGATCATGAAACCCACCTCCCTCCGGCCCTCGCGCCGCGTGCTCGCGGCCGTGACCGCCGTGACGACGCTCGCGGGCCTCGGCGCCTGGGGCGCCCAGACGGCGAGCGCGGCGCCCCGCGTCCCCGCCGCCCTGGCCGCTGCCGCGACGACCGCCTGCGCGCCCGCCTGGAGCGCCGCCACCGTCTACACCGGCGGCACGGCCGCCTCCTACCAGGGCGTCAACTACACCGCCAAGTGGTGGACCCAGGGCGAGACGCCCGGGGCGTCCGCGTACGGCGCCTGGGCGTCGAACGGCGCGTGCGGCGCGAGCACCCCGACCGCCACGACGACGCCGACCTCCACGACGACGCCGACCGCCACGACGTCCCCGACCGCCACGGCGTCCCCGACCACCAGCCCGACCGCGACGCCGACGGGCGGCACCACGTCCCCGGCGACGGACGAGGCCTGCCGCCCCGACGGGCTCTACGAGACGCCGGGCGTCGCCGTGCCGTACTGCGACGTCTACGGCACCGACGGCCGGGAGAAGCTGCCCAACGACCTGAAGCGCCGCGTCATCGGGTACTACACCTCCTGGCGGACCGGGGCCGACGGGACCCCGTCCTACCTGCCCGGGAACATCCCGTGGGACAAGGTCAGCCACATCAACTACGCGTTCGCGCACATCGACGGCAACGGCAAGGTGTCGGTCAACCAGGACGCCAAGGGCAACCCGGCGACCGACGCGACGTTCCCCGGCACGACCATGAACGCGAAGCTCCCGTACACCGGCGAGCTCAACCTCCTCAACACCGCCAAGGCGGCGCACCCGGGCGTGAAGTCGCTCGTGTCCGTCGGCGGCTGGGCGGAGACGGGCGGCTACTTCGACGCGTCGGGCGCGCGGGTGGCGTCCGGCGGGTTCTACGCGATGACGGCGTCGCAGCAGAAGATCGACGCGTTCGCCGACTCCGCGGTCGCCTTCATCCGGCAGTACGGCTTCGACGGCGTCGACATCGACTACGAGTACCCGACGAGCAACACCAACGCCGGGAACCCGCTGGACTTCCCGACGGCGAACGCGCAGCGCGGCGTGCTGTGGAAGAACTACCTCGCCCTCATGAAGACGCTGCGCACCAAGCTCGACCAGGCGTCCGCGGCGGACGGAAGGTACTACGAGCTCACCGCGGCCGTGCCGGCGTCGGGCTGGCTGCTGCGCGGCGAGGAGGTCTCGCAGATGGTCGAGTACCTCGACTTCGTCAACATGATGAGCTACGACCTGCACGGCGCGTGGAACGACAAGGTGGGCGGCAACGCTCCGCTGTTCGACGACGGCCAGGACGCCGAGCTCGCGGGCGCCGGCGTCTACACGGCCTACAAGGGGATCGGCTACCTCAACGGCGACTGGGCGTACCACTACTTCCGTGGCGCCATGCAGGCGGGGCGCATCAACCTCGGCGTGCCCTTCTACACGCGCGGCTGGAAGAACGTCACGGGCGGCACCAACGGCCTGCACGGCACCGCGCCGCTGCCCGACCAGACGAAGTGCCCGGCCGGCACCGGCCCGTCCGCGGGTGGCACGACCCCGTGCGGCAACGGCGCGGACGGCATCGACAACCTCTGGCACGACACGAACGCGTCGGGCAACCAGGAGGCCGCCGGCTCGAACCCGATCTGGCACGTCCTCAACCTCGCGAAGGGCGTCGTGGGCGACTACGCGGCGTCGTACGGCTCGCCGACGACGCCGCTCACGGGCACCTACCAGCACAACTTCGACAGCACGTCCGGCACCGAGTGGTGGTGGAACGCGAGCACCAAGACGTTCCTGTCGGGCGACGCCGACCAGGCGGTCGACCAGAAGGCCGCCTACGTCGACGCCAACGGCCTCGGCGGCATCATGATCTGGGAGCTCGCGGGCGACTACGCGTACGACTCCGCGAAGGGCCAGTACGGGATGGGCTCGACGCTCGTCACCAAGATCCACGACGCGTTCACGAAGGCCACGCCGTACGGCGCGAGCAAGGCCGACGTGACGATGCCCGACAAGGCGCTCGACCTCGACGTCAGCTACTCGGACTTCGCGCTCGGGGACAACAACTACCCGATCAACCCGAAGGTCACGTTCACCAACAACGGCAAGGCCGCGATCCCGGCCGGCTCGACGATCACCTTCGACTACGCGTCGAGCGACACGGGCGCCATGAGCGAGCAGAACGGGTGGGGTCTGACGCAGACGGGCAGCACCAAGCCCGCGAACAACGTCGGCGGCCTGAAGTTCGACTTCTACACCGCCACCATCAAGGTGCCGTCGGGCGGCATCCCGGCCGGCGGCTCCGCGTCCACGAAGCTGTCCTGGCAGCTCCCGATCGCGCAGCTGTCGAACCTGCGCGTCACCGTCAACGGGACGACCTACGCCGCGACGTACGACAACCCGCGCGGCGTGACCGTCGTGGACGCGGCGTCGGGCACGGGCTCGACGGGCGGCACGGGTGGGACGGGTGGCACCGGCACGTGCACCGCGCCGGCCTGGGACGCCGCGACCGTCTACACGGGCGGCCAGACCGTCAGCTACGGCGGGCACACCTGGTCGGCCAAGTGGTGGACGCAGAACAACCAGCCCAGCGCGTCCGACGCGAGCCCGTGGGCCGACAAGGGAGCGTGCTGATGCGGGCGGCTGCCCGCGCGCTCGGCGCCTCCCTCCTGGCGGCGGGGGCCGTGCTCGCCCTCGCCGGGTGCTCGTTCGTCACGGGCGGCCACGCCCAGGGCAGCGCGGGCGAGGCGTCGGCCGCGACCTCGGCGGGGGACGCCGTCGGCGCGCCCCGGGCCATCGGCCCGCTCCGGGTCGCGGCCCCGGAGTACTGGGTGGTCGAGGCCGGGAAGGGCGGTGTCACGCACGTGTCCGCGGGCGGCTGCCCGAAGGCCAGCGCCTGTCCGGGATTCGACGTCGTGACGGGGAAGGCGGCCCAGGCGGCGACCACGGCGTACCTGCCGAAGGGGGCGACGTGCCCGGGCGACAAGGCGCTCGCCGCCGTCGCGGTGAAGGGCGGCGCCGACGCGTCGTCCGCGCCCGCCAAGGTCGCGGGGACGGCGGCCACCCGCAGCGTCTACGCGCTCTCGTGCCGTGACGCGTCCGGCACGGAGCAGTACCGCGCGACCCAGGTCCAGTGGTCCGTGCCCGACGCGCCCGGCGGGCCGGTGCTCGTCGTCGACCGGTGGGCGTTCGAGGGCCTCGACGCCCGCCTCGGGGCGGCCGGCTGGGTCGAGTAGGCCCCGCCCGCCCGGCTGGTCGCCCCGGCCGGGCGGGCGGATCCGTGCTGACGTCGGACGCCGGCACGAGGAGGGCCCCGGTCACGTGGTGACCGGGGCCCTCTGCGCGACGTGGTGGGGGTCGTCGCGCCTTCGCGGGGACGCCCCAAGGGGGTGGGGGCCCTGCGGAACGCGGCGCCCCGCCGGCCCCAGGGGTGGGTCGGGCGGCGCGCACGCGGTCGGTGTCAGTGCGTCAGAGCAGCGCCTTGCGGCGACGGCGACCCGCGATCACGAGCCCGCCGCCGATGAGCAGGAGCGCCGCCGCGGCACCGGCGAAGGGCAGGACGTTCGCGCCGGTCTCGGCGAGGCCCGAGCGGGCGTCGGACCGGGACGCCGGGGTCTCGCCGGGGACGACGGCCGCGGGCGTCGTGCTCCCGCTCGTCGGGAGCACCGAGGTGGTCGGCGACCCCGAGGGCCCGGGCGCGTTGGTCGGGTTGGCGCAGGCCGTCGTGGCCGGCGGGTAGCTGACGACCCCGGAGACCATGTTGACGGCTGGCAGTGCGAGCGCCGCGGTGTCCGTCTTCGCGGTGCCCGTCCGGTACACGCCGTCGCTGACCGTGACCTTCGCGGTCGAGGCGACGTTCGTGTACTCGTCGTCGTGCACGGTGAAGGTGACCTTCACGTCCGGGCGCACCCACGTGTAGGGGCCGCCCTCCTCCCACGTGCCGTCCTTGAACACCCAGCCCGGCCAGGCCGTGGGCTTGCCCCCCGACTCCTCGGCGCCGAGCCACAGCACCTTGCCGGACACCGGCAGGTTCTTCTGCGTCTCGGAGTGGGTGCCGTCGAGCGACGTCCACGTGAGGTCGACCGCGGTGGCGGACGGGTCCTTCGACACGTCGACCGCGTAGCGCAGGTACGGGACGTTCCCGTCGCACTCGGGCGACTTCACCGCGAGCCCGACGAACGTCTGCGGCGTCGCGCCGTAGCCGTCGGTGGGCGTCGGGCTGGGGGTCGGGTCGGCGGCGGACGCGGCGGACGCGCCGGCGACGGTGAGCGGGAGGACCAGCGCGGCGGCCGCGGCCCCGCGACGCCATGTGCGGGCTGACACCATGACGAACTCTTCTCGTAGGTTCACGGCGGGTGGTTCACGGCGACGTGAAGCGGGATGTGACGGCCCGCGACCCCCCACCGGGAGGACCCGGACCGTGGCCCCGATACTACCCACGCGGAACGTGCGCAACTGCAGGTCAGGCGGGTGAACCGAGGGTGATCCCGCGAGTCGATGCCGATTCGTTATCGTCGGCGCCCCGGACGGTCGCCCGAGGCGTCGAACGGGAGCCCGAACGGGGCCCGAACGGGGTCCGAACGGCGCCCGGTCACGCCCCGCAGGACGTCGGGCGGACCGTGGCGAGGCCCCCGGCCGTCGTGGTCGGCGTGGTCCAGAGCTCGAGGGGCCCGCCGCTCGCGCGGGGCGTCAGGAGCGTGACCGTGAGCGTGACCTTCTGCCCGGGCGACAGGTCGACCGTGAGCTGGGTCGCGGTGCGGCCCGCGACGTCGTGGGAGTCGCCGCCCACGGTCGCCTTCCCGCGCTCGACCACGGGCACGCCCACGCCCTGCGGCGTGTACACGACGACGTTGGTCCGGATCGTGCCCGGCTCGAGGTCGATGCCCGCGGCCTCGCCCGTGACGTAGCTGGGCAGGCTCTGCGCGGCGTCCTTCGGCGCCTCGGAGCGCAGGGTCACCGTGTAGACGTCGCGTCGCGTGCCCGCCGAGCCCTCCACGCACTGCGACGAGGAGAGCTTCGTGGACGTCCGCAGGTAGTAGCCCATCTTCCCGGACGTGCCGTCGTTGAGGAGGACCGCGACCGCCCGGCCCCCGCGCGGCGTCGAGATGAGCGCGCCGCTCAGCTCGGTGCCCGCGAGGAGCGACTGCTCGTCGTCGTGGGCCGACCACACGAGGAGGCGACGCTCGTCGGCGGCGGCCGTCAGCGCGTGCTGCAGGTCGGCCGCGGGGACGTCGCCGTGCAGCAGGGTGTCGAAGACGGCGCCCGCGGCCTCGGAGAAGAACGCGTCCTGCTGGGCGGGGTCCGAGATCGCCGCGTAGACCTGGGAGAGCAGGATGCTCACGGTGTTGTCGGAGGTGAGCTCGACGTCGGTGCTGCCGTCGTCGGTGCGCGCCTTCACCGTCACCGGGCCGGTCGCGCCGAGCAGGTGCGAGAGCGCGACCGGGTCGGTCGCGACGACGCCGTCGACCGTGCCGTGCCCCGCCTTCTTCCACATCGCGGCCATGGTCCGTCCCGTGTCGGGGAAGTCCGCGAGCATCGTCGTGTCCTGGGGGAATCGCGCGGGCTGCGTCCCGAAGACCTCGGTCGCGTCCTTGCCGAGCCTCACCACGGGCGTGGCCCACGGCCCCAGGTCCGCGGACGACGCGTGCCCGGCGACCGAGACCTTCCCGCCCTTCGCGCGGAGCACGGTGATCGAGCCCGGGATCCCGCCCGACGAGCGCAGCTCCGCGTTGTTGAGGGACAGCAGCAGGTACGTGCGGGTGCCGTCCGCGCCGAGCATGGACGGCAGGAGGGCGGTCGCGCGGTGCGCCGTCGTCACGGTCGAGGAGAGCGTGCGGACCTTGTCCTGGAGGCTCGCGACCGGGTCGCCGAGCTGCGGGCGCAGCGCCGACGTGTCGATGGCGTCGAGGTCGCGGCGGACGGGGACCAGCGCGCCGGCCGAGCGCGCCACGAGCGGCGCGGCCCGCTCGAGCGGACCCAGGTCGATGCCGCCGTCCTTCGCGCGGAGCCCGGCGAGGTCGACGGCGCCCGACGCCTCGACGAGCGGCGGCAGGACCTGCTGCGCCAGGTCGTCGACCGAGCGGGTCGCGGTGCGGAACGCCTCGGCGTCGGCGCCGATGCCCGGCAGCGAGCCGGCCACCGCCCAGACCGGGCCGCTCGTGCCGCGCCGCGCCTGCGCCGTCTTCTCCTGGACGCGGGCCAGCGCCTCCTCGGCGGCCTGGGTGTCGCCCCCGGTGAGCGCCTCCTCGACCACGGGGACGTCGTCGAGCGCGGACGTGAGCGCGTCGCGCGCCTCGAGGCCGCCCTTGACGGCGAGCCCGACGGCGACGGCGACCGCCACGACGGCGACCGTGATCCCGAGCGCGACCCAGCGGCCCACGTGCCGGCGCCGCGGCCGGGTGCGGCCGTGCGCCGGCACGGCGTGCAGCCCGGCGCCCGGGGCCTCGGCTCCGTCGGGGGTGTCGGGCGGGTCGCTCGGCATGGCCGCCACTCTAGGGCGCCGGCGGGGAGGAGTCGGTCGCCGGTCGTGGTGAAGACGTGCGCGAACGCGTCAGCGGGCGGGTTTCACCCGCTCAGGAGCGGACCACCGTCACCGGGCAGGGCGCGGCCTCGAGCACCTGGCGGCTCACCGAGCCCAGCACGAGCCGCTCGAAGCCGCCGAGCCCGCGGGCCCCGACGACGAGCCGCTCGGCGCCCTCGGCGACCCCGAGCAGGCCGGGGCTGGGCGGCGCGTGCACGACGACGGGCTGCACCCGGTCGGCGGGGAGGTCGAGGTGCGCGTCGGCGACGGACTCGAGGAGCCTGGTCCGGGCCCACTGGTCGTAGTCGTCGATCGGCGGGATCCAGCCCCACGCCTCGGGGAGCGGGGAGATCGTCGTGAGCTGCCAGCAGTAGACGGGCTGGAGCACGCCGCCCACGCGCTCCGCGGCGGCCGCGCCCTCGCGCAGCGCGCCGATCGAGAGGTCCGAGCCGTCCACGCCGACGACGACGCGCGGCCGGTCGTCCGGCGCTCCGGCGCCGTCGCCCGGGGCGTCGCCCGCGGCACCGTGCGTCTCGGGCGGCGGCACGTCCGCGCCCTCGTGCGCGACGACCGTGACCGGGACGTGCGCGTGCTGGACGACCGAGCTCGAGACCGAGCCCAGCAGGAACCGGCCGAACCGCCCGAGCCCGCTGCGCCCGACCACGATCATCCCGACGTCGAGCTCCTTGCCGAGCTCGAGCAGCACCTCGGCGGGCCAGCCGTGGACCTGCCGCGCGGTGACGCGGTCCGGGTCTCCGACGACGTGCCCCGCGTCCCGGCCGCGCTGGACCGCGGCGTCCAGCAGCGACTGGACGTACGTCTGCTTGGCGGCGAAGACCTCCTCGGCGCCGTCGGGGTGCACGCCGCGCGTGCCGTCGTCCCAGCTCTGCACCCACGAGTACACGGCGACGAGCGCCGTGTCCCGCCGCGCCGCCTCGCGCAGCGCCCAGTCCAGCGCCAGGTCGGCCTGCGCCGACCCGTCGACCCCGACAATCAGCCCGCCACTCTCAGCCCGCATCGGGGCTCACCCCTCGTCGTCGTCCCGCTGCCGTCGCCGTGCGCCCCGCGTCCGAGCTGGGCCGCCCCGGCACTCCCATGCTGGCCCAGGCCCCGTCGTCCTGCACGACGGCGCAGCGTGCACGGGGTGCGCCCGCGGGCCACGGGCGCCGGTCCGGCCGCCGCCAGTCCGCCAGTGGCGAACACGGGCAGATCCGCGGCGTGTAGCCGGTTGGTCCCCACTAGAGTCGAAGCGGTCAGGCCTGTAGCGCGCAGGCACACGCCGCTCGTGAGGAGCAGCACATGTTCGAACGTTTCACCGACCGAGCCCGTCGGGTCGTCGTCCTCGCCCAGGAAGAGGCGCGGATGCTGAACCACAACTACATCGGGACCGAGCACATCCTGCTCGGGCTCATCCACGAGGGAGAGGGCGTCGCCGCCAAGGCGCTGGAGTCGCTCGACATCTCCCTCGACGGCGTGCGCGCCCAGGTCATCGAGATCATCGGGGAGGGCCAGCAGGCCCCGACGGGTCACATCCCGTTCACGCCGCGCGCCAAGAAGGTCCTCGAGCTGTCCCTGCGCGAGGCGCTGCAGCTCGGCCACAACTACATCGGCACCGAGCACATCCTGCTCGGCCTCATCCGCGAGGGTGAGGGCGTCGCCGCCCAGGTGCTCACCAAGATGGGCGCCGACCTCAACCGCGTGCGCCAGCAGGTCATCCAGCTCCTGTCCGGCTACCAGGGCAAGGAGCCCGCGACCGCGGGCGGTCCCGCCGAGGGCCAGCCGTCCGGCTCGGCCGTGCTCGACCAGTTCGGGCGCAACCTCACGCAGGCCGCGCGCGACTCCAAGCTCGACCCGGTGATCGGGCGCGAGAAGGAGATCGAGCGGGTCATGCAGGTGCTGTCCCGCCGCACCAAGAACAACCCCGTCCTCATCGGCGAGCCCGGCGTCGGCAAGACGGCGATCGTCGAGGGCCTCGCCCAGGACATCGTCCGCGGCGACGTCCCGGAGACCCTCAAGGACAAGCAGCTCTACACGCTCGACCTCGGGGCCCTCGTGGCCGGCAGCCGCTACCGCGGCGACTTCGAGGAGCGCCTGAAGAAGGTCCTCAAGGAGATCCGCACGCGCGGCGACATCATCCTGTTCATCGACGAGATCCACACGCTCGTCGGTGCGGGTGCCGCGGAGGGCGCGATCGACGCCGCGAGCATCCTCAAGCCGATGCTCGCCCGTGGCGAGCTGCAGACCATCGGTGCGACGACGCTCGACGAGTACCGCAAGTACGTCGAGAAGGACCCGGCGCTCGAGCGCCGCTTCCAGCCGATCCAGGTCTCGGAGCCCTCGCTCCCGCACGCCATCGAGATCCTGCGCGGCCTGCGCGACCAGTACGAGGCGCACCACCGCGTGTCCATCACGGACGGCGCGCTCGTGGCCGCCGCGACCCTCGCGGACCGCTACATCAACGACCGCTACCTCCCGGACAAGGCCATCGACCTCGTCGACGAGGCGGGCGCGCGCCTGCGCATCCGCCGCATGACGGCCCCGCCGGAGCTGCGCGACCTCGACGAGCAGATCGCCGGGGCGCGCCGCGACAAGGAGTCGGCGATCGACGAGCAGGACTTCGAGAAGGCCGCGCGGCTGCGCGACACCGAGAAGCAGCTCACGCAGCAGCGCCAGGACAAGGAGAAGGCCTGGAAGTCGGGTGACCTCGACGTGATCGCCGAGGTCGACGAGGAGCTCATCGCCGAGGTGCTGGCCATGTCGACGGGCATCCCCGTCGTCCGGCTCACCGAGGAGGAGTCCAGCCGCCTGCTCCACATGGAGGACGAGCTGCACAAGCGGATCGTCGGCCAGGACATCGCCATCAAGGCGCTGTCGCAGGCCATCCGCCGCACGCGTGCCGGGCTCAAGGACCCGAAGCGCCCGGGCGGGTCGTTCATCTTCGCCGGCCCGACCGGCGTCGGGAAGACCGAGCTCGCCAAGGCGCTCGCCGAGTTCCTGTTCGGGGACGAGGACGCGCTGATCCAGCTCGACATGTCCGAGTTCTCGGAGAAGCACACGGTCTCGCGGCTGTTCGGCTCGCCCCCCGGCTACGTCGGGTACGACGAGGGCGGTCAGCTCACCGAGAAGGTGCGGCGTCGTCCGTTCTCTGTCGTCCTGTTCGACGAGGTCGAGAAGGCGCACCCGGACATCTTCAACTCGCTCCTGCAGATCCTCGAGGACGGCCGCCTGACCGACTCGCAGGGCCGCGTGGTCGACTTCAAGAACACCGTGATCATCATGACCACGAACCTCGGCACGCGTGACATCGCCAAGGGCGTCCAGACCGGCTTCAACACCGGCAACGACACCACGACGAGCTACGAGCGCATGAAGGCGAAGGTCAACGAGGAGCTCAAGACGCACTTCCGTCCCGAGTTCCTGAACCGCGTCGACGACACGATCGTGTTCCCGCAGCTCACGCAGGCGGAGATCATCGAGATCGTCGACCTCGAGGTCGCCAAGCTCGACCGGCGTCTGCACGACAAGGACATGGGCATCGAGCTCACGCCCGCCGCCAAGACGCTCCTGGCCGAGAAGGGCTACGACCCGGTGCTGGGTGCGCGTCCGCTGCGCCGCGCGATCCAGCGGGACATCGAGGACACGCTGTCCGAGAAGATCCTGTTCGGCGAGCTCACCTCGGGTCAGGTCGTCCTGGTCGACGCGGTCGGCGAGGGCATCCTCGGGGAGTTCACGTTCCGCGGGGTCCCGAAGTCCGAGCACGAGCAGGGTCCGATCTCGGTGGGGGCGGCGGCCGCGCTCGACGCGCCGACCGGCATCCACCCGCGCGACCTGCCCCCCACGGGCACGCTGAGCGCGACCGCGGACTGACGCGACGTCGTCGGGCGCGCGCTGCCCGACGACCGCCGCACACGACAGGGCCCCGGCCCCGCCTCTCCGGAGGCGGGACCGGGGCCTTTCGCGTGCCATCCTCCCGGCGCTCTGTCAGAACCTGGCTGCACCGGGCTGCCGTGAGCTTCTGACACGGTGGTCGCGCGACTCCGGCTGTCAGAACCTGGCTGCACCGGGCTGCCGTGAGCTTCTGACAGGTGGCGCGGCCGGGGGCCCAGATGACAGGCATGTCACGATCTGGTCACCACCGTGTGAAAGGACTTTTCATCCGAGCGCCGATGTATGAGAGTTGCTCTCAGACGCGGAGGGGGCGTCCCAGCAACGAAGCTGACCACGACACGGACGAGGAGCTCTCATGAGGAGATCGAAGTTCTACCCGATCGCCGCCGCGGCGACGGTTCTGACGCTCACCCTGGCCGCCTGCTCGGGCGGTGGCGACGACGACTCGGGCTCGGGCAAGGGCAAGACGCTCGACGTCTGGATCATGAAGGGGACCAACCCCGACTCGGAGCCCTTCTTCGCGGACGTCGCCAAGACGTTCAAGGAGGAGACCGGCGCGACCCTCAAGGTCGAGTACGTCGAGTGGGCCGACGCCCACGACCGCTTCGTGACCGCGATCGCGGGCGGCACCACCCCGGACGTCGCGGAGACGGGCACCACGTGGACGCCCGAGTTCGCGGACGCGGGCGCGCTCGCGCCGATCGACGACTACGTCAAGAAGGACGGCCTGGGCGACGACCTCGTCAAGGGTCTCGTCGAGGCGGGCACCTACAACGACAAGCTCTACGGGATGCCGTGGTACGCGGGCGTCCGCTCGCTGGTCTACCGCAGCGACCTGTTCGACAAGCTGGGCCTCAAGGCGCCGACCACGTGGGCGGAGCTCCAGGCCGACGCGCAGGCCATCAAGAAGGCCAACCCGAAGATGCTGGGCGTCGCGGTCCCCGGCGACGCCGAGTTCACGGTGTACCCGTGGGTCTGGGGCGCGGGCGGCGAGGTCGCCACGCAGTCCGGCGGGCAGTGGACGTCGGGCCTCGACAGCGCCGAGTCGCGCAAGGGCATCTCGTTCTGGACCGGGCTCGCGACGCAGGACAAGCTCTCCTCCGCGGGCGCGACGACCTGGAAGGAGACCGACGTCCTCGACGCGTTCGCGAACGGCGACGTCGGCATGGCGGTCATGGGGTCGTGGACCCCGGCGGCCATCGTCGAGAAGAACCCGGAGATGAAGGGCAAGTTCGCGGCCGTGCCGATCCCGGGCGAGACCGGCGGCATCTCGCCGTCCGTGCTCGGCGGCTCGCACCTGAGCATGTTCAACACGGCCAAGGACAAGGACCTGGCCTGGGACTTCATCAAGCTCATGACGACCGGCAAGTACGCCCAGCAGTGGGCTGACGACACGGGCTACTTCCCGGGCCAGACGTCGCTGCTCGACAAGGCCGTGAAGAGCACCGACCCGCTGGTCGCGCCGTTCGCGAAGCAGTTCGTCGACGGCGGCGCCTCCGTCCCGGTCTCCCCGAACTTCGGGGCGGTCCAGGCGAAGAAGACGACGAGCGTCATGATGCAGTCGATCCTGTCCGGCAAGCAGAGCGTCGACGACGCGACGACGGCTGCCGCGCAGGAGATGACCTCGCTGCTCAACGGGAAGTGACCCGGTGGCGGTGACGTACCCGACCCCGCCCGGGGCGGCCTCCTCCGAGGTCGCCCCGGCCGGGGGGCCGCAGGCCGCGCGCGGCCCGAGCCGGCGCGGGATCGCGCGCATCCGGCCCTGGCTGCTGCTCGCGCCGGCCCTCGTGATCCTCGGGGTGCTGCTCCTGTGGCCCCTCGCCCGCGTGGTGATGTTCTCGCTGCAGGACTACGGCCTGCGCGAGATCGTCTCCGGGACGACCCACTGGATCGGCTTCGCGAACTTCACGGAGATCGTCACCTCGCACGACCTGTGGGCCGTGGTCCTGCCGAACACGGTGGGCTTCGCGATCCTGTCGGTCACGGGGACCGTCGTGTTCGGGACGCTCGTGGCGCTCCTCCTGCAGTCGCTGAGCCCCCGCACGCGCGGGTTCGTCACGGGCGCCATCATGGCGGCGTGGGCGATGCCCGCGGTCACGGGCACGTACGTGTGGGTCTGGATCTTCGACGCCGACCACGGGGTGTTCAACCAGGTCCTCACCTCGCTGGGCCTCATCGACCAGCCCGTGAACTGGTTCACCGACCGGTGGTCGTTCTACGCGATCGTCCTGCTCAACGTGATCCACCACGGCTTCCCGTTCGTCGCCGTCACGGTGCTCGCGGGCCTGCTGGGGGTGCCGCGCGAGATCCTCGAGGCCGCCGAGGTCGACGGCGCGGGTGCGTTCCGCCGCTTCTTCCAGATCACGTTCCCGCAGCTCCGCCAGGTGTTCGCGGTCGTGATCATCCTGTCGACGATCTGGGACTTCAAGGTCTTCGCGCAGGTGTACCTCATGCCGGGCGGGGCGGGCTCGAACCGCGACGTCCTCAACCTGGGCGTGTGGTCGTACGTCGAGTCCTTCGGCCAGAACCGCTACGGGTTCGGCTCCGCGATCGCCGTCCTGCTCACGCTGCTGCTGCTCGTCATCACCGCGGTCTACGTGCGGACGATCCTGCGAGAGGAGAAGACCCTGTGAGGCGCACCTCCACGGCCACGAAGGTCGGCAAGGCGATCCTCGTCGTCCTCCTCCTGGTCTTCACGCTCTTCCCGACCTACTGGATGCTCGTCAGCGCGTTCGACGACCGCGCCGGGCAGGGCGGAGCGACCCTCCTGCCGCGCGAGCTCACGCTCCACAACTTCTCGTACGTCCTCACGGACGGCGGGTTCGGGACGTTCCTGCGCAACTCCGTGGCGGTCGCGCTCGCGACCGTGGTGATCTCCGGCCTCGTGGCGCTCCTGGCGTCCGTCGCGGTCGCCCGGTTCCGGTTCCGGTTCCGCACGCAGATGCTCATGCTCATCCTCGTGGTGCAGATGGTGCCGCTCGAGGCGCTCGTGATCCCGCTGTTCGTGCAGATCCGCGACCTGCAGCTCCTCGGCACGCTCACCGGACTGGTGATCGTCTACGTGTCGCTCGCGCTGCCGTTCGGGATCTGGATGCTGCGCGGGTTCGTCGCCGCGGTGCCTGTCGAGCTCGAGGAGGCCGCGTACCTCGACGGCGCGAGCTGGAACCGGATGTTCCGGTCCGTGCTCCTGCCGCTCGTGGCGCCCGGCCTCGTCGCGACGAGCATCTTCAGCTTCATCACCGCCTGGAACGAGTTCATCTTCGCGATGACCCTGCTGGGCGGGGAGGCCGACAAGTACACCGTCGCGATCGGTCTCAAGTCGTTCTTCCAGCAGAACTCGAACGACTGGGGCTCGATCATGGCGGGCTCGACCATCATCACCGTGCCCGTCATGGTCTTCTTCATCCTCGTCCAGAAGCGGCTGTCCGCGGGGCTGGTCGCCGGGGCGGTCAAGGGATGAGCGTCGCAGTCGGCCGGGACCCCGAGCTGGACCGGCTCGCGGCGAGCCTCCTGCTGCCCGGGTTCGTGGGGCGCAGCGTGCCGGCGTGGCTGGCGCGCGCGCTCGACGGCGGCCTGGCGGGCGTCGTGCTGTTCGCGCAGAACCTCGACCCGGACGACCCGGCGCAGGCCGGCCGCCTCGGGGCCGAGCTGCGCGCGCACGCCGACGCGCCCGTCGTGGCGGTCGACGAGGAGGGCGGCGTCGTGACCCGGCTCGAGTCGACGCACGGGTCGACCCTCCCGTCGCCCGCGCAGCTCGGCCTGGTCGACGACGTCGCGCTCACCGAGGCCGTCGGGCGCGAGCTGGGGGAGCGGGTGCGCGCGGCCGGGGGCACGCTCGTCCTCGCGCCCGACGCCGACGTGGCCTCGGACCCGCGCAACCCCGTGATCGGGCCGCGCGCGTTCGGCGCGGACCCGGAGCTGGTCGCACGGCACGTGGCGGCGTCGGTCCGCGGGATCCAGGCGGCCGGCGTCGGCGCGTGCGCGAAGCACTGGCCCGGCCACGGCGCCACGACCGTCGACTCGCACCTCGAGCTCCCCTCGGTGCCCCGCGCCGTGCTCGACGCCGGGCACGACGTCCCGTTCCGCGCGGCCGTGGGCGCCGGGGTCGCGGCCGTCATGACGGCGCACGTGGTCGTGCCGGAGGCCGGTCCGGCGCCCGCGACCGTGAACGCCACGCTGATCGGCGAGCTGCGCGCGCTCGGCTTCGACGGGCCCGTCGTGACGGACGCGATCGACATGGCCGCGATCCGTGCGACGTACGGGACGCCCGCGGGCGCGGTCGCCGCGCTGCGCGCCGGCGTCGACCTCGTGTGCCTGGGCAACCCGGGCTTCGTCCCCGCCGGCGTCGCCGCCGGCGCGGACGGTACTGCGGGGACCTCCGGCACTGCCGGCTCGTACGACGGTGAGGCGCTCTACCTGGCGGTGCACAGCGCCGTCGTCGATGCTGTCCGGGAGGGCAACCTCGACCGCGACCGGCTGGAGCAGGCGTCGCTGCGTGTCGCGACGCTGCGCGTCTCCGGGAACGGCGGTCCGACGGCGGCGGGCGCTGCGAAGCCCGCCGCCGCCGGGCCGGGACCCCGCCGGTCCACCGACGAGGGCCGGGACGCGCCGCCCCTCGACCTCGACCAGGCCGCGGTGCGCGTCGCCGCGGCGGTCCTGGCCCGCACGCTCCCCGCGCACCCGGTGCCGTTCGGCACCGTGCGGGACGCGCGCGCAGCCGCGACGGCAGCGGTCGCGTCCCGCGCGCACCCCGTCGTCCCCGCGCTCGAGCAGCACGTCACGCCCGGCGCGACCGGCGTCGCCGTCGTGGTCGACCGCCTCGCCGACCGCAAGCAGCGCGCGGCCGTGCAGTGGCTGCGCGAGCAGGGCCGGCTCGCGCTCGTCGTCGACGTCGGGGCCCCCGACGCGCACGTCCCCGGCTCGGTCGTGCGGGCGGGCGTGCCGCGCGTCCCGCTCGGCGCCGACTCCCGCTTCTCGGTGCGCGTCCTCGACCGGGTGCTCGCCGGCCTCGACGACGCCCCCGCGGCCGCCGACCCCGCCGCCTCGCTTCCTGGGGTGCTGCGATGAGGGTCCTCGCGCTGCAGTCCGGCACGTCCGCGGACGGCATCGACGCCGCGCTCGTCGAGGTCTCGGCCTCGGGCGACCCCCGGCGGCCCGCGCTCGACGTGCGCGTGGCCGACGTGCGGACCGTCCCGTGGGAGCAGGGCGCGCGCGAGACCGTCCTGGCCGCGGTCGAGGGCGCGCCCCTCGACCCGGCCGCCTGGTGCCGGCTCGAGACCGCCGTCGGGCAGGGGCTCGCCGCCGCAGGCCGGGCCGTCACCCGGCGGACCGGACCCGTCGACCTCGTCGTCTCGCCCGGGCAGACCGTGTTCCACGGCGTCGAGGGAGGCCGGACCTGGGGCACGCTCCAGGTCGGCCAGCCCGCCTGGCTCGCCGAGGCCCTCACGACGCCCGTCCTGTTCGACGTGCGCGTCGCGGACGTCGCCGCCGGGGGAGCGGGGGCCCCGCTCATCGCGGCGTTCGACCGGCTCTGGCTGCGCGACCTCGCCGCCGCCGCCGGACCGGGCGGCGTCGCGACCCTCAACCTCGGCGGCATCGCGAACGTCCAGCGCGTCCGCCCGGACGGCGTCGACGCGTTCGACACCGGGCCCGGGAACGGGCTCCTGGACGGCGTCGTCCGGCGTGCGACGGGCCGCCCGTACGACGCCGACGGCGCCCTCGCGGCGGCCGGCCGCGTCGACGGCGCGCTGCTCGCGGCGCTGCTCGCGCACCCCTACTTCGACGGACCTCCCACCACGACGGGCCGCGAGACCTTCTCGCTGGGCGTCGTCGACGACGCGCTCGACGCGGTGCGCGGCGAGGGCCGCACCGTCGGGCTCGAGGACCAGTGCGCGACGCTCGTCGAGCTGACGGCGCGCACGGTGGCCCGCGGCGTCGCCCGTTTGGGGGCGGACACGGCGGTCCCCGGGCTCGTGATCGGGTCGGGCGGGGGCATGCGCAACCCGGCGCTCGTGCGCGCGCTCCAGGCCGCGTTCGACCGGGAGCTCGGGCCCGACGTCGTGCGCCTCGAGTCGAGCGCCGCCCACGGCATCGACCCCGACGCGCGCGAGGCCGTGATGTTCGCCGTCCTCGGGTACCTGTCGGTGCGCCGGCTCCCGCTCGACCTCCCCACCCGCACGGCCGGGAGCCCGCGCGTCGCCGGGCACCTCGCCGGGTGGGCGTTCGGCGGGGAGGCGTTCGCCGCGGCGTTCGCCGCGGCGCTCGCCGCGCCCGTCGACGACGTCGCCCGGCTCGCCGTGACGGACGGCGCCGAGGTGGCGTCGTGAGGGGCGTCGTCGGGGTGGACCTCGGCAAGACGTCGTGCCGCGTCGTCGTGCGCGACGACGACGGCACGCGGTCCGCGGAGGCGCCCGGGGCACCGGGGCTCGCCTCTCCGCACGGCGTCGCACGTGCGGTGGACGCCGTGCTCGTCGGGCTGCGCGCGGCCGGGACCGGGCCGGGGGCGGTGTGCGTGGGCGTCGGCGCGGCCGGCGCGCTCGCGGCCCCGGCCGCCGCAGCCCGGCTCGCCGCCGCGCTCGCGTCCGCGTGCCACGGACCCGTCGCGGTCACGTCGGACGCGACCGTCGCGCACGCAGGCGCGTTCGCCGGCCGGGCCGGCACGGTCGTGGCCGTCGGCACGGGCACCGTGCTGGTCGAGCTCGACGACGCCGGGACGCTGCGGACCCTGGACGGCTGGGGGCCCTGGCTCGGCGACGACGGCAGCGGGTCGTGGCTCGGCCGCGCCGGTCTCCGCGCGGTGCTCCGCGCCGCCGAGGGCCGGGGCGAGCCCACCGCGCTGACCGACCGAGCGCGGGCCTGGGGCGGCGAGCCCGCCGCGATCCCCGGCCTCGTCGCCGCCTCCGACGCCCCTGCACGCACGCTCGCGTCCTTCGCGCCGCACGTGCTCGCGTCCGCGCGCGAGGGGGACGCCGTGGCCCGCGCCGTCGTCGAGGACGCCGTCCGTGCCGTGGCGGACGCCTGCGCGCACGCGACCCCGCCGTACGCGCTCGCCGGCGGCATCGCGACCGCGGAGCCGTTCGGGCCGGCGCTCCGCGCCGCGCTCGGGCCGCAGCGCGTGGTCACGCCCGAGCCCGCTCCACCCGACGGGCCGCGCCTCGAGCCGGCCCTGCGCGGGGCGCTCCTCCTCGCGACCGACCCCACGACCCCCTACGAGAGGACGGTGAGCCGCCGTGACCCGGTCTGACCGCATCGCCCGCCTGCGGACCGAGCTGGAGGGCCTCACGACCGAGCGCGCCGCGGCCGAGTTCGCCGACCTGGACGTGCTGCCCACCCGCGACGTCGTGCGCGTCATGCTCGACGACGGCCGCCAGGTCGCCGACGCCGTCCTCGCCCGCTCCGAGGAGATCGCCCGCGCGGTCGACCTCGTCGCCGAGCGCATGCGCCGCGGAGGACGCCTCGTGTACCTCGGCGCCGGCACGCCCGGCCGCCTCGGCGTGCTCGACGCCAGCGAGATCCCCCCCACGTTCGGCCTCGACCCGAGCCGCGTCGTCGGCGTCATCGCGGGCGGGCCGTCGGCGCTCGTGAGCTCCGTCGAGGGCGCCGAGGACGACGCCGCCCGGGGCGCGGCCGACCTCGAGGCCGCGGCGTGGGACCGGACGACGTCGTCGTCGGGATCACCGCGTCCGGGCGCACGCCCTACGTCGTCGGGGGGCTCGCGCACGCGCGGGCCGTCGGCGCCGGGACCGTCGCCGTCGCCTGCAACGGCGGGACGCCCGTCGGGGCGCTCGCGGACGTGGCCATCGAGGTCGTCGTCGGCCCCGAGGTCGTCGCCGGGTCCACGCGCCTCAAGGCGGGCACCGCGCAGAAGCTCGTGCTCAACGCGCTCTCGACCGTGACCATGATCCGGCTCGGCAAGACCTACGCCGGGCACATGGTGGACCTGCAGACCTCGAACGAGAAGCTCCGCGCCCGCGGGGAGCGCACGGTCATGCTGGTCACGGGCGTGGATGAAGACGCGGCGCGTGCCGCGCTCGAAGCGACCGGGGGAGCGGTCAAGGCTGCCATCCTGGTCTCCATGAAGGACCTGACGGGCCCGCAGGCCGTCGACCTGCTCGCGGCGCACGAGGGTCGCCTGCGCGACGCGCTCGAGGCGACCCCGTGACCGACGTCCTGCTGGAGATCCGGCGCTCGCTCGAGGCGCCGCGCGCCGCGGAGGCCCGCGTCGCCCAGCTCGTCGCGGCCAGCCCCGAGATCGTCGCCGCGTCGACGATCACCGAGATCGCGCGCGCGTCCGGGGCGTCGCAGGCGACCGTGGCCCGCTACTGCCAGTCGCTCGGGTACGGGGGGTACCGGGACTTCCGGCTGGCCGTCGTCGAGGCGCTGTCCCGCGAGGGCGCCGCGCGCGACCACTTCCACATCGACGACGCCGAGATCGACCCGACCGACACGGCCGCCGAGACCGTCGCGAAGGTCGTGTTCCAGGAGGTCCAGGCGCTCCGCGCGCTCGGCGAGCAGCTCGACGTCGCCGCCGTGGACCGCGTCGTCGAGGCGCTCCTCGGGGCGCGGCGCGTGGAGCTGTACGGCGCCGGCGCGTCGGGGCTCGCGGCCCTCGACCTGTTCCAGAAGCTGTCGCGCGTCCGGTTCGCCGTCGGGTGCTCGTCCGACGTGCACCAGACGCTCGCGCAGGTCGCGCTCCTCGAGCCCGGGGACGTCGCGATCGGCTTCACGCACTCCGGCGCGACGCACGAGACGCTCGACGTCCTCGCCGCCGCCCGGGCCGCGGGCGCCACGACGGTGGCCGTGACCAACGGGACCGGGACGTCCGTCGACTCCCGCGCCGACGTCGTCCTCACCACGCAGGTGCGGGAGAGCCTGTTCCGCGCCGGGGCGATGGTGAGCCGGACCGCGCAGCTCGCGATCGTCGACATCCTGTTCGTGCGCGTCGTGCAGCGCAGCTTCGACACGTCCGCCGACGCCCTGCGCCGCACCTACGAGGCCGTCGCCCCGCACCGTCCGGCCCGCTGACCGCGAAGCAGTACGGCCGCCGGTCTACCTCGCGAGGGAGACGGGCGGCCGCACTGCTGCGCCGTCGGCCGTCGGTCAGATGGAGCGGGCGTGCGCGACCAGGCGGTCCGAGAGCGCGTCGAACGCGGGGTCGACGTCCTGGTAGTGCGGGTGCGCGTCGAACCAGGCGACCTGCTCGACGGCGCCCTCGTCGTACGTCGTCGTGGTCCGGAACTCCGGGACGAGCGCGCGGGCCTTCGCGTTGTCGAAGACCATCGAGTGCGCCTTGTCGCCCAGCAGCCCGGGGCCGTGCTCGGGCGCCGCCGCCGCGATCGTCTCGGAGGCGACGTGCACGAGCTCGGGCTCGACGCCCGCGGCCTGCCCGAGCCACGTGTACACCTGGTCCCAGGTGGGCGTGTGGTCGCCGGTCAGGGTGAACGCCTCACCGGTCGCGGCGGGGTGCCCGAGCAGCCCCGCGAGCCCGACGGCGACGTCCTTCGCGTGCGTGAGCGTCCACAGGCTCGTGCCGTCCCCGTGCACGACGACGGGCTTGCC
>Ga0182746_1001134_pt1 | contig 26796 bp, 27 predicted proteins | sample eDN3rd30CBELigOP_FD_128881 | JGI IMG/M metagenome (GOLD analysis project Ga0182746, IMG submission 128881) | Enriched Organic Plus compost microbial communities from Emeryville, California, USA - eDNA 3rd pass 30_C BE-Lig OP (version 2) (version 2) ... | reverse complement strand
GTCGACGTTCGCGGCCTCCAGCTTGCCCTGCAAATGACCGACGGCGTCGTCCGGCCGGGCGGACCGGCGCCAGCCTACCTGGCCGTTCAACCGTCCGCCGCCGGCCAGTTCGATTGCCAGGCCGGTCACGTCCAGCGTCTCGAACGTCTGCACCGGCACGTTCAGGCGTCCTGAGACCGATGCCACCGGCACGCCATTCTGGTCGAGCGGGCGCGGCGTGGAATTGGTCAAGGAGATGGGGCCCTGCAGCATCGCCGGGTCGGACCCGGGTGCCACGGCCAGATCCGCGGTCAAGCCCAGATTGGCCGCGGGGGCGCCCGGCACCCAGGCCGAGGGGTCGATGCCCCTCAGCTGCAGTTGCAGGCCACGCAGCGGAAACCCTCCGAGCAGCGCGGCCTGCCCTTGCGCGTTGACATCGACGCCGGCGCCATCGCCTCGCACCGTGAAGGCCAGTTGCTCGAGGGATCCCGAGGCAGTGGCCCCGAAGTCGAAGGGATGCGCGGCCTGGCGGCCGCTCGCATGCAGCGCGAGCGTAACGGGGAAAGGCGCATCGGCTCCGACGCGGGCTTCGCCCCGCAGGGTAGCCTGGGCCTGCGGCGCGGACACGTGCAGATTGGCCAGCAGCAACCTGTGTTCGTCGCCCGAAGAGGTTGCCCGCAGGTCGATGCCGGCAAAAGTGGCGGGCAGGCGCTCGCCGTCGGTCTCGATGTCCAGCGCGCCGATCGCGAGCTTGTCCACGTCGATAGGCAGCGGCAACCGCAGCGACGCAAGCGGCGGGCTGGGTTCGTCCGACGGCCGCAGGTTCAGCCGCACGCGCCGCGCCGACAACTCGGAAATGTGCAACCGCGCGCCGCGCAGGGCACGCCAGCGCACGTCCAGCCGCACGCGTTCGAGATCGGCATCGGCGGCCGGCAGGCGGATCTCCAGCGCATCGACCTCGAGGCCGGCCAGCAGCGACCCGCGCACGCCTTCCGCCCGTATGGTGCCGCCGGCCAGCGTTCCCCCCGTGCGCAGCGCCCAGGCGGCCCCCTCGGCGGTGGCGGCGACCCAGGCCCCGGATCCTACGACGGCGACGACGCCCAGCGCGGCCACGCCCGCCAGCGCCCATGGCCAGCGACGCCGCCGCGGCGCGGGTTTCCGATCGGAGGTGGCGGGCTGGTTCAAAATGCGATTCCCAGGGAAAAATGCAGGCGAATGTTCTTGTCGCGCAGCGCGTAGGCCAGGTCCACGCTGAGCGGCCCCGCCGGCGTGCGTACGCGCAGGCCCGCGCCCACGCCCGTGGCCAGCTTCATCTCGCTGAAGCGCGAAGCGACGTTGCCGGTGTCCACGAACAGCGCGGCGCCGAACCGGTCGTCGAAATAGCGCGTCCCTTCCACGCTGGCCACGAACAACACGGCGTCGCCGAGCACCGCATCGCCCACGTCGCGGCCCAGGCCGAGGTAGCGGTATCCCCGCACCGACCGCGCGCCCCCGGTGCGGAACGCGAAGTCGTCCGGCACCCGGTTGATGTCCTGCGCCCACAGCCGGCCGACTTCGCCGCGCACGGTGATCACGTCACGCTTGCTGGGCGACCACCAGTACTGGCCCCGCACGGAAAGCCGGCTGAAACGGTTGCTGGCGTCCAGGGCGGTGCCGACGCCGCCCCCCAGCGAGAACAAAGTGCCCTCGCGCGGATCGTACTTGTCATTGACGTCGCGGCGGATGAGTTCGGCCGTGGCGGTGGCGGTATTGGTGGTGAATGCGTTGAACCCTTCGATGTCGATCTGCTCGTGCGCGAGGCGGGCGCCATAGCGCGTCTCGTATTCCACCCGGCTCTTGAAACTCGGGGGATAGGTCTTGGCGCGGATGGCGCCGATCGCGAACCGCCTCACGCGCAGGCCCTGTATGTCGGAATCCTGCGCCAGCACGCCGAAGCTGTCGCGAAACCCGTTCTCGTTGGGCGCGAGGTGAATGTCCGCATAGCCGAGCTTGCGCAGCCGGTCGAGCCGCAGCCCGGTCTCGAGTTCGAGGGGCTGGCCCAGGACCACGTTCTGCCGATAAATGGTTTCGATGCGCGGGCCGGCTTCGTCGTCGATGCCCAGGGCGATGCTCATGCGGCGCGGTCGCGACTCCACCACCTCGGCCAGCACCGGCAGCGTCAGGTGGCTGGGTCCGCGGTAGGCCTTCTCGGTGCGCGTCTGCTCCTGGTCCAGCCCTTCCGGCATCAGGCCCGGATCCTCTTCGGGGCTGGACGAGATGCCGCTGCGGTCGATGTCGAGCTTGGCGCCGGAAAAGAACGGCGAGCCCTGCAGCGTCTGCTGCCACTCGACCATGCGGTCGCGATCGTAGGGCTCGCCGGGCCGGATCCGGACATAGCGCTCGACCACACCGGCGGGCACGCGCTTGAGGCCTCGAACCTCGACGCCCGAAAGCCGCACTGCGGGGCCGCTGTCGAGCTTGACGTGCAGGGCGGCCCGGGCACGGTCGGCATCGATGTCGGCGGCCGTGTCCACCAGCCGCGCCACGGGGAAATCGCGCTCGGAAGCGGTATCGAGCAGATCGCGTTTGGCGGTCTCCCATTCGTCGTTGCGGAAGGGGGCGCCTTGCTTCAGGCCCCAGTCCTCGCGCAGCTGCGCGGCGCGTTCCGCGTATTCGGGCTCGGCCAGCGTGCCCAGGAACGAGATGTCGACCGTTTCCACGACCGTGCGCTCGCCGGGCACGATGGAGATATCCCAGGTCGGGCCCGCCACGTCGGTGCCCGCTTCGAGCTCGACCTGCGCCGAAAAGTAACCTTCGGTGGCCAGCGCATCCAGCGTCGCCTCGCGGGCCCGCCGCCGCAGCCGGATGCCCTCGCCGCCATCCTGGTCGTCGGCCATGGCCGCCATGCTGTCCACGGCGAGGGTCACGGCCTGCAGCGCACTGGCGGGGAGGCCGCCGGGGTCGATGGTGATTTCGGGCCGGGCGGCGAACGCCGGGCGCGCCAGCAGCGCGCACAGCAACGCCGGCGCCAGGGGCAGGCACGCGCGCGCGAACGGCGCGCGGCGCGTCGATGCGGCTGCCCTGCGAAACAGGCGCATCACGTATGCGAGGCAGGCTGCGCGTTTCCGCTTGCGACCGCTGCGCCAGCCGCGCTGGGCCCCGTGGGAGGATCGATCATGCCGTGCAAGGCCGCAGGGACCCGTTCGACTGACAAACTCATGACGCTTCCGCCGTGTTGGTTCAGCCGCAAGCATAGCGGATCGGGCGCCCCTTCTGGGAACGCGGGAACGACGATTGTTTTCAAGCGTTTACGGCGGCCGCGCGGCGATAAGTAGGATTGCCCATTTGGAATATGGCCGTCCTCGGCTATGCTACGGGGTCTTCATAACAGTAGGCGATGGAAATTCGGTCAAATAAGGCCGGTTTCCCGGGCGTTGCGGGCGTTTTCCATACAAAATGACGGAACCCGCCGCGTCCGACCGAACCCGCCTGAAAACATGGAAATCGGCTTACTTCTGATTTTGTTCCTCGCCAATGGCATCTTCGCCATGAGCGAGATCGCCGTCGTCACAGCCCGCAGGTCCCGCCTCCAGCAGCGCGCCGACGAGGGCGACACCCGGGCCCGTGCCGCCCTGGAGCTGGCGGAACACCCCACCCGCTTTCTTTCCACCGTCCAGATAGGCATCACCTCCATAGGCATCCTGACCGGCATCGTCGGCGAGGGCGCCCTCGCCCAGCCGCTGGCCGAGCTCATCCGCCTCCACTTCCCGGCGCTGGAACAGGCGGCCAACGGCATCGCGCTGACGCTGGTGGTCATCGTCATCACCTTCCTGTCCATCATCATCGGGGAACTGGTGCCCAAACGGGTGGGACAGATGCATGCCGAAACCATCGCCGGCCTCATCGCCGCGCCGATGCGGCTGCTGTCGTGGGTCGCCACGCCTTTCGTCAGGCTGCTGTCCCTGTCCACCGACACGGTGCTCAAGCTGCTGGGCGCGAAAGAGGCCAACGACCAGCTCGTCACGGAAGAGGAGATCCAGGTGCTGATGGCCCAGGGCGCCACGGCAGGCATCTTCGAACAGGCCGAGCAGCAGATGGTGCGCAACGTCTTCCGCCTGGACGAGCGTCGCTTGTCGTCGCTGATGGTGCCGCGCTCGGACATCGTGTACCTGGACGTCAATGCCCCCCTCGAGGTATCCAAGGCCAAGATCGAGAGTTCGCACTATTCGCGCTTCCCGGTGGTCCGCGACGACCTGTCCGACGTGATCGGTTTCGTCCGCGCCAAGGACCTGCTCGCCCAACTCATGGCCGGCGAGCCGCTCGACCTGACCAGCCGGCTCACGCCGGTGCTGTACGTGCCCGAGACCCTGACCGGAACGGAACTGGTCCAGAATTTTCGCGATTCGCACACCCAGACGGCGCTGGTGGTGGACGAGTACGGAGACGTGCAGGGGCTGGTCACCCTGCGCGACGTGCTCGAAGCCATCGTGGGTGAGTTCCATACTTCCACGGCGCCGGAGGAACCTTCCGCCCTGCAGCGCGAAGACGGGTCCTGGCTGCTCGACGGCCTGCTCGACGTGCACGAGATGGAAGACATGCTCGCGCTGCCCGGCCTGCCCGAGGGCGACTCGGGCACCTACCACACGCTGTCCGGCATGCTGATGCTGCTGCTAGGCCGTATCCCGCACACCGGCGAACAGGTCGACTGGGGGGGCTGGAACTTTGAAATCGTCGATATGGATGGCAAACGCATCGACAAGGTCATCGCCACCCGCGTGGAGTCGGCAGAGCCGCCGCCGGAACCGTATTGAAATCGAAGGCCGGCAGCCCCATCTACAGTACTGACGGACGCCGGCGGCGCACCAAGCCGGTGCCTGCCGGTCCCCTTGCGGCCCCGCCCCCGGCATATCGAACCGAAACCGGGAACTTTTCCATCCCCGCGGCCGACCAAACGGTTTGACCGCCCATCCCGAGCCGCCATCCGGCCAGACGCTAGACCTATGACTGACACCATCGCCAAGCTGCTCCGCACCGTATTCGTGGCAGGCATCGCCCTGGTCGGCATGATCATGGCGGCCATACTCGTCGCCTCCACGGCGGTGGCCCTGGCCATCGTCTACGTGGTGGCCAAGCTGCGCGGCAAACCTTTCGTCCCCAATACCTATTGGAAACGCTCGCAAACCCGCTGGGGCTTCGGCGGCGGCACCGCCACCGACAACGGCGGCGCGAGCCAGCCGGTCCGCAGCGGCTATGCCGGCCGCATGAAGCGCAGCGACATCGTCGACGTGGAAGTTCGCGATATTCCCTGACGTATCGGCACGCCGCTCCCTCCTCTCGACCTGCCGGCCGTTGGCGGCGCAAACCCTCCCAGACGTGCGGCGAGGCCGCCGCAGGACATCACGGGGCCGCCTTCAGTAGTCCACTGTGCGCCGCTACCCTCTGCCACTTGGGCAGGCTCTGCCGGATCTCGTCACGCAATACGGCCGGCGTGCTACCGATGGGCTCGAAACCCATCTCGCTGATCAGTTTCGCTTGCTGCGGATCCTTCATCATTCTCGCCATGGCATCGGACAACGTGTCGATGATGGCCGCCGGCGTGCCGGCCGGCGCGAACAGGCCGGTCCAGTTTTCCACCACGAAGCCGGGCGCGGCGCTCTCGTCCACGGTAGGGATTCCCGGCAACTGGCTGGACCGCTGCCTGGAGGTGACCGCCAGCGCGATCATCTTGCCGCTGCGGATATGGGGCAACAGCGGCGCGGCCATGGCCCAGATGGCGTCGACGTGGCCGCCCAGCAAATCATTGACGGCGGGACCCGAGCCGCTGTAGGGCACGTCGGTCCAGTCCAACGACATGCGTTGGCGAAACATCATGCCAGTGAACTGGCTGGCCGTACCGGTGCCGGTCGAGGCCACGCTCAAGGGCTTGGCGCGAGCGGCCTCGACGAATTCGCTGAGGGACTTGGGTCCCAGGCCGGGCCTCACCACCAGCACGCCGGGCGACGAGATCAGCAGGGACACCGGGGCAAAGCTTTTTACCGGATCGATCCTGCCGGTCTTGCTGACCACCGCCGAAGTCACCAGCGAATCGGAATTGACGAACAAGGTATAGCCATCGGGCGTAGCGGCCGCCACGAAGGCGCCGCCGATCTCGGTATTGCCGCCGGGCTTGTTTTCGACCAGAAAAGTGCCGCCCAGATTCACGCGCAGATACTCGGCCGCCAGGCGCGCCACGGTATCCAGGGTGCCGCCGGGCGCGACGGGCACGATGATGCGGACCGGACGTTCGGGATATCCGGCCCAGGCCGGAGCGGCATGGAGGAGCACAGCGCAGGCGGCGGCGAACAGCAATCGGGATTTGCTCATGCGTATCTCCAGTGGATCGGGATCAGCGTGCATACTTGGGAAAGAGCCGCAGTGCATTGCCGCGGTTGATCGCCGCATGGCGTTCCGGGCTCATGTCCAGTGCGTCCAGGTTGCGTACGGATTCCACGGTGCCGGTTTCGCCGGCCATCGGCCAGTCGGTGGCGAACAGGATGCGATCGGGCGCCGCGACCTCCCGCAGCGAGCCCATGGTGCTCGCGGTGGGCGATAGCGCCGTGTCGTACCAGAACAGGCGCAACTTGGCGTACACCTCATCGATGGACCACTGGGGCAGACGGCGATCGATGGTGGGCGAGACGGCTACGCGCCATGAGATATAAGGTAGCGTGCCGCCCGCATGGGCGAGGATGAACTTGATGTCCGGGTAGCGCCCCAGCGTGTCGGCATAGAGCATGTTGACCGCGGCTCGCGTGGTGTCGAAAAGGTACTCGACCAGGAACCCGGGGAAAGGCAGGTCGATCTTCTTGCTGTTGGGGTGGTAGGTGGGGTGGATGAAGACCACGGCGCCGCGGCGGTTCAGTTCCTCCATCAGCGGATCGAAGGCGGGATCGCCGAGAAACTTCTCGCCATAGCTGGCGAACAGCATTACGCCGTCCATTTTCAGCGTATCCAGGGCGTAGGCGATTTCTTCGCAGCCGCGGTCCAGCTCGAAGGGGTCCTGGATGGGCAGGCTGGCAAAGCCGCCGAAGCGTCCCGCCCATTTTTCGCCGATCTCGACCGCGAACTCATTGCAGCGCCGCGCCAGCTTGGCGGCCTCGTCCCGGGAGCCGAACAGGAAACCCGGATAGGCCACCGAGGTGATCAGCGTGGCGATATCGTTGGCTTCCATCATTTTCAGGGCCAGTTCGGGCGACCAGTTGGGGTAGCGGCCCTGGGCCGGTACCGCACCGGCATCGATGGCGGCCTGCCGGTAAAAGTCCGGGATCATGTGGGTATGGACATCGATGCGGCGTGCGCTGGGCATGAAAGTCTCCTCCTAGGATGGGTGGGGCGTGCGATCCTTTCCCGGCCACGACAAACCGCGGATATGGGCCGTCTTGGCAACGCCGGACTTGCGACGCGTGCCGGCGGGCTATTCCCTACTCCAGCCGGATATTGGCGCGCGAGGCCAGCTGGGAGTAGGTGGCCAGGTCCTGGCCGATCTGCTGCCGGAAGGCCTCCGCCCCGCGCGCATCCACCTCGTAATAGCGGGCGTTCAGTTCACTCTTGAACTTGGGATCCCCGAGCACCGCGGCCACTGCCGCCTCGAGGCGGCGCCGTATGGCCTCGGGCGTCTTGGCCGGCGCGAACAGCCCGAACCAGACTGTGAGGTCCATATTCTTGAACAGCGGCGTTTCCGCCATTGCGGGCACCTGCGGCATGAACGACAGCCGCTTGGCCGAGGTGACGGCCAGCATGCGCAGCTTGTTACCGGAGGCGTAGGGAGCAAGGTTCGGTATGGTGCTGAAAACGATGGGCACCTGGTCGCCCAGGCCGGCGCTCACCGCGGGGGCGCAGCCGTTGTACGGAACATGAACGAGGGCCGTGCCCGCGTACTGGTTGAACCCGGCGCCAGCCAAGTGCTGCGGCGAGCCATTGCCGCACGAAGCGTAGTTGGCCTTGTCCGGATGCGCACGGATGTAGTCGACCAGCTCGGCCAGGTTGCCGGCGGATACGCTGGCGGCTACGCCGATGGCGACGGGAGAAGACACAAGCAGCGAGACCGGCTGCAGGTCCTTGGTCAGGTCATAGCCGCGCGTATAGCCAAGCGCCGCATTGATGGTGATGGTGTTGTTGTTCAGCAGCAGTGTGTAGCCGTCGGCGGGTGCCCGGGCGACATAGCCCGAGCCGATGTTGCCCGCTGCGCCCGTACGGTTGTCCACGATAATGGACTGGTTGTTCAGGTGCGAGGGCAGGTTCTGCGCGAGCAACCGCGCAATGGTGTCCGCACCGCCTCCGGCCTGATAAGGAACAACGATGGTGATGGGGCGGGACGGGTAGGCGGCCGCCGGTTCGGCCCTCGGCGATGCCGACAGCGCCATACCCGTCAGGAGGACAGCCAAATGCGCCGCGCGGTGCGCAGCACGAACATAGGAACCCATTCTCCCGTCTCCTCGTTGTAATGCCGACTTGTTCCGGCACGATAGAGAGCGGGGTGTGGATAGGCAATGCAATACGGCTAATAGGCCCTATTGTCGAATGCCATTCCCATGGAGAAAACGCCGGAGCGGGACATCAGGGTCGGTACAGGCCACGCCGAGCCAGCCAATCGTTGATCAGTGCCGAAACCTCGAGGTTGTTCTTGTCCATCATTACCATGTGCGAATTGCCCTTGATCCCGACCTTGGGCAGATCCACCTCGTCCAACTCTCCTCCCGCCTTCCGTACCGCTTCGGCAAACTTCGCCCCCTTGGCGCGAATCGCCGGCCACCGGCTGTCCTGCTCGATGAAATCGCCATAGACCATCAGCGACGGCACGCCCTTGAGCGCCGCAACCTTGTCCAGGTCGCCGACTTCGGCCGGCTCCACCGCCACGACCGCGCGTATCTTGTCCGGCCGGGCCTGCGCCGCCTGGAAACCGAACTTGCCCGCCTGGCTGTGCACCAGCAGCACGCATGGGCAGACCTTGTCCACCAATTGCAGGTAGGCCTTCAGCGTCGGCTCGTCGGTGGTGATCCAGCGCGGCACGAACTGGCGCGCGAATTGCCAGATGTGATCGGCCGGGAACTGGTTGCCGGGCAGCAGCTTGCGCTGCGCCGGATCGTCGCTCCAGGAGCCGGCACCGCCGATGCGGAAGCGCTCGTAGGCATTGGCCGCGGTCACCAGCACCGGATCGCCCGGCCACACCGGCTTGGCCGTCGCCGGCCAGCCCGAGCGCCCGCGCTCGACCGCATCCGAGTTATAGACGGCCCAGCCCCGGCGCAGGAAATCGTTCAGCCATCCCGGGCGGCCATCCGGAGTCGTCTCATAGGTCACGCCCGACAGCCCGCCGCCGTGCCACAGCAGGAGCGGCACCGCGCCCTTGCGGTTCTCCGGAATGAAGTACTGCACGTACATCTGTCCGACCACGTACGTGCCATTGGGATCGATCTTGAGCGGAACGCCGTTGGCGGTGAACTTCACCTCCTTCACCGGCTCGCCCGACACCACGAATGTCTCGCCGCCGATGTGGAACGACCCCATGTCGCGCAATACGATGGGCTGCGCGCTCGCCGCCGCGCCCCACGCCGACAGCGCCAGCATGGCCGCGGCCATCCGTTTCTTCATGTTCTTGTCTCCACCATTAAGAAATCCCCTCCTCAATCCCGACGGCTTCGGACAGGGCACGGCGGATTAGGCTCCGCCGGCCCGCCCGCGCCGACCCCTGGCCCCGGCGCCGGGCCGCCCCAAGGGAGCTCCGCCGCGCAGCGGCTGGGCCACCGTGCCGGGCGCGCGTCAGCGCGTAGGGGATCTACTCAGCGCTGAGCTTCGCCGCCTCGACCACCTTCTTCCAGCGTGCCACCTCGGATTTGACGAACTCGCCCAGTTCCTGCGGCGTGCTGCTCTGCGGATCGGCGCCTTGTTCCTTGAACTTGGCGATTACATCGGGATCGCGCAGCGCCGCGTTGAGCTCCTTGTTGAGACGGTCGACGATGGCCTGGTCCGTGCTGGCCGGCGCGAACAGCGCGTACCACTGGGGCACGCTGACGCCCTTGACGCCCAGTTCTTCGAGGGTCGGCACGTCCTTGAGCACTTCGGAGCGGCGATCGCCCGCCAAGGCGAGGGCCTTGATCTTGCCCGAGGCCAGGTGCGGATAGGCACTGAACAGGCTGGGGAACATGACCTGGGTAGTCCCGGCCAGCGTGTCGGTCATGGCCGGCGCGGAACCCTTGTACGGCACGTGCAGCATGTTCGTGCCCGTCACCATCTTGAACAGCTCGGCGGTGACGTGGGGCGCGGTGCCCAGGCCGGCGGAAGCGTAGCTGAGGCTGTCCGGATCCTTCTTGGCCTTGGCGATGAGTTCCTTGACCGAATTGACGCCCGCGCCGGAGGACACCACCAGCAGCGTGGGCGAGCTCGCCAGCATGCCGATGGGCTTGAAGTCCTTGACCGGGTCGTAGCGCAGCTTCTGCAGCGCGGGGTTGATGCCATGCGTGGCGATGTAGCCGAAGAGGATGGTGTAGCCGTCGCCCGGCGCACGCGCCACGTACTCGCTGGCGATGGCGCCTTGGGCGCCGGCCTTGTTGACGACGATGACGCTCTGCTTGAGGCCTTCGCCCATCTTCTGGGCGATGACCCGCGCGAACGCATCGTTGCCGCCGCCCGGCGCGGTGGGCACGACGATGGTGATGGGATGGTCGGGCCATGCCGCCTGGACGTTGGCGGCGCCAAGGGAAAGCGCGAAGGCGGTCACGCCGGCGGCAAGGGCCGGCACTCGGAATGAGGCTTGCATGAGAGAGTCTCCGTATCGTTCTTCGGTTTACCGAAGCATGGGCGTCGTCCGGCGGGCGCCAGGCTGGCGCGCCGCGGATGAACGCGTTCCTAAAACGTTCCTAAAAAAACCGGGCCGGCACGTAAAGCTGCCCTTCCATGATCTTCCTGGCGGTGCGGATCAGGCCCGCGCCGCGGACTTCCAGCGAGGACGCGCCCTCCCGCAATTCGACGTCGACATCGATGCGTCCGGCCGGATGCGCCACTTCGATGCGATGCATCCCCGCGGGGCGGGAAGCGCCGAGGTCGAACGCCACGGTGCCAGGCGTGACGAACGCCGTCGCCACGCCGATGGCGCCTGTCACCGCATGCGAGCGATGGCACTTGTGCGGCGTGAAATACCGCGACGTCACCATGTCGCCATGCGCGCCCGCGCTGACCAGCACGGGCTTGGGAATGACGCTGTCGGCCACGTCGCCCAGCCCCATCCGCCGGCCGGCTTCCCGGCGCAAGGACTCCAGCCGCTCGAGCAGCGCTTCATTGGCGTCGAGCTGGACCGGCGTCTCGTTGCCGGCCACCCCCAGCGAAGCGGCGCGCACGATCATCATCGGCATCGCGGCGTCTATGCACGTTACCGCGACGCCGTCGATCACGTCCTGCAGGTTCCCCGTGGGGAACACCTTGCCCGTCACCGAGCCCCAGGCATCGAGAAAATTCAGCCGGATGGGCGCGCCCGTCCCGGACACGCCGTCGATGCGGGCATCGCCCTCGTACTCGGTGCGGCCGCCGGGCGTCTGCACCAACGCGTCGATGGTCGACCGCGTGTTGACGTTGTAGATCCTCACGCGGGTCTCGCCATCGGTGGCCGGGACGATGCCCTGGTCGATGGCGAATGGCCCCACTCCGGACAGCATGTTGCCGCAATTCGGCCGCGTGTCGACCAGTTCCTTGTCCACCGACACCTGGGCGAACAGATAGTCCACGTCGCACCCCGGCCGCGCCGAGCGCGACACGATGGCGACCTTGCTCGTCAGGCTGTTGCCGCCCCCCAGGCCATCGACCTGCAATTCGTGCGGCGACCCCATCGCCGACAGCAGGACGCGATCGCGCTTGGCCACGTCTTCCGGCAGCCATTCGGCACGGAAGAACGGACCGCGGGACGTACCGCCGCGCATGAGGACACAAGGTATGGTCTTTTGCATGGCGGCATGATGAACCTCGCCCTTGCATTAGTGAATTGCAACTTTTATATAATTTGATGCATGGCACGCATCAATTTCGACCTCCAGGAATTGCAGGCATTCGTGGCCGTGGCCGAACGCTCGAGCTTTCGCGCCGCCGCCGAAGACCTGCACCTGTCCCAGCCCGCGCTCAGCCGCCGCATCGAGAAACTCGAAGCGATACTCGGCGCGCGCCTGCTCGACCGCACCACCCGCCACGTGTCCCTCACCAACGTGGGCCGGGTCTTCCTCGAGCGCTCGCGCGCCGCCCTGGACGAGCTCGAAGGCGCCATGCTCGGCGTGAGCGACCTCGCCGCCCAGCTGAGCGGCCTTGTCACCGTCGCCTGCGTGCCGTCGGTGGCGTACTACTTCCTGCCCTCGGTGCTGCGCGACTTCACCGCCAAGCATCCGCGCATCCGCGTGCGCGTCATCGACGAAGGCGCCAACACCGTGCTGAACGCGGTCATCTCCGGCCGCGCCGATTTCGGCGTGAACTTCATCGGCACGCAGGAAACGGAAGTCGACTTCAAGGCCATCTTCAAGGAAAGCTTCGTCCTGGCGGCGCGCAAGGACCATCCCCTGGCCAGGCGCAAATCGGTTACCTGGGAAGAACTCGCGGGCGAACGCCTCATGACCGTGGACAAAGGCAGCGGCAACCGGCTGCTCATCGAAGCGGCGCTCGCCAAGAGCGGCAAGCGCTCGCAGAACGCCATCGAAGTCAGCCACATCCTGACCCTGCTCGGCATGGTCGAAGCCGGACTCGGCGTGGCGGCGGTGCCCCAGCTGGCGCTTCCCCTCACCACCCATGCCACCCTGGTCGGCATCCCGCTCGGCCAACCCCGCGTCAGCCGCACCCTGGGCCTCATCTCCAAGCATGGCCGCGCGCTGTCTCCCGCCGCCAATCTGCTCTACGCCATGCTCAGGAGCGCGGGGCGGGCTGCTAGGAGTTAGGTGGCCCCCCCCTACGCGCTTACGCGCGCCCCCCAGGGGGCGATGCGGGTGGACCGGCGGAGCCGGATCCACCGCATCCTGGGTCTGGTACCGCTTTCTTGGGGTGTGGCGCTGGTGCTTCGCTGGCTGCCAGCGGTAGCAACGGTGTGGCAAATGGAGAAAGCCGTACTCGATCCAGGGCGCCGCGGATCCGGCTTTGCCGGTCCGCCAGCGCCGCCCCCTTGAGGGGGAGCGGCCGAAGGCCGCAAGGGGGTGGGCTTTCCCCGCGCGCAGCGCGGCGGGGGTGGGCCTCCCTTCCACCTATACCGCGGGGTCGATCGCTGCCAGCGCCTCGCGTATCGCGCCGGCCTCGGTGGGCCGCACGAGCCGCGCCACCTCCTGGCCCCGATCTAGGAACACCAGCGTCGGCCACAGCTTCACCCCGAACGAACGCCCCAGCGGGCGTCCCTTGCCATCCTCCACTTTCAGGTGCCTGACCTTGGCGTGCCCCTCGAAAGCGGCCTCAAGCAACGGCTGCGCCGCCTGGCAGTATCCGCACCAGGGAGCGCCGAATTCCAGGACAGCGGGCTCCTGCAGGGCGTCGATCTCGGCGCGGGTGGGTTCCTGGGTCGCGTAGACGGTATTCATGGACATGGCTGGCCTCCTGTACGCCCAGTATGGCAAAAACGGGCGAAAAGCGCGCAAGCGCCGTGCCCGCCCACCAGCTAAAATCCCCCTTTGACACACCATTTCCCTCAACCTCCGCCCCATGTCGCGCACACTCTTCGTCACCACCGCCCTGCCCTACGCCAACGGATCCTTCCACATCGGCCACATCATGGAATACATCCAGGCCGACATCTGGGTCCGCAACATGCGCATGCAAGGCCATACGGTCCACTTCGTGTGCGCCGACGACGCCCACGGCGCGCCCATCATGCTCAAGGCGGAAAGCGAGGGCATCACGCCGCGCGAGCTGGTCGCCCGCATCGCCGCCGAACGCCCGAAATACCTCCAGGGCTTTCACATCGCCTTCGACCACTGGCACTCCACCGACTCGGACGAAAACACCGAGCTTTCCCGCCAGATCTACCTCAAGCTGCGCGACGCGGGCCTCATCGAAACCCGCACCATCGAACAGTTCTACGACCCGGTCAAAGGCATGTTCCTGGCCGACCGCTACATCAAGGGCGAATGCCCCAAATGCGGCGCCAAGGACCAATACGGCGATTCCTGCGAAGTCTGCGGCGCGGTCTACGCGCCCACCGACCTGCGCAACCCCTACTCCACCCTGACCGGCGCCACGCCCGTCCTGAAAAGCTCCGACCACTTTTTCTTCAAGCTGTCGGATCCGCGCTGCTACGCCTTCCTGCAGGAATGGACCGGCAGCGTCAACGGCAACGGCACGCCGCGGCTGCAGCCCGAGGTCTACGCCAAGACCCGCGAATGGCTGGGCGAGGAAGGCAAGCTGGCCGACTGGGACATCTCCCGCGACGCCCCTTATTTCGGCATCGAGATTCCCGATGCTCCCGGCAAATATTTCTACGTCTGGCTGGACGCCCCGGTGGGCTATCTCGCCTCGCTCAAGGCCTATTGCGCGAAAACCGGCCTCGACTTCGACGCCCTGCTCGATCCGCAGTCCGACACCGAGCAATATCACTTCATCGGCAAGGACATCGTCTACTTCCACGCCCTGTTCTGGCCGGCCATGCTGCACTTCGCGCAGCGCAAGACGCCCGACGGCCTGCACGTGCATGGCTTCATCACCGTCAGCGGCGAGAAAATGTCCAAGAGCCGCGGCACCGGCATTTCGCCGCTGCGCTATCTCGACCTCGGCATGAATCCCGAATGGCTGCGCTACTACATCGCCGCCAAGCTCAACGCCCACGTCGAAGACCTGGACTTCAACCCCGACGACTTCGTCGCCCGCGTCAACAGCGATCTCGTCGGCAAATACGTGAACATCGCCAGCCGCGCGTCGAACTTCCTCATCAAGCACTTCGACGGCCAGCTCTGCTATGACGGCGGCGTGCCCATCGAACTCGAGAACGAGCTCAACGCCTCGGCCGAGATCGTCCGCAACGCCTTCGAAGCGCGCGAATACGGCAAGGCCATCCGGGAGATCATGGCCGCGGCCGACCGCGTCAACCAGGCCTTCGACGCGGCCCAGCCCTGGGTGCTTGCCAAGCAGCTCGGCGACGCGGACAAGAAGCGGGAACTGCACGACATCTGCTCGCGCACCATGGTCGGGTTCAAGGCGCTATCGGTCATGCTGGCCCCCGTGCTGCCGGCGCTGGCCCGGCGCGTGGCGCACGAGCTCTTCGGCCTGGGCCGCGACTTCGAATGGCGCGACGTGGTCGTGCCTCCGCAGCGCATCGCCCCGTACAAGCACCTGGCGCAACGCGTCGATCCCAAGCTGCTCGATGCGCTTTTCGAGCCGCCGGCGGCCCCCGCTCCCGCGGCGCCCACGCCTGGCGGCGAGGAAATCGCGCCCACCATCACCATCGACGATTTCGCCAAGGTCGACCTACGCATCGCCAAGATCGTGGACTGCCAGCATGTGGAAGGCTCGGACAAGCTCCTGCGGTTGACGCTGGATGCGGGCGAGGGCCGCACCCGGAACGTGTTCTCGGGCATCAAGTCCGCCTACAAGCCTGAAGACCTGATCGGCAAGCTGACCGTGCTGGTCGCCAACCTCGCGCCGCGCAAGATGAAGTTCGGCGTCTCCGAAGGCATGGTGCTGGCGGCCAGCCATGGGGACGAAAAGGCACACCCCGGCATCTACGTGCTCGAACCGGTGGCCGGCGCCCAGCCGGGCATGCGCGTCCGCTGACGGGCGTCGCCGCCCGCGGTTTCGCCGCGCGGCGGCGAACCGCCTGGGCTGCCCTCAGCCGTTGCGCGCCTCGGAGGGCTGGCCCGAGCCGGCCCCGCCCTTGACCCGGTTCACCACCATCCTTTCGTTCAATTGCTTGACGATGGACGAGCCGGTGGACACGCACAGGAACGGGAACAGCCCATGGACGAGGCCGGCCAGGGCCGCGGTGAACATGCGGCGGGCAAACCCCCACGATGCGGCGAGATGCTCGAAATAGCTCTCGCCCACCGAGGCTGGATGCGAGGTAAACGACCATTTACGCATGGGGAAATCGCAGTGTTGTGAAACTGCGGATACTTTATCAATGCAGCTCCGCAAAATTACTGCAAATTTCCGTCCAAACCGGGTTTCTGACGAAACGATTTTCTTCTTATTCGCTTTTTCCTGAAATTTCCTGCACTTCTGCTCCGAAACCGGAAATACCGCCAGCGCCAAGGCGGCGCGGCCCCAGGGTGCAGTAAACTCCCGAGTGCGATGAACGCCCGCCGGCGGACACGAGCTGCGCCGGCCAGGGCGCGGCATGCCAGAACAAAGGTTAGTCATGGCCAAGAGCTACGAATCCGATATCACCCAATTCCTGCAAGACCTCAAGCGTCAGCGTCCCCATCTCGAAGCCGAGCAGAAGAAGGGCCGCGCGCGCCTGTGGGACAAGACCATCGATCCGGAACTCGTCGAAGGCTTCAAGGCCGGGACGGTGCCGCAGAAGCCTTATGTCTATCAAACGGACGCCTGAACGTTCCCGACATGGGCTCATCCCCGCCCCCCAACGACGGGCTGACCGCATTGGCTGAACCCGCGGTCGACAGCACGCCGGACGTCGTCGATGGCGTGGCCATCGCGCGGCTGTACGGCGAACCGCTGTTCGCCCTGCCGCAGGACCTCTACATCCCGCCCGACGCGCTGGAGGTGTTCCTCGAGACCTTCGAGGGACCGCTCGATCTGCTGCTCTATCTCATCCGCAAGCAGAACTTCAACGTGCTCGACATACCGATGGCGGAAGTCACCCGCCAGTATCTTTCCTACGTCGACCAGATACGGCAGCACAACCTCGAGCTGGCCGCCGAGTACCTGCTCATGGCGGCCCTGCTGATCGAGATCAAGTCGCGCATGCTGCTGCCGGTGCGCAAGGCGGACACGGAAGAAGAAGTCGAAGACCCCCGCGCGGAGCTGGTGCGGCGGCTGCTCGAATACGAGCAGATGAAGCTCGCGGCGCAGAAGCTGGACCAGCTTCCCCAGCTGGGCCGGGACTTCGTCCGGGCCCAGGTGCTGCTGGAGCAGACCACGCAGCGCCGCCTGCCCGACGTCAACGCGGAGGAACTGCGCGAAGCCTGGGCCGAGATCGTCAAGCGGGCCAAGCTCAACGCGCACCATCACATCTCGCGCGAGGAACTCTCGGTACGCGATCACATGAGCCAGATCCTGCGGCGGCTGCAAAGCGTGCGCTACATGGAGTTCACCGAACTCTTCATGGAGCGCGTGCAGGACGGCGCGGGCGTGCCGGTCATCGTCGTCCATTTCATCGCCATGCTGGAGCTCGCCCGCGAATCGCTGGTCGAGATTACCCAGGCCGAGCCCTACGCCCCGATCTACGTTCGCCTGGCTTTCACTTCCGTCCACACCCATTGAGGCTTCGTCGCCGGGCGGCCCGCGAGCGGGCGCGCCGGTCCGGGCCGCTGCCAACCGTATCCAACGCCATGAAGGTCGTCCACACCATCGAAGAATTGCGCGATCAACTGCGCGGCCAATTGCGGGTTGCCTTCGTGCCCACGATGGGCAATCTGCACGAGGGCCACCTGGCCTTGATGAAGACGGCTCGCCAGCACGGCGATCCCGTCGTCGCGAGCATCTTCGTCAACCGTCTGCAGTTCGGCCCCAACGAGGATTTCGATCGTTACCCGCGCACGCTGCCGGCGGACATCGAAAAGCTCGAGCGCGATCGCAACGTCTACGTCCTGTTCGCCCCGGACGAACGCGAAATGTATCCGGAGCCGCAGAATTTCCGCGTGCAGCCGCCGGCCGACCTGGGCGGCATCCTCGAAGGCGAATTCCGCCCGGGCTTCTTCACCGGCGTCTCGACCGTCGTGCTCAAGCTGCTGTCCTGCGTCCAGCCGCGCGTCGCGGTATTCGGCAAGAAGGATTACCAGCAGTTGATGGTCGTTCGCGCCATGTGCCGGCAGTTCCAGTTGCCGGTGGAAATCGTGCCGCAGGAAACGGTGCGCGCCGAGGACGGCCTGGCGCTGTCCTCGCGCAATGGCTACCTGAGCGCCGAAGAACGCGCCGAGGCGCCGATGCTGTATGCCACGCTGCAGGACCTGCAGTCGCGCCTGCACGCGGGTAACCGCGACGCCGCGGCGCTCGAGCGCGAGGCCATCGCGACGCTGGCCGGACGTGGCTGGAAGGTGGACTATATCGCGGTGCGCCGGCAGCGCGACCTGCTGCCGCCCGCGCAGGAAGAAGTCGAACGGGGCGAACCGCTGGTCGTGCTGGCCGCGGCCAAGCTCGGCACGACGCGGCTCATCGACAACCTCGAACTATAGTCGTACCCTCGGCCATGCGCGGGGGGCGCACGGTTGCCATGCTTGCAAGCAATTGATACAACGGCGCGCGGCCGGGCTCCCGGCCGCCGGCGGTTCGCTACAATTCCCGGCACTGGATGGTTTACGATACGCCCATGATCGAAGATCTCGACCTTCTTGCCAGCCGCATACGCCAGCTTACGGAGCTCACCCAAAGCCTGCGCGATGAGAACGCGGCATTGGGCAAGAGCCTTGCCCAGCGCGACTCCCACATCCGCATGCTGCGCGAGACGCTGGCCGCCGCCCAGGCACGGGTCGAGGGCGTGCTGGCCCGCCTGCCGGGCGGCGAAGAGCCGACCGACGACGTCGAAGGCGAAGCCCAGGTGCCGGACAACGCTTCTCCCTCTGCTGCAGAAGGCGCCGATCCGGGCGCTCGGAGTCTATATGGAACGACTTGACGTCACGATACTCGGCAAGGAATATCCGCTCGCCTGCGAACCATCCGAAAAAGAAGCCCTGCTGACCGCGGCCAACATGGTCGACCGCACCATGCAGCGGATCAAGGCCAGCGGCAAGGTGGCGGGCACCGAACGCATCGCGGTGATGGCGGCGCTGCAGCTTGCCGGCGAACTGATGAACGCGAAATCTCCCGACGCACGCCTTGCAGTCGGCGACTATAAGCGTAAAATTGAAGACATGCATCGAATGGTCGATGCCGCCTTGGGAACCCAAGAAAAGCTATTTTGAGTTTTGATGTTTGTGCGGTACTTTTCGGTGCAGCACAAACGCGTATGATCAGTTTTCCCTGCCGTGCTCGTGTTTGGCCTTATATTTCTTGGACCCATGCTAATGGCATGAGGTTGTGGAAATTGCCCGCGGGCGTGATCGTCTCCAGTCAGACGAACCCGAAGCGAGGCTGACCGCGACCACCTTGAACCCCCGGTTCAGGATGCCGGCCTAGCGACACAGGCGGGGACCCTACCCAAGCCGGAGCATACTCGTGTGTGCTCCGGTGTTTTTTTGTCCCTCTCCTTCACAACACAAATAAATAGACAAGACATGGACCCCTTACTGATCGTCGCTCTGCTGGTTCTCGGCGCTTGCACGGGCTTTGCGGCCGGATTGCTCGGCATAGGCGGCGGCATGATCATGGTGCCGTTCCTGACCATGCTGTTCACCTGGCAGGGACTGCCTTCGGATCTGGTGGTCCATGCGGCGATCGCGACGTCGATGGCGTCGATCCTCTTTACCTCCATATCCAGCGTGCGTGCGCACCACAAGCGCGGCGCGGTGCGCTGGGATATCGTGGCGCGCTTTGCCCCGGGCCTGGTGATAGGAGGGCTGCTGGCGGGCGGGGCGGTGTTCGCTTTCCTGAAGACCGGATGGCTGGCACTGGTATTTGCCGTCTTCGTCGGCTATTCGGCCATACAGATGCTGTTGGACAAGAAACCCAAGCCCACCCGGCAGATGCCCGGTACGGTGGGCACGTCCGCCGTGGGAACGGGCATCGGCTTTCTGTCGGGACTGGTGGGCGCAGGCGGCGGCTTTGTTTCCGTCCCTTTCATGACCTGGTGCAACGTCCCGTTGCACAACGCCGTGGCCACCTCGGCCGCGCTCGGGTTCCCGATCGCGCTTGCCAATACCGCGGGTTACATCTGGTCAGGCATGCAGCATGAAAGCGCGCAACCCGGCATGCTCGGGTATGTCTATTGGCCGGGGCTGATCGTGCTCATCGTGTCCAGCGTGCTGCTGGCCCCGGTCGGCGCCCACACCGCGCACAAGCTGCCGGTGCGGTCGCTCAAGCGCATCTTCGCCTACCTGCTGATGCTGCTGGCGGTCTACATGCTATACAAGGCCGTCACCGCCTTGGCAGGCGCATAGCGCACGCTGCGTCGCGGCGTGTCCGGTCGGCCCGATCTTCAATCAGAACAAGGAATCACACCATGGCTCACCGCCCCGCTCTTGCTCTCACGATGCGTCGCGCTTTCTTCGGCGCGGCCCTGACCGCGCTGGCCGCGACGTCGTCCGTCGCCCTCGCCCAGGCCGCGCCCGAGGCCAAGCCCGATCGGCCGACGCTCTCGCTGTCGGCCGGGGCCACCTCCGAAGTCGCGCAGGACAAGGTGACCATCACGCTCGCCAACGAAATCGAGGGCAACGACCAGGCCAAGCTGTCGCAGCAGCTCAATCAGCTGCTCGAGGCCACGCTTGCCGAGGCCAAGCGCAATACCGCCGTTACCGCGCGCAGCGGCAACTACAACGTCTGGGCCAATACCGACCGCAATGGGCGCATCACGAGCTGGCGCGGCCGCGCCGAACTGATATTGGAATCCAAGGATTTCGTGGCGGCGTCCAAGCTCGCCGGCGAACTGAGCAAGCAGATGGCCGTGTCCAACGTGGCGTTCTCGCTGTCGCGCGAAGCGCGCGAGGCCGAGGAGCAACGCCTGCTGGCCGATGCCGCCAAGGCCTTCGGCACGCGCGCCTCGCAGGCGGCCAAGGCGTTCGGCTTCTCGGGCTATACCGTCAAGCAGCTCGATCTGAGCGGCAGCGGCACGGTCACGCCCATGCCGCGGGCCTATGCGATGGCGGCCCCCGCCATGGAAGCCAAGGCGGCCGACCTGCCGCTGGAAGGCGGCAAGTCGACGGTGACGGTTTCCGTGCGCGGCACGGTCTACCTGCAGTAACAGGCGGCCGGGCGGCGGTTCAGGCTACCGCCTGCCGCCGCGACCAGGCGAACATGGCGATGCCGGCCAGCACCATGGGCAGCGACAACCATTGCCCCATGCTGAGCCCGGCGGCCAGCACGCCCAGGAAGCTGTCCGGCTCCCGCGTGTATTCCACGAGGAAGCGGAAGATCCCGTAGCCCATCAGGAAGACCGCGCTGACCTGCCCCACCGGCCGCGGCCTGCTGGCGAACAGCCAAACGATCGCGAACAAGGCCAGCCCTTCCAGGCCCACTTCATACAGTTGCGAGGGGTGGCGCGCGACGCCGTCGCCGGCTTGCGGAAACACCATGCCCCACGGCACCGAGGTCGGCCGGCCCCATAGTTCGCCGTTGATGAAATTGCCCAGCCGCCCCGCCGCTAGCCCCAGCGGCACCAGCGTGGCGACGAAATCGCCCACTTGCAGGAACCGGAACCCGCGCCGCCGGGCGAACAGCGCCATGACCAGCAGCACGCCCAGCAGTCCGCCGTGGAACGACATGCCGCCATGCCACACCGCGAGGATCTCCAGCGGGTGGGCAAGGTAATACGCGGGCTTGTAGAACAGCACGTAGCCGAGGCGGCCGCCCAGCACCACGCCCAGCACGCTGTAGAACAACAGGTCGTCCAGGTCGCGGGTGGTGAGCGCGGTCTTGCCGTGCCGGATGCGCCAACGGCCAAGCGTCCAGGCCAGCACGAACGCCACCAGGTACATGAGGCCATACCAGCGCACGGCCAAGGGTCCGATCTCGAACGCGATGGGAGAAAACTGCGGGTGAACCAACATGTCTGCGCGCGCCTTCCAGGAAAAGGCCGGGCGCATGCCCGGCCGCGGTATCGGAATGCTGGATGATAACTCCCCGCGAGATCGCCCCCGTGACAGATCGACGCAGGCCGGCCGAAGGCGGCCTGGCGCGCTTCCCGCTTGTTTATACTCTGCCGTTCGAAGAATCCCGCGCTCCGCGTACTCGCTTTCAACGGAAGACACATGATGCCCGTTCGTACCCTGCGCCTCGGCGCACTGCTGGCGCTGGCCGCCCTGCATGCGGCGGCAGGCGCCCAGACCACCGGCCCCGATCTCGCCAAGGCGAAAAACTGCATGGCCTGTCACAGCGTGGAGGCCAAGCTCGTCGGCCCCTCCTACCAGAGCGTGGCGCAGCGCTATGGCAGCGAAGCCGGCGCGGCCGACAAGCTGGCAACGTCCATACGCAAGGGCAGCGTGCGCAAGTGGGGGGCGATCCCCATGCCCGCGCAGAATGCCGTCAACGACGACGAGGCGCAGAAACTGGCGCAGTGGATTCTCTCGCTCAAGCCGTGATAGCCGGCCGCAATCGGCGCCTTCCATCCCCGGTTGTTGCCAGCGCCGCAACGGTAATTTGCGGCGGCGGCACCATGAGACGTATATAGGCGGAGCCGCCCCCGGCTCCGGCCCGCTTCCCCGGCAGCGCATACACTATAAGCAAGGGCGCCGAGCGCGCCGGCATCCATCGCGAGGTATGTCATGCCTGCACAAGTCGAGACAGCCGTGTTCGGCGGCGGCTGCTTCTGGTGTATCGAAGCCGTATTCCAGCAGATCGAAGGCGTGCTGCGCGCCGACTCCGGCTATGCCGGCGGCCACGTGGAGCGGCCGACCTACGAGCAGGTCTGCGAAGGCAATACCGGCCACGTGGAGGTCGTGTCCATCACCTACGACCCCGCCGTGATCGACTACCACGAGCTGCTGGAGATTTTCTTCGCTTCGCACGACCCGACCACCCCCAATCGGCAGGGCAACGACGTCGGGCCGCAGTACCGCTCGGCGATTTTCTGGCAGACGCCGGCGCAGCAGGAAGCCGCGCGCGAGGTCATCGCCGACCTGCAGGCGCGCAACGTGTTCGGCGCGCCGATCGTGACCGAACTGCTGCCGCCGTCCACGGTCTGGCCTGCCGAGGACTATCACCGCGACTATTTCCTGCGCAACCCCGGCCAGGGGTATTGCGCCTTCGTGGTAGCCCCCAAGGTGGCGAAGATGCGCAAGAACTTCGCCCACAAGCTCAAGAAAACCTGAAGGAACACATTTCATGACTCGACGCCGGATCCTGCGCGCCTGCGGCGCGGCACTGGCATGCGCCTGGCTGGCACAACCGGCTGCCGCCCAGGAGGCCGCCTATCCCACCCGTCCCGTCCGCTTCGTCGTGCCGTATCCCCCGGGCGGCCCGCTGGACATCATGGCCCGCGCGCTGGCCGAGAAGGTCCGGCCGGCGCTGGGCCAGCCCATGGTCGTCGAGAACAAGGCCGGCGCGGGCGGCAACATCGGCGCCGACCTGGTCGCCAAGTCGGCGCCGGATGGCTATACGCTGGTGATGGGCGCGGTCGCCACGCATGCGATCAACCCCGCGCTGTTCCCGAGCATTCCCTATGATCCGGTCAAGGACTTCGCCCCCATCGTCCTGGTGGCGTCCGTACCCAACGTCCTGGTGATGAACCCGGCCACCGCGGCCAGGCTGCGCGTGGACACCGTGCAGGACCTGATCCGCCATGCCAGGCAGAACCCGGGCAAGCTCAACATGGGCTCGGGCGGCAACGGCAGCGCCGGACATCTGGCGGGGGAACTGCTCAAGACTCGCGCGGGCGTGTTCGCCGCCCACATTCCCTACGCCGGCGCGACGCCCGCGCAGGTGGCCCTGCTGAGCGGCCAGACCGATTTCATGTTCGACAACCTGGCGGCAGCCTCGCCGCTCATTGCCGCGGGCAAACTCAAGGCGCTGGCGGTCACCACGGCATCGCGGTCCCGCCTGCTGCCCGAGGTGCCGACCATGATGGAGGCCGGCGTGCCCGCCTTCGACCTGGGAACGTGGTTCGGCGTGTTCGCGCCCGTGCACACGCCGGCAAGTGTGATTCAAAAACTGCACCATGAATTCGCGCAGGCATTGACGAGCCCCGAGCTGCGCCAGCGCCTGGCCGGCATGGGATCCGATGCGGAGCCCGGTACGCCCGAATCGCTGGCGGCGCTGGTGCGGGACGACCTGCGCAAGTACGCAGAAATCGTCAAGGTGTCGGGCGCCAAGCTGAACTAGAACCCGGCGCCGGAGGGAGCGCGCTCAATCGGCGCGGGAGCGCCAGGCCTCGGCACGCGTGCCGGCGGATCCATCGGGGCCTCCCTCGGCCACACGCATGTCCCGCATCTCGGCCATCCGGTGGGCATGCATATGCCAAACCAGCTCCACCGCATTGCGTACGCCAAGCTTGGCCAACACCCTTGCGCGGTGGACTTCCACGGTGCGTATGGAAATTCCCAGCCGATCGGCGATCACCTTGTTCGCCCGCCCTTCGATCAATAGGTCCATGACTTCGCGCTCGCGCGGCGTCAAGGGCCGCATCCAATCCTGACCGTCGTCCTCCCAGTATTTCGACCTCATCGTCCTTCCTTTCCTTCTTTCTTAAAAACCTTGTTGTCGAGCCGGGCTTTCGATGCCCGCCAGGAAGTCTGCACGACTTTGCGAAGGAAAGAATCTGTCAAGGCTGACAGGAGTCTGAACATCCCATGGGTCAATTTGGCACAAAGTTGTGCCGATCCATCATTTTTCGGGAAAACCCCGACCCATTACGCGCAATTTCATGATTCACGCGCCCGTCGCGTGAGCTAACATGCCGGCCTTGCAAGTGAAGTCAGATAGGAGCCCGCTTCAATGCGCATACAGTCTCAACAAAACTTCTGGGCCGGGGTGATGTTCGTCGCCCTCGGCCTATTTTTTGCCGGCTTCGCCGTCGAATACCAGATGGGTACCGCGGCCAAGATGGGGCCCGGGTACTTCCCCTTCTGGCTGGGAGTGATCCTGGCGATTCTCGGCGCGATCATCGGCATCTCGTCGCTGTCGCCCAAGGCCGAAAAAACGGTGGTCCCGAAGTTCCACCTCAAGATCATGGCCATCGTGCTGGGCAACGTGGTGCTGTTCGGCATTCTGCTGCGTCCGTTGGGCCTCTACGTGTCTGCCTTCCTCCTGGTCCTGCTCTCCAGCATGGCGAGCCACGAGTTCAAGTGGAAGGTCGCGATCATCAACGGCATCTGCCTGACGATCGCGATTCACATCATCTTTATCATGGGCCTGGGTCTCATCTTCCCGCTGTGGCCTTCGTTTCTCGGTTTGAACTAAGGAAAGCCATCCATGGAAGTGTTTGAGCACTTGGCCATTGGTTTTGAAACGGCATTATCGTTTCAGAACATCATCTACGCATTCCTGGGCTGCCTGATCGGCACCCTGGTGGGCGTGCTGCCGGGACTCGGCCCCGTCCCCACCATCGCGATGCTGCTGCCCATCACGTACGCCCTGCCCCCCGTGGCGGGCCTCATCATGCTGGCGGGCATCTACTACGGCGCTCAGTATGGCGGCTCTACCACGGCCATTCTGGTGAACCTGCCGGGTGAAACCTCCGCGGTGGTAACCTGCCTGGACGGATACCAGATGGCCCGGAACGGGCGAGCCGGACAGGCCCTGGCCATTGCGGCCATCGGCTCGTTCTTCGCCGGCTGCGTCGGCACGCTGCTGATCGCCGCGTTCGCTCCCCCGCTGGCCGAAGTCGCATTCCAGTTCGGTCCCGCGGAATACTTCTCGCTGATGGTGCTGGGCCTGATCGGCGCCGTGGTGCTGGCCTCCGGCTCGCTGCTCAAGGCGATCTGCATGATTCTGCTGGGCCTGCTGATCGGCATGGTCGGCACCGACGTGAACTCCGGCGTGGCACGCTTCTCGTTCGGCATCCCCGAGCTGACCGACGGCATCGACTTCGCCGCCGTGGCCATGGGCGTGTTCGGCTTCTCGGAAATCATCAGCAACGTCGAGCAGAAGGAAGAGCGCGAGGTCTTCCTGGACAAGATCGGCCACCTGTACCCCACCTGGCCCGACCTCAAGGAAGCAGCGCCCGCCATCGTCCGCGGCACGGCCATCGGTTCGGCGCTGGGCATCCTGCCCGGCGGCGGCGCGGTGATGTCCTCGTTCGCGTCCTACACGGTCGAGAAGAAGCTGTCCAAGAAGCCGGAAACCTTCGGCAAGGGCAACATCCGCGGTGTGGCAGGCCCCGAATCGGCCAACAACGCCGGCTCGCAGACCTCGTTCATTCCGCTGCTCACGCTGGGTATCCCGGGCAACGCCATCATGGCCCTGATGGTCGGCGCCATGACCATCCACAACATCCAGCCTGGTCCCCAGGTCATGACCTCGAACCCGGACCTGTTCTGGGGCCTGATCGTGTCGATGTGGATCGGCAACCTGATGCTGGTGATCCTGAACCTGCCGCTGATCGGCATCTGGGTCAAGCTGCTGAAGGTTCCCTACCCCATCCTGTTCCCGGCCATCCTGTTGATCTGCTCGATCGGTGTCTACACGCTGAACTACAACGTGTTCGACATCTGGATGACGGCGGCCTTCGGTGTGATCGGCTATATCTGGTCCAAGCTGAAGTGCGAAGGCGCCCCGCTGCTGCTGGGCCTGGTCCTCGGCCCCATGATGGAAGAGAACTTCCGCCGCGCCCTGCTCCTGTCTCGCGGCGATTTCACGACCTTCGTGACGCGCCCGCTGTCGGCGACCCTGCTGGTCATCGCCGCCATCCTGGTGCTCATCGTGGCCTCGCCCACGATCCGCAAGAAGCGCGAAGAAACCTTCGTCGAAGACTGACGAAGATACCCGCCGCCTCGCGCGGCGATAAAAAGGGCGCCATGTCGGCGCCCTTTTTTTTGGTTCTTCGAAGAAAACCGTGGAGCAAACGAAATAGTTTGCGTACTCTGCGCGCTGTCTGTGAAGAAGCCAGGAGGCAGGGTGCTGGATCGGAAGTTGTTGGAGGCTGTGGGCGGCTGG
>Ga0182746_1001132_pt1 | contig 26803 bp, 21 predicted proteins | sample eDN3rd30CBELigOP_FD_128881 | JGI IMG/M metagenome (GOLD analysis project Ga0182746, IMG submission 128881) | Enriched Organic Plus compost microbial communities from Emeryville, California, USA - eDNA 3rd pass 30_C BE-Lig OP (version 2) (version 2) ... | reverse complement strand
GGCCGCTGGCCGGCGTGCCGGAGGTCGCCGCGCAGGGGCAGGGCGGCCTGCTGGACGTGGCGCTGTCGCCGTCCTTCGCCGAGGACCGCATGGTCTACCTGTCCTATGCCGAGGCGGGCGAGGGCGGCCGCCTGGGCACGGCGGTCGGGCGCGGCCGGCTGGCGCCGGACAACGGCTCGCTGCAGGGCTTCCGGCGCATCTTCCAGCAGCAGCCCAAGCTGTCGCGCGGGCAGCACTTCGGCTCGCGCCTGGTGTTCGACCCCGACGGCTATCTCTTCGTCACGCTGGGCGAGAACAACCAGCGCCCGACGGCGCAGGATCTGGACAAGCTGCAGGGCAAGCTGGTTCGCCTGAACGCCGACGGCAGCGTGCCGCAGGACAACCCTTTCCAGGGCAAGCCCCCGGCGCGGCCCGAGATCTGGTCCTACGGCCACCGCAACCCCCAGGGGCTGGCGCTGCATCCGCGCACCGGCGCGCTCTGGCTGCACGAGCACGGCGCGCGCGGCGGCGACGAGATCAACCTGCCGCTGCCCGGGCGCAACTACGGCTGGCCGGTCGCCACTTACGGGATGAACTATTCCGGCCTGCCCATCCCGGAGTCGCGCGGCACCGAGGCCGAGGGCACGGAGCAGCCGCTGTACTACTGGCGCAAGTCCCCGGCCGTCAGCGGCATGGCCTTCTACGACGCCGATCGCCATCCGCAATGGCGCGGGTCGCTCTTCATCGGTTCCCTGGTCGAGCAGCAGCTCATCCGCCTGAGCCTGGACGGCGAGCGCATCGCCGCCGAGGAGCGCCTGCTGTCCGATCGCGGCGAGCGCATCCGCGACGTGCGCGCCGGCCCGGACGGCGGGCTGTACGTGCTGACCGACTCGCCCGAGGGCAAGCTGCTGCGGGTGTCGCCGCGGTAGGCGTGCCGGCTTTCGCCGCAGGCCAGGCTGCCGGGCCAGGGCGGGCCGTGGAGGAACGGGCCGCCCGGCCTGAGCGGGGCGCCGGGATTCAGCGGCGCGCAGGCTTGTCCCGGCGGGTCTCGCCCAGCGCCACGTACAGGCCGCTGGCGACGATCATGGCGATGCCCAGCCAGGCGACCGGGTCGGGCATTTCCCGCCAGAACAGCCAGCCGAACAGCGTCGCCCACAGCATGCCGGAATAGTCGAAGGGCGCCACCACCGAGGCCGGCGCGATGCGGAAGGCCTGGGTGATGAGCCCCAGCCCCAGCGTGCTGAACACCGCCACGCCCAGGAATCCCGGCAGCAGCGCCGGCTCCAGCGGCCGCCAGTACCACAGCTGCGGCGCCGCGCTGAAGACGGCCTGGCCCGCCGCGATGTAGAGCATGGTGGTGAGCATGCCTTCCTCCGGGCCGATGCGCCGGGCGCTGACCATCATCAGCGCGTAGCCCACGGCGGTGGCCAGGGGCAGCAGGGCGGCGGGCTGGAAGCCGGCCGTGCCGGGCCGCACCACCACCAGCACGCCCGCGAAGCCGGCCAGCACGGCCGCCCAGCGCCCGGGGCTGACCCGCTCGCCCAGGGCGATCGCCGACAGGCCCACCACGCACAGCGGCGCGGCGAAGGCGATGGCGGTGGTCTCGGCCAGCGGCAGCAGCGTCAGGCCCAGGTAGAAGCACCAGGCCGAGGCCACGTTGATCGCCCCGCGCAGCAGGTGCACCGGCAGGTGCCGGGTGCGCAGGGCGCGCCGCCCGCCGAGCGCCAGGGCGGCCGCGGCCACCACCGGCAGGGCGATGACGCTGCGCAGGAAGAGGATCTGGATGGGCGGATAGTGCCCGCCCAGCCACTTGGCCAGGCTGTCGCTGATGGTCAGGCAGAAGATGCCCGCCATGATGCAGGCGATGCCGCGGGCGCTGGCGGCGCGCGCGGCGGGACCGGCAGGACCGGGGGAGGATGCGGCAGGCATGGGGCAGGGCGGCAGGGTGGGCCGCCCGGCCGGGGCGCGGCGGGCGGCTGCAAACGGCTCCAAGCCTATCAGATCGGCGCGGGGCCCGGCTGCCGGCGGGCGCCCGTCCACGCCCCCGCGGCCGCGGCTGCGGATCGGCCCGGCCGGCGGGCCGGCCTGGATGGGCGTCCAGGCGCGCACGCCGCTCTGTTATGCTCGCCGCTTCCCAGCCCTGCCGGAGCCCGCCATGGCCGCCATCCCCAGCGTGCAACTGCCAGACGGCACCGCCGTGTCCGCCATCGGCCAGGGCACCTGGTTCATGGGCGAGCGCGCCGATCGCGCCGCGGCCGAGGTGCGCGCCCTGCAGCTCGGGCTGGACCTGGGCATGCACCTGATCGACACGGCCGAGATGTACGCCGACGGCGGCGCGGAATCGGTGGTCGGCAAGGCCATCGCCGGCCGGCGCGACGACGTCTTCCTGGTGTCCAAGGTGTATCCGCACCGCGCCGGCCTGGCCCAGGCGGCCGAGGCCTGCGAGGCCAGCCTGCGGCGGCTGGGCACCGACCGGCTGGACCTCTACCTGCTGCACTGGCCCGGCCGCATCCCCCTGGCCGAGACGGTGCAGGCCATGGAAAGGCTGCAGCGCGACGGCAAGGTGCTGCGCTGGGGCGTGTCCAACTTCGACGCGCCGCTGCTGGCCGAGCTGGCGGGCGAGGCGGGCGGCCCGGCCTGCGCGGTCAACCAGGTGCTCTACCACCTGGCCTCGCGCGGCATCGAGTACGACCTGCTGCCCCTGATGCGGCGCCTGGGCATGCCCGCCATGGCCTACTGTCCCCTGGCCCAGGGCGGGCAGCTGGCCCGCGGCATGCTGTCGCACCCGGCGGTGCGCCAGGTGGCGCTGCGCCACCGCGCCACGCCCGCCCAGGTCGCGCTGGCCTGGACGCTGCGCGCCGGCGGCGTGGTGGCGATCCCCAAGGCGGTGTCGCCCGAGCACGTGCGCGAGAACGCCGCGGCGGGCGCGGTGCTGCTGGACGAGGCGGACCTGGCGGCGCTGGACCGCGCCTTCCCGGCGCCGCGCGGCAAGGTGCCGCTGGACATCGTTTAGCGAATGACCGTGCCGCGGGCCGGGGCATACTGGCGCGGTCCGCCCGCAAGACGTACATTTGACAGGATGCGCGCCGCCGCGGCGGCGCGCCGGCAGGATCAGACAGGAGCTTTACCCCAATGAGCGCATTGCCCCAGCCCGGCCCGGCCGGATGGAACCTGGAAGACATCGTCTCGGGCCTGCGCGCCGCCCGGCGGGACTGGCGCAGCCAGCGCGGCCGCATGCGGCAGTCCGGCGGCCGCGAATTCCCCTCCGTGGAGGACATCCGCCAGGTGGTGGACGAGCTCTGCGGGGCGCTCTTCCCCATGCGCCTGGGCCCGGCCGACCTGCGCGAGGAAACCGAGGACGCCTACGTCCAGCTGACGCTCGCCCGCGCCCTGGAAAGCCTGCGCCGGCAGATCCGGCTGGAGCTCGCCTTCGTGGCGCGCTCGCAGGGCGGCGACCCGGCCGACGCCGACCGCCGCGCGGCCGACATCGTCAACCGCTTCGCGGCCGAGCTGCCGGCGGTGCGCCGCCTGCTCGACACCGACGTGGTGGCCGCCTACCAGGGCGACCCGGCCGCGCGCAGCGTCGACGAGGTGCTGCTGTGCTACCCGGGCGTCATCGCCATGATCCACCACCGCCTGGCGCATGTGCTGTACCGGCTGGAGGTGCCGCTGGTGGCCCGCATCGTCGCCGAGATCGCCCACGCCGACACCGGCATCGACATCCATCCCGGCGCGCGCATCGGCGCGAGCTTCTTCATCGACCACGGCACCGGCGTGGTGATAGGCGAGACCACCATCATCGGCGAGCGCGTGCGGCTCTACCAGGCGGTCACGCTGGGCGCCAAGCGCTTCCCGGCGTCCGAGAACGGCGAGCTCAAGAAGGGCCTGGCGCGCCACCCCATCATCGAGGACGACGTGGTCATCTATGCGGGCGCGACCATCCTGGGCCGCATCACCGTGGGCCGCGCCTCGGTGATAGGCGGCAACGTCTGGCTGACCACCAGCGTGCCGCCCAACAGCCAGGTGTCGCAGGCCAGCTCCATCCGCAACTGCCCGGACGACGCGACCGGGCCCGCCTGAGCGAGGCCTGGCCGGGGCCGGGCGGCCGCAGGCGGGAAGCCGCCGCCCGCGCCGCGCTTCCGGCCCTAGCCCGCCTTGCCGGGCAGCCAGAGCGTCAGCGCCGGGAAGGCCACCACCAGCGCCATCATGATCAGCATGGTCAGGACGAAGGGCAGCGCCCCGTAGACCACGTCCTTGAGCTTGCCCGATTCGCGCGTGCCCTGGACGACGAACAGGTTGATGCCCACCGGCGGGGTCAGCATGGCGGTCTCCATCAGCACCATCATCAGCACGCCGAACACCAGCGGGTCTATGCCCACCGCCTTGATGGTGGGGATGACCAGCGGCACGGTGGCGATCAGCATGGACAGCGGCTCCATGAACATGCCCAGCACCAGGTAGAAGCCGATGGCCGTCAGCAGCACGGCGGTGGGCGACATGACCGAGTCCGCGAACAGGCCGCTGACCAGCGCGGACAGGCCGATGGCGCTGAGCACGAAGTTGAGCAGGAAGGCGCCGATCACGATCAGGACGATCATCGCCGTCGTGTTCATGGTCGCCTCGCAGGCCTGCATCAGCATGCCGAGCGAGAAGCGCCGGCGCGCCACCGCCAGCAGCACGGCCATGATGACGCCCAGCGCCGCCGATTCCGACGGCGTGGCCCAGCCCAGGTAGATGGCGCCCACCACCAGGGCGAAGATGACCAGCGGCGGCAACAGGTCGGGCAGCAGCTCCCGGCGCCTGCGCCATGAGGTCGGCACGGCCTGCCCGCCCCAGGCCGGGCGGGCGGCGCAGCAGGCGACGATGATGAGCGAGAACAGCACCGCCAGCAGCAACCCGGGGAGGAGCGCCGCCAGGTAGAGCTTGGGGATCGAGGTCTCGGTCAGCACGCCGTAGATGATCAGCGGGATGGAGGGCGGGATCAGGATGCCCAGCGCGCCGCCGGCGGCGATGGTGCCCAGGAACAGCGGCTCGTTGTAGCCGTAGCGCCGGATCATGGGGTTGGCGATGGTGCCCAGGGTGGCCGCGCAGGCCACGCTGGAGCCGCTCATGGCGGCGAACGCGGTCGAGAAGCCCACGTTGGCGTGCATCAGGCCGCCGGGCAGGCGGGCCAGCCACTGGGCGATGGCGTGGTACATGTTCTCGCTGATGCCGCTGCGCAGCAGCAGCTCGCCCAGCAGGATGTACAGCGGGATGGCGAACAGCGTGAACTGGCTGGACGTGCCCCAGGTCAGCTCGCCGAAAGCCACCCACAGCGGCATGGGCGAGAAGCCGCCGGCCAGCAGCAGGGCCAGCACGATCATCGCCGCCGCCACGGGGATGCCGGCGGCCAGCAGCGCCAGCAGGCCGGCAAGGGAGACGCTAAGCATGGCGCACCTCCGCCCCGGCGGTTTCCTGGATGGCCTGCTGCTGCTCCTGCAAGTCGTCGTCGGCGGTGCGCGCGCCGATCAGCGCGGCGGCCTCCTTGCGGCGGCCCTGCGCCAGGCGCAGCAGGGCCAGCGCGGCCAGATGGATACTGGTCGCGAACAGGAAGACCAGCCCGGCGGCCCAGAGCGCCTGCGGGACGGCCAGCGGCACGGCCAGCGGCGTCATGGAGTGGGCGTCGCGCCGCAGGGATTCCAGGAAGGTCGCGCAGCCGACCCAGGCCAGCACGCCGGCGGCCGCGGCGAACACGGCGATGGCGAGCAGGTCCAGCGCGATCCGCCACGGCCGCGGCACAGCGGACTGCAGGATGTCGATGCGGATGTGCGCGCGGTTGACCAGGGCGAGCGAGGCGCCCCAGGCCGAGACGATGGCCAGCGCGTAGCCCGACAGCTCGCCCGCGCCGCCGGACAGCAGGGTGTGGCCGAACAGCTTGCGGGCCAGGATGTCGATGCCGATCACGAAGGCCATGACCAGGACGGCGAGGCCGCCGGCCCGGGCGGCCAGGCGGGCGATGCACGGAACGATGCGGGACATGATGGGGATCCGGATCAGAGTTTGGCCAGGTCGATCTGCAGGCCGACGACCTTGCCCACGGTTTCGTTCCACCGGCCGGCGCAGTCCTTGCCGCAGCGCTTGGCCCATTGCGGCAGGACGACTTCGGCGGCGACCTTCTTGACCAGCTCCTTGTCGGCGTCGGTGGCCGGCACCAGCGTCATGGATTCCTTGCGGCCCAGGGTGCAGGGGTCCTTGCCGGTGTTGCAGTCTATGCCTTCCTGGTTGGCCTGCGCGCCGATGGCCCACAGGCGCTCGTCCAGCGAGACGAACTTCCCGGCCAGGTAGGCCTGCACGGCCGGGTCGAACTTCTTCCAGGAATCGAGGTTGGCCGCCTGGTAGTAGATGGACCAGTTGATCGGCACGGGCAGCAGGTACTTGGCGACCTCGCCCCAGCCGGCGGTGTTGCCCGCCAGGCTGCCGGTGATGGCGCAGTCGAACACGCCGCGCTGCAGCGAGGGCACGACCTCGCCGAAGGGCGTGGTCACCGGCGTGCCGCCCAGCGCGGCCACCATGTCGGACATGGTGCGGCTGTTGACCCGCACCTTCTTGCCGGCGATGTCCTTCAGGCCGCCGACCTCGGTGCGGCACCAGAAGATCAGCCCCGGGTTGGGCGCCAGGCCGAGCAGCTTGGTGTTGAACTTCTGCTCCATCACCCGGGCGATTTCCGGCGCCCAGGCCTGGCAGGCCTTGTGCACGGTTTCCATGTCCGGCGCGATGCCGGTCAGGTCGCAGCCTTCCAGGGTGGGCTCGTCGCCCGCCACCTTGACGACGTCGGTGGACGAGAAGTCCGCCACGCCCGAGGCGGTCAGCCGCAGCAGCTGCTGCTCCTGCAGGGCCATGGCGTCGTAGTTGTTGTAGTCGACCGTGATCCTGCCGCCGGAATCGGCCGGGATCTCCTTCTGCCAGAACGGCTTTTCGACGTGCGAAGTCTGGACCAGGGTGCTGTAGCCGCCGAGCACGCGCAGCCTGGTGGCCGGCATGTCGGGAGCGGGGCCGGCGCCCAGGACGGGCGCGGCCGCGGCCAGCATCGCCAGGCCCAGCGCGGCGCGGGCGTTTCGTATCGGGAAGGGGCGGATCATGGACGTCTCCTTGCGTGTGTGCGCGGCATTCTTGGCGATGCCGTCCGGCTGCTCAGGCAGCCATGGGAAAGGGCCGCGGCCGCTCGCCAGCCAGGGCGGCGCGGAGGATGGATCGTACGCCCTGGGCCGTGACGGGCCGGGGGTTCAGGCCGTTGTCGGTCTCGATGACGAGCTCGGTGCAGCGTTCGATGTCGCCTTCGTCCACGCCGTGCTCGGCCAGCCTGACCGCCGCGCCGATGGAGCGGGCGAAGTCGTGGATGCCGCCGGCGGCCGTGTCCGCGCCCAGGGTCTGCGCCACCTGTGCCATCAACCCGGGCCGGGCCGCCTCGTTGTAGGCGGTGACGTAGGGCAGCGAGATGGAATGCGAGGTGGCGTGCGGCACGCCGTAGGTGCCGCCCAGCACGTGGGCGACGCCGTGGTGCAGGGCGAAGCCGCCGGTCAGCGCCGCGCCGCCCAGGTAGGCGCCGTACAGGGCCTCGGCGCGCGCCTGCAGGTCCTGCGGGTCGCGCATGACGCGCGGCAGGCTGGCGCCCAGGACGCGTATGCCCTCCATCGCCGCCAGCGCGATGACGGGGCTGGCGGTGGGCACGTACAGCGCCTCCACGCAGTGCGCCATGGCGTTCATGGCGCTTTCCGCGCTGACGTGGGCGGGCAGGCTCAGGGTCAGCCCGGGGTCGTAGACGACGGTGCGCGCCAGCATGTTCAGGCTGGTGTGCATGCGCTTGACCCCGTCTATGGTGATGCCGCAGAAGGCGGTCATCTCCGAGCCCGAATAGGTCGTGGGCAGGGATATGTAGGGGGTGGCGGTCTCCAGCGCGATGCCCTTGGCCAGGCCGATGGCCGCCCCGCCGCCCACGGCCACCAGGCAGTCGATGCCGTGTTCGGCCACGTGGGCGCGGCCTTCCCGGGCCAGCTCGATGGGCACCTGCGAGACCGCCCGCGGATACACGCCGGCGCAGGCATCGCCCAGGCTGTCGGCCACGCGCTGCGCCAGCTCGTTGCGCCCGGGGGTGCACAGCACCAGCGCGCGCCGGGCCTGCAGGCGGGCGACCTCGCCGGCGACGCCCGCCGCCGCGCCCGCGCCGAAGACGATGCGCGGGGGCGTGGCGTTGTAGACGCCGCCGGGGGTGGCGAAGGCCGGCCAGGCGCCGGGCTGGGGATGGCTGCTGCTCATGGGTCGCTTTTCCTATGGAGATGGCTGCGGGATGCGGGCGCGAGGGTGGCTACCAGTCGACGATGGTGCCGTCGTCCAGGACCGCGCCGCAGGCGTGCATGACTTCCTGCTTGAAGGGATGCCGGGCGGCGGCCTTCTCGTCGATCTCCACGCCCAGCCCCGGGCCGTAGGGGACCTGCCAGGCGCTGCCCGTGCGCCGCATGGGCGTGCTGACGACCTCGTCGTACCAGGGGACGGCGCCGGTCATTTCCTCCTGGATCACGAAGTTGGGCGTGGACACGTCGAAGTGCAGGGCCGCCGCGCCGGCGATAGGCCCGTTGGGGTTGTGCGGGGCCACGCCCATGAAGGCCTGCGCGGCCGCGTGGGCGATGCGCTTGCCTTCGAGCAGGCCGCCGGTGTGGTTCAGGTCGGGCTGGACGATGTTGACCGCCTGCTGCTGGAACAGCGGCTCGAACTCCTTGAAGCCGACCAGGCGCTCGCCCGTGGCGATGGGGCAGGCGGCGCGCTCGGTGACCTGGCGCATCGCCAGGGTGTCGCCGGGCTGCACCGGCTCTTCGCAGAACATGGGGCGGTAGGGCGCCAGCTCCTCGATGAACTGCAGCGCCGCCGAGATCGAGGACGGGCGGCCGTGGAAGTCGATCATGATGTCCACGTCCTCGCCCACGGCCTCGCGCAGCACCTGCATGCGCCGGCCCACCTCGCGGCGCGCCCGGCTGCCCACCGAATAGTGCGAATAGGGGATGAAGACTACCTTGAGCGCGTCGTAGCCCTTGTCCACCACCGCCAGCGCGCGCTCGCGCAGGGCGCCTTCGTCGAAGGTCTCGTAGACCGACTTCATGTCGCCCAGCCCCAGGTGGGTGTAGACGCGCACGCGGTCGCGCACCTTGCCGCCCAGCAGGCGCCAGGCCGGCAGGCCCAGGCTCTTGCCGAAGATGTCCCACAGGGCGTGCTCGATGCCGCTGACGGCCGTGGCGCCGACGATGCCCAGGCGGTAGTAGCTGTGCTTGTTGAGCACCTGCAGGATCTGCTCGATGTCCCTGGGGTCGCGGCCCAGCAGCAGGGGCTCCAGGTCCTCGACGGCGCCGGTCACCGCGCGCGTCTTCCAGTTCAGGCTGGCTTCGCCCCAGCCGTACAGGCCGTCCTGGTCGGTCGTCACCTTGACGAACACCCAGTTGCGCATCTCGGCGTTGACCACCAGGGTCTTGACGCCGACGATGCGGATGGGGTGCGGGTCGGCGGCCGGGACGGCGTCCGGCGCCGCGGCGGGGGAAGCGGAAGTCTGTTGCGTCATGTCGGGTCCAGGTGGGGGCTCGGATGGGGTTCAGGGGGCGGGCCGTGGGCGGGCTGGCGCCCTGACCACGTTCTGCAGGGGCTCGCCCGCCAGCAGCCGCTCGATGTTGCGGGCGACGAAGGCGTAGCGCCGCTCGGGCAGCTGCCCGGTCCAGGCGCAGGAATGCGGCGTGCACACGGCGTTGTCCAGCGTGTGGAAGGGGTAGCGCGACGGCGCCGCGTCGTCGGCGTCGCCGGCCGGGTAGCGGTACCAGACGTCCAGCACCGCTGCGCCGATGGCCTTGCGCTCCAGCGCCTGGAAGAGCGCCGCTTCGTCGATGATCTCGGCGCGCGAGACGTTGACCACGACCGCCGTCGGCTTCATCGCGGCCAGTTGGCGCGCGCCCAGCATGCCGCGCGTGGCGGCCGTCAGCGGGCAGGCGACGACCACGTAGTCGCTTTGCGCGAGCAGTTCGTCCAGGCGGCCGGCGGGCAGGAATTCGTCGACCAGGCCGGGGATGGCCGCGCCCGCGACGTCGCTGGCCGCGACCCGCATGCCGAAGGCCTGCGCCCGCGCGGCGATGGCGCGGGCGATGCGGCCCAGGCCGATCAGGCCCAGGCGCTTGCCGTGGACCTCGCCGTGGGGAACGCGGCCGCGGTAGGCGTCGGCCCAGGGCAGGGCGGCGAAGCGCGCGCGCATGTCGGCCAGGCGGATCTCGTGGTCCAGCAGGGCCAGCAGCACGTATTCGGCGATGGCGATCTCGTGCTCGTAGACGTTGCACACCGTGGTGGCCGGGTGCAGGGCGTCGAGCGCGATGCCGTCCAGGCCGGCGCCCGGCACGTGCAGCAGCCGAACCGCCGGGCTCCTGCCGGCGGGGCGGGAGAACCTGAGCGTGATCAGGACGTCGTCGGCGTCGATCGCGCCGTCCCAGGCCTCGCTGGCCGCCGCGTCGCGCGGCAGGGCCAGGAACTCCATGCCGGCGGGCAGGCGGGCCGACAGCCTGGACTGGTGATTCGCGGCTTCGCCGACCATCACGATTTTCATTATGCGTGTCTCCTTGGCGGCATCCTAAGGTTGCCGACTGAGAGAGTCCAATTATGATTTATGATCTTTTAATAAGAGCTACTTATCAGGAAGACCATGGACCTGCGCCGGCTGCAATGCTTCTTCGCCCTGGCCGAGGAATTGAACTTCCGCCGCGCGGCCGAGCGCTGCCACATCAGCCAGCCGGGCCTGAGCCAGATGCTGCGCCAGCTGGAAGACCAGCTGGAGGTCAGGCTCTTCCACCGGGACAAGCGCAACGTCTCGCTCACCCCGGCGGGCGAGCTGTTCCGCGCCGACGCGGACCGGCTGGTGCGCCAGATGCGCGAGGCCGTGGACCGGGTCAGGCAGGTCGACCGCGGCGCCATGGGCGAGCTGCGCATCGGCGCGACGGCCACGGCGCTCTTCATCATCCTGCCGGAGATCCTGGACGAGTTCTCCAGGGCCTTTCCCAAGGTGGTGCTGAACGTGGAATCCATGACCACGGCCGACCAGGAGCGCGCCCTGCGCCGGGGCGACATCCAGCTGGGGGTGGTCCACCCGCCGCTGGAGGACCCCGGCCTGGCCTGCCTGCCGATCTCGTCCATCCCCTTCGACGTGGCGATGTCCACGCGCAATCCGCTGGCGGCCAGGCGCACGCTGGCGCTCAGGGACCTGGCCCGGGAGAACTTCATCCTGTTCCCGCGCGCGGTGGGGCCGCGGCTCTACGACGACATCATCACGCTGTGCCACCACGAGGGCTTCAGCCCGGGCCGGATCATCGAGGCCGCGCCGGCCCAGTCCATCGTGTCGCTGGCGGCCTGCAACATGGGCGTGGGCTTCGTGGCGTCGCGCGTGCAGCATTACGAGCGCGCGCTGGTGACCTACCGGCGATTGCAGGGCGTCAGCCCCATGCTGAGCCTGGGGGTGGTGCAGCAGACGGAGAGCGCCGCGCCCATCGTGCAGACCTTCATCGAGATCGCGCAGCGGGTGGGGAGGAAGCTGCGCTAGGCGCGCCGCGGCCATTGCCGCAGCCGCGGCCGCGGCCGCACGCAACCGCGCGCGGCCGCGGCGCGATGTCACGCGCGCCGGCGCAGCTCCGCCGGCGGCACGCGCATCTGCAGCCGGTACTTGGACACCGTGCGCCGCGCCACCTTCAGGCCCTGGTCGCCCAGCAGGCGCGCCAGGGCCACGTCCGACAGCGGGCAGGCGGGGTCCTCGCCGGCGATGCATTCCTCCATCAGCGCGCGCACCGCCGCCGCCGAGCACACGCCGCCGGTCTCCGTGCCCAGCTCGCGCGAAAAGAAATGGCGGAACTCGAACACGCCGCGCGGCGTGGCCATGTACTTGTTGCCGGTGGCGCGCGATACCGTCGATTCGTGGATGGACAGCTCGTCGGCCACCTCGCGCAGCAGCAGCGGGCGCAGCGCGACCTCGCCGTATTCGAAGAAGGTGCGCTGGCGCGCGACGATGGCCTCGGCCACGCGCTGTATGGTGTGCAGGCGCTGCTCGACGTTGTGGATCAGCCAGCGCGCCTCCTGCAGCTCCTGGGCCATGGGCGAGCGGCCGGCGCCGCGCGAGCGCTGGAACAGGGCCGCGTAGTCCTGGTGCAGGCGCGCGCGCGGCAGGAAGCCGCGGTTGGGCACCACCGTCCAGCGCCGGTTCTCCTTGCGCACGATGACGTCGGGCACCGCATAGTGCGCGCCGCCGGCGGCGTAGCGCCGGCCCGGCTTGGGGTCCAGGCGGCGGATCAGGGCGCAGGCCGCGCGCACCTCGGCCTCGCTGCCGCCCAGCGCGCGGCGCAGGCCGGCGTAGTCGCAGCGGGCCAGCTTGTCCAGGTGGCCGGCGACGATGCGCGCGGCCAGTTCGCGCAGCGGCGCCGGGCAGCCGGAGGCGGCGATCTGCAGCGACAGGCATTCGGCCAGGCTGCGCGCGCCGATGCCCGAGCCGTCCAGCTGCTGCACCAGCTTGACGGCCACGTTCCATTCCGCTTCGCCGGGCGGGGGGCGCAGGGCCGTTTCGCCGGCCAGCCCGGACGGGTCCTGGCGCAGGTAGCCGTCGTCGTCCAGCGCGTCGATGACGAACTCGGCCAGCATGCGGTCGCGCGGCCCCAGGCGGTAGCCGCACAGGTCCTGGCGCAGCCGGTCGGCCAGCGTCAGCGGCTGCTCGGCCCAGTCGATCACGTCGGAGGCCGGGGCGTAGGGGTCGGCGCGCCGGCGCCCGGCCGCGGGGTAGTCGCCGGCGTAGTCCCCGGGCGGCCTGGCGGCCGGGTCGGCATCGGGCGGGCCGTCGGCCTGGCCGTTCGCGCGGACGTCGCCGGCGGCCCCGGCCTGGCCGGCGTCGTCGGTCTCGGGTTCTTCCAGGAAAGGGTTGCTGGCCAGGGCCTGCTGCAGCTCCTGGGCGAATTCGGAGGCCGACATCTGCAGGATGCGGACCGACTGCTGCAGCCGTGGCGACAGCGTGGTCTGCTGCCGCATGGCCAGTTGCTGTGCGACTTGCGTCATCGTGCGCTCCCCGGTGCCTCGGCGGGACGAGCGGCCCATGATAGGGAGCGCGCTGCAACAAATCTGTGAGCATTGGCAAAAATGAGCAAGCCCGCCGCCCTGCGCGGCAGGCCGGGCGCCGCCGCCGCGCAGGACGGCGCGGCGCGGGCTTCCGGCGCGTTGCACACCGCTGCGCCGTGTAACCCGGCCGGCCGCGCGAGCCCGGCGCGGCGATGCGCGCAGCGTAGAATCGGAAGCGGCTTCGCAGGATGACCCTTGGGGACTTTGCGCACACACGCATGGCACACGCACTCATCATCGACGACGACGAACGCACCCGCGCGATGCTGGCCGAGATCGCCGCGGAGGGCGGCTTCACGACGGCCGCCGCGGCCAGCCTGCGCGAGGCCAGGCTGCACATCCTGCGCCAGGCGCCCGACGTGGTGTTCACCGACCTGCAGCTGCCCGACGGCAGCGGCCTGGACGTGTTCGACGCCCTGCAGGGCGAGGCGCCGGCCGACGTCATCGTCATCACCGGCCACGCCAGCGTGGAAAGCGCGGTGCACGCGCTGCGCGCCGGCGCGTCCGACTACCTGACCAAGCCGCTGAACCTGCAGCGGCTGCAGACCATACTGGGCCGCATCCCCCGCGTGGGCGACCTGAAGGCGGAGATCGGCATGCTGCGCGAGCAGCTGGGCGACGCCGGCCGCTTCGGCGGCATGGTGGGCGGCTCGCCCGCCATGCAGCAGCTATACCGGCAGATCGCCAAGGTCGCGCCCGCCGAGGTCACGGTGCTGCTGATCGGCGAGAGCGGCACCGGCAAGGAGCTCGCCGCGCAGGCCATCCACGACTGCAGCCGCCGCCGCAAGGGGCCCTTCCTGGCGGTCAACTGCGGGGCGATCTCGCCCAACCTGATCGAAAGCGAGATGTTCGGCCACGAGAAGGGCAGCTTCACCGGCGCGGAGCGGCAGCACAAGGGCTACGTCGAGCGCGCCGACGGCGGCACGCTGTTCCTGGACGAGATCACGGAAATGCCGCTCGACCTGCAGGTCAAGCTGCTGCGCGTGCTGGAGACCGGCCTGTTCATGCGCGTGGGCACCAACCGCGAGGCGGCCTGCGACGTGCGCGTGCTGGCCGCCACCAACCGCGACCCGGAGCAGGCGGTGGCCGAGGGGCGGCTGCGCGAGGACCTGTACCACCGGCTCAACGTGATCCCGCTGCACCTGCCGCCGCTGCGCGAGCGCGGCCGCGACGTGGAGCTGATCGCGCAGGGCTTCCTGGCCCAGCTCAACGCGCAGTCGCAGACCGACAAGGCCTTCTCGCCCCAGGCCCTGGCCGCCCTGCGCAGCCACGACTGGCCGGGCAACGTGCGCGAGCTGCGCAACTGCGTGCAGCGCGCCTACATCATGGCCGACGGCGACCTGATCGAGCCCGCGGCGCTGGCGCGCCCCGGGCGGGCGCAACAGGGGCCGGGCCGCGCCGACGCCGGGGCGCAAGGCGGCGCCGCAGGCAAGGCCGGGGTGGGTGAACCGGCGGACGCCGGCCCGCCGCTCAGCATCCCGGTGGGCACGTCGCTCGCCGAGGCCGACCGGCGGCTGATCTTCGCCACGCTGCAGCGCTGCGGCGGCGTCAAGAAGCGCACCGCCGAAGTGCTGGGCATCAGCCTGAAGACGCTCTACAACCGCCTGTCGGAATACGCGGCCGAGGGCCACCGGCCCGAGCGCCCGGCTCAGCGCGCCGCCGTCAGCCGCAGCAGCGTGATTTCCGAAGGCGCGCCCAGGCGCTTGGGCGGGCCCCAGTAGCCGGTGCCCCGGCTGACGTAGACCTGCAGGCCGCCCAGGCGGTGCAGGCCGGCGGTGAAGGGCTGCTGCATCCGCACGAAGAAATTCCAGGGCAGGAACTGGCCGCCGTGGGTGTGGCCGGACAGCTGCAGGTGATAGCCCGCGGGCGCGGCCGCGCGGGCGCTGCGCGGCTGGTGCGCCAGCAGGATGCGCACCGCGGCGTCGGCCGGCGCGCCGGCCAGGGCGGCCGCGGGGTCGCTGCGCTGGCGGGGGTCGAAGGCCTCGGCGCCGTAGTCGGTCACGCCGGCCAGCACCAGGGCCGCCTCGCCGCGCCGGATCACCTCGTGGCGGTTGAGCAGCACCTGCATGCCCAGGCGGCGGAACTCGGCCACCCATTCGGCGGCGCCGGAATAGTATTCGTGGTTGCCGGTCACGGCGTAGACCCCGTGGCGCGCGCGCAGGCGGGACAGCGGCTCGACGTGCGGCGCCAGGCCGGCGACGGTGCCGTCGACCAGGTCGCCGGTCAGCGCCACCACGTCCGCGCCCAGCCGGTTGACGGCGTCGACCACGGCCTGGGCGTAGCCGCGCTTGATGGTCGGCCCGACGTGCAGGTCGCTGACCTGGGCGATGGTGAAGCCCTCGAAGGCGGCCGGCAGGCCGGCCAGGGCCACGTCCACCCGGCGCACGGGCGCGCGGCGGCGGGCGCCGTACAGGCCGGCCAGGCTGGCCAGCGCGGCGCCGGCCACGACCGCCGCCGCGCTATTTTCCAGCCAGGGGCCGGGCAGCGGGCCGGCGCCCGCGGCCAGCCGGGCCAGCCACGCAAGCAGCAGCGCCGCGTCGCGCGCGGCAGTCAGCACCAGCAGGGAGGAAAACGCGCCCAGTGCCAGGAAGCCGGCCCAGGACAGCGCGTCGGCAGCGCGCCCCGTGCGGCTGCGCTGGCGCAGGAAGGCGCGCGCGATCAGGACCCAGGAGGCCGCCAGCGCCGCCAGACCCAGCCAGCCCCACAGGGCGCGGCCGGGCAGGTCCGGCAGCAGGCGAAAGGCGACGTAGGCATGCAGCAGCATGCCCACCGCAAGCAGCCTGACGATGAAATGGCGCATGGGGCGGGGACCGAGGGTGGCGACGCCCGACATGGTAGCAAGCCGGGTGGCCCCGGCCCTGGGGGCTGCCGCGCCCGGTCGTGCGGGCTTGCGGGCCGGACGGACAGGGCCGGCCGCGCCGGCCGCTAGCGTCAGGCCGCGGCGGCGGTCCGGCCGGCCAGCAGGCCGATCAGCTCCGGCACGGGCGACTGGTCCATGCCGGCGCGGCTGGCGCCCTCGTAGGCCTGGCGCACGGCGTCGGCGGTGCCGTGCGGCGCGCCGGCTTCCTCGGCCATGGTGGTGTAGTAGCCCATGTCCTTGAGCGCGTTGGCGATCGAGAAGCGAAAGCCCGAGGGATCGCCCGACTCGATGTAGGGGCGCAGCCGGTCCAGCACCACGCCGCCGCCGCCGCCCGCGGCCAGGATGCCCGCGAACACCTCGGCTTCCAGGCCGGCGCGCGCCGCGCAGGCGGCCGCCTCGGCCAGCACCGCGGAAAAGCCCAGCGAGACGAAGTTGTGCAGCAGCTTCAGGCGGTGCCCGGCGCCCACCGGGCCGGCGTGCACGATGTTCTCGGCATAGCACTGCAGCAGCGGCAGGCAGCGCCGGAACAGCCCGGCGTCGCCGCCGACGATCAGGTTCAGCCGGCCCTCGGCCGCCTCCTTGGGGGTGCGCGTCATGGGCGCGTCCAGGAACAGGCCGCCGGCGGCCTGCACCGCCGAGGCCGCCTTCAGGGTGGAGGAAGGGATGGCCGTGGAGCAGTCGATCACCACGGCGCCCGGCTTCAGGCCCGCGAGCACGCCGTCCTGGCGGTGCAGCACGTCCTCGACCTGGGGCGTGCCGGTCACGCACAGGATGAGCACGTCGGACTGGCCGGCCAGCGCCGCGGGCGTGGCGGCGGTGGCGGCGCCGGCGGCCAGCAGGTCGTCGACCGGCTGGTTGCCGGGGTGCTCCAGCAGCGCCAGGCGCCAGCCGTGGCGCAGGATGTTGCTGGCGATGCCGTGGCCCATCATGCCCACGCCGATGATGCCGATGCGCGTTGTCTTCTTGTCCATGTCCGCTCCGTGGTGGTGCGCCGCCCGTCAGGCGGCCTTGCTGCGCAGGCCGCCCGCGCAGATGTATTTGACTTCGAGGTAGTCCTCGATGCCGTACTTGGAACCCTCGCGGCCGACGCCGGATTCCTTGATGCCGCCGAAGGGCGCCAGCTCGGTGGAGATGATCCCTTCGTTCAGGCCGACGATGCCGGTCTCCAGCGCCTCGGCCACGCGCCAGCCGCGCGCGTAGTTCTCGGTGTAGAAATAGGCGGCCAGGCCGAAGGGCGTGTCGTTGGCCAGGGCCACGACTTCCTCCTCGGTGTCGAAGCGGATCAGCGGGGCGACCGGGCCGAAGGTCTCCTCGTTCATCAGCCGCGCGGTGCGGGGCACGTCGACCAGGATGGTGGGCTGGAAGAACAGCCCGCCCAGGCTGTGCGGCTTGCCGCCGGTCAGCACGCTGGCGCCGCCGCCCAGGGCGTCGTCGATGTGCTCGCGCACCTTGTCCACGGCGGCCTGGTCGATCAGGGGGCCCAGGTCGGTGCCGTCCTCCAGGCCGTTGCCGACCTTCTGCGCTTCGACCGCCTTGCGCAGCCGCCTGGCGAATTCGTCGTAGACGCCGTTCTGCACGAAGATGCGGTTGGCGCACACGCAGGTCTGGCCGGTGTTGCGGAACTTGGAGGCCATGACGCCGGCCACCGCGCGGTCCAGGTCGGCGTCGTCGAAGACGATGAAGGGCGCGTTGCCGCCCAGCTCCATCGACACCTTCTTGACCGTGCCGGCGCATTGCTCCATCAGCGTCTTGCCGACCTCGGTCGAGCCGGTGAAGGACAGCTTGCGCACGATCGGGCTGCCGGTGAGCTCGCCGCCCACCACCGAGGACGCGCCCGTGACGACGTTGAGCACGCCCGCGGGAATGCCGGCCTCGATCGCCAGGTCGGCCAGCGCCAGCGCGGAGTAGGGCGTGGCGCTGGCCGGCTTGATGACGATGGTGCAGCCCGCGGCCAGCGCGGCGCCGGCCTTGCGGGTGATCATGGCGTTGGGGAAGTTCCACGGCGTGATGGCCGCGACCACGCCCACCGGCTGCTTGATGACGACGATGCGCCGGTCGTTGCTGGCCGCCGGGATGATGTCGCCGTAGGCGCGCTTGGCCTCTTCCGAGAACCATTCCAGGAAGGCCGAGCCGTAGGCGATCTCGCCGCGCGACTCCTTCATGGGCTTGCCCTGTTCCATCGTCAGCAGGGTGGCCAGGTCTTCCTGGTGCTGCATGCACAGGTCGAACCAGCGGCGGATCAGGACGGCGCGCTCCTTGCCGCTCAGGTCGCGCCAGGCGGGCAGGGCGCGGTTGGCGGCGTCGATGGCGCCGCGCACGTCGGCCGCGGTCAGGCTGGGCACGGTGCCGAGCTTGCTGCCGTCGGCCGGGTTGGTCACGGCGAGCGTCTTGCCGTCGGCGGCGTCGACCCAGCGGCCGTCGATGTGGCATTGCTGGCGGAACAGTTCGGGGCGTTGCAGTTTCATGGCGATGTCCTTTGCGATGCGGATTCAGGTAAGCAGGTTGTCGGGACGGCGGCCCGCGGCCAGCGCTTCCAGGCCGCGCACCAGCAGCCAGCCCATGGCGTCGCGCGTCTCGAGCGTGGCGCTGCCGATGTGGGGGGTCAGGAAGACGTTGTCCAGCATACGGTAGCGCGGATCGATGCGCGGCTCGTTGGCGAACACGTCCAGGCCCGCGGCGAACAGGCGGCCGCTTTGCAGGGCCTCGACCAGGGCGTCGTCGACCACCAGGTCGCCGCGCGAGATGTTGACCAGCACGGCGCGTGCCGGCAGCAGCGCCAGGCGCTCGCGGTCCAGCACGCCGCGCAGGGACGGGCCGCCCGGGGCGGCCACCATCAGCACGTCGGATTCGGGCAGCAGCGCCTCCAGGCTGGCGTGGTAGGTGGCGCCCGCTTCCAGCCCGGCCGGCAGGCGGCTGCGGTTGTGGTAGTGGATGCGCATGCCGAAGGCGCGGGCGCGGGTGGCGATCTCGCGGCCGATGCGGCCCATGCCGAAGATGCCCAGGCGCCGGCCGACCAGGCCCTGGCCCAGCAGCTGCGTGGGCGCCCAGCCCGGCCACTGGCCGCTGCGCACCATGCGGTCGGCCTCGTAGCCGCGCCGGCAGGCGTTGAGCACCAGCAGCATGGCGATCTCGGCACAGGCCTCGCTGAGCACGTCGGGCGTGTGCAGCACGGCCACGCCCAGCTCGCGCGCGGCGGCGAGATCGATGTGGTCGTGGCCCACCGACAGCGTGGCCACGTTGCGCAGCCGCGGCGCGAGGCTGCGCAGCACGGCGGCGTTCACGGCTTCGGTGGCGGTGACGAACAGGGTGTCGGCGCCGGCCGCGCGGCGGGCGATTTCCTCCGGCGGCAGGATGGAGTCGTCTTCATTGACCGACAGGTCGTAGCGCTGGCGCAGCGCCTCTTCGATGGCGGGGGTGAGGCGGCGGCACAGATAGGCGGCGGGCAGGCCGGCAGGCGCCCGGGATGGGGATGCGGTGTTCATGGCGGTGGCGTGACAGCTTGTCTCCTCGTTAATTCATAATACCAATTTATATTATGAGTTTGTCAAGCAAATTTGTCTCAAATGGTATGATGCGCGCATCGCCATCCCCTGGAGCCGCCATGGCCAATCCCGTCCCGCGCCAGGCCGGCAAGGCCGAGCCCACGCTGGCCGACCGCATCACGCAGCTGCTGGCCGGGCAGATCCGCAGCGGCGCCTATCCGGTCAACGCGCGCCTGCCGACCGAGAAATTCATGACCGAGCAGTACGGGGTCAGCCGCACCGTGGTGCGCGAGGCGATCTCGCGGCTGAAGTCCGAAGGCCTGGTCGAGACCCGCCAGGGCAGCGGTACGGTGGTGCTGGACCCGGCCGGCGCGGAAGCCTTCCGGCTCGGCCGCGACGAGGACAACCCGGCGCGCGGCGTGCTGCGCATCATCGAGCTGCGCCGCGGCATCGAGACCGAGATGGCGGCGCTGGCCGCCGAGCGCCGCAGCGAGGCGCAGATGGCGCAGATCAACGCTGCGCTCAAGGCGATCGAGAAGGCCGTCAAGGCGGGCGGCGACGGCGTGGCCGAGGACCTGGCCTTCCATACGGCGATCTCGCGCGCGACCGGCAATCCCCACTATACCGACCTGCTGGGCCTGTTGACGCGCGCCCTGCACGACGCGATCCGGGTCACTCGGGGCAACGAGGCGCGCCGCGACGACCTGGCCGACCAGGTGCGCGCCGAGCACGAGGCGCTGCGCGCCGCCATCCAGGCGCGCGACCCGGACGCCGCGCGCGCGGCGGCCTTCCGTCACATGCAGAACACCGCGCTGCGCATCGAGCAGGCCGAGCAGAGCTACTGGGCAGGCGCCAGCCGCGAGGCCGCGCGCCGGCTCGCGCAGGCCGACCTGGGCGCCGTGCTGCGCGCCCGTCCGGGCAGGCGCCCGGGCTGAGCTCCTAGGCTGCCGCCGCTTCCACCTTGTAGCGGCGCGCCTGGCGGCCCAGCTTTTCCGCCTCTTCCTTCAGGCTGGCCGCGGCGGCGGCGGACTGGTCGACCAGGGCGGCGTTGCGCTGCGTGGCCGCGTCCATCTGGGCGATGGCGCGGCTGACCTGGCCGATGCCGGTGGCCTGCTGCGCCGAGGCCGAGGAGATGCCGCCGACCAGCGACGAGACGCGGTTGACCGCCTCGACGATCTCTTCCATGGTGCGGCCGGCGTCGGCCACCTGGCGGTTGCCGTCCTCGACGCGCGCCACCGACACTTCGATCAATTCCTTGATCTCGCGCGCGGCCACGGCCGAGCGCTGGGCCAGCGTGCGCACCTCGCCGGCCACCACCGCGAAGCCGCGGCCCTGCTCGCCGGCGCGCGCGGCCTCGACCGCGGCGTTGAGCGCCAGGATGTTGGTCTGGAAGGCGATGCCGTCGATCACGCCGGTGATCTCGGCGATGCGGCGCGAGCTTTCGCTGATCGAGGACATGGTCTGCACCACGCTGCCGACCACCTCGCCGCCCTTGCCGGCCACGCGCGAGGCTTCCTCGACCAGCTTGTCGGCCTGCGCCGCGTTGCTGGCGTTCTGCTGCACGGTGCCGGTCAGCTGCTCCATGGACGCGGCCGTGTCCTGCAGCGACAGGGCCTGCTCGCCGGTGCGCTGCGACAGGTCGGCGTTGCCCTGGGCGATCTGCGCCGAGGCCGCGGCGATGCCGGCGCTGCCGTCGCGCACGTCGCGCACGATGCCGGCCAGGCCGGCGCTCAGGGCCTGCAGGGCGCGCATCAATTCGCCGGTCTCGTCCTCGGCCTCGCTGTCGAGGCGCGCGGTCAGGTCGCCCTGGGCGGCCTGGCGGGCGGATTCGACCGCGGCCGACAGCGGCAGGGTGACGCTGCGCACGGCCTGCCGGGCAAGCAGCGCGCCCAGCGCGGCGCCGGTCAGCGCCAGCGCGGCCGCACCCAGGCGCATCTGCTCCTGGAGCAGGCCGGCCGCGGCGGCGGCGCCGACCAGGCAGCCGATCAGGGCGAGCCCCGCGAAGGCGAGGCCCAGGCGCGGGCCGATGGCGAGTCGGGTAAAGGCATTCATGTCTGCGTGATTCCAGGAGGAGAGCCGTGCGCGCGCCGGGACAGGGGCCGCGCCTTGTCCGCCGCCGGGCCGTTCGCCGGCCCGAGGCCTCGCGGGAGGCCCGCGGGCGCGAAGGCGCGGCGGCGTTTTTGTAATGATTATTGACGGCGGTCAGAGGCCGGAGTCATCGCAACAGCCTGCGTATTTGGGTTTACTTTTTTCGTTTGGCGTTACATCGCGACAACGGCCCTCGGGGTATCTGCAAATCGCTGAAAGTAAAACGCTTAATTTCGTATTTTGATGTGACGGGGCGGCCCGCCGCGGATACACCCGACATCTTTTTCCGCAAGCCCTGCGGATAAGATACGGACACACTGCCTGACAAGGAGCCCGCCCGGTTTGACCGACCCAGCAGCCCCCAGCACCGCGCCCGCAGGCGCGCGCGACCGGCCCGCGCCGGACCGCGCCGCGCTCTTCCTGGACTTCGACGGCACGCTCGCGCCCATCGTCGCGCGTCCCGCCGATGCGCGGCTGCCGGCGGCCAGCCGCGGCGAGCTGGAACGGCTGGCGCGGGCCTGCGGCGGGGCGCTGGCGGTCGTGAGCGGGCGTTCGCTGGCCGGGCTGGACGCCATGCTCGCCCCGCTGGTGCTGCCGGCCGCGGGGCTGCACGGGGCCGAATGGCGCGGCGCCGACGGCGCGCAGGCGCGGCTAGCGCTGGACGCCGGGCCGGTCGAAAGCATCGAGCAGGCGCTGCAGCCCTATGCGCGCGCCCACCCGGGCGTGCTGCTGGAGCGCAAGCCGCTGGCCCTGGCGGTGCACTTCCGCGCCGCGCCGGACCTGGCGCGCGAGATCGAGGACATGCTGGCCGCGCTGCTGCGCCCGCATGCGCAGGCCTACGCGCTGCAGGCCGGCAAGATGGTGCTGGAGGTCAAGCCGCGCGCGGCCAGCAAGGGCGAGGCGATCCGCCGCTTCATGCGCGCCGCGCCGTTCGCCGGGCGCACGCCGGTCTTCGCCGGCGACGACCTGACCGACGAATCGGGCTTCGCCGCCGTCAACGACATGGGCGGCCTGTCGATCAAGATCGGCGAGGGCGAGACGGCCGCGCGGCTGCGCCTGCCCGGCACGGACGCGCTGGCGCAGTGGCTGGCCGCCTGGCGCTGAGGCCGGCGCCAGCCCGGGATTCCAGGGGCGCGGCGCGTTGCCGGCGCCCGGGTGCTACGACAAGGGGATATCCACAATGAGCAGACTGATCATCGTATCCAACCGCGTGGCGGCCATTTCCGAAGGCAAGTCCAGCGCGGGCGGGCTGGCCGTGGGCGTATACGATGCGCTGAAACGGGTCGGCGGCATCTGGTTCGGCTGGAACGGCGAGATCTCGGCCGGCCCGCCCCAGGCGCCGTCGCTGCGCGAGCACGACGGCATTTCCTACGCCACCGTCAGCCTGTCGCGCGCCGACTACGACCAGTACTACCGCGGCTTCTCCAACGCCACCCTGTGGCCCATTTTCCACTACCGCACCGACCTGAGCCGCTACGACCGCAAGGAGTACACCGGCTACCTGCGCGTGAACCAGACGCTGGCCGCGCAGCTGGCGTCCCTGGTGCGGCCCGACGACACGATCTGGGTGCACGACTACCACCTGCTGCCTTTCGCGCGGGCCTGCCGGCGGCTGGGGCTGCGCAACCGCATCGGCTTCTTCCTGCACATCCCCTTCCCGGCGGAGCAGGTGCTGATGACCGTGCCGCCGCACCGCGAGCTGGCCGAGGCGATGTGCGAATACGACCTGCTGGGCTTCCAGACCGACGTGGACGAGCGCGCCTTCACCCAGTACATCTGCCACCGCCTGGGCGGGCGCTTCGGCCCGGACGGGGAGCTCCTCTGCCACGGGCGCAGCGTGCGCACGGGCGTCTACCCCATCGGCGTCTACCCGGACGACATCCGCACCGAGGTCGAGCGCCGCCCGCAGCCGCGCCAGATCCTCAACCTGAAGCAGGGCCTGCACGACCGCAAGCTCATCATGAGCGTGGACAGGCTGGACTACACCAAGGGCCTGGTCGAGCGCTTCCGCGCCTTCGAGCGCATGCTGGAAGTGGCCCCGCACCACCAGCGCCAGGTCAGCTTCGTGCAGATCGCGCCGCCCTCGCGCGCGGACATCTCCACCTACCAGGGCATACGCCAGCAGCTCGAGCGCGAGGCCGGCCACATCAACGGCCGCTGGTCCGACCTGGAATGGACGCCGCTGCGCTACATCAACAAGCACTACGAGCGCAGCGCGCTGATGGCGCTGTTCCGCGCCTCGCAAGTGGGCTACGTGACGCCGCTGCGCGACGGCATGAACCTGGTGGCCAAGGAATACGTGGCCGCCCAGCCGCCCGAGGACCCGGGCGTGCTGGTGCTGTCGTGCTTCGCCGGCGCGGCGCGCGAGCTGGAAGAGGGCGCGCTGATCGTCAACCCCTACGACGTGGAAGACCTGGCCGCCGCCCTGGACTGGGCGCTGACCATGCCGGCCGACGAGCGGCGCCAGCGCTACCGCCTGATGATGGACAGGTTGCGCGAGAACGACCTGGGGCGCTGGCGCGACCGCTTCCTGGACGACCTGGCGGGCGCGCCGCAGGTCGCCGACGGGGCGCTTGCGGTTGCCCCGCCGTCGGCGGCAGTGGCGGAGCCGGCCGAGGCCCGGCCGGCGCAGCCCGCCGAGCCGGCCGTCTGAGCGGGCGCCGCCGCCTGAGCTGCGCGCGCGCCGGCCGGCCGGGCCCCTGCCGGCGCGGGCGGGCCGGCGCCGCTGCCGGGCGTATCCCGGCTTGCCCCGGACGCGCCCCGCGCCGCGGCGAAGTTGCTACGATGCGCACACGCCAACAACGTGCCGGCCGGCCGGCGGATGCCAAGCCATGAACAGAAAGCTCGTCCTTGCCGCGGCGGCGCTGGCGGCCTGCGCCGTGGCCCTGGCCTGGTATGCCTTGCGCCGCCCGGCCGCGGACGGGGCGCTGGTGCTCTACGGCAACGTGGACGTGCGCCAGGTCTCGCTGGCCTTCAACGCCAGCGAACGGGTGCGCGTCCTGAGCGCCAGGGAGGGCGACCGGGTGCGCGCCGGTCAATTGCTGGGCGAGCTCGACACCCGCACGCTGGCCCTGCAGGCCGAGCGCGCGCGGGCCGGCGTCGAGGCGCAGCGCCAGGCCCTGCTGCGGCTGCAGCGCGGCACGCGCCCGGAGGAAATCGAGCAGGCCCGCGCGGAAGAAGCCGCGGCCCGCGCCGACGCGCGGCTGGCCGGGCTGCAGCTCGCGCGGCTGCAGGAAGTCCGCCGCAGCACCGGCGGGCGCGCGGTCAGCCAGCAGGACCTGGACGCGGCGCAGGCGCGCAGCCAGGTGGCGCAGGCGCGCCAGGAATCCGCCCGCCTGGCGCTGGAGCTGGCGCGCATCGGCCCGCGCAGCGAGGACATCGAGCAGGCCCGCGCCCAGCTGTCGGCGGCGCAGGCCGAGCTGGCGGTGCTGGAGCGCCAGCTGGAAGAGGCGCGCCTGGTCGCGCCCGTCGACGCCGTGGTGCGCAGCCGGCTGCTGGAGCCGGGCGACATGGCCAGCCCGCAGCGCCCGGCCTACACCCTGGCCATCACCGATCCCAAGTGGGTGCGCGCCTACGTGTCCGAGGCCGACCTGGGCCGGATACGGCCGGGCATGGCCGCCAGCGTGGTGACCGACAGCCATCCCGACGCGCCGGTGGCCGGGCGGGTGGGCTATATCGCCTCGGTGGCCGAGTTCACGCCCAAGACCGTCCAGACCGAGGACTTGCGCACCAGCCTGGTCTACGAGGTGCGCGTGTTCGTCGACGACCCGGACGACCGGCTGCGCCTGGGCATGCCGGCCACCGTGCGCTTCGCGGACCAGGCGCGGCCGCGGGACGAGCCGGCGGCCGTGTCCGGCGCCGGGCCGGGAGCCGACCCGGCCGCCGGCGTCCCGCGGGCCGGGTCGGCCACGGGCGCATGAGCGCCGCTGGCGAGAACGGCCCGCCGGCCCGCTTCGCCACGGGCATGGCCGCCTCATCCAGCCAGGCCGGCCAGGCCGTGGCCGCCGCCCGGGCGGTGGCCAAGCGCTTCGCCGGGCCGGGTGGGCAGGCCGTGCGCGCGCTGGACGGCATCGGCCTGCAGGCGCCGGCCGGTGCGCTGACCGCCCTGGTCGGTCCCGACGGGGCGGGCAAGACCACGCTGCTGCGCCTGTTCGCCGGCCTGCTGCGCGCCGACGAGGGCGAGGTCCGCGTGCTGGGCCTGGACGCCGCGGCGCGGCCCCAGGCCATCCAGGAGCGCATCAGCTACATGCCGCAGCGCTTCGGCCTGTACGAGGACCTGAGCGTGCGCGAGAACCTGGACCTCTACGCCGACCTGCACGGCGTGCCGCGCGGCGAGCGGCGCGGCCGCTACGCGCGCCTGATGGAGATGACCGACCTGGGCCCCTACATGGCGCGGCCGGCCGGCAAGCTGTCGGGCGGCATGAAGCAGAAGCTGGGGCTGGCCTGCACGCTGGTGCGCTCGCCCGAACTGCTGCTGCTGGACGAGCCCACGGTGGGCGTGGACCCGCTGTCGCGCCGCGAGCTGTGGGACATCGTGACCCGGCTGGTGGACGACGAGGGCCTGTCGGTGGTGGTCAGCACGGCCTACCTGGACGAGGCCGAGCGCTGCGCGCGCGTCTTCGTGCTGCACGCGGGGCGGCTGGTCGCCGCCGGCGCGCCGCAGGACATCCGCGGGCATGCCGAAGGCCTGTGCCACGTGGCCGAGCCGCCGGCGGGCGAGCCCGCGCGCCTGTTGCAGGCGCGGCTGCTGCAGGCCGGCGGCGCCATCGTCGACGCCGTGCCGCAGGGCGGGCGGGTGCGCTACGTGCGCGACCGGCATGCCGGCGAGCCGGCCGTGCGGGCAGCGCTGGGCGGCCAGCCGTCCGAGCCCGTCCCGGCGGCGCTGGAGGACGGCTTCATGGTGCTGCTGCGCGGGCAGGAGCGCGGCGGGGCGGCGCAGGCCGCGGACACAGCCTGGCCGGCATCGTTCCGGCCGGTCGGGCGCGAGGCACTGTCTCCGGCATCGCCCGGCCGGGCGGACGACGCCGCCGCGCCCGGCGACGACATCGTGATCGACGTGCGCGACCTGGTGCGCCGCTTCGGCGACTTCACGGCGGTGGCCCGCACCACCTTTTCCGTGCGCCGTGGCGAGATATTCGGCCTGCTCGGCCCCAACGGGGCGGGCAAGACCACCACCTTCCGCATGCTGTGCGGGCTGCTGCCGGCCTCCGGCGGCTCGTTGCGCGTGGCCGGCGTGGACTTGCGCCGG
>Ga0182746_1001125_pt1 | contig 26991 bp, 23 predicted proteins | sample eDN3rd30CBELigOP_FD_128881 | JGI IMG/M metagenome (GOLD analysis project Ga0182746, IMG submission 128881) | Enriched Organic Plus compost microbial communities from Emeryville, California, USA - eDNA 3rd pass 30_C BE-Lig OP (version 2) (version 2) ... | reverse complement strand
TCCTACGCCGCCGCGGTCGATGCCCTGCGCGACGGCATGGACAACCGCATCCGCACCGTTCTGCCGGGCGACCGCGGCTCGATCGCCTCGGCGCTGATCACCGGCAAGCGCGACGCCATCTCCACGCCGGTCAACGACGCGATGTATGTGTCAAGCCTCGCGCATGTGCTGTCGATCTCCGGCTATCACATGGCCGTTGTCGCCGGCGTGGTGTTCTTTGTGGTGCGGGCGGGGCTTGCGTTGATGCCATCCTTCGCCAGCCGCTATCCCATCAAGAAATGGGCGGCGCTGCTCGCATTGCTGGCTGCGGCGTTTTATCTGCTGCTGTCCGGCGCGGAGGTCGCGACCCAGCGCTCCTTCATCATGGTGGCGATCGTGCTCGTCGGCGTGATGGCGGACCGACCGGCGCTCACGTTGCGGACGCTGGCGCTGGCCGCGCTGCTTGTGCTCGTGCTCGCGCCGGAATCCGTTGTCCATCCAAGTTTCCAGATGTCGTTTGCGGCAACGCTGGTGCTGGTCGCCGCCTATCAGCGCGGGACGAGCTGGATCGCCACAACAGACGACCATTCGCTCGGTTCGCGGATCGCGCTGTGGGGCGTCCGCGAGATTGTGATGCTGATCATCGCCTCGCTGCTGGCGGGGGCCGCGACCGCACTGTTCGCCGCTTATCATTTCCACCGGCTCGCCCCTTATGGCGTGCTGGCCAATCTGCTCGCCATGCCGATCGTCTCCTTCTGGGTGATGCCGATGGGCCTGCTGGGATTGGCCGCGCTGCCGTTCGGCTTCGACGGCTTCTTCTGGCGGCTGATGGGTGAGGGCATCGGCTGGATGATCTCGGTCGCGCAATGGGTGGCGTCATTGCCCGGCGCCGTCGGCCGCATATCGGCATTCGGCATTGCCCCGGTTGTCATCGGCTCGCTGGGATTGCTGTTGATGTGTTTGTTGCGCACGCCGTTGCGATGGAGCGGCGCTGCGGTGCTTGGCGTCGCATGTTTGTTTGCTGGCCGCGCAACCCAGCCGGATGTTCTGGTGGCCGGCGCCGGCAACGCCCTGGCCATCCGGACGGGCAATGACGCCTTGTCCGTGGTGCGGAGCGGCAGCGACACGTTCGCTGTCCGCGACTGGCTCAATGCCGATGCGGATGCGCGGCCTCCCACCGATCCTTCGCTTTCAAAAGGCATTGCCTGCGACGATCTCGGCTGCATCGGCAAACTGCAGGACGGGCGGCTCATCGCATTGTCGCGCAGCGTGGAAGCCCTCGCCGAAGACTGCGAGCAGGCGGCGGTTGTCATCAGTGCGCGGGAGGTTCAGCGCGACTGCGCCGCCCTGGTGATTGACCGCAAACGACTGCAGCAGAGCGGCGCTGTTGCCCTGCATCGCCAGGGCGATGGCTTCGTCATCGAGCCGACGAGACCGCCCGGCTATGACAGGCCCTGGGCACGCGCGGTTCCTTCATCGGAGGCCACGACGTCCTCATCTCCGCCAACCCGAAGGCCTGCGCCACGCGATGCCACTCCGCGCGAAGAGGATGTCGATCCGACCGAGTGACAACGCGGGTGGAAATGTTGAGAAGAGTTGCTGGAACAATGTAGTGCCGCTCTCTCAGAGTGCTTCCTCTCCCGCTTGCGGGGGGAGGGTTGGGGAGGGGGAAAGCCATAAACTCAGTGCCGGAGAAATGCCCCCTCCCGGCGAGCTTTGCTCGCCGACCTCCCCCGCAAGCGGGAGAGGTTGCTCACAGTCCGCGATAGCCGCTGTGCGGCGTCACATTGCGCAAAGAAGATGGCGAGTGACTCAATACCGCCGGAACAGGCCGATCAGCTTGCCCTGGATGCGCACGCGGTTGGGCGGCAGGATGCGGACCTCGTAGGCCGTATTGGCCGGCTCCAGCGCGATCGAGGCCCCGCGCCGGCGGAAGCGCTTCAGCGTCGCCTCCTCGTCATCGATCAGCGCGACGACGATGTCGCCGGTATCCGCCGTATCGGCCTTCTTGATCACCGCCATGTCGCCATCGAGGATGCCGGCCTCGATCATCGAGTCGCCGCGCACTTCGAGGGCGAAGTGATCGCCGCTGCCGACCATGTCGGGCGGCATGCTGATGACATGGCTTTTGGTCTGGATCGCTTCGATCGGAGTACCGGCGGCGATGCGGCCCATCACCGGGACCGAAATCGGCCGGTTGCTGTCGTCTTCCACTGCCGGCGTGCTGCGCACGCGGCCGAGATTGCCCTCGATCACGCTCGGCGTGAAGCCGCGGGCACGGCTCGGCTGGGCGACCGATTCCGGCAGCTTGATGACCTCGATGGCGCGGGCGCGGTTCGGCAGGCGGCGGATGAAGCCGCGCTCCTCCAGGGCCGTGATCAAACGGTGAATGCCTGACTTGGACCGCAGGTCCAGCGCATCCTTCATCTCGTCGAAAGAGGGAGGGACGCCAGCTTCCTTCAGCCGCTCATGGATGAAACGCAGAAGCTCGGCCTGCTTGCGAGTCAGCATCTTTCGGATCTCCCGGAGTGAGACCGGGCGACTCACGCCCGAAACAAATCATGAACGAACACTATCTGTTCGATATGTGTTCCGCAACCTCTTAATTTGCTGTGAACGTAAGGGGAAGGGCCTAAAGGCCAAGCTGAATGACGTGGCAGGGATCACCCGCGCGTGCGGCGGGAGCATGGGCCGGACGGATCAGCAAACACTGGGACTGCGCCAATGGCGCAAGCATCGAACTGTCCTGAACCGGAAAGGCGCTGGCGAGCGGCGGTTCGTCGTCGCGAAGCTCGAGCGTCGCGCGCAGATAGTCCTCGCGCTCGTCGTTTTCGGGGAGATCGCGGCCCAGCACGGCGCGGGTGACAGGAAGTGAAAGATCGCGCCGTCCGGAAAGCCTCCGGATCAGCGGGATCAGAAACAGCACGCTGCAGACAAAGGCCGAGACCGGGTTGCCGGGGAGGCCGAGCACATGCATGTCGCCCAGCCGCCCGTGCATCATCGGACGTCCAGGTCGCATCGCGATCTTCCAGAATGACAGCGTCATGCCTTCGGATGCGAGTGCCTGCTGTACGAGGTCGTAATCGCCGACGGAGGCGCCGCCGGACGTGACGAGGATGTCAGCGCCGCTGTCGCGTGCGCGGCGGATGGCGGCCACGGTCTCCGGCACGCGATCGGGCGCGATGCCGAGATCGATCGTCTGTGCGCCTTCAGCCTGCGCCATGGTCATGATGGCGAAGCCGTTGGAATAGACGATCTGTCCGGGCGCGGGCTCTGTCCCTGGAGCAACAAGTTCATCGCCGGTCGCAAGCATGGCGATCTTCGGACGGCGATGCACGGAGAGTTGCGGATAGTTCATCGCAGCGGCGAGGGCGAGCGCGGCCGACGACAATTGCCGCCCGCTGGCGAGCAGCGTCTGGCCTGCCGCGAAGTCGAGACCCGCGGGACGCACATTCTTTCCGATGCCGGAGGCGGACGTGATGGTGACGCGCTCGCCGGCGCGGGTCGTGTTCTCCTGAATGACGACGGTGTCGGCGCCGTCCGGCATGAAGCCACCGGTGAAGATGCGCGCGGCTTCGCCCGGACCGACCGCCCGGTCGAACGGATGACCCGCCGGCACCTCGCCGATGACCGTCAGCGTGGCCGGAGCGGTTGCGACATCGGCGGCACGCACGGCATAGCCGTCCATCGCCGAGAGGGCGGCCGGCGGCTGGGTGCGCCTTGAGACGACATCTTCCGCCAGCACCCGCCGGTGCGCGGCCATCAGGTCAACCGGCTCCGCCGGCAGCGCGACGGCATGTTCGAGCACCCGCGCCAGCGCTTCGGAAACCGGCATCAGCGCCATCGCTCAGTCCTCCGCGCGATAAGTGCCGGATTTGCCGCCGGTCTTCTCGATCAGCCGGATGCCCTCGATCTGCATGCCGCGCTCCACCGCCTTGACCATGTCGTAGATGGTCAGGCAGGCGACGGAGACGGCGGTCAGCGCTTCCATCTCGACGCCGGTCTGGCCGGACACCGACACGGTCGCCGTCACGACCAGCCCCGGCAGTTCACGGTCGGGCTCGATCTCGACAGCCACCTTGGAAATCAGCAGCGGATGGCAGAGCGGAATGAGTTCGTGGGTCTTCTTCGCCGCCATGATGCCGGCGATGCGCGCCGCGCCCAGCACGTCGCCCTTCTTGGCGTTGCCGGCGAGCACGAGATCGAGCGTCGCCGGCTGCATCACCACATAGCCTTCGGCGATCGCCATGCGATCCGTCACGGCTTTCTGGGACACGTCCACCATATGAGCCTCACCGCTCGCGCCGATATGAGTGAGGTCGGTCCCCGCCATACGATCACTCCGCAGCGTTAGTGTGCCGGCGCGCCAGCAACGCGCGGGTCGCGCTGGCGACATCTGTCTGGCGCATCAGACTTTCGCCGACCAGGAAGGTCGAGACATTGGCGGCGGACAGGCGCGACAGATCATCCGGCGTGAAGATACCGCTCTCGCCGACGATGATGCGATCCTGCGGGACAAGCGGCGCAAGCGTCTCGCTCACCGTCAGCGAAGTCTCGAACGTCCGCAGGTCGCGGTTGTTGATGCCGATCAGCCTGGACCGGAGCCGCAGCGCGCGGTCGAGCTCGGCGCGATCGTGGACCTCCACCAGCACATCCATGCCATAGGCCGTTGCCGCATCTTCGAGGTCGCGTGCAACAGCATCATCGACGCCGGCCATGATGATGAGGATGCAATCGGCGCCCCAGGCGCGCGCCTCGGCCACCTGATAGGTGTCGTACAAAAAGTCCTTGCGCAGCGCGGGCAGGTGGGTCGCGGCGCGCGCGGCGGTGAGAAACTCCGGCTTGCCCTGGAATGACGGCGCGTCGGTCAGCACCGAGAGACAGGCCGCGCCGCCGGCCTCATAGGCTTGCGCCAGCATTGGCGGATCGAAGTCGGCGCGGATCAGTCCCTTGGACGGGCTTGCCTTCTTGATCTCCGCGATCAGCGCATAGTCGCCGTTTGTGAGTTTGTTGTTGATTGCTGTGACGAAGCCGCGCGGCGGAGGGGCGGCCTTGGCATCCGTATCGACGGCCGCGAAAGGACGCGCCTGCTTCGCGGCAGCGATTTCCTCGCGCTTGTAAGCCTCGATCTTTTTCAGGATGTCAGCCATCGCTCAGCCGTTCGAGACCGCGACAAGACGATCCAGCCGCCTGCGCGCTTCGCCGCTATCGATCGACGCCGCGGCCTTGGTCACGGCGTCTTTCAGGTCCACCGCGCGGCCGGCGACGATCAGGCCCGCAGCGGCATTGAACACGGCGACGTCGCGGAACGCATTGTGCTTGCCATCGAGCACCGCGGAGAGGGCGGTCGCATTCTCCTCCGCATCGCCGCCGCGCAACGCCTCGGGCTTGATGCGCGCCAGTCCCACATCCTCCGGCTGGATCTCGAATGTCGTCACGTCGCCCTTGTCGAGCGAAGCAACGTAGGTGACGCCCGATGTGGTGATCTCGTCGAGGCCGTCGGAGCCATGCACCACCCAGGCGTGTTCGGAGCCGAGATTCTTCAGCACATGGGCCAGCGGCTCGACCCACTGGCGCGAGAACACGCCGACCATCTGGCGCTTCACGCCCGCCGGATTGGAAAGCGGGCCCAGCAGATTGAAGATCGTCCGGGTGCCGAGTTCGACCCGCGTCGGGCCGACATTCTTCATCGCCGGATGATGCGCCGGCGCGAACATGAAGCCGATGCCGGCCTCGCGGATGCAGGCGCCGACCTGGTCCGGCGTGAGTTCGATGTTGATGCCGAGCGCGCAGAGCACGTCCGCCGCACCGGATTTCGAGGAGAGCGCACGGTTGCCGTGCTTGGCGACCGGCACGCCCGCGCCGGCGACAATGAAGGCCGCGCAGGTCGAGATGTTGTAGGAGCCGGAGGCGTCGCCGCCGGTGCCGACCACGTCGATCGCGTCGGCGGGCGCCTTCACCCGCAGCATCTTCTCGCGCATGGCTGTGACCGCGCCGGTGATCTCGTCCACCGTCTCGCCGCGGATCCGCAAGGCCATCAGCATGCCGCCCATCTGCGACGGCGTCGCCTCGCCGGACATCATGCGGTCGAAGGCAAGTGCGGCTTCATCGCGGCTCAGCACAGCGCCGGATGCGACCTTGGCGATCAGAGTGCGGAATTCGTCGGCCACGATGTCCTCTCAGCTTGCCGCGCGGCGGCTCTCCGGCGCGGGACGGCGTCCCGTCGCGGCGTTCCAGGCAGCGGCCATATCGAGAAAATTCTTCAGCATCAGGTGCCCGTGCTCGGACGCGATGCTTTCGGGATGAAACTGCACGCCATGCACCGGCAGGCTGCGATGGGCGAGGCCCATCACCAGCTTGTCGTCAGTCTCGGCAGTGACTTCGAGATCGCGCGGGAAGGTCGCCCGGTCGACGATCAGGGAATGATAGCGCGTCGCCTGGAACGGGCCGTTGATGCCGCGGAACACGCTCTTGCCGCTGTGATGCACGGTCGAGAGTTTGCCGTGCACTTGCACCGGCGCACGGACCACATCGCCGCCGAAGCTCTGGCCGATCGCCTGATGGCCAAGGCAGACGCCGAGGATCGGGATCGTCGCCGAGGCCTTTTCGATGACATCGAGGCAGATGCCCGCATCGTTGGGCGTGCAGGGGCCCGGTGACAGCACGATGGCGTCGGGGTCGCCGGCGATCACGTCGGCCGTGGCGATCTTGTCGTTGCGATGGACCGCCACATCAGCCCCGAGTTCCCCAAGGTAGTGGAACAGGTTGAAGGTGAAGCTGTCGTAGTTGTCGATCAGGACGATCATCGTTCGCATTCACTATACGTCTGGGCGCGGCTCCCCCTCGCCCCGCTTGCGGGGAGAGGGTGGCTTGCGCAGCAAGCCGGGTGAGGGGGCTTTACCACGAGTCCATATCTACCGAGATGCCCCTCATCCCACCCTTCTCCCCGCATGCGGGGAGAAGGAGCAGGCCGTCGCCGCAGCAACCACCTCGGCTTCAATGAGCAAATCGTAGCCAGCTCCAATACTGCGCAGACTTTCATCGCGCCCCGTCCCTCAGCGGTCTTAGACGGGGGGTGGAGGGGGGTCAAGCAATGCCGCCGGCGAGCCTGCTCATCCCTTATGGATCGGGTCGACCCAGGGAACCTCTTCGGGCTTCTCGACGGGCTCGATGTCGAGATTGACCACCACGGCCTCATTGTCGCTGCGCACCAGCACGCATTCCAGCGGCTCGTCGGGATTGGCGTTGATCTCCTGATGCGGCACGAAGGGCGGCACGTAGATGAAGTCGCCGGGGCCGGCCTCCGCGGTGAATTCCAGGTGCTCGCCCCAGCGCATCCGCGCCTTGCCGCGCAGCACATAGATCACGCTCTCCAGCTCGCCGTGATGGTGTGCGCCGGTCTTGGCGTTGGGCTGGATGCTGACGGTGCCGGCCCAGATCTTCTGCGCCCCGACCCGGGCGAAGTTGATGGCGGCCTTGCGGTCCATGCCCGCCGTCTGCGCCGTGTTGCCGTCCAGCGAATGGCCGGGAATGACACGGACCCCGTGATGCTTCCAGTCGGTCGAATGGTCATGCGACATTGCCATCTCCCTTGGCCGTCTCCCTTGATGCCGCGATTATTGCCCCCGCTGGGCGGCGCTGGCAAAGCGGCGGGCTTCCTCCGCAGCGCGGAACAGCGCCTTGGCCTTGTTGACGCATTCCTGCTGCTCGGAGGCCGGATCGGAATCCGCGACGATGCCGGCGCCGGATTGCACATACATCACGCCGTCCTTCACCAGCGCGGTGCGCAGCACGATGCAGGTGTCCATCTCGCCCGCCGCCGAGAAATAGCCGACGCAGCCGGCATAGAGGCCGCGCCGCTCCTTCTCCAGCTCGTCGATGATCTCCATGGCGCGCACCTTCGGGGCCCCGGAGACCGTGCCGGCCGGAAAGCCGCCGGCGAGCGCATCGAGGGAGTCGTATTTGCTGTCGAGTTCGCCTTCGACGTTGGAGACGATGTGCATCACCTGGCTGAAGCGTTCGATCTGATACTGATCCGTCACCTTGACGCTGCCGATGCGCGCGAAGCGGCCGACATCGTTGCGGCCGAGATCGAGCAGCATGAGATGCTCGGCGCGCTCCTTGGGATCGGCGAGCAATTCGGCTTCCAGCGCCTTGTCGCTCTCAGCCGTTGCGCCACGCGGGCGGGTGCCGGCGAGCGGACGGATGGTCACCACGTTGTCGCGCAGCCGCACCAGGATCTCGGGGCTCGATCCGGCGACCGCGTAGCCGCCGAAGTCGAGGTAATACAGGAACGGCGCCGGGTTCACGCGGCGCAGGGCGCGATAGAGCGCGAATGGCGGCAGCTCGAACGGCGCCTCGAACCGTTGCGCCAGCACGACCTGGAAGATGTCGCCGGCGGCGATGTAGTCCTTCGCCTTGGCCACCATCGCGGTGAATTCAGCCGGCGTCGTGTTCGAGGTCGGCGCGACCATGATCGGCCCGGCGGCGCCATTCGACGGCGCATGTTCGAGCGGACGGTCGAGGGCATCGACCACAGCCGAGAGCCGCTCCGTTGCGCGGGCAAGCGCCGCTTTGGCCGTGACGCCGGCTTCCGGACGCACCGGGGTCACCGCCGTCATCGAATCCTGCACGGCATCGAACACGACGATGACGGTCGGGCGGATCAGCACCGCATCGGGAATCCCGATCGGGTCCGGGTTCGGCTCCGGAAGCTCCTCCATCAGCCGCACCATGTCGTAGCCGAGATAGCCGAACACACCGGCCGCCATCGGCGGCAGGGCGTCGGGCAGGGCGATCCGGCTTTCCGCCAGCAGGGTGCGCAGCGCGGTGAGGGGCGCTTCGCCGCAGGCGGTGAAGGTGTCAGGCGCATGGCGCGCGTTGCGGTTGATCTCGGCCGTGCCGTTGACCGTGCGCCAGACCAGATCCGGCTCCATGCCGATGATCGAATAGCGGCCGCGCACCGCGCCGCCCTCGACCGACTCCAGCAGGAAGCTCATCGGCTTGCCGCCGGCGAGCTTCAGGAAGGCCGAGACCGGTGTCTCCAGGTCGGCCACCAGCGTGGTCCAGACCACCTGGGGCTCACCGCGGTCGTAGGTGGCGGTAAAGGTCTCGACGTGGGGCTCGAACTGCATAACCGTCTCCGGGAGGCGATCGCTTGCAGGCGAGACCTCTGCGTAAGTCGTCATTCCGGGGCACGCCGAGGGCGTGAACCCGGAAGCCAGCCCAGCGCTCCTGATTTTGTCGCTGGATTCCGGGTTCACGGGGGGTCGCCCGTGTCCCGGAATGACCGTGGGATTAGTAGGCCGTTCCCTGGTCGGTGCTCAAGCCCGTCGCCTGCCGCAGGGCGCTCTGGTTGATGGTCACGCCGATCTCGGACTGGAGCTTGGCCACATACTCGCCGATCACGCCGTCGGAGAGCGCAGTCTTGAGGCCCTGTTCGGTCTGCTTGATATCCGGCGCGGCGGCATCGAACGGCGGGACCACGACATCCATGACGCGGAACACGATCTGCTCGGTCGGGCTCGCTCCCTGGGTCGCGGCCGCGCCGCCCTTGGGCGTGCGGAACACCTGTTCAAGCACGTTCGGGGTGATCGTGGCGGAGGGCTTTGTGCGGGTGAGGTCCGCAGCAGTCCCGATCTTCCGTTCGGGACCCGCGGCTTCCGCCAGCGACGAGCCGGCCTGCACCTTGGCGACGATATCCGCGGCCAGGGTCTTCAGCCGGTTCGCCACCTCGTCGTCGCGCCAGCGCTGCTCGACCTGGGCCTTGGCTTCGTCGAGTGTCCGTTCCCGCGACGGCGTCACGTCGGTCACCTCGAACCAGATATAGCCGCCGTCGAACTGGAGGGGGTCAACCTCGACGCCCGGCTCGGTGGAGAAGGCCGACGCCAGAAGCGTCTGGGCATCCGGAATGTTGCTGATCGTCTCGCCCTGGGGGTCGCGTCCGGAGCGGTCGACGGCTTCGATGGTGCGGACGTTGAGCTTCAGCTTCTCGGCTGACTCCGCAAGCGTCGCGCCGCTCGCCCGCTCGTCCTCAAGCTTGTTGTAGGTGTCGGCAACGCCGGCCTTGGCGCGTTCGGTGGCAACCTCACGCTTGATGTCTGCGGAGGCCTGTTCGAACGACGTCACCTGCTCGGGCTCGATCTTCAGCACATTGACCAGCGCATTGCCGAAACGTCCCTGGATCGGATCGGAGACGTCACCTTCCTTGAGGGCGAAAGCCGCGTCGGCGACAGCGCGGTCGGCAATGCCGGCCTTCGCCATGGTGCCGAGGTCGATGTCGGATGCACTCAGCCCGCGCTCCTTGGCCACATCGGCAAACGAGGTGCCGGCCTTGATCTTGTCCTCGGCGGCCTTTGCTTCCTCGGCGGTCGGAAACACGATCTGCTGCAGATGACGACGCTCCGGCGTGACGTAACGGGCGCGGCGCTGATCGTAGAGCTGTTTGGCTTCATCATCGGAAATCGTCATCCACTGCGCCTGTTCGCCGGGGATGACGGACACGATGGTCAGCTTGCGATATTCCGGCGCGCGGAACAGCGACTTGCGCTCGTCGAAATACGTGCTCAGCACTTCGGGTGTCGGCGCGGCGATCTCGCCCGCATCCGCAGCGGTGAGCTGCACATATTCGATACTGCGCTTCTCGTTCTGATAGCGGTTGAAGGCTTCGATCCCGGCCTTCGGCACCGGGACGCCGCCGGCGACCGTCGTCGCAAGCTGGCGGCGGAGCATCTGGCGCCGCTGCTCCGCCATGAAGCGCGGCTCCGTATAGCCGGCCTGGCGGATGATCATGTCGAAGCGGTTCTTGTCGAACTGGCCGTTGACGCCCCAGAAGTTCTGGTCGCTGCGGATCGAATTCGCCACCTCTTCGTCGGAGACGTTGAGGCCGAGCTGCCTGGCACGCTCGTCCAGCGCGATCTCGGAGACATACTGGCCGATGATCTGCCGATCGAGGCCCAGCGCATTGGCCTGGTCCGGCGTGATCGGCCGGCCGATCTGGCGGCTGAACTGCTGCAGCCGGTCGTTGTAGAGCTGCCGGAACTGGTCGATCGTCACCTCGGTGCCGCCGATCTTGGCGACGGTGGACAATCCGAATCCGCGGAAGATGTCGCCGATTCCCCAGATCGCGAAACTCGCGACCAGGAAGGCGACGACGGCAAACATGATTGTCTTGCCGACCCAATTGGAAGACGCTTTGCGAAGACCCCGGAGCATACCAACACTTGATGATGGAGGAGGATGGCCCGTTCGGGGCATCTGATTGCGTCATCATAGTGACGCAGGCTGTGCGTCGCAACTCACGGTCACGCGTCAAATGGCCCAAAACCGCTGATCTGGCATCGGTCCTGCGGCTCTGATAACCCGAACGGACCATCATCATGAGGGACGAAATGGCGCAAGCGACGCGGCGGCCGCTGCTGGCGGGAAACTGGAAGATGAACGGGCTCCGGGGGGCGATTCGGGAACTCGAGGGCATCATCGCCGGCGCGGCGGGCACGACGGACAAACTCGATGTCATGATCTGCCCGCCGGCGACGCTGGTGGCCGCATTCGCCCAGGCCGCAAAGGGTTCGGCTGTTGGAATCGGTGGGCAGGATTGCCACGCGGAGCCGTCCGGGGCCTTCACCGGCGATATCGCCGCCGAGATGCTGGCCGATGCGGGCGCCGTGGCCGTCATCGTCGGACATTCCGAGCGGCGGACCCTGCATGGCGAGACCAGCGAGATCGTCGCCGCCAAGGCCGGGGCGGCGCAGCGCGCCGGGATCATGCCGATCGTCTGTGTCGGCGAAACCCAGGCGCAGCGTGACCAGGGCGCAACCCTCGCCGTCATCGGCGATCAGGTCGCAACATCGCTCGGGCCCGATCTGGACCCCGCCCGCCTGGTCATCGCCTATGAGCCGGTCTGGGCCATCGGCACCGGGCTGACGCCGACTCCCGCGGACGTCGCCGAGGTGCATGGCTTCATCCGAGACCAGCTGGTGAAGCGGTTCGGGGCGGCCGGCGAGGGCGTCCGGATCCTCTATGGCGGCTCGGTGAAGCCATCCAACGCCGCCGAACTGATGGCGGTGGCCAATGTCGATGGCGCGTTGGTCGGCGGCGCAAGCCTGAAGGCGGCCGACTTCCTTGGCATCGCCGCGGCAACCTGCCGGTAAGGCTGGCGTCAAAAACTATTTCTTGAAACAGATTGTCTGGCGGTGTCGCGGCGGTTTGCCGCTTGCCGCGAGCCGCAAAGTTTGTTGCGATGGAGTCACCGCCAGATTAAACGCCGGTCTGGTGCGCTCATTTGCTCGTGATAATCTTCTGTCCGGGCTGAATGCATTTCAAAGGGGGGCGACATGACGAAATCCCTGCTGGCAGGTGCTGTGTTTCTCGCTGCCGCTGCTCCGGCGATGGCTGCCGATTTGCCGGTCAAAGCGCCGGCGCCGGTCGTGGCCGCGCCTGTTTCATTCTACAACTGGAGCGGATTCTATGTCGGCGCTCACGCCGGCTATGGCTGGGGCGAATCGCGCTGGGCGTTCCAGCATGACAGCTTCTGGAACAACACCCGGGGCGAGAGGATCAACACGCGCCCGGATGGCTGGCTCGGCGGCGGCCAGATCGGCTTCAACTATCAGGCGGGACGCTTTCTGCTCGGTGTTGAAGGCACGCTGTCGGCGGCCGACATCAGCAAGACGGTGCCGAGCCCGATTTCGCCGGCCGTCGTGTTCGGGGCCGACCGGGAGACGACCAAGGTCAAGAGTCTCTACACGGTCGCGGGGCGTGTCGGCGCGGTGTGGGACCAGTTTCTTTTCTACGGCAAGGGCGGCTGGGCCGGGGCACGGGTCGAACTGTCAGCCCGCACGGACTTCGGCGGGGGCGCCGCCTGGAAAAGCGCCAAAGACCGCAGCGGCTACATCGTAGGCGCGGGAGCGGAATACATGTTCACGCCGAACATCATCCTCGGCGTGGAATACAATTATATCGACCTTGGCACTGCCACCTATTCGGCACGCAACACGGGTCCGGGCGCAGCCAACTTCCTGCCGGGGAATACGGATGTGCGAGACAAGACCCAGATCCACACCATTGCTGCCCGCGTGAGCTACAAATTCAACTGGACCCCGATCGGCTCCCTGTAGCCGTTCGCGGGGAGGACACACGGACCCTTGCGAGACCCGGCGACTCCCGCCGGGCTCCTCTGGTCTTGCCGTGCAAGCTTCACGCGATGTTCTTGCAGTGCAAGCTTCACGATCGCATGCGACGGCAAGCCGCCCGTACTCGTGGCGCGAATCGTTGACTATTCAGTGGTGCGTTAATAAGCGTGTTGCTCACGGGGCGCACGCTGACATCCAAGCGCAGCATCCAGGCGTGGGGGAATGATTATGAACTCACTTTTTCTCAATCGAAAATCAATATCGATGGGTCTTGCAGCCCTGATGTTTGCACTGGCCTTCGGGCATGCAGGCGACGCCCGCGCGCAAGCGGACGTGCCCAGGATGACCATCAAGATTTTCAACGACGACCCGAAAAACTGGGCCTATCCCGTGCTGACGACCGGCAAGCGCCTGCCGAACGATATCTGGATGCAGGCGTTCTTCAAGGTCCACAAGAAGGACATCGACACCAAGACCTATGCGAGCAAGAAGGCCTACCGTCTCTACATCAATCCGAAGAATGCCGGCATTCCGCCAGGCGGAAGCGTTACTATAGAGGTTCCTCTCTTTACTCAGCTCGCCGATAACCCGGACCCGACCAAGCCTGATCAATATATCGATTGGTGGAACGGCACGACGATCCAGCTCTACACCAACGACAAGGCGAGCCCGCCGAGGGCGCTGCAGGAGGATTTCGCCGCGGACGCTGACAACCAGGTCAAGTCGTTCGCTGATGGAGCGGTCCGCCCGAGTTGCCCGGACTGTCAGCCGCTGAAAGTCTATGCGGTCGATGCCGATCTGCCGAAGAATGACCCGAGCCAGCTGCTCGAATTCACCCTGGGCGCCCGCGTCGACCGCGGCAAGGTGCCGGACGATGAGCCGCCGAACGATCTGGATCTGCGCAACGTCGATTTCGACGTGAGCTATGTCAACGTCGTCTACGGGCCGGCGGCGATGGGGCCGTTCAACAACGATCAGGTCGGCTATGTCGGCACGCCGATGCGCGTGAATGTCTTCAAGAACCGCATCAACAGGTTCCTGACGGACTTCCCCGATTGGCCGCAATTCGTCCGCACCTATAACGACGGCACCAAGGAAACGCTTCTGAAGCTGCCTTCGCCGCTGGAGGTCTTTTCGCGGCTGGGCCCCTCGATTGCGCCTCCGGATCTGACGCCGCCGCCGAGCTGGCCCAACAAGCTGTGGAAGCCGATCGCTGACCTGCGCGACAACTGGATCAAGTTTGCCGGCTCCATGAGAACGGCCGGCACCTGCAAGACGACCGCTGCGCAAAATACCTTCTGCGATGGGATCGTCGACGCGAAAAAGCTCATCATCGCCAACTACGATCGATACCGGACCCTCATCGCCAACGGGACGTGCACCGGAACGGCCGTCAAGCTGACCGACGACCTGATCATTGCGCACATCTATGGATGGACGCCGTTTGTCGAGGCCGTCGAGGACGGCAAGGGATGCGGGCCCAGAGCCAACACGCTCCCCGACACGCCCGGCTATGCGGATGACGATCATGCCGAGTATCGGCGCGTCAAGCTGGCGTTCGACAAGCTGAACTACAATACCCTGAAGAACTCCAAATACACCTTCAATCCCTGGGTCGTGCTCATTCACAACACGAAGTATCTCAACACGCCCAATGCCTATGCGTATTCGGTGGACGATGCCGTGGGCAATATCCAGGCCGAAGGCACGGGCATCATCATCGATATCGGAAGCACCAAGAACCTGGAAAACCAGGATCCGGCCAGCCCGCCGATCAATATCAATCTGGGATATGCACGAACCGACCAGATCAGGTTTACCCGCTACCGCATCTGCAAGAATGACAAAGCCCACGAAAAGCCGGTCAACCCCGCGTTTCCGAGCTTCATCATCAGCGCCAACAATCCCGAGACCTGCCCGATCTTCCTGTTCGACAACAAGGCGCAGCCGCAGCTCTATACGTTCACCCTGACGCGGCAGCCGCCCTACAAGGTGTTCGACGATCCGAGCAAGGCCAACTGGTCCACGGCGAACAAGCCGTTTGCCTGCGGCAAAAACGCTGGAAACGCACCATACCAGCCGTCGAGTGCGACATGGTGCTGCGACGAGTCGGCCAGCACCGGACTGTTTGCGTTCTCGGAGCCGGATGTCGACAGCGCCCACAACGCCTTCAAGCACAATGTGCAGACCATTCCGGCGCAACGTGAGACCTTCACCCGCAACACGGCCTGCCGGATGAACTAGCCGGAGACGTGAGGCCACAAGTGGTGCCGGGCGGCGCGGCGAGGGCAGAGCGTCCTTGCTCCCGCCGGCACCGATCCTGCCATCATCCCGGCGGCGGGCCGGCGTTGTCCGGCTCGAACGTGTCCCCCGGATCTCGGGCGTCAGGGTGGAAATGCCCGGGGGGATCGTGTAGAGACCCCGCCGACCCTATATGAGCGCCAACAGGCCGTGCGCGATTCCGCGCGGGGCGGCCCTTTGACTGGACCACTCGATGCAGACTGTTGTGATCGTTATCCATTTGATCCTGGTCCTGGCGCTGATCGGGGTCGTGCTGCTGCAGAAGTCCGAGGGCGGCGGCCTTGGCATGGGTGGCGGCGGAGGCGGAGGATTCCTGTCCAGCCGCGGCACCGCCAACGTGCTGACCCGGACGACCGCTCTTCTTGCCGCGGCCTTCTTCGCGACCAGCCTGGTGCTGTCGATCCTGGCCGGATGGGGCCGGGCGCCGACATCCGTTCTGGGCACCGGCGCTGCGCCCGCCGGCCAGCAATCACCGAATGCGCCACTGAGCGGCGGCACGGGCGGCGGCGTTCTCGATGCGCTCAAGGGCGGGCCCGCAGCTCCCCCGCCACCGGCTCCGTCCGGTCCACAGGCGCCGCAATCGCAGTAACGCGAAGGGCCGGGCAACCGGCCCTTTCAGTTTGGGCAGGACGGTTACGGTAGAGTGCTGATGCTTGACATCAGCCATGCCGTATAACTCATTGAAGAATAGCGCGGAATCAAATGACGAACTTTTCAGGGAAAAGCCTGCCGGATCGCTCGCCGAATCGGCCCGGACCGGCTAAAAATTAAGTCCCATGGCGCGGTATATCTTCATCACCGGCGGCGTGGTCTCCTCTCTTGGCAAGGGCCTCGCGTCCGCCGCCCTTGGCGCGGTGCTGCAGTCGCGGGGCTATTCGGTCCGGCTGCGCAAGCTCGACCCTTATCTCAACGTCGATCCCGGAACGATGTCGCCGTATCAGCACGGGGAGGTCTTCGTCACCGACGACGGCGCCGAAACCGATCTCGACCTTGGCCACTACGAGCGCTTCACCGGCCGTCCGGCGACCCGGCAGGACAACATCACCACCGGGCGCATCTATCAGGACATCCTGAGCAAGGAGCGCCGGGGCGACTATCTTGGCGCGACCATCCAGGTGGTCCCCCACGTCACCAATGCGATCAAGGATTTCATCCGCGAAGGCAGCGAGGGCTTTGATTTCGTGCTGGTCGAAATCGGCGGCACCGTCGGCGACATCGAGAGCCTGCCGTTCCTGGAGGCGATCCGCCAGTTCGGCAACGAGCTGCCGCGCAACCACGCGATCTACATCCATCTGACGCTGCTGCCCTATATCCCGGCGGCAGGCGAGTTGAAGACCAAGCCGACCCAGCATTCGGTGAAGGAACTGCTGTCGATCGGCATCCAGCCGGATATCCTGCTGTGCCGCACCGACCGCGCGATCCCGCGGGAGGAGAAGCGCAAGCTCTCGCTGTTCTGCAACGTGCGCGAAAGCGCGGTGATCGAGGCGCGCGACGTCGACAATATCTATTCCGTGCCGGAGGCCTACAGCGCCGAGGGCTTCGACCGCGAAGTGCTGGCGGCGTTCGGGATGGAAGCGGTTGGCGATCCGGACCTCGAGCGCTGGAGGGTGATCGACGAGCGCATCCGCAATCCGGAAGGCGACGTCACGATCGCGATCGTCGGCAAATATACCGGCATGAAGGACGCCTATAAGTCGCTGATCGAGGCGCTGTCTCACGGCGGCATCGCCAACAAGGTGCGCGTCAAGCTCGACTGGATCGAGTCCGAGGTGTTCGAGCGCGAGGATCCCGCGCCGTTCCTGGAGCACGTCAACGGCATCCTGGTGCCCGGCGGCTTTGGACAGCGGGGAGCCGAAGGCAAGATCCGCGCGGCGCAATTCGCCCGCGAGCGCGATGTTCCTTATTTCGGCATCTGCTTCGGCATGCAGATGGCGGTGATCGAGGCGGCGCGGAATCTCTGCGGCATTGCGGATGCGAATTCGACCGAGTTCGGCCCGACATCGGAGCCGGTGGTCGGCCTGATGACCGAATGGAGCAAGGGCAACGAACTCGAGAAGCGCGGCGCCGAGACCGACCTTGGCGGGACCATGCGGCTTGGCGCCTATCCCGCGCTGGTGCAGCGCGGCAGCCGTGTCGCGGAGATCTACGGGCAGACGGAAATCTCCGAGCGGCATCGCCACCGCTACGAGGTGAATACCGGCTATCGCGACCGTCTCGAACAGCATGGCATGCGCTTCTGCGGCATGTCGCCGGATGGATTGCTGCCGGAGATCGTCGAGTATGTCGACCATCCGTGGTTCATCGGCGTGCAGTTCCATCCGGAGCTGAAGTCGCGTCCGTTCGAACCGCATCCGCTGTTCGCGTCGTTCATCGGTGCGGCGGTCGATCAGAGCCGGCTGGTGTAACCGGTTGTCGCCCGCATGGAGCGAAGCGGAATGCGGGAGCAAGGCCCACTCGTCATCAGCCGCACGCCGGCCATCCATGGCGACGCTGACCCCGGATTTCGCTGCGCTCCTTCCGGGCTACGGGCCTTGGCAGCTCTGCGCTCGGTGGTGACAAGACGAATGCTATCGCTCTAAAGAAGCGGGGCAACGGAAGAAACGGACTCATGCCCCGCGGTCTCGACCATATCGTTCATGCCGTGCGCGACCTCGATGCGGTCGCGGACCTCTATCGGCGCCTTGGCTTTGTCGTTGGCGCCCGCAACCGGCACCCGTGGGGCACGCACAATCACATCGTGCAGCTGCCGGGCTTCTTCGTCGAACTGCTGACGGTCGGCGAACCGGACAAACTGGGCGATGATGGGTTCTCCAGGAACTTCGGCGCGTTCAATCAATCCTTCCTGGCGCGGCAGGAGGGGTTGTCGATCCTGATCCTCGAAAGCGCGGATTCCAAAGCAGACCATCGCGAGTTCGCGCGCGCGGATATTGCCGCATCCGATGTTCTGAGCTTTTCGCGGGAGGGCCGGCGGCCGGACGGCAGCGCGATGACCGTCGGCTTCTCCCTGGTGTTCGCGCGCGATCCGACGCCGGCGGATGCCGGCTTTGCGACCTGCCATCAGTCCAATCCGGAGAATTTCTGGAACGCCGCTTTCCAGAAGCACCCGAACACCGTCAATGCTGTCGCCGGCGCGGTGCTGGTCGCGGAAAATCCGACCGACCATCACATCTTCCTGTCGGCCTTTGTCGGCGAACGCGAGCTGCATGCGACGTCGCTTGGCGTGTCGGTCGCAACGCCGCGCGGCGATATCCAGATCATGGACCCGGCCGCCTACCGCAGTCAGTTCGGCGTCGAACCGCCGGACGTGAAGCAGGGCCTGCGGCTCGCCGCGATCCGCTTCAAGGTCAGCAACCGCAACGCGCTGATCGCGGCGCTGGAAACCGGCGAAGTGGATTTCGCAGCGCACATGGCTTTGACAGTGGTTCCGCCTGCGCAGGCGCTGGGCGCAACCCTGGTCTTCGAGGCCGCCTGAGGCCCAATCGGCGATTGACCACCCCACGCGGACATTTATGGTCCGCCGCGAGGAACACATGCTGGCTTTTGATCCCGCTCCGGACCAGATCGTTCACGTCGGCGCAACGCGCTTCGGCAACAGCCTGCCGCTGTCGCTGATCGCGGGACCGTGCCAGCTCGAAAGCCGCGACCATGCCTTCGAGATGGCGACCGCCTTGAAGGAGATGACGGCGCGGCTGGGGCTTGGCTTTGTTTACAAGACGTCGTTCGACAAGGCGAACCGGACCAGCGCCAAGAGCGCGCGGGGCCTGGGCTTGAAACAGGCGCTGCCGATCTTCGCAGACCTGCGCGAGACACTCGGCGTCACGATCCTCACCGACGTGCACGATGCCACGCAATGTGCGCCGGCGGCGGAAGCGGTCGATGTGCTGCAGATCCCCGCGTTTCTCTGCCGGCAGACCGACCTGCTGATCGCGGCCGCGCAGACCGGCCGTGTCATCAATGTCAAGAAGGGCCAGTTCCTCGCGCCCTGGGACATGGCCAATGTCGTCGCCAAGCTGACGGACGCTGGCAATCGCAGCGTGCTGGTGACCGAGCGCGGCGTCTCGTTCGGCTACAACACGCTGGTGTCCGACATGCGGGCGCTGCCGATCCTCGCCCGCACCACCGGCGCGCCGGTGATCTTCGACGCCACTCATTCGGTGCAGCAGCCGGGCGGGCAGGGCACGTCATCCGGCGGCGAGCGGGAATTCGTTGCGGTGCTTGCGCGCGCGGCTGTCGCCGTCGGTGTCGCCGGTGTCTTCATCGAAACCCATCAGGACCCGGATAAAGCGCCTTCGGACGGTCCCAACATGGTCCCGCTCAAGGAGCTTGAAGGTTTGCTCCGTCGATTGATGGAGTTCGATCATCTCGCCAAGGGCTGATACACGCCTTCTCAATATCATCGCGCTGGTCAGTTTCGCCGGGGCGCTCACGGTCCGCACGGCCGACCCGATCCTTCCGCAGATCGCGCATGATCTTGAGATCACTGCACGCACCGCGACGCTGGTGGCGACGGCGTTCGCCATTCCCTATGCGCTGGTGCAGCCGATCCTCGGGGCGCTTGCGGATATGTTCGGCAAGGCGCGCCTGCTGCTGATCTGTCTGTCGATCGTCGTCATCGCGGCCGTGATCAGCACGGTGGCTACCAGCTTTCCAATGCTGCTCGCGGTGCGGGTGCTGTTCGGGATCGGTTCGGGAGGAATCTTTCCGATCGGCCTGGCGCTGGTTGGCGATCTGGTGCCCGTCGCGGGACGGCAGGTGGCGATCGCGCGGCTGCTGGGCGCATCGATGACGGCGATCGTGTTGGGCGCTGCCGGCGCCGGCATCGTCGGTGATGTCTTCGGCTGGCGGATGGTGTTCTTTCTCAATGCGGCGCTGGGCATGGCCGCTCTTGCCGGCGCCATCTACGGCTTCCGCAACGCGAACCTTCCTCCGCCCGACATGAAAGGCGTGGCGTCGCTGATCAGCGGCTATCGTGCGCTGTTCCGCAATCCACTCTCGAAAGTCTGCTTCACCGCGGTGCTGATCGAGGGGCTGCTGGTCCAGGGCATGTTTCCCTATGTCGCCATTCTGCTGCGCGATCAGGGCGAATACCGCGCGGCGATTGCGGGCCTTGTCCTCGCGGGGTGGGGCATCGGCGGCTTCGTCTACACCCTGATCGTGTCACGCCTGCTGCCGCACTTTACGGAACGGGTGCTGATGGTGACGGGCGGCACCTTCACGGCGCTGGTCTATGGCGTGCTCGCGCTCGGGCCGTCGTGGCAGGTGTTCTTCGCTGTCTATACCGTGCTCGGCCTGAGCTTCTATCTGCTGCACTCCTTCATCCAGGTCTATGCGACCGAACTCGCGCCGGAGGCGAGGGGATCGGCGCTGGCGATGCATTCCTCCTGCTTCTTCCTGGGACAGGCCTGCGGGCCGATCGTTTACGGCTTCGGATTCTCTCATCTCGGAACGCCAGCCACGCTGGTGCTTGCCGGCGTGATCATGCTGTCGACGGCGGTGTGGTGCGCCAACAGTCTGCGACGCCCGGAGATGTCGCCGCTGTAGAGGCGCGCGCGGCGGGCGTTGTTACTTTGGCAGCCGGCCCTTCACGGCGTTCGCACGTGCACCGAAGGTGATATGTCCGGCGGCATCGGCCGGCAGCCGCGCACGCACCCGCGCTTCCAGACGCTGGGCATCGCCGGGATTCATCGCGGCGATGGCCCGGCCGACATTCGCGCCCCTGGCGGCTGACCAGAAGTCGTCGAAATCCGTGAACGTCCGTTGCACGGCGATCTCCCGCGCCTCGACCGCTTCAAGGCCTGCAGCCGTCCACAGGTCCCGCAATGCCTCCATCCGGGATGCGTCAGCGCTCGGCGGCGCGGGTGGCGTCAATCCCATGGCGCGCATCTCGATCAGAATGGGCTCCAGCGGAAATCCGCCGCCCGGCATGTCCCAGGCATAGGCCGCCACCATTCCACCGGGCCGAACCACGCGCGCCATTTCGGTCACGCCTTTGGCCGGATCGGGAACGAAGAAGATCACCAGCGCCATGACCGCGGCATCGAAGCTGTCATCGGCAAAGGGAAGCGCCATCGCATCGCCCTGCTGAAACTCCGCCATGCGTGCGGCGGGCCGTGTGCGGGCAAACGCGATCTGCCCTTCGGACGGGTCGATCCCGTGAACTTCGGCCGGCGCGCATCGCGCGATGACCAATTCGGTGAAGGCTCCGCTGCCGCAGCCGACGTCGATCCACCTGAGCCCTGAAGCAGGTGTCAGCCAGTCGAGGAAGACGTCGCCGGCGAGCCGGCTCCAGCCGCCCATCATCCGCTCGTAGGCAGCCCCATCGTCGAAAGCGCTTCGAGGTCCGGCCATTGATCGTGTCCTGGTTCGCTGGTCTGCCTCAGATGACTGTCAATGTGACTGTGACGCCCAGCAGCATCGCCCATTCGATTGAGCAGCAATTTTCGTTAAGTGAGTTTTCCAGCGAAGTTCAATTGTGCAAGTCGAGATTCTGCCAGAGGTCCTTGTCAGCCAATTTAGTTAGAAGTAACCCGGCAAGTTGTTCCGGCGGTTTGGTGTCGAAGCGAAACCAACCGTCAGTGCCGAGCTTGTCTTCGGCCCGAATTCTATTTCGACTTGTCCAATCCATATCCCAAGCCGTGACCTTTTCAGGCGGGATAGCTTTTCCCCAATGTGTAGTTGTTCCCTCTAACGGACACTGGGCGATCTCCACGATAAATCCACCGCCATATCTATCGAATTGAAAGGTCAGCAGGTCGATAGCCTTCGCGCCGCGCCTGCGGAAGTGCGGCAAGCTCCCTTTAAAGCCGCCACTCCTAAGCCAAGGAATGACCGTAGATTTCAGCACCCGTTCCATTGCGGCTCTGGATTCGTTCATCAACCGCCTCGCGCGATCTCACAGTGGTCATTAGCAACAGGGCTGAGTCAGTTATCCCCGCCCGCGATAGGGCGGAACGCCCTGGTCGGGAATCCACAGACCGGCCGGGGCGCGGCCGGTCTGCCAGAACACATCGATCGGAATGCCGCCGCGCGGATACCAGTAGCCGCCGATCCGCAGCCACTTCGGCTTGAGCAGCTTGGCGAGGGTCTTGCCGACGTCCACGGTGCATTCCTCGTGGAAGCCGCCGTGATTGCGGAAGCTGATGAGGTAGAGCTTCAGCGACTTCGATTCGACGAGCCAGCGGTCCGGCACATAGTCGATCACCAGATGGGCGAAGTCCGGCTGCCCGGTGACGGGGCACAGGGTGGTGAATTCCGGCGCGGTGAAGCGCGCGAGATAGGTCGTGTCCGGATGTGGATTGGGAACCCGGTCGAGCTGGGCGTCAGCGGGCGAGGCGGGGATCACGGCGGCGCGGCCAAGCAGCGGCGCGGAGGATTTGGCGGGCTTTTTCATGCGCGGTTCTTAGGACAGGAGCCGGTGGACTGGAAGTCAGCCGTTATCCCTCCTTACGCGTGGGGAGGGTGGCGCGAGCGAAGCGGAGCGACGGGTGGGGAAGCGGCATCTCCATGGAAAAGAACCCCCACCCGACTTCGCGCCTGCCAGCGCTCAGCCACCTTCCCCGCAGCGCGAGGAGGGATGGGGACTGCGGATGCGCCTGGTTTCAGCCATCTGACCTTGAGCCGGTGGACCGGAAGTGTGACCGCTGTGGCTCTTCCCGCCGGCCCCCGGGGCAGTATAAGACGCGCGGACAGTTCTGGGCTCAGATTGCGGAAGGCGGAATCATGACAGCGATCGTGGACATCATCGGCCGGGAAATCCTCGACAGCCGCGGCAATCCGACCGTTGAGGTGGATGTGGTGCTGGAGGATGGCACCTATGGCCGCGCTGCGGTTCCCTCCGGCGCCTCCACCGGAGCCCATGAGGCGGTCGAACTGCGCGACGGCGACAAGGGCCGCTATCTCGGCAAGGGCGTGCGCAAGGCGGTGGACGCGATCAACGGCGAGATCTTCGACGCCATCGGCGGCATGGACGCCGAGGAGCAGGCCAAGATCGACGAGACCATGATCGCGCTCGACGGCACCCCCAACAAGGCGCGGCTGGGCGCCAATGCCATCCTCGGCGTGTCGCTGGCGGCTGCGAAAGCGGCATCGCAGGCCTGCGACCTGCCGCTCTACCGCTACGTCGGCGGCACCGCCGCGCGGCTGCTGCCGGTGCCGATGATGAACATCGTCAACGGCGGGGTCCACGCCGACAATCCGATCGACTTCCAGGAATTCATGATCATGCCGGTCGGCGCGGACAGCTTCGCCGAGGGCCTGCGGATGGGTGTCGAGGTGTTCCAGACCCTCAAGGCCGGGCTCAAGGCCGCCGGCCACAACACCAATGTCGGCGATGAGGGCGGCTTCGCGCCGAACCTGCCGTCCGCCGACGCCGCGCTGGGTTTCGTCATGAACGCCATCGAGAAGGCTGGCTACAAGGCCGGCGAGGACATCGTTCTCGCGCTCGATTGCGCTTCAACCGAATTCTTCAAGAATGGCGTCTATGATTATGAAGGGGAAGGGAAAAAGCGCTCCGGAGAAGAGCAGGCTAAGTACCTGGCCGACCTCGTCTCGCGCTATCCCATCGTCTCGATCGAGGACGGCATGTCCGAGGATGATTTCGACGGCTGGAAGGTGCTGACCGACCTCGTCGGCAAGCGCTGCCAGCTGGTCGGCGACGACCTGTTCGTCACCAACGTGACGCGCCTCGGCGACGGCATCAAGCGGGGACTGGGCAACTCGATCCTGGTCAAGGTCAACCAGATCGGCTCGCTGACCGAGACGCTGGCGGCGGTCGAGATGGCGCACAAGGCGGGCTATACGGCGGTGATGTCGCACCGTTCCGGCGAGACCGAGGATTCGACCATCGCCGACCTCGCCGTGGCCACCAACTGCGGACAGATCAAGACCGGCTCGCTCGCCCGCTCGGACCGCACTGCAAAATACAATCAGCTGCTGCGCATCGAGGAAGAGCTCGGGCCGCAGGCGCGCTATGCCGGACGTAGCGCGTTGAAGGCTTTGTAACGCATCGTGGATAGCAGTGCCACGCCTGACGGCATGGTCTGCTAAACCTTTACCTCACATGAGGCGTCATACCCGCGAAGGCGGGTATCCAGTAGGCCGTGCCGCTGCTGAAGAATCTCCGAGGCTATTGCTGAATCTTCATCACGTGCGCCCGCGTTTACTGGGTTCCCGCCTTCGCGGGAACGACGACGCGGGGTGGGGCGAACTCTTTCCAATCGGAACGTCCCGCCAAAGGCCGCGCCGGCGTCGTTAAATTGCGGTTAACTGCGGTGCGGCATCGTGCCGATATGGTCACCCGCAAACGACTCCGGTCGGTTCTGACATCGCTTGCGCTCTACGCCTTCGCAGCGGCGTCGATCGCCTATTTCGGAATCAACGCCTATACCGGCAATCGCGGCTTGGTGGCGCGGCAGGATCTCGATCAGCAGATCGCCGCGTTGACGGCCGAGGCGACGACTCTCAAGGAGGAGCGCAACCGCTGGGAACGCCGCGTTGCATTGTTGCGCTCGGACCGGCTCGATCCGGACATCCTCGATGAGCGGGCGCGTGCATTGCTCGACTATGTGAATCCCAAGGACGTCGTCCTCAAGACCCAGAGCCGCTGAACCGCGTCCCACCGGCGGTTGCGCCCACGCCTCTCACTGCCCATTTCATAAACATACCCAGTGAGTTGCCGTTGTCGTTCGGCCACGCTTCCGCCCGTCACGGAATTCGGCTAAGGGGTATGCCAACGCGTCAAAACCGCGATCCTGGCCCAAGGGAAAAACATGGCCGTAGCCAACGAAAAGCAGTCAGCCGCCGCGGCAGCGCCGCGGAAAACCTCCGCGGAGAAATCCGCACCAGCGACTCAAATTGCCGACTTCAGCAAGGAGCAGGAACTCGCCGCGCTGCGCGACATGCTGCTGATCCGCCGCTTCGAGGAGAAGGCCGGCCAGATGTACGGCATGGGCCTGATCGGCGGCTTCTGCCATCTCTATATCGGCCAGGAAGCGGTCGTCGTCGGCATGCAGATGGCGCTCAAGGAAGGTGACCAGGTCATCACCGGCTATCGCGATCACGGCCATATGCTCGCCTGCGGCATGGAGGCGCGCGGCGTGATGGCAGAGTTGACCGGCCGGCGCGGCGGTTACTCCAAGGGCAAGGGCGGATCGATGCACATGTTCTCCGCCGAGAAGCATTTCTACGGCGGCCATGGCATCGTCGCGGCGCAGGTGCCGCTCGGAACGGGTCTCGCATTCGCCAACCGCTATCGCGGCAATGACAATGTCAGCCTGACCTATTTCGGCGATGGCGCGGCCAACCAGGGGCAGGTCTACGAGAGCTTCAACATGGCGGAGCTCTGGAAGCTTCCCGTCATCTACATCATCGAGAACAACCGCTATGCGATGGGCACGGCGGTGAGCCGCGCGTCGGCGCAGACGGATTTCTCCAAGCGTGGCGCATCGTTCAACATCCCCGGCGAGCAGGTGGATGGCATGGACGTCCGCGCGGTGAAGGCGGCCGGCGAGCGGGCCGTGAAGTGGTGCCGTGACGGCAACGGTCCGATCATCCTCGAAATGATGACCTACCGTTACCGCGGTCACTCGATGTCCGATCCGGCGAAATACCGGACCAAGGAAGAAGTCGAGAAGATGCGCAACGAGCACGACCCGATCGAACAGGTTCGCGGCCGTCTGCTTGAGAAGAAGTGGTCCAGCGAAGACGAGCTCAAGAAGATCGACGCCCAGGTGCGGGCCGTCGTCAATGAAGCGGCTGAATTCGCGACCCATGATCCGGAGCCGGATCCGTCCGAGCTCTACACCGACATCGTGGCCTGAGCGCCCAACTTCGACAACGTCACAGGACGCCTGAGGACACCGATGCCCACCCCGATTTTGATGCCAGCGCTGTCACCCACGATGGAGAAGGGCAACCTTGCCAAGTGGCTCAAGAAGGAAGGCGACTCCGTCAAGTCCGGCGACGTGATCGCCGAGATCGAGACCGACAAAGCCACGATGGAAGTCGAAGCGGTCGACGAAGGCACGCTCGGCCAGATCCTGATTCCCGAAGGCACCGCCGACGTCGCCGTCAATACGCCGATCGCGATGATCCTCAACGAAGGCGAGGATTCCTCCGCGCTGAAACAGAACGGCAAGGCCGCGCCCGCGTCCGTCGCGAAGGCTGCCGAGTCCGCGCCGCCTGCGGCTCCCGCGCAAGCCAAGGCGCCGGCCGAGACGGCCTCCGCTGTCGCCGAGCCGCCCAAGCCGGCCGTGCTGCCGGATCCGGAAGTCCCTGCCGGCACCGAGCTGGTCAACATGACCATGCGCGAGGCGCTGCGCGACGCCATGGCGGAAGAGATGCGCCGCGACGGCGATGTCTTCGTCATGGGCGAGGAGGTCGCCGAGTATCAGGGCGCCTACAAGGTGACCCAGGGCCTGCTGCAGGAATTCACCGCCCGCCGCGTGATCGATACGCCGATCACAGAGCATGGCTTCGCCGGCCTCGGCGTCGGCGCAGCGCTCGCCGGGCTCAAGCCGATCATCGAGTTCATGACCTTCAACTTCGCCATGCAGGCGATGGACCAGATCATCAACTCGGC
>Ga0182746_1001118_pt1 | contig 27190 bp, 26 predicted proteins | sample eDN3rd30CBELigOP_FD_128881 | JGI IMG/M metagenome (GOLD analysis project Ga0182746, IMG submission 128881) | Enriched Organic Plus compost microbial communities from Emeryville, California, USA - eDNA 3rd pass 30_C BE-Lig OP (version 2) (version 2) ... | reverse complement strand
TGGCCGGTTGCATAGCCCAGGTTCTTGAGGAATTGCGCAACAGTTGGATCCTCGGGTCTGATGCCGAGCGTCGCCCCTGGCATGCCGACCTTGGTGAGCCCCGTCCGGATCGGAGATTGTCCGGTGATGAAGGCGGCGCGGCCGGCCGTGCAGCTCTGCTGGCCATAGAAGTCCGTGAACAACGCGCCTTCGTTCGCAATGCGATCGAGATTGGGGGTGCGATACCCCATGATGCCCATATTGTAACAACTGAGATTGAACCAGCCGATATCGTCGCTCATGATGAATAGAATGTTCGGCTTGTCTGACTTGGCCATCTGGCGCTCTCCCTATGTCCTGCCCCAGCCCGAAATTCTTCACTCTTCGCTTCGATCCCACGCCTTGATCTGCGCGGCTTCACCGAAACTGTGACGACGCTTCAACTCTGCCTCACTCGAACGGCCCAACCCGAAACAGCATGCTCATGATCGCAGCGATGCCGATCAGCAGCAGGATGACTGCAGTGATCAGCGTGAATGATGGTGGGAATTTGCTTTCGCCATGGATCAGGCTGGCGTCTGTCATCTCCTTGCGTTCCTCGCGCAGGCCGGCCATGAAACGGAGGTGATAAATGATTCCGATCACCAGCATCGCGATCCCAAGGCCGACAAGCGTGACGCCGAAATTGCGCGCCGGGGTGGCGCTGGTGAGGATGGCCTGGTCTCTCAACTTCTGAAACACCTGATAGATCGTGAAGCCGAACGAGATCAGCGACAGCGACGTCCGGATTACGGACATCAGTGTGCGATCCGCGCTCATGCGCGTGCGCTGGAATGACATTCCCGTGCGCCGCGACGAAAGCTCGACCGAAATCAGGTCAGAACTGCTTTGCCCGGTGATGTTTTGGTCAGTCATGTAGAGCAGCTCACTTTCCGCAGCACGTCCTGGTTCATGGGTTGGCATGTATCCAGTGACGGGCGATGCGCGCCACTGGTCCGCGGAGCAGAAGATAAGGAATGAAAGCCAGCGCGATCGCGATGTTGACCGCCTCGACCGGATAGAAGGTCTTCAGCACGGTGAGCTGATAGACCACATCCATCGCCAGCCCGAGCAGGATGATCCTTGCTGTCGAGACCAGGCCCTCGTTGAGCCTTGCCCAGCGCTCATGCGGGTCGGTCAGGACCGTCCAGAAATACGGTGAGCGCCCGGTGCGGGCATCCTTGATCCCGTCGATCACGGCGGCGATCGCCGCCATGGTCGGTTGCAGGAAGAACCGGAATGTCATCGGTCCACCTGGACGATCAAACAGATTCCGCCACATCCGCTGCCAGGCTTCGGCCGAAATGCCGTGCCAGATCGCTCCTACTGCCAGCAGGATGACAATCAAAGCCAGGACCAGCTTCGCCATCCACGTCAGTCCTGGTGCCGGTGCTTCCGTCATTGCCGGCCTGCATGACGAACAACACAGCGGAACCCGACATGGCTCATGGCCGTGTCAACCTGCTGCGCATGGCGCGCGGCCGGCCGATAGCGCCGGCAATAGTTCGGCGCACAGAGGTGTGAGCCGCCCTTCAGGACCTTCCGGGGAATCTGAATCGCCGGCTGACGTGGATCGTAGCTGCCAGTCTCCGGGCCACCGCGCGGATTCTGCGGAATGCAGCACGTCTTCAGCGCATCGGCTTCGTGCTTCGGCGCGTACCAATCGGACGTCCATTCCCAGACGTTGCCGATCATGTCGTAGACGCCGTATCCGTTCGGGGGAAATGTCCTGACCGGCGACGTCCGCTCGAAGCCGTCTTCGGCAAGGTTCTGGTGCGGAAACTCACCCTGCCATGTGTTCGCAAGGTGCTCGCCGCCGGGCATGAACTCATCGCCCCACGCATAGTCTGCCCCGTCGAGACCGCCGCGTGCTGCAAATTCCCATTCGGCCTCGGTCGGCAGGTCCTTTCCCGCCCATTGCGCATACGCCATCACATCCGCAAATGACACGTGCACAACGGGATGACTGTCGAGAGCATTGATGTTGCTCTTCGGACCATAAGGCCGGCGCCAGCTGGCGCCTTTCACGAAGGTCCACCAACCGCTCCAGTCCCTCAAGTCAACCGGATGCGCCGGCGGCGCAAAGACCATCGACCCGGCATAGAGCATGTGCGGCAAAGCACCGGGATAGTCCTTCGGATCAGGTGGAACTTCGGCCAGCGTCACATGGCCCGTGGCCCGCACGAACTCTTTGAACTGGCGATTGGTGACCGGCGTGCTGTCAATCCAGAACGGAGCGACTGTCGCCCGATGCACGGGAGCTTCTTCCGGATAGTGCTTGTCCGATCCCATCCGAAACGTGCCACCCTCGATCAGGACCATGCCGTCACGCACGTCCGTCACACCGTCGATCACGAGGCGGTCGATGCTCAACATGGCAGCGTTACTTCCCTTGTTCGTTGGAAAGTCTACGCTGGCCAATGGCCGGCCATCGATTGGACCGAGGTCCAATACGCGGCCGACAGCACTCGCCGGATTGCCATCCCGTTTACGAGCCGCACAGATCTGACAAAGTTCTTGAGCGCAACCGGCGCGGGTGCGAATTACGGCAGCAAAGGCGATGGAACAGTTAGAACAATCTGGTCGCTGACCAAATAAACCCAATCCGGATTCCCAGTCGAATAAGGTATTGCGCAAACCGGGAACGTATAGTTAAGTTGCCCCGCTTTCTGGCTTGGCTGCCAGGTGTGTTCCTCGGAAGCAGCCCATGAACTGGGACGTGGCGATCCGCTCAGGGGACTCTCAGATTCTTCATTTGAAGAACGCTGTTGGAATGCCAATCGTTGTCGCCGTGGCGTATTATCTGGCGGCGGAAGTGGCCTTTCTGGTTGGCACATTCTCCGACAAGATTTTTGCCCCGTTCTGGCCGCCCAACACCGTTCTGTTCTGTGCTCTGATGCTCGTTCCCCGGCACAGATGGTGGCTCTGCATCCTGGCGGCATTTCCGGCGCACCTCATTTCCGAGCTCGGCATCGGCATGAGCGCTCCCCAATTGTTGGTTGCATTCGTTACAAATTGTCTCGTTGCAATCATGAGTGCGCTCTCCCTGCAATATTTACTCGGGGCTCCGCCATGGCTCACCACCTTGCGGCGGATGCTTCAATACATCCTGGCTGCCGTCATTCTCAGCCCGGCCCTGGTTGCCTTTGGTGGCGCCTTCGTGCCCGCCATGGCGGTCGGTGCGCCAGCCGAATACTGGACATTCTGGACACAATGGTACATGGCCAACGCCTTGGCAGGCGTTGCATTGGGGCCCCTCGCACTGGCGTACTTTGATACGCGTGCCAGCAGACGAGCACAGCCGCTATCGACAATAGACCTTGTTGAAGCCGCCGTCGTGGCGATAGCGCTCATCTTTGTCTGCGTCGTTGTTTTCAAGGGTAAAACTGACAATGTCCCGGCAGGCCTCCTGCCCGCGCTGCTTTATCTCCCATTACCGCTGATTCTCTGGATCACCGTTCGATTCGGCGTGAAGGGAGCGAGTTTTTCCGTGTTTGTCGTGACGATCCTGCTGGTCGCCATGACGCTGAACGGTCCGAGCTTGTTCATCATTGCCGATCCCGAGCGGAACGTCTTCGCAATACAGGTCTTCCTCATCGGCCTTGCCGTGCCCGTCCTCCTTCTCGGCGCAGCCATCGACGAAACACGTCATGCCGAACGGACGACGCGGGAAAGCGAGGAACGCATGGCGCTGGCGGCCGTCGCCGCAGACCTGTGCTTGTGGCACTTCAACTACGATGACAACCGCTTCTGGATCACCGATCATGGACGCAGAATGTTCGGGTTCAGTCCGGACCAGGTCATCACGCGTGATGTCATCATCGATACGGCCTATCCGGATGATCACGACATCGCCTATCAGGTGATGGATCTGGCTGCGACGCCCGAAGGCACTGCCGATACCGAATTTCGGATCACTCGACGCAACGATGGCCAGACTCGATGGCTTCGTGCCCGGGTCAGCACCGTTCGTGATGATCAGGGTTCTGTTGTCCAGATCAGCGGCACATTCGCGGATGTCACGGCGCGCAAGGCCATGGAGGACGAACTCGCGCAGCAGCACCGCGACGTCGTTCATCTCATGCGCGTATCGATGCTGAGCGAACTTTCCGGCGGCATAGCCCATGAATTGACCCAGCCCCTCACCGCAATCCTCTCAAATGCGCAGGCAGCACGGCTGTTGCTCGAAGACAAGAGCCCGGACCTGGTCGAAATATCCGCCGCGCTCGACGACATCATCGGCGAAGATCATCGGGCGGGCGAAGTCATCCATCGGATGCGCAGTCTCTTGAAGAAGGGTGCGGCCAGCTTGGAGCGGATCGACGTCAACGAGCTTATCGCATCCACGCTTTCGCTCCTGAAAGGAGAACTGATCAGCAGGCGCATTCAAGCGTCCTGTGAGTATGCCGATCATCTTCCCTTGATTTTTGCGGACCTGGTCCAGCTACAGCAGGTTTTTATCAACATTCTGATGAATTCGTTTGAAGCCATGAACGACGTTCTTCCTTCCCAACGGCTGGTTTCCATTCAGACCCGTCCCATAAGCACCGGCGGCGTCCAAATTCTCATCGCCGATCGCGGACACGGCCTCGCTCCATTGCATCAACATCAGGTGTTCGAGCCGTACTTTTCGACCAAGGAGCGCGGCCTGGGCCTGGGACTTTCAATCTGTTCGTCGATTATCCGAGCCCATGGCGGCTGTCTTATGCTGGAGAACCGCGACGAAGGCGGAGCTGTCGCCACAATCACCCTCACGGAGCGGGCTTTATCAGCGGCTTGAAAGGGAGGCACGAAAATGAGTTTCCCGGTCTTTCTGATCGACGATGACGCAAGCGTCCTGAAGGCGTTATCTCGATTGTTGCGTATCTCCGGCTATGATCCTCATCCCTACCCGTCACCACGACAGTTTCTCGCTGATTTCGATCCTTCGGCGCCAGGATGCATCATCCTCGATCTCACCATGCCGGAGCTTGATGGTCTGGAACTCCAGAAGGCGCTGCTTGCGCAGCACCAGAAAGGCCTGGAGCATCAGATCATCTTTGTTACGGGAACCGGTAGCATATCCGCCGGCGTACAAGCCATGAAGGCTGGGGCCGTCGACTTTCTGACAAAGCCGGTTGACCCAATTCAGCTGTTGGCCGCAGTTGAACTGGCCCGCGCCCAGGATGAGGAGGCACGGTCTCAATCTCGAGAGCGCCTCTCGGTTCAGGAGCAGATTGCAAGATTAACGCCGCGCGAACGTGAGGTTCTGTCCCACGTCATCACTGGTCGGCTCAACAAGCAGATCGCAGCCGCCCTTGGAACAACGGAGAAAACTATCAAGGTCCACCGCGGCCGCGTGAAAGCCAAGCTGGGCGCACATAGCGTCGCAGAACTTGTGCGCATCACCGATAAGGCCGGCATGCTGCCAGCAGTCTGATTCACGTCGAATTAGCCCATGGGCCAACTCGACGCCGGAATCAATCCGTTCGATAACTCCGTCATGATCAAGCGACCCATCCGCGTCGCTCTTGTGGATGACGACGCATCGGTGCGCAAGGCACTGGCGCGCGTACTGGCGGCATCGTCGTTTGACATCAGGACATTTGCGTCCGCCGCGGAATTCCTAGCATCGTTGAAGGCAGGTCATCCAGACTGCCTGCTGCTCGATCTTCACATGCCGGAATTCAATGGGATTGAGCTCCAGCATTATCTGGCCAAGACGAGAATCTCCCTGCCAACCATTATCATCACAGCGCATGATGAACCGGGATTGCGCGGACGCTGTAAACTGGCCGGAGCTGCCGCGTTTCTTCTCAAGCCATTGGACCGAACCGCACTCGTCAATGCCATAAATGATCTGGCTGGCCGCACCTGATCGTTCTCGCTGACCGCAACCGCAACGGTCAGCGAATGCCCATGATGGCCGAGTATTTGGCGACGATCCGCTCATAGTTTTGCTGGATCCATTCCTGCGGCACGTATGTGGGTTTGTACTGAGCCAGCAGTTTTGCTTTGGTCGAGTCCGGCCGATCGATGGTGGAATATCCGGTTGCGTTGTCAAGCGCGGCCTGACCGATGTCCGTTGAGATGAAGTAGGCGAACAGCTTGACGAGGTTTGGACTTCGGGTTCCCTTGACGATGTTTGTCTGCCATGGAGCGAGGAACATCGGGCTGATCGGGACATAGGCCAGTGGTGCACCGCGGATCACCTGGGACTCGATATCCACACCGAGGGCCAGCGATGCCTCGCCGCTGAGCAGCCGAGTCGCACCATCCGGCGTGCGGGGAACCCAGATCACATTCTGCGTCATGATCCCTTCGAGGATTCTGGTCATCTTCTCTTCGCCGACAGAATATGTGTTGTAAAAGAACGCTGCGCTCGGGAGGCGCGGCGCAGTGATCTTGCCCTTCCAGCGTGGATCAAGCAGATCCTCCCAGGCCTTCGGCAGTTCGTCCTCTTTCACAAGCGCCTTGTTGTACGACATCAGCGGCAACGAACTGTCGATGACTTTCACTGACGCGCCATCGACAAGCCGCTCAGGCGGGATGCCGAGGGCGCTTGCCCAGTTGTCGGTTTCAACGGCGCCGGCTTTGCGCAGGAAGATGGTGGAGCCTTCGCCGGCATAGAAGCAATCGACTTTCGCCGGCACGCCACGGCTGACGAGTTGAGCCACCTCGGCGGCTTTCTGTGGTCCGAGCCCACCCAGGAACTGGACCTTGAGCGGGAAGCCGTAGAAATCGTCCAGCGCCTGTCTGAGTTGGCTGGAACGATCCGCCGGGATCGACAATCCGAATATCACCGCTTCCGGTTCGGACCTCGCCTTGTCGATCAACGCCGCGACCGGCTCCGGCAATTTGGCCTTTTCCTGCGCGCCTGCCTGCCCCGCGGGGAGGCCGAGTGCTGCGACGCCGGCCGCGGCACCGGCTTGCTTGAGCACTGTTCGCCGGGAGACCGCTGCTGCGTCCCGTATTGATTGGTTGGCTTTTGTCATCTTCCTCCCTCCATCGATATTTTCGTTTCTTCGCATCAAAGCCGCGGGAGCGCTTTCTGATCAGGCTGAATCGAAGGCACTCAGATGTCCTCCCACTCGATCACCCGCTCCGCGCAGAACCGGCGTCCGCTTCTCCGGAAAATCCTCTAGTCGGATGGAATAGCCCTTCTATGCGACACCAGCGCCACCATCAGAAGCAGGGCGACGATGAGCAGACTGAAAACAGCGGCTTCATCGTAACGGCCCGTTGCCTGAAGATCAAAGATCGTGGTTGAGATGACCGATGTATCTGGCGAATAGAACATCAGCGGAATCGTGAGCTCCCGTGCCGAGATCAGCGTCGTGACCAGCACCGCGAACAGGATCGCGGGACGAATGACGGGCAGGAATACACGCCCAAAGGTCCGCATCCGGCTGACGCCGGAGACATAGGCTGCCTCTTCGAGAGACGAGTGAAGTTGAAGCGCCGACCCGTTGAGGGTGCGTGTCGTGAAGGCCAGCGAGCGAAGCGCCATGGTGATGATGATGAGCCACAGCGTGCCAAGAAGCGGCACCCAATGATAAGCCGTCAATGCCAGAAACTGGATGGCCACGGCGGCCAGCATTCCGGGCACCGCCAGCGACAGGAATACCACGGAGTCGATGATCTTGTCGGGCAGACTTCGTGCGCGGGTCGCAAGCCATGAAACGCTCACGCTCCAGATGATCGAAAAGCTGATCGTGCCGAGTACAAGAAGCAAGGTATTGAGCAATGGCGACCAGACCAGGCCGGCGACCCCATAGTAACTCGACAGGCTGAGCTGCGACAGCGCGGAACGTGATGGCGGCTGCAGGTAGGGCGTGAGCGATGTCCACACCACGGTCAGGAAGGGGATGATCACTGCCAACAGGACCCACGTGCCGATCAGCAGCAAGGCAGGCACGCGCCATCGCCCGAGATCGTGCAGCATGGGCGCGCGATTCTTGCCGCTGAGCATTGCGTAGCGGTCGACGCGCCTGAGCAGCCACAGGTAGATCAATACGCCGAGCGCGCACAACGCCAGAAGCGGCATGCCGAGGGCGGCCGCGAAGCCATAGTCGGGCGGGCCGAACACCGTATGGGTTGACTGGTAGACGAGCGTCGTCACCACGTCGATATTGCCCGGCATGCCGATGACGCCGACGACGTCGAAAATTTCGACCGCAAGAATGAAGAAGAAGACCGAAGTTGCGCCGACGGCGGGCGCAAGCGTCGGCAGGACCACCTTCAGGAACGTCCGGTGCGGGCTGATGCCGCTGACGGCCGCGGCCTCCTCCAGCGTCGAATCGAAATTCCGGAATGCTGGCAGCATCATGAACACCGCCGCGGGCGTCAGCATCAGCGCCTGCACGAAGCAGATCCAGCCGACCGAATAGACGTTGAAGAAAGGCGGCAGGCCGGCGGCTTGCAGCAGATGGTTCATGATGCCGGAATTGGGATTGAAAAGCCAGACATAGGCCATCGCAGTCACAAAGGCCGGGATGGCGAGCGAAACAGTCAGCAGGACGAGAAACGCCTTCTTCCACGGGAAATTGGTGCGGCTCAGAATCCATGTGAAAGGCAGCGCGAAAGCCATCAGGAAAGTGGTGGTTCCAAGGCCGACCGCAAGCGTGCGGTAAAGCATGGAATTCAATCCGCGCAGGCTAAACAGGTCCACATAGTTCGCGAGAGTCCAGACGCCGAAGTCAGATTTCGGGCTCAGGCTCGCGATAACCAGCATGGCCAGCGTGGTGATCACCAGCACGACGGCGGTGACCGCGATGACGCGCAACAGTATGACGAAGCCGGGCAGACCGACGGTCATGCCGGTTGCTCCGCAATGCAGGGTGATGAATCCAGCGGCACGGCCAGGCAATGCTCCGGCGGGACGTGCAGGCTCACGTCACGTCCCTCGGGAACGTCGTGGCGCCGATGCAGGCGGGCCAGTAGCGCGAACCCGTCTCCTTCCAGCCGGTAGCTGATGGAATCCCCAGAAAAGGTCGCGCGCACGACTTTGGCCGGTACGACATTCTCGTGACCCGGCACCGGCGCGAGCTCGATGTCCTCCTGCCGAATCCCGAACAGACAGGACTGGCCCATGCGCGCGTTTGGCAGACAGTCCCCACGCGTGCGCAACCGCCCGAGCGGGGTGTCGAGCCACAAATCCCCACTCGCGCCTGTTTCGGAGACAACAGCCGGCGTGAGGTTCATGTCCCCGATGAAGCGGGCCACGAATTCGCTCGACGGGCGATGGTAGAGTTCCCGCGGCGTGCCAATCTGCCGGATGCGACCCGCATCCATGACAGCCAGCCGGTCGGCCATCTCCAGCGCTTCGTTCTGGTTGTGCGTCACGTAAAGTGTGGTGACGCCGATGCGGGACACCAGGTCCTTGACCTGTCCGCGCAGGCGCATCTGAAGCTCGTAGTCCAGATTGCTGAGCGGCTCATCCATCAGCAGCAGCCGGGGACGCAGTGCCAGCGCGCGGGCCAGTGCGACGCGCTGCTGCTGTCCGCCACTCAACGTCGTCACCGCCCGATCGCGCATGCCGGACAATGATAACATGTCGAGGACTTGCATCACACGCGGCTCGACCTGATCCCTCTTCACCCCGCGTCCACCTTCGCGGAGCGGGAATGCGATGTTCTCGAACACGCTCATATGCGGCCAGAGCGCGTAGGACTGGAAGACCATGGCCACTGGTCGCCGTTCCGGCGAGATGCAGGTGCCGGAGGCGGCGTCAAACACGCGCTCCCCGCCAATCGTGATGGCGCCGGCATGTGGCGTCTGCAGGCCGGCAACGGCGCGAAGCAGCGTGGTCTTGCCGCAGCCGCTCGGCCCCAGCAAGACAAACATCTCGCCTTCGGCCACGTCGAGGTCGAGGTGCTGAACCGCATCGGGTATGCCTTTGCGGCGGCCATAAGATACGGCCAGTCCCGAGATGCCGAGCAGGGCGCTGTCCTGGGGGTTCGCAGGCATCGCTCAGACAAGATTCAGCTGGTTCGGAAGCGAGTTGAGCTCTTCGCCCCCCTGTTCGGTCACAAGCACGGTGCCGCCGATATTCACGCGCGTCTGCCCTTTGCAGACATTTGGTTCGAAGGCGACGATCATGCCCGGCTCCAGAACGATATCCTGCCCCTTGCCGGTCATTTCCTTCACATTGTGGTTCACTTTTCGCACCGGCGAATTCTCGATATTGTAGCCGAGGTTGCTGACAAAGGGGCCAGGCCCCAGCGTATGGACAAGGGGTGAAAGCGTCCAGTAGTCGGGATTTTCCTTGATCGGCGCGAACATGGCGGCGGCGAGCTCGCCGAGCGTGATGCCGGGCCGCAGCGCCTTCATTCCTTCTTCGTAGGATATGCGTGCGACCGCGCCCAGTTCGTGATGGAGATCAGGAGTTGGGCCAACGGCGACGGCCATCTGCTGCTGCGTCTCTGCGCCGCCATAGCAGGGGAATATCTCCGCTTGCACGAGGTCGCCCTCCCGTACGAGGCGAGGCTCACCCCCACGATAGATCCAGATCGGCGGCCCCCAGCCGAGGTCGTCTGCACCGACCGTGAAGTTCAGATGCGGCCACCAGGCGTCCGCACCGTGGACAAAGATCGCGTGCTGGACCGCGGCGTAGATCTCCGTCTCCGGCACGCCGACGGCCGTCGCCTCGAGCATGGCGCGACAGGCGACTTCTCCAACCTGACCGCTGTAGCGATAGAGTGCGATCTCCTCCTCGCTTTTCTTCAGCATCATCTTCTTGAAGGGTACAGAGACGTCGATGAATTCGCTGTCCGGCAGGCCCTCGAGCACCGTCTCCCACATCCGGTAGGGCACCAGCCCGTCGAACTCTCCCGGTCCCCAAGAGTCCAGTCCCATCACGCCGATCCGCGCCCGGGCCAGCCCCATTTCCCGGAGCACGGCGACGGTCTGCGGCCCGTAGCGGCCGATCCGCACATCCTTGACCCAGAATTCCGGACCGTTGAGGTTGCTCGCCAGCCGGCGCGAGAGCCGCTGCGTCAGTGCCGTCAGGACGACCGGCTCCCCCGCGAGCGGGAAGACGACCGCGCCGTCGAACTGCTCATTGGTCAGATAGCAATCGTAGTGGTCGTGGCTCTTGTAGCCATAGACGAGCAGACAATCGAGCTTGTGCTCCTGCAGCAGCGCCCGCGTATTCGCCCACCGGCGATCGCGCTCCCTAAGCGACAGGGAAGGCCGAGGTCCGGACAAACCCCGCAGTGCGGGAACGGACATTTGCCTGCCTGCAGCGCGGTCTGCCACCTCCATCTCGTGCTCCTCCCATGTGCTTGTGCTTTTCAGCGATCGGACGGAGTTTTGATGACCGGATACCATTCGTCAAATTCATATTCATAAATTGACATCATTCCGATTTCTAATAATACGCAGGGGCTCAGAGAACTGGAGGAGCGGCCCCATGTTTTCACCCGCCTTGCGTCAGTTGGATATCAAGCTGCTGCTGGCATTCCACGAAATCTACAATGAACGTCATTTGACGCGCGCCGCAGCGCAATGTGGCCTGACCCAATCAGCCCTGAGCCAGTCGCTTGCCCGGCTGCGGGCGATCTTCGGTGATCCATTGTTTGTCCGGACCAGTTCCGGGATGCGGCCGACTGAAAGGGCCGATGCGATTGCCGCATCGATCCGCGATGTACTGGTGACGCTTGGCGGAATCGTCGATGCGACGGCGGCCTTCGATCCGGCAAACACGGAAAGATGCCTGAGCATCGGCACGTACCAGTTTGCGACGATAACCCTGGCGCCCCACCTTCTCAGCCTTTTTCAGCGCTATGCGCCCAAGGCGCAGATCAAGTTCACCCATGCGGGGCCGGCAGAGGCCCCACATATGCTGGCCCGCAGGGAGATCGACCTCGCCATCGCCCCGTTTGACGACATTCCCGATGGTCTGTGCAAGACCATCCTGATGACGGGCGATCTTGTCGTTGCCAGCAGCCGAGATTGGGTGAAGAAGCACGATCCGCTGAATGCTTCAACCTACTTCGCCGCAAGCCATGTCTCGATCGTCAATCATGGGCTGCAGGCTGATCCGCTTGACGCCTATTTCGACAACACGACGCATCGGCGAAAGATCGCAATCTCAGTTCCGCACTATGTGACAGCCCTGCATCTCGTGTCATGCAGCAACCTGCTCGCCACGCTGCCGCGCAAGCCGGTTGACTGGCTCGGCGACCGGCGAAAGCTGGCTATTCATCCAGCCCCCGTATCCCTGCCGCCAATCACTTTGTCGGCTGTGTGGCACCAGAGAAGCAACTTTGATCCGTTCGTCGTTTGGGCAATCGGCTTGATCACGTCTCACCGGTCAAGTCTGCTCGAGACATCAAGCCAGAAAGCGTGAACGCCATCGTCAAAGCCCGCCCACTGTTCGCCCGAAACGGAACATAAACGCGATACGATGTCCCATGCCGCACCGGGACATGTGTTATCACGCCGGACATCTCCGATGTCATTTGCTCGCGACTTGATCCATTCTTGCTCTTCCACTCATTGGAAAGGCACGCGGGGATCCCCGCATGCCCTTCAATCAACAACCGGCCTCAGTTCTTCAGCGGGTTTTCAATTTTCCATGGATCCTTGACCATCGGGGTTGTGTCGATGTCGACATTCACGAGCTTGCCGTCGCGCTTCTCGACACTGCGGATATAGATGTTCTGGACGATGTCGCGCTCCACCGGATCGATCTCGGCCGGCCCACGGGGCGAGTCGAGTTTTGCGGTCTTCATGAAGTCGATATATTTCATGCCGTCCGCGCTCGGTCCCAGCGCCGCAATTGAGCGGTAGATGAGATCAGTGCCGTCCCATGCGGCGATCGAGCCGATATCGGGCATAGCCTTGGGACCGAACTGCTTCACGAGTTGAGCACGTAGCGCGACGTTCTTCGGTGTCTCATTCGTCGCGGTGTAATGGAACCCGGTTACCGCACCGATCAGGTCGTCGCTGAACTGGTCCAGGAAGATTTCCTGCGTCTCTCCTGTCGCAAGCAGCTTGATGCCCGCGGCCTTGAGGCCACGCTCCGCGAACGCTTTCACCAATGCAACCGACGGAGCACCCGCAGGCTGGAAGATGAAGAGCGCATCAGGTTTCGCCTGCAGCACCTTCTCCATGTAGACACCAAAATTCGTCTCGCTGAGCGGCGACTTGTCGCTGCCGACGATCTCGCCACCAAGGCCGGTGAAGGTCTTGCCAAAGAAATTTGACGCGTCGTGACCCGGCGCGAAATCGCTGGTCAGCATGTAGACCTTCTTGATCCCCTGCTTCGCCGTCCACTGCGCCAGCGGCACAACATGCTGCGGGATCGTGAGGCTGACGCGGATGTAGTAAGGCGATCCACGGGTGATAGACGCTGTCGCAGCATTCATGATGATGATCGGCATTCTCGCCTGGTTGGCGATGTCCGCCACCGCCATGGCGTGCGGCGAGAGGTCGAAGCCCGCAAGCATCTTGACCTTCTCACGCAGCACGAGTTCCTCAGCGAGTTGCTTGGCCTTGTCGGGACCGGCGCTCGCCGCGTCGCGGTAGACAAACTGGATCTCGTGATCCTTGCCGTCCGGCCCCTTCACCCTGTTGCCGCTGATCGTTTGATAGGCTTGGATCGACTGTTGAAACTGATGCCCCCAGGTGGCGAACGCACCTGTGAAGTCGGCGATCAGGCCGATCTTGACGACCTCTGCGGACGCCGTGCCAGCAGCAGCCAACACAAGCAACGCAGCCACCACGCCAAATAACCAATTCTTCATGACCTTCCTCCCTGTCGTTGTTGCCGGATTGTTTCCGGCTGTCGTACGTCAGCTACTCGCACCCGCTCTGCCACCGATCATTGGCATTGGAGAGCCATGGATCATAAAGAGCAAAGGCAATCTTACATTTGACCACCGGCAAGGGCTTTACCGCCCGCACCGGTTTAGCTAGAGAGAGAACATGGTGCGCGCCAAAAAGAGCAAATCCGACCTCGGAACGAACCACCAGCTGCCCTTGTCCGGCTTGTCACAATTTCGAATTCTGTCGATCGCGGACTTCCTCCTTAAAGCGGCGAGCAAGTTTTACGGCCAGCGCTTTGGGATTAACAATTCAGAGCTACGAGTTCTGATCATCTTGCGCGAAGAACAGCCCCTCACCATCGGCGAGTTGAGCCGTCGCGGACAAATCGACAAGGCGTGGGTCAGTCGAAGCATTGCCAGCCTACTCGAACGAGGCCTCGTCGCGCGCAAGGCCCACCCTACCGACAATCGCATGCTGCTCATTTCTTTGACCTCATCAGGCATCGAACTGACGAAATCAATTGATCCCATCGCGAGGGATCGTCACCTTCAACTTTTGAGCGGCCTGTCACCAAAGGAGACGCTGAAGATCATCAATATCCTGGAGAAGAACGCCGCCGGTCTGCTCAATGCGCAGGACGATGAATGATCATCCCACCAAGATGTGTTAGCTCGCGCTCGCCCCAGTATCGTAACGGCCAGCCTGCGACAAACGGTCGAGGTTGCTGCCGTGTATGGAATGTTGACAGTCCGCACGCGGCGCGGATGGGACAAATCATCTCTCGTTGCTTTTCAGCGGGTTATCGATCTTCCAGGGATCCTTGACCATGTCGACCTGGCCGATGTCGACATTCATCAGTTTTCCGTCGCGCTTTTCGACCCGGCGAATATAGATGTTGTGAATCACATCGCGCTCGTCAGGATCGATCATCATCGGGCCGCGTGGACTGTCCAGTTTCTTGCCCCTCATGGAATCGACATACTTGATACCATCGGCATTGGGGCCAAGCTCCGCGACCGCCTGATGTATGAGCGTCGCGCCGTCCCAGGCTCCAACCGAGGCGATGTCGGGCACGGCCTTGTCACCGAACAGTTTTACAAGCGTATTCCTGAGCAGGATGTTTTTGGGATTGGTGTTGGTTTCGGTGTAGTGGAAAACGGTCACCGTGCCAATCACGTCGTCGGTAAAGTTGGGAAGCAGGAGTTCTTGCGTTTCACCGGTGGCCAATAGTTTGATCCCGGCGCTTTTGAGACCACGCTCGACATACTCCTTCACGAACGCGATCGAAGGGGAGCCTATGGGCTGCATCATGAACACCGCATCAGGCTTGGCCCGAAGCGCCTTTTCCAGATAGACCGCGAAGTTGGTCTCCTTCAGTGGGGTATGCTCGCTTCCGACGATTTCTCCCCCGAGAGCCTTGAAGGTCTTGATGAAATAATTTTCCATATCGAGGCCGGTCGCGAAATCGGCAACGATTGTGTAGACCTTGCGGATGTTGTTGTCATATGTCCACCTGGCGAGTGCGACCGAGTACTGCGGAACAGCCAGGCTGACGCGTACGTAATACGGTGATCCGCGGGTGATCGAGGCGGTGCCCGCATTCATGATGATGACGGGAATCCTGGCCTGGGTCGCGATATCGGCCACCGCCATGGCGTGCGGCGAGAGGTCAAAGCCAGCCAGAAACTTCACCTTGTCGCGCACCACCAGCTCTTCGGCCAGTTGCTTCGCCTTGTCGGGACCGGCGCTCGCAGCGTCGCGATACAGGAACTGGATCTCGTGCTCCTTGTCGTCGGGTCCCTTGACGGTCCTGCCATTGACCGACTGATAGGCCTCGATCGCCTGCTGGAACTGTGTGCCCCAGCTCGCGAACGCGCCGGTGAAGTCAGCGATCAAGCCGACCTTGACGACATCGGCATGCGCGGTCACCGCTCCCGTGATGAACGCGCCGGCCGCAAACAACGCTGCCAACCACCTTTTCATCGTTGTTCCTCCCTGCTGACGACCCGCCTTCTGCGAGGCTTTGTCCAGGTCGATAACGCGAGCAGTCGTCCGTTCGCCGCCGCTAACCTGACTGCTTTCCCTTATAGGCTTCCGTCGCAAGACTCGACGCAGCCATCGCGCCCTGGCGCAATTCGCCGATGGCCTGCGCCGTCCTATCGTAGCTCGCCTGGCGCAGCGCGTTCGCGCGCGAGAAATGTGGTTTCACGAACTCGGCGATCAGCTCGAAACTCCGGCATTGGGCCGGCCAGGGAGCCAGATCGTTGCCGAACAGCAAGACAGCACCGAAGCCTCCGAGCTTCTGACGCACCCGCTCAATCGCATTGATGGCATCGTCGGGCGTGCCGATAACCGCGACTTGTTTGTCGATCGCGGCGCCGACGATATCAGCCGTGTCACGCGGGATCGACGGCGGCGCCCCGACGACGTCATGTGTATAGTCGTTGAATTCCCGGAAACCCCAGGCGGCATCCGCCATTGCCTTCTCGCGCGTTTCAGCGACATGCATCATCAAGGTGATGCGCCATTTGCCGCGATCGGGCACATGCCCGTGCTTCCGGGCTTCCTCCTCGTAGATGCGCCAGTTTGCAGCGTGGAGATCGAGCACGGTATCGTCCATCGGACCCAGGGTGAGAAGTCCCAAGCCGCGACGGGCCGCCGAGACCACACCGGCAGGCGAGCGGATCGACGTCACTGCCAGCTCCATCATCGGTTTGGAAAAGCAGCCGACGCTCAACCGCGCCTTGTGCATTTCGAAACCATCAGTCCGGCGCGTCACCGTCTCGCCGTTGAAAAGCTGGATGATGACATCGATGCTCTCTTCCATGCGGCGGCGCAAATCTGCGATGGGAATGCCGAGCATGATCGCGTCGCTCGGCAAGGCGCCGGGTCCAATGCCGAAGATCGCGCGGCCCCGCGTCATGTGATCGAGCTGGGCCATCGCCTCAGCCAACATGAAGGGATGGTGGTAGGGCAGCGATTTTACGCCGGTTCCAAGCCGGATGTATTTGGTGCGTTGCGCTGCGGCAGCGACCATCAGCTCAGGCGCGGCGATGATCTCCATGCCGCCTGAATGATGCTCGCCATACCAGATTTCTTCGAAACCCAGGCGGTCGAGATGTTCCGTGAGAAGCAGGTCGCGCTCGAGTGCGTAGGTCGGATCAAGCCGCTTGGAATGGAAGGGCGCATGAAACAGCCCGAAGCGTAGAGGTTCGTCATAAACGAGCGCCATCCCATTCTCCCATCCGTTTCTGTAGGCCGCAGCACGAGCTGCAGCATATTTATCTGGAAGTATAGGCCAGCGATTATCGTTGTCAACGCAACATTATGGAACTGCCGTTAAGTCCGCTGCACTTTCAGAATGATCGTCGTCGCAGTAACGCATAACCTGATACGCCACGGCACATGTTCGTGCGCAAGCCAGACCAACCCGGAATCGAGAGCGAGCACCTTGAACTGACCTTGCCGCTGGGCTCGTCGAGCGAACCACCATGCAGATCAGCCGCGGCAACACTTTCCCCAGAGGCACACACTCCAAGCCCACCAACTACCCGCGGTTCTACGGCAAGGGATCGCCGCACGGCGGGTAAGATGCATGGTTCCCGACAATGGCGATCTCAGTTTGCGGTAATTCCTTCCTTGGTAATCACCTCGCGCCATTTCTTCACCTCGGATGAGATAAACGCGCTTAGTTGCGCCGGAGTGGTGACCTCGGGGACCATTCCCTGCTGTTGCAACTTCTTACGCATATTGTCGCTATTCATGACAGCGCTGAAGTGCTTGTGAAACGTCTCGATGACGTCCGCGGGAGTCCCGCGCGGAGCCACGAACGCAAACCACGTCGCCACCTGAAAGTCAGGCAACCCAGCTTCCGCCGCCGTCGGCACCGCCGGGAAGATCTTCCAGGCGACGCGTCGCTGCCACGGCGAGAGCTTTGACCCGGTTAGGCCCCTGCCCTTCCATGATGCGCAGATTGCCGACGCTATTCATGGTGAGCTGGATATCGCCCTTCACCGTTTCGCTCAGAAGCTGCTCAGCCGTCTTATACGCAACGTGCGTCAGTTGCGCTTCGATAAGCCGGGAATAGAAGGCCCCCGCCAGGTGGTTTCCGCTTCCAACCCCGATCGAGCCGTAGTTGAGCTTCTTGGGATGGCTGCGGGCGTAAGCCGTGAGATCCGCCAGCGAATTCACCGGCAGGTCAGAGTTCACGATCACGATCATGGGGAATGAGCCGATCATCGATATCGGCTCGAAGTCCTTCTCGGGGTCATAGCCAATGTCGGGCATCAGCGTCTTGTTTGCGGCCAGGTTGCCGAGAGTCCCGAGCAGGATAGTGTAACCATCCGGCCGTGCCGCGACGACAGCCCGCGCGCCAATATTCCCACCAGCACCCGGCTTGTTCTCGACGATGATCGTCTGATTCAGCGTCTTTGCCATCTCCGCCACGATCAGGCGCGCGACGACGTCGGAACCGCTTCCGATCGAGAACGGGACCACCAGAGTGATCTGCTTGTTGGGGTATTGCGCATTCGCTGTGCCCATGAACGCCCCGAGCAGCACGAGCACCAAGCTGGCGAACCTTGTGACCATGCAATCCTCCCAACTGTCTTATGATCTCGGCGAGACAAGCCCGCCCCGGCAATTATTGCCATATTCATATATTGTAAATTCATTTTGTGAGAATGCAAGATCACTCACCCGAATACCGGGCGGATATCCGGATGCAGGCCGCGCGGCGGCCGTCTTGGTGCCCGAAGGCGCCGCGGAACACGGCAGCCGGCCGGCCAACGCCGGCGGCTGCCACGTCAAACGGCGGGCCAGGAAACAGCGAGGCCGGTCAAGATGAAGATAAATCTGGCGCAGTCTGCGAAATCAGGAGCCTGGGAGCGACACGGTCGTTTGATCCAAACTCAATCGGCTTTTTGAAGAGGGAGAGCCTGTTCCGCGTTGTCACACATCCGGAGGAGTTGCTGGCGCAGGAGATCGATCTCGCCTTTCGCAAACCCGCGCAGCAGCACGCTTTCAATCTGCGAGTTGACCCGGTAGCAAACCTTGGCCGTCGCGCGGCCTTTGGTCGTGAGCTTCACCTCGACCGAACGATTGTCGTTTTCAAAGCGGTTACGGTCGACATAACCGCTGCGCTGCAGTCTTCGCAGCAAATGCGATAATGTTGATGTATCGAGAGCGACAGCCTCGCCAAGGTCGCCGACCCGCATGGCGCCGTGCATCATCAACGCGATGAGCACGCGAACACCTTTGATGTTGAACCCAAACTTCTGGACTCGCTCGTTTGCCGCGTCGGATGTCAGGGCCATGATGCGGTTCATCAGCACCATCGTCCAATCAGCAACCTCCACGCCTGCCGGGGGGATCACCGCATCCGCGCCAGTCTTCTTTTGCATTCCTGGAATCTCCTCGATTCCCAACATAACTCAATCGCATTGCCATCCCAAATTTATTGTTTGCAATATTTGAAATTAAAAATATATTGCGCGGTACACCATCGAGGATGATCATGCCGTTTGTCCTGGCCATCTCAGGCAGCCCGTCCGGAGCCTCGAAAACGGCGCTGGTTGCCGACTTTGTCGTGAAGCAGCTGTCCACGCACGAAATCGATGCCCGCCACCTCATGCTGCGACAGCTCCCCTGCGAACCGCTGATGCGGGCAAATTCGGCGGACGGTCAAATCGCTGAGGCCATGAGGATGGTGGAACGGGCCGACGGCATCGTTCTCCTGACTCCAACGTTCAAGGCTTCATATTCAGGGCTGTTGAAAGCATTTCTCGACCTCCTGCCCCAGTACGCACTCGATCAGAAAGCGGTGCTGCCGCTCGCGACAGGCGGAACGTTGGCCCATGTTCTGGCACTCGACTACGGCCTGCGTCCCGTCCTCCAGTCGATGGGAGCGCGCCATATCGTCCAGAGTTACTTCCTTCTGGAATCAAACCTCGCTGTCGCAGACGGAGGCCTGTCGATCGACAATCGCGCCGAGACAAGCCTGCTCACCGCCATCCGCAATTTTCGATTGGCTCTGGACCATTCTGCCCGGCATCAGTTGGTGACGTGATCGAACGCTCTGCCGACGAAGCGTACAGATCCATGTCACTCGGCACTCTCAGATGCCGCGCCATATCGCTTCCGCCGTTACCGATCAGGAGGCGTCGGACGCGCGAGCATTGGCTGCGTAAAGGATACTGAGGATGATGCTGGCAACCGCACCAATCGCCAGCGGGATGGTCAGCAAGTAGAACAAGGTCGGCACGGCGACACCCATTGCAACCAGAATGCCGCCCCCGGTTGCTCCGAGGATCTGACCGACGCGGGCACTTCCCAGCCCGAATCCAACACCGTTTGCGCGGATGAACGTGGGATAGATCAGCGCCGAGAGCGAATTGGCTCCCAATTGCACGGCCAGCATGATGAACCCCGTCAATGCGAGAATGGTGACGAGATAGGAGCTGGACGCGCCCGGCATGCCAAGAGCAGCGACCGCCGGAATCGCCAAGACAAACATGACGGCGACCGGCTTGGCCCCGAACCGATCAACCGGCCATCCCATCAAGGCGCCACCCACCGCGCCGGCCGCCTGGAATATCGCTATCGCAAACGCGACCTCCGTCAGCGGGCGGCCCGAACTCAGGAAAATCGTCGGCGTCCACGTCTGGATGAAATACAGGGTCATGCCCGCAATCAGGAACATCAGCCACAGCAGCGGCGTCATATAGGCAAGATATCCATCGAAGAGACGCCAGACGGACGGCTTTTTGCCCTGCACTTCTTTGAGGACGAGGGTATCGAGCGCGGGGTTGATCCCCATATCGGGAACCAGCTTGGAGACCGTCTGCACAAGCTCGTTCCTTCGCTCGGGACGCAGCGCCAGGTATTTGACCGACTCCGGCATGGCAAAGATGAGCACGAGCGCAATGACGATCGGCACAACGCCGCCGACCACGAACAGCCCGTGCCACCCCGTGTAGGGCAGGATCCATGCGGCCGTGAGCCCAGGCAAGCCGGAGCCGATCGTGACGCCGGTCGTGGCAAGCGACATCATGGTCGCGCGAAGACGCGTCGGAGCGAACTCTCCGCTCATGACGATGCCCAGCGGAATAACCCCGCCGAGTCCAATCCCGCTCAAGAAGCGCAAGACCAGCAATTGGGTGATCGACGTGGCAAAGGCCGTCGCCAGCACAAACAGCCCGAACGCCGTCGCGCAGGAGATCAACGTCCACTTCCGCCCGATGCGGTCAGCGACATAGCCGGCAAGTGGAGAGCCGATCATCAGCCCGACAATCGCCGCACTGAACACCGGGCCAAATGCGGCCGTGCCTTCCAGCTTCCATTCTGCGGCAATGCGCGGCATTGCGAATGCAATCACCGTCAGGTCGTAGCCGTCGCAGAGCATGATGATGAAACAGAGCGCGACCACGCGGACGTTCAGCCCGCCGAAACGCTGATGATCCAACACCTCGTTGAGGTTGATGGTCCGTCCTTCAGCCACCTTCGAACTCCCCCCTTCTTGTGACGCCAACCTGCTGGAAGCGCTTGCCGATCGGATCCAGCGTTCAGCACACAGCTTCAGACGCAGGAGCATCAACTTTGCATTTTCGTTTTAGTTTGTGGCCTGGCCGCCACCAATCCGAGCCTCAAGCCGATCAACCGCGGGCGCGTGCAACGGATTCTCTGTCGTATCCCGCCACGCGCTGGTAGCCCTCGTGAATGCCCCTGATCTCGTCAGCCGTTATCACGTCCTCGATCCGGTCAAACCGCTTGCCTCCGGTTCGCTGCTCCACCAGCTCGATGATTGAATCGGGCGGAGCCGTGCGGTTCTTCAATACGATGCTGTTCACCGTGTTGAGCCGACCGTCCTGATATGCGCGCAAGGCTGCCCGTGGATCGCTATTGCTGTGCAGCAATTGAGCCAGCATCCTGGCATCGAGGATCGATTGCGCCCCGCCATTCCCACCCCGCGGATACATCGGATGTGCGGCATCTCCGAGCAGCGTCGCGCGGTCGAAGCTCCATTGGTTGACAGGGTCGCGATCAACCATCGGATACGACATGATCATATCGCTGTTGCGCAGCAGGGCGGCACAATCCAGCCAATCGAATGTCCAGTCCTTGAAGATCGGGTAGAAATCCTCGAGCTTCCCGGCCGCGCTCCAATCGCACGGGGATTGCTCGTCGGTGACCACCTCCGCAATCCAGTTGATGAGCTGGTTTCCGGCATCGTCGATGTTGTTGCGAATGGCGTAGACCGCGAGTTTGCTCGTCAGGAACAACGCACCGATGCGCGTGACGCTCGCGCCGGTGAGGAACGGCTTCATTCTCGCCGCGCCTCGCCACATGTTGATGCCGTGAAACACTGGAGCACCTTCGTTCGGGTAGAAAACCTTGCGTACCGCCGAATGGATTCCGTCGCATCCGACCAGAATGTCTCCGGAATAGGTCCCGACTGGCTGATCGTTGTGATCAACGAACGTCGCCGAGACCTCCTTGTCGCCCTGGACGAGTTGAACGAAACGGTGATCCGTGTGAACCGCGGCTTTGCCGAGCCGCTCGCAAACTGCGCCATAGAGGACCTGATGCAGGTCGCCACGATGGATGGAGTAATGCGGGTATTCATACCCGGCGAACAGACCGCACGGCTCCCGATGAACGAGCTGTCCCAAATGGGTATAGAACGTGAACTCGCGCGCCTCGACTCCAACCGCAGCGAGATTCTGCCGCAGCCCGAGATCGTCCAGAACACTGATGGCATGGGGCAGTAAGTTGATGCCAAGTCCAAGCGGCTTGAACTCTGGTACGGCATCAAAAATCTGGACTTCACAATCAGGCACGTAGCGATTGAGTGCAAGCGCGAGCGTAAGCCCGCCGATGCCGCCGCCGATAATCAGAACCTTCACCTCAATCTCCCTGTTTCACCCTTCCGCGGTGCGGCCGTGCCGCCCGTTCCTCGCGCTTTGAAAGCCTGTGCGTGACGATCCCGGGCGCCGTGTCAGTTCACGACACCAAGCTCTCTCGGGGTATTCACGAGAAGCTCAGCTTTGTCCTTCCGGACAACCATGAAGTCGGAGAGCATCGTACCCACATCGACCTTCCACGTCGGATCATGCAGATCGATGTTGTTGCCGAAGCACATGCCTTCCTTGAGGACGAAATTGGTCAGGTTGTGTCCGTTGAGGGCGTTCGACCCGTAACCCGGGCGATAGACCACGGTCGGCGTCTCGGGTGATGCAAGCCCCATGGCATGGAAGCCAAGCTCGACCCAATCGACCTTTGCACGGTCCGCCGGAGCGCGAACTGCGTCGAGCACCTGCCCGAGCGTATTGCCTTCCTTGAAGACCTCGCCGCTGATGTCGAGGCACTCGACCGAGATCTTGTAAAGGTCAAGCAGCTTCTGCGGCGGCTTTCCGAGGTGGACGGTGTACTCGGTGTGGCAGGAATAGCCGCCATACTTCGTGTGGTATTCTGTAAGGATGAGGTCGCCCTTTTCGAGCGGCCGCATTGATGGAATTTGCGGCTGCTCAACACCGTGCAGGAGATGCCACAGCTCTGTCTCCGGGTGCTCGACCGGTCCGGAATTGAACAGGTTGAAGACGTTCGGTTCGCCGCCATTCGCAACCTGGGTGCGGATCATTTCCGCGAAGACTTCCGCTTCCGGAACACCCGGACGGGCCACCTCCAGCAGGGCGTCGATCGTCTTGCGCGCGATCACGCCCGCCTTGCGCAGCATTCTGATTTCTTCCTCGCTCTTGATGATCCTCATGTCCTCGAGGATCCAGCTGGCGTCGGCGAAATCGGCGTGCGGCAGCTCGGACTTGAGAATATTTATCTCGCCCTGGAGCAGCGTCAGGGGAGCCAGGGTCGACGAGAACCCGACCAGGCCAATCCGTGCCCGCTCATAGCCCTGGTCGCGCAGCTCAGCCGCGATCACCGGCAGACCGGAGAATATCCGAATATCGGAAACCCAGTCCTGGATGGAGAGATTGAAGTTGTACGGCCGATTCATGTGCGGAATGGAATTCCAAAGAATCGGATCGCGGTGGAGGAAGAAGGCGCCATAAGGGGCGATCTTTCCCCCCACGTGGAACACGTAGCGCAGGTTCGCCGTGCCCATGTCGTAGTAGATGTCGTTGCCCAGGAAGACGAGACAATCGATCTTGGCAATGATCATCTTCTTGCGAAGCGCGTCCCACCGCGTATCACGCTCAGCCAGCGAGAACCGCGGCATGAACTGCATCGGCACCAATGTTGGTTTCGCACCGGGTGGGAGCGTAACCGGCGGGAAATGCGGGTTGATGGGCCGGGGCATTTTCACTCCATATCGCGATGTTGTTGCTTCGATATTTCAAACTTCGAATATTCATGTATTGAGCCAAGCAGGCCTGCCGTATCTTAAGCGCAGCGACATGCTCATTTTGTTGTTTGGCGATTCCTACGCTGTCGCGCCGCAGCGCCAGCGCCTTGGCTGAAAGCGATCAGCAGCGATTTGCGGGCCGGACGGCACTCAGTCTGGCGCTGCTCTGCGGCGCACCACGTTGACCGGCTCGCGCAGCCCCACGCGCTCCATGCGTGGAAGCACCTCGTCCCGCAGATGAGGAAACTCGTCGATGTAGTGGATCAGGCCCACCGCCATTCCTTGCAGGCCGGCGGCACTGAACCGGGAGTAAGTGTCCACCACATCATCATAGCTGCCGACAACCGGCCACGTTCCGCAGCCACCGATGAAGCGGCGCTTCATCTGATGCTGATGCAACAACTCCTTCGGAGTGGACTTGCCGGTCTCGCGCGCCTTCGCCATATAGTCGGCAGCGGCCCAGTCTCCCATCTCGTCGACGATGTAAGCGTAATAATCCTCGGCCTCCTTGCGTGTCGGCCGGGCTACAAGATGGCTGCTGGCAAACACGCCGAACGTTCCACCTTTTGACTTTTCGCGCAAAGCAGCGACCTGTTTGGCCATGCTGTCCACGTCGTTGATCACCATGAACAGGCAATCGGCGTTGCGAAACGCAAACGCGCTTCCAGCATCCGATGAGCCCGCGCTCATGATCAGCGGCCTGCCCGAATAGGGCTTCGGCATTCCCTGCACCTGCTTGAGCTGAAAGAAACGGCCGTTGAAGTCGAACGTCTCCGGTTCCGTCCAGATTCGTCTGGTGATCGTGATCCATTCTTCCGCATAGGCGTACCTGTCGTCCTGCGGCAGCAGAGAGACGCCGAACATGTCGAATTCTGCTGTATTCCACCCCGCAACGACATTGAGACCGAAGCGGCCGTGGCCGACATGATCGGCCGTCGCCATTTGCTTCGCAGCAAATACAGGATGGATCAGGGCTGCATGGACCGTGCCGAACACCGAAATGGTCTTGGTTGACGCCAGGAGCCCCGTGGCCCACGTGATCGTTTCAAAATTGCTGCTTTGGCTGTTCGTATCACCGCCATAACCCTTCCAGCGGCCAACAGGCAGCATGAATTCGATACCCGCATCGTCCGCGAGTTGCGCAGCCTTTACATTATTGTCCCAGGTGTTGTCCCACCGCTCCGGCGCCTTGGTCATGGTCATTCCATTGGAGCAGTTTGCAGAAAATAGCCCCAGACAGAATTTGTTCCGGCCAAGCATCTCAGACCCTCATTATTTTTGTATTCAATATCTGAATTTTACAATAATGTAAAGGGCGCGCTGGGCTGCCGACCGGACAAGTCACGCCCGCCGATTTGTCGGGTTAGTGAAGGGAGGACCCGGACCCAGCAAGGCGTCACGAATGCCGCACGGGGTGCTCAGCCCGGAGCACGACCAGGCCATCCTCAAGAAGAAGCTGCTGCGGACCTGCGCGCGATGCCATTGCCGGCATTCCATTGGGCACGCCCGCCAGAGCCTTCATGTGAAAGCCCTCCAGCCTCCATCCGTTGCCTTCGGGTGAAATCCGCGCGGCTAATTAGCGTGCCATCATGCGCAATGCGGCGGCTTTCCGCTCGTCAACGGACTTGGCTGACAGGCGCCGGAAGCGATCGACGACAGCTTGCGGCGCTGTGTTTGGTGAGCCTGCATGAAAGGGCGGATGTGGATCATATTCCGACCCGAGTTGCAGGAGCTGGGCGGTCTCTTCGCCCCACAGCTGAGAAGCGACAACAAGGCCAAAGTCAATTCCGGCCGTGACGCCGCCTCCGGTAATGCGGTTGCGGTCAATCACCACGCGATCCGCAACCGGAACAGCTCCCAGCGTCGGCAGGATGTCCATGCAGGTCCAGTGTGTCGTGGCCTTGTACCCCTTCAGCAAGCCGGCCGTGCCGAGGACGAGAGCGCCGGTACAGACCGAAGTGATCCACCGCGCGTCAGGAGCCCGCTCGCGCAGGAAACCCACGATGGCATCGTCTTCCATTGTCTTCGCAATGCCGAGGCCACCGCCGATAAACAACATGTCCAGCTCAGGAGCATCCTTGAAGGCCATATCGGGCAGAATGCGGCCATTGGTGTCGGACACCACCGGCTCGGTCGATTTGGCAAGAACAAATACGCGCGCGGAGGGCGGCCGTGAGAACAAATCCGCAGGCCCCGCAAAATCGAGCGTGGTCATGCCATCGAAGATGATCATGCCGATATGGAAGGGACGGCTCTGCCCGACATTCGCGGCTGTCTGTGCTTGAGCCGAGTTGGTTCTGATTAGTGACCGCCCCGCCAGATAGGACAGCCCCAGCAGCCGACCGAATTTCCGCCGATTGATCATTGTTTGCTTCTCCAATGCCGTATCTGGATATTAGGACCTGGCCGGGACGAATAACGGGCCGCCAATCGCGGCTGAGGACTTGGCGGCCAACTGTGCCCGGCTCACACGCATCACAAAGACGGCTGTGATTGCCGCCGGCAGGACAACCGGCGTGGCAAGACCTGCTGCGATGCGGATGTGCCGGACGTCAGAGGCGGGGGCTTCGGCCGCATTTGTCGGCGGCGTAGATCTGGGACTAGTTGGCATGGGACATCCCCGGCGCTCCGCCGCCAACTGGGCCAACGGCATATTCGATATCCAGGGTGCCGGCATTTTCAAATCTCAACGTTCCCTTGACCGTTTGTCCCTGCGTGTAGCCGCCTTGCAACTCCAAGCCCATGACGTGATAGCCGCCCGGCTTCAATTCGATCGTTTCCCCAGGCTTGATCTCCGGACCGTTGGTCAGCGGACGCATCCGCATCACGTCATCGACGATGGTCATTTCATGCACCTCAAACCTCTCGGCACGATCAAGGCTGCCGCCGACCAGCCGATCCTGCGTGGTGCCGGTGTTGCTGATCGTCATGTACGCGCCGGCAACCTGCGCACCTTTCGGCGTCGCACGCAGCCACGGGGCCTCGACCTTGATGCCGCCTCTCTTGAAACTCGGCGCGGCGTCCTGGCTGGCGAAAGCCGCCGTGACCGATAGGAACGGCGCG
>Ga0182746_1001117_pt1 | contig 27204 bp, 26 predicted proteins | sample eDN3rd30CBELigOP_FD_128881 | JGI IMG/M metagenome (GOLD analysis project Ga0182746, IMG submission 128881) | Enriched Organic Plus compost microbial communities from Emeryville, California, USA - eDNA 3rd pass 30_C BE-Lig OP (version 2) (version 2) ... | reverse complement strand
GCGAACCCATTCGCTCATGCTGATCCCCTTGGCCTTGGCGGCCTTGCGGATCAGCGAGCTGAGCTCGCTGGAGATGTAAACCTGGAGACAGATTGGCCGTGTCATGCACGGACTCCTTGTGGTGAGGAGCCCGGTTCACACTGCGAAAGGCAGGATCGAAGCTAAGTCAGATTTAAGAACATGTCAAGAACATCATGAGCGGCGGAATTCCGCCAGTCGCAACCCATCTTGGGTCAAATCCACGTAAGTCTCCTCGCCCACGTCATTTTTGACGGAGAAGCTGCCATTTCAGGATTCTCCGCATAAACCTCTACATTTCCAAGAGTTACTATCCATTTTTCCTGCGACCCGTCGCGTAGGGTGTGCTCCCCAGTCCCCAGCTGCAAGGTCAGGAACCAGCCATTGAGCCAGTAACGGACGATGCGTTTTGCGATGCCGATTTCTTGAGATGGCTCGTAGGCTGCCGTCGCCCGGATCTCGGTAGTCACAGAACGGATCAGGGCCTATGGCGGTTAGCTGAAAGCAGGCAACGAGGAGCCTGAGCATGACCGAGGTCACACTGAGCGCGACACCCAAGGGCAACGGCTTCCAGGCGACGATCACCTATTCAAACGGGGTGTCAATCAGTTCGGCCGAGGCTTTCCCCACACAGGCAGAGGCGATCGAGGCGGCGGCTTTGAAGGTCCTGGAAATGCCAGAGCGACTTGCTGATCTGGACAAGCCTGATGCCCAGGATTGATGTCGGCCATCGATAATTGCGCCTGTTCTTACGTGGTCTGCAAAGGGCTGCGAGCAAAAAGAAAGGAGGAAGCCCTGACGGACTTCCTCCCAAACCGGCGGGTCAGAATTCATCGCTGAGCCGGCCCGGCACCGTATCAATGACACGCTCCAACAAGGCCTTGGGCAGCGCGCCGTAATCCCCTTCATCGACCGCGATGTAGCCTGCCTCGTCGTCGGTCAGGATGTACTGCGTGAAGTAGCTGTGAAAGGACCGGGCCTGGGCCTGATCCAGTGCGGCAACGAAGGCGGCCTGATCGGCTTTGAGACCGGCATCGGCAATGTTCAGAGAAGCGTACATGATCTTTCCTCCTGATGTTCGATGCGTCGCATCAGGGACTGCAAAAGATGTGGGTGACGGGCTGGGTCAGGGACCGCGTCAGCGGCCGCGAAGCGGCGATGGGGGCAACGATTTTTGCCGGGCTTGCCCGGTAAAAATGGTGGGGCCCCGTCGTCCTTGACGCAGCCCCAAAGCCCGCATCAGACTTGGTCTTTCTGCGAGAGAGACCTCTCCAACGTCAGCGGGAAAGCGCACCAATCGCCCCACAAACCATTTTCCTACACGCGTCCGGAATGCCAGTGTCGTCAGCGGAGGGGACCAACGGCCAGCAAGAAGGAAACCCTATGGCCAGGTCCAAACCCACTGCGCGCGATGCGCTGAAGAAGCTGCGTGAACAGCGTGCCCAACTCGAAAGCGAGGAAGCTCGTCTTCGCGAAGAGGCAGCGACCGAACTCGGCAAGGTGTTGATCGAGTGCGGCGCCGAGACGATCGAACCTGCACAGCTGCGCCAGATCGTGCGTGCATCGATGGCACTCGGGATCGAGGAAACGCTGAAGCGGATCGCGCCTGCGTAGCCCCACCCAGCGGCGGCAAGGGGTTCGATGCCCCGCGCCGCCGCATAGCCCCAGAGCAAAAGAAAAGGCCCCGATGGCATCCGCCACCGGGGCCTTGTCGTGGGGTAAGGACATTCAGTCCTCGTCGATGTCGGGTGCTCCCTCGTTGCTGCCCGAACGGCCCTTGGTGAGGAAGTCGACCTTGTCGGCGATGATCTCGCAGCCGTAGCGCTTGGTGCCGCTCTGATCCTCCCACTGGGTGTAATGGATGCGACCTTCGACCGTCACGAGCTGGCCCTTGGTGCAATACTTGGCGACGTTCTGGCCCAGGCCGTTGAAGCAGGTGATGCGATGGAATTCGCTGTCCTTGGCGGTGTAGCCGTTTTCGTCCTTGTAGGTCTTGCCATCCTTGCGGGCGGGCCGGTCAGTCACGACCGAGATCGAGGTGATGCTGGTTCCACCCTGGGTGGTGCGGGTTTCAGGGTCGCGAGCGATGCGGCCAACGAGGATAACGAGATTGGTCATGGGCTTTCTCCTGATCGAGCATTCCGGGTCCATCCCGGCTGCAAACCCGAGCAGAAGCGCCCCGCGGCGAAGCGCACCGGAGGGGAACCCGGAACTGGTTCGGGTGGTGCGGGCAGCCGGGCACAGCCCGGCAACTCGGCCGGACCTGATCCGGGTTGCGCGTCTCGACGGGGGGTGATTCAGGGACAGGTTTGTATCGAAGCCGGGTGGAGCTGGATGCCGTGAACAGGTCTGCCCTGCCTCGTTTCCCTCCGGTCTTGGCCGGATCACTCCCCCGCCAGCCCTCCACCGGAGAACCCCTTCCTAGATCACGGTACGGACCTCGCCTCCAGCAGGTGGCCTGGTCCTGGACGCAACTGCTTCGCCGGGGACAGGCATATCGATCGTCACCCCTTTAGCGCCGTCCAGAGGGTTGCCTCGCAGCATCCAGGCCTGCGGCGTGATCAAGCGCGCCCAATCAGCAAAGGAGGGGATCGAGCCCAAGTCTTCGCGCACGTGCTGTTCACCGACCAGACGCACCGGAACGACCCGGCCATCGGCATTGACGAGGGTCTCGCCGAAGATCGCCTCCAGCATGAATATCCCCTCGGCATGGTGCCGCAGCGCGCGGTGCCGAGGGTCTGCCAGGATTGCCTTGGACTGGTCGAACCACTGGTGCAGCGGGAGATAGTCATCGACCGTGCCGCCCCATTTCCGGACCGACGAGAGGGCGTGGTAGTAGCAGTGGGCCATGCCAGATCTCCTAGAGCTCGGTCGAGTGATCATCGGTCGCGGTGAAGCGCAGGCTGCAGTCGAGCACGAAGGTCGCTTCAGCCACATCGATCACGAGTTCGCCGCAGGCACCGTGGTTGATCTCCCAGCCAGGGTGGTGACGTTCGAGCGCCAGATAGGTCAGCTGCTCGAGAGCTTGCCCAAGCGACGGCAGTTGCTCGGAACCGGCACCATCCGCCGTATGCGCTTCGCCTTCCTGCAGCGTAACATCAGGGCACGCGATCGCCCCACCGGCTGCATCGAGGCAGGCACATTCCTCGACCGCACCGCTGTCGCCGCAACCGTCAAAGCGGATCTCGACGCGGGCGATGCCGGCTTCCTGCAAGCGCGGGAGAATGACGGACTTGAGCTGCTGAATTTCTTCGACCACCTGGGTCTGCCGCTGGGCCTGACGAACGGCAAAGTCGGCCATCACGGCTTCGATATCGATCATGGAATGCCTCCTGTAGAACGGAGCCGACGACCATCCGCTGGCTCCAACCGACAGGCGCTCGCCTTTCCTCTGACGGACGACGCCAGCGCCGATCCGGCGCTGGCGCGAAGGCCGACAGGGTCTCAGTCGGTGCTGGCCGAAGTGTTCTTCGGATTGGTGCCGAGGGGCCCGCGGCGATCGACAACGGTGATCCGCCGAGCCTTGGCGTCGATCACCAGGCGTTCGAGTACGCCATTGCCCGGAAAGGCAATGACGTAGCGCGGATCGAGGGAGAGCATCCGCTCGTTGCGCTTGAAGCCGGCACGGGCGCCCAGCCGCATATCGAGCGAGAACGTCACCTGCGGAATGCCTCGACGTTCAGCCCAGCTCGATGCCAGACGGTCGACGCCCTTGGTGTCGCCGCCGTGGATGAGCACCATGTCCGGCACGCGGTCGCGGACCTTGTCGAGCGTGGCCCAGACATTGTTGCCGAAGGTCAGCGCATCGTCTTCGGTAGCATGGCGAGTGCGCCCGCCAGCGAACACGACCGGGGTTCCTTCGGGCACGGCCGCACGGCGCTTGGCCTCGGCGCGGGCACGCAGAAAGTCGCGCCCTTCGACGAGCGCGGACGTCAGCATTGCGCTGTGGTTGAAGCGCGAGCTGGAGACTGGTTTCCACGAGGAACCGAACTCGTTGAGGTAGAGCGCGGCGGCAACTTCGCGCATCTCTTCGAGCGCCAGCATCGCGCATTCGGCGCATTGCGCCCGCTCGACCTGGGTCTCGAGTTCATGGGTGTGGACCTCGGATCCATCAGCCGTAGAAATCAGCGCTCGGACCTCGTCGGTCGCCCGGTCGAGGGCAGTCGATTTGCGTTCCGCCGAGCGATGGAAGATGTTGACGAAGGCCCAGCCAAGATCCTCGGCGTCGGCTTCAAGAGCGGTCCCGGACACCATGGCGAAAAGATCGGACCAGACCGCTTCGAGGGTTTGGACGACCGCCTCCCGGACTGGGAAATCGCTGGTCGATACGGGAGCGGGTCCAATCGAGAAGCCGGCGAGATCGAGCCCGGCGAGTTGATCGGCGAATGACATGTGCATGGGATGTCCTCCTGACTGGCGTGAGGCCGACGCACCCGTTCATGGCTGCGCCAGCGAGAGCCCGTCAGGGCCAGCATTCCGGCAGGGTTGCGCACCCGTCAGGGGAAACCTGGCTTGGCGGGCTGGCGCGGGCAGGCCTTGAGCCCAAAGGGCCAAGGCCAACACGGGTCCGACCAAGCCGGGTTGCGCAAGACTGGCGGCTGGCCCAGGGCCTCTCTCGCATGACGACAGTCCATGGGCAGTCGGAGCAGACCACTGGCAGGGGCAAGCCCCATGCCTCATGCAGTGCTACGCCCCAACTCGGCTCAAGCCGCTCGCTTGGCGTAAACGCCCTCCCCGTTCGACATGTGCCCTAGGCAATCATAGTCGCCGAACACGGCATCGAAGCGGGATGCGATCTGGGACAGCCAGCGCTGTGCCCGCGGTGAACGAGCCGTGCGCCAATCGGCGTCCCAGTAGGCGCCATCGTCACGTTCGACGATCCAGACGGCCACCAGCCCGCCGTAGACCGATACGCCGAAATCCGCATAGGCATTGCGCATAAGGATCCGGTCCTCTCGGCCGCGCCAGCCATCATGCGGGATCAGCGACGGGAAGGCTCGGCCGGCCCGCTCGCGCAGGTCGTCACGCAGCCACTCGTATTCGAACTCCCAGTCGTCATCGTCTTCGACCTCGAGCACCGTGAAGGCGACGATTGCGCCGCTGGGATAGCTGACCGATCGGCCCATGGCATCCTCCCTCAGGCTGCAAGCGCAGCATCGTCTGACGCGTCGTCAGACTGTCCGGGCGTGACCCTTCCGCCGAGCTTCAGCAGCAGGCTCGAGGCCTCTTCGGCCTTGGCGGCAGCGGTCAGGATGGCGCGGTCGTCGTCCTTCAGCAGCTTGAGCCAGTGCTCGATGTAGCTTGCGTGGTTGTCGAGATGGGTCACCGGCAGGCCCAGCTCAGCACCCAGCATCGCACTCGAAAGCTCGGCAACGAGTTCCTCGGCCGCATAGGCCGCTGTGCCGAAGCGGTTCTTGAGATCGCGCCCCAGACGGCTGGCATGGCCCGTCCAGTGCGACAGCTCGTGGGCGAGCGTGGCATAGTAGTGGTCAAAGCCTTCGAACAGGCTCGTCGGCGGCATGGTAACACGGTCAGCCGTCGGCTCATAATAAGCCTCGCAGCCCTGATGACGCAGATTGAAGGGAATGGCGGCGAAAAAGGCGTCGAGCTCAGCCTCACGCCCTTCAGGCTCGACCAGTTCCAGCGTAGCAGCCGGATGGAAGCGCTCGGGCAGACCGTCGACCTGATCAGCATTGAAGACCGGATAGGCCTTCAGCACCCGGCGGGGCTCGTCGGTCCTTTCGCCGGTTTCGGCGGCTTCCACCTCCTTCGTATAGCTCTTGTAGAAGATCGCGATGGTCGACTTCTCGCCCTTGCGAACCTGGGCACCGAGCGACTTGGCCTGATTGTAGGTCATCCAGAACGGCGAGGCGTAGCCGCACATGTCGGCGACCATCCAGAGCCAGAACACGTTCATGCCGCGGTACGGAATTCCGCAGGCCCGCAGGGGCCGCGAAACGGGCACGCCGCGCCACGGCTTGATCCACGGCTTGGTGCCGGCTTCCAGACGAGCGATGATTTCCTCGGTGATACGGGTGGCAGGCGACACGCCGCTGCTCTGCCCCTTGCGATAGGCCATGATGGTTCTCCTGATTGCAGCATCCGAACAGTCGGCGACGGGTTCGCCGGTCAGTGCCGCGGGATCCCGCGCCCCCTCTGCTCTCCTTTGCAAAAAGGAAGCGGCCCTCCGGCGCATGCCGAAGGACCGCTTCTCGAGGTACGAGTGGCCTTACCTGTCAGGAGGAGGTCAGGCGGCCAGCTCGCGGGGGGACTGGATGTCGGTGTCGCCATCGGAGTCCGACGCATGGGCGTCGATCCCGGGTTCGCCAGCATCCGGCGCAGCGACAGCGAAGCGCATGACCTCGGGCACCCAGGCGAGCGCCTTCTCGCGGACCTCGACCTCGGTAATGTAGGTGCCGGCAAAGACCCGCTCGGCACTCATCGCGAGATCGCCCTTCTTGACCGAGGCAAAGCGCGAGGACAGCTCGAGGCCCCCGACATCGGTCAGCGCGTCGAGGATCAGCTGCTTCGACACCCGGTCGAAGTAGTTGGCCGCCGTCGGACGCCACCACTGCGCCATGTCGATGCCGATGAGGCGGCCAAGATGATCCTGGAACGGCAGCTGACGCTCGCCCGCCATGTTGAGGCTCGCCTCGAGCGACCGGGCCACGACATAGCCGAGCCATGCAGCGCGGGCATCATCGGGCAGTGCGCGGTAGAGGTCGAAGCGGGAGGTCGCGTCGGTGCCCGCGCGCCAGCTCTCCTCGAGACCGGACCTGAGCTCGGCGAGCGCCATGCTCGCCGGAGCATCCTTGGCTTCGAAGCCCGCGATCGGGCCTGCCGGGACAGGCGCACGCAGCGTTGTCGCTGCCCGCGCCCGCCAGTCGTGGGTATCGGCATCGGCCAGCGTGAAGACCATGACGTCGAGCGCAAGCCCCGGGTCGGAAGCAACATGCAGCGCAAGGACGTCGCGACGCTGCATGGCGAGCTCATCGACCAGGCGCTTGGACAAGGTGGTTCGGCGCTTGTCCGAACCTTCCTCGCCAGCGACGACTTCGATCCCGCTGTCGCCTTCATCAGGTTCAGCCTGTCGCTCGCCGTAGAACACCGGCTGGAGAACCGGCGTGCCATCGCGAGAGAGGACCAGGATCATCCCCGCTTCGGCCTTGAGTTCGGGCGCCATGACTGGCGGGCGTGCGCGGATTTCCTGGCATTCGCGTTCGATGGCCTCGATAGCCGCTTCGGCTGCCGCCACGGCCTCCTCGGCGCTGTCCTCATCTTCCAGGATCGCTGCATGCTCGTCGTAGGAGGCATCGAGTTCGTCGAGCCTCGCCAATTCGGCTTCGGTCAGTGGCGCCGGTTCGGCGGGAAGCCGGACCAGACCTTCGACCAAATCGTGGCTGGCATAGGGATCGAGCGTGGGCTTGACCCAGGCGAGACCCTGCTCGGCGGCGAGAGCTTTGGCCTGCTCTTCCATCTTTGCCGCCGCGAGGCTTTCTAGCAGCGCAACATCGACCCAGGATTCGCTGTCGTCGTCATCGAACAGTTCGCGCTCGATCCGACCCCCGCCAGCGATGTAGGCATCGCGGCCAACGAGCCGGGCGCGCGGATCGCTGCCTCGGACGGTCCCGGAGAGGACCATACGCCGGATGCTGTCGGGATTGGGGGCATAGTAGGCCGAGGAAACCTGCTCGAAGACCCGGGCCTGGATCTCCTGGTCCGAGGTTGCACCGAAGGCCTTGGCGATATCGAGCGTGATCTGGCCGGAGGCCAGTGCCTCGAACACGACGGGCGCGAGCATCGCGAGACGCAGACGGCCCTCGACGAAGCGGACGGTCAGGCCGAAGCGGCGCGCAACATCTTCGACTGTCGCTCCGGCTGCGACAAGCGCCGCAAATGCCTGGGCCTCGTCCGCTGGGTTCATGGCGAGGCGGTGGAAGTTTTCCGCAAGGCTGGTCTCGACCGCTTCAGCGCTGTCCTCGAGCACGAGGCACGTGACTTCGTGATCACGCGCGAGGATCTTGTCGTCCGCAAGCGCAAGCATCGCGCGGCGGCGGCGCTCGCCGGCTTCGACCTCGAACTTGCCTTTCGCGGCAGGCCGGACAATGAGATTTTGCAATAGTCCATGGGCTGCGATGCTGGCTTTGAGCTCGGCATCGGCAGCTGGATCACTGTGACGGCGGACATTGCGGGGCGACTGAACGAGCTTGTTCAGCGGGATTGATTTGATCATGGGACAGACTCCTGATTGTGAGCCCGGTACATCGACCTTCGACGCCCAGCTGGCTCAACCAGGGCAAAGCCCCCTCCACTCTAATCCGCTCGAAGCAGATCCACCGCGTTGGAAAGACCCAGTTGCGGTCGGGCGATAGCCATCTGCCTCTCCTCAACTTCGGACGCCTACACATCTAATTGCCACAGGAACGAAGGCCAAACTGCGGCGCCTCGTTGTCTGGACTTGTAACGGTTTTGCGCCGGTCACTTGAGCGATTAGAGCTCGCAACAGGAGACCGACGAGATGATGAAGCATTCAGAAGAGTTCAAGCGGGAGGCGGTGCGCATCGCGCTGACCAGTGGGTTACCGCGTGAGCGGGTCGCATCGGATTTGGGGATCGGCAAGTCGACACTGGGCAAGTGGATTGCACAATATCGGCCGACAGACCTGATCTCAGCGCCGCAGGCAGATCTGGCTCGCGAGAACGAACGCCTTCGCCTTGAGAACCGCGTGCTCAAGGAGGAGAGGGATATCCTAAAAAAGGCCACGCAGTTCTTCGCGAGCCAACGGCCGTGAGGTTCGCGTTCGTGGAGAGCTGGCGCCATGTCTGGCCAGTCGAGACGATCTGCCGGGTGATGCGCGTCAGTCCGCGCGGCTATCGTTCATGGCGCACGCGACCGATCAGCCAACGTGCACGCACGGATATGTCAGTGCTGGCCCATATCCGGGAGCAGTATAGCCTGAGCCTTGGCAGCTATGGTCGTCCTCGCATGACAATGGAACTGAAGGAGGCGGGCCTCGATGTTGGCGAGCGCCGTGTCGGGCGGCTGATGCGCCTCAACGGCATCAAGCCAGTCCGGACCCGCAGGCATAAGCTAACCACCGATAGTCATCACCGTCTGGGTGTTGCAGCCAACTGGTTGGACGGTGATTTTGTTGCCGCTGCGCCCAACCAGAAGTGGGCAGGTGACATCACCTATGTCTGGACGTCCGAAGGGTGGCTCTATCTCGCCGTTATCCTCGATCTGCATAGCCGCCGCGTTGTGGGATGGGCGGTCAGTGACAGGATGAAGAAAGACCTCGCGATCAGGGCGCTCGATATGGCAGTGCGCCTCCGCAATCCGCCGCCAGGCTGCCTTTTCCACTCTGATCGTGGCAGCCAATATTGCTCCTATGCCTACCAGAAGAAGTTGCAGGCCCACGGCCTGCATCCATCAATGAGCGGCAAAGGAAATTGTTACGATAACGCCTCCGTCGAGACGTTCTTCAAATCGCTGAAGGCAGAGCTGATCTGGCGGCAGAAATGGCCAACCCGGCGACAGGCAGAGGCTGCCATCTTCCAGTACATCAACGGGTTCTACAACACCCGCAGACGACATTCATATCTGGGCGGCATCAGCCCGCTCGCATTCGAGGCCAAGGTGGCATAATGACATAGGTGACCGGCACAAAACCGGTACAAGTCCAGTCCTCGGAACGGCGTCGGAGTATGTTTGGACATGGCCACCGGGCACCTTTACATCGACCTTCTTGCATCCGCAGCTGATGCGAAACCTGCTGGCAGCCTTGAGGCACGCATGAGTAATTTCCTCGAAGGCGACAACTCGACGGAATCGCTCGATGGCGCGGCCTTCGATCAGATCAATGGCTCGGAGACGAAGGCCGACTATCTACTGGGCGGCCGCCGCATGATTGCCGAGCTCAAGACGCTGAACGCGAGCCCGCTGGACCGAACAGAGCAGCGCCTCAAGGAGCGGTTCGCCAAGCCCGATGCGCCAATCGTATTCGGCTCGGTTGGCGTCTCCCAGGTCATCGACGGCCTGCCTGACCGCGAGGCGCTCGCCAAGATGATGATTGACATGGCAGGCCGCGCAGTCCGGCGGCATCTCCAGAAAGCAAATGAGCAGATAGGCGCGATGAAGGTCCGGCTGAAACTACCAGACGCTGGCGGCCTTGTCATCCTGATGAACGAGACTGAGCCGATGATTGACATTTCCGCGATCGGCTACACTCTTAAAACCGCTTTTGGGACGGTGGACGGAGCGTATCCCCACATTACAAACGTTTGGGCGATCGTCGAGAGTCATCGGATCGCTATGCCCGGCGGACGGAAGGGCTTGCCACATCTTCACGTCTTTAAGTCTCTGGAGCGTCAAGCTGAGCTTGACTTCATCGGGCGCATGCTCGGGGCTTGGGGTCATCACGTTGGTTCGCGTATGGAACGGCTTGAACATCGCGGCGATTGGAGCGTCATGCGCCCAATCTATGACGACGCCCCACCGACCCTCGAGCCCTTCAATTGATCGACGGCCGACCTGACCCAAAACCATGCATCACGCCGGCTCGGCGGCAAGTCGGAAGTGGACGTTCATTCAGGCAAATCCTCAGACTGAAAATGGGCGGACTGGCGACCTTCGGGCGCGCCATGCGCAAGCAGACGTTCGTTCAGCGCTTGGACGCTGCGCGCGGATAATCACTCATGCATGCCGCCTCCGTGATAGTGGAGTCTTCGTCTCAACGGTAGATTTGGTGCAAATGAACAATCATTCCGACCTGCACTGTCAAGAAATCTTCACTAGCCCCGTTTCGCGACAACGCCGTGTCAGGGAATCTGGTCATAGCCGAAGCTACAAGCGAGCAGGATATCGGTCGGTTGATAGACATTATTCTGCCATCGCTGCCGCCCCACTTCCGAGATTAAGTGCAGATTCTTCTTCGCTCGGGAACAAATCACGTAGAGGAGCTTGTTTGCGGCAGCGATCTTGTCGTTCTCGTTGAAGTGCGGGACCATACCTTCGAGCAGTCCGAACGCAATCACGGCCTCGAACTCAGTGCCCTTCACACCATGGATCGTCGAAACGGTTATCCCAGTCTTCTCATCGAAAACCTTCCGGAACATGGCGACCTCGGCGATTGCCGTCGCACCGTCCGCGACAAGCTTGTCGATCCGTCGCTGCGATCCTTCGACGAAGGCCTCGTAATGTTCGACCAGCATGGGAGAGCTTCTGCGATCGACCTCGAGCGCTGCGAAGATTGCGTCGAAACATTCTAGCAGATATTTAAGCCCGTCTGTCTCGGCGGAGAAGATGCCGTTCGACGCGCGCAACAGGCTTTTGCGCGTGATCTCGGCGGAATTTATGCCGGCCAGGTCGAGTGCTGCAATCACCTCACCGGCCCAGCGACTGCGCCTGATATAGAGTTGCGGCGAAGCCTCGGTCAGAATGATCCGAGCGAGCTTGTACCAGAAATTGTCGATGTCCCGCGCGAAGGGCACCATCCCGGGACCGGAGAAACTGTAATCCGGCAAAGCCGCCACCAGCTGGCGTGTCATCCCGGCAAGCGGCAACCATTGCGGGCCGACAATGCAGACTTCGTTGGGTGGAACGCCCATCGTCTCAATATTGTAGCGTATTAGCCGCACGACCTCGGCCACTAGCGCATCGCGGTTCGTCGAATAATCATAGGAGATCAAGCTCGGGAACGTCTTGTATTTGCCGCCGGCGCTGATCCTGGAGGTGAGCTGGTTGAAATTCTCGAAGTAGGTGACGATGCGGTCCGATGATCGGTAGTTCACCGATAGGTCCATCTCCTTGAATGCGACGCCGCTAAGCGCAGAAAATTCGGCAGGAGCGATTGCATAGCCGCCAAGCGACCCGTAGATCGCCTGATTGGGATCTCCGACTATGAAGGCTTTCGCCTTTCCCTTCGACGCCTTCAGGATCGCGCCGAGGATCGCATACTGGATTTCTTTGGTGTCCTGGTACTCATCAACCAGCACGGTTGCGAAGATCGAGCCCAAGAGGATGCTGATCGACGGGACGTCCCGAACAAGCTGGTAGGCGTAAGCAAGGATCATCTCGAAATCGACCTGGCGATTGGCACGCAGGTCGGCCCAGTATTGCTGGAGCAGTGCGTCGACCCTGGCTTGCTTCCAGTCCGGGCAGGAGATGACATAGCCAGTCGACGTAAAATAATGGCCGCAGTCGAAGGTCCGCAATCCACAATGCTGGCTGCAGAGCAGCTCAAGGGCACGCTCGGTGTCATGCGCGTTGATCACTCGAAAGCCATGCTTCAGCTCCGGATGATAGATGGCGTAGGGCCGAAGTATCCATTCGAGACAAAAGGAATGGATAGTGCCGATCCAGAGCTGGCTGGTGTCGACACCCAGCCGCTCGATCCGTTCCTGAATCTCGTCAGCGGCCCGATGGGTATAGGTGATCGCGACGACACGCTGTTTGTCGGAGGTGAGCAACGATAGCTCGCGCGCGATTTTGTAGGTGAGCGTGCGCGTCTTCCCGCTTCCCGGACAGGCGGTGAGAAACACGCTGCCGAGCTGTTCAATCGCCTTGACCTGATCCGCGTTCAGGTCGTCCACATTCCAGACGAACATCAGAGCATCGCGAGGATGGTGTTGATCCGGTCGCCGGGAAAGGCGGTGAGCATCTCGGCGCGCACGGCGGCGAGATCGATCTCGCCGCGACGAAAGCGCCCGATATGATCGCGCATCGCATCGATCTGCGCCGGGAACACGAGTCCGGAAGCGAGTTGAACCTTCAGCCGATGCTCGAGAATGCTCGCCAATGTCTCGATAGTGACCGGTCGGTGGGCGCTGAACAGGGCGGTCAGGATATAGTTGGGGATATGGACATCGGGGGTGATGGCCTTACCGAGGATGATCGCGAACCAGCCCTTGCCGACATGCTTAGCCATCGTCAGAACGCGCGCGCCGTAGCGGGAGATGTCACCGGACTCGAGATCCGCCTTGGCCTGGGCGATAGTCCCGGCATCGCTATAGACGTCATTCAGGACGGAGACGACAGCGGCGCTGTTCCCGGCGAGTATAAAGTCAACCTCGAAGGTATGCTGCGCGAAATGTGCGGTCAGCCATGGATTTCCGTGGCAGAATGCGTTGAGCCGACTGGCACGAGCGGCCCCAGAAGTCTGTGACCCGAGCGCGCGCTTCTTCGCCTCGATGTCGGCATCGCTGTCGAGGGGATCAGGCGTCAAATCCATAAAGGCCTGATCGAGGTCGGTGATGATCGCGCAGTTCTTGCGGATGCGCTGATCATGGAACAGCACGCCGACATTCTCGAAGCCGGTACTCCTGATATTGATCAGGCTTATGCCGAGTTCGTCGAGGCTCAAGCCTAACACCTGCTTAATTAGGACCGGGAGGAGAATTTCCTCGGCATCTCCTTCAACCAGCAGCACACTCTTGGCGAACAGCAGGTTGCTGCGCACGGCGTCAAGGTAGCGCTGGATATTGCCGATCTGGCCGCGATCGAGGCCGGCGGCGGGCTGGAAGACCTCGCAGACCCCGCCATCGCGCCCGAGAATGTTGATGTTCTCGACGTTGCTCACTTCGGAGATGTGGGTGGAATGGGTCGAGTAGATGATCTGCGTGTCGTCGTAGTTCAGCCGATCGAACAGGGTCTTTTGGATGTGGGTGTGGATGTGCGCTTCGGGTTCCTCGACGACGAGGAAGTTGGCGAAGGTCTGCTTGACCTTCTGATATTTGAACTCGAGTAGCTTGAGCGTCAGGTAGATCAAGTTCGCCCCGCCAAGGCTAAGCTCGTGGATACCGCCCTCATAGCCGACCTCGGACTCGCCGACAAAGAGCTTCAGCGACTGGAACAGGCGATCGGCTTCGTCGGACAGATCGGATCGGATCGACAGGGATTTGGGCGAATAGGTTTCGCCAGCGGCGTCGGTGATAGTGTCGCGGATGTCGGTGCGGATCTCGCGGACATCGTCGAGGCCTTCGATCGCGTCATTGAGGTTCGACACCAGAGCGCTGATCGGGGCAAAGGCCGTGGGGTCGATCTCGCCGCTCTTGCCTTTGAGCAGCGTCAGCAGCGGATTGGTGCGATTGTTCTGGAATTCGGCAACGACGTCGCGAAGCGCTTGGACGAAGGTGAAACCGATCTCCCGCGCGATAGAGAACATGCCGGGGACGATTCCGCCGATGTCCGGCGGCGTAAGCTCGGTGGGAAAGGTGACGGCGTCGAAGTCGCCGACAAGCGAGCGATAGACATTGGGATCGCCGAAATCGGCGCTGCTCTTGCCGGTGAAGATCGTCTCGTAGTCCGCCAGACTGATCTCGGCACGCAGCGCCGCCAGACCGGCATGATCGCCGGCAGTAAGTTCGCCCAGCTTCTGGCGGATTGTAGCCTTCGGGCGAAAGATCAGATTATAGGTCGCCCGGTCGACGGTCGCGGCGGTGATATTTCCGGCGCCATGCAGGAACAACGACTGGATCGTTTCATCCTGCGAGACATCGGTGAATTCGAGGCTGATGATGATCCAGTGACCGCGCCACTCTCCAATACCGCGGTGAAAGTCGCGTTCGTCGAGACGGTGCGCCATGCGCAGCAGATTGTCATCGAGCAACAGCCGGATCGCGCGGAACAGGTTCGTCTTGCCCGAGCCATTCTCGCCGATGATCGTGTTGACGCCTTTTTCGAACTTCACCGTTGCGCGGGCGAAGTTTCGATAGTTGACCAGCTGCAGTTTCGATATGTGCATGCATCCCCCCGGACTGGTGTCTGTATTTGTGATCAGGTGCGATCGGAAAAGCGGTTGAAAGCGGTGATCTCGCGCACCAGCAATTCGACGTCGCGCAGGTAGATTTCCTTACGAAGGAAGGCGATTTCCTCGGCCTGCAAGCCATCGTCAACATCGATGTACCATGCGCGTGGATTGGGATTGTCCTCGCCATTCCAGCGATAGCCGCGGGCCTTGAGGACATCCTTCAGGTCGAAGGGCGAGTTCTCCGCCCAGATCCGCCAACTCGGACGCCGTGCCTTTTGCAGCAGCCGTTGCATCGCAGGCACCCCGCTTGTCGGAAGCGGCGTGGCAAGCAGCTCGATGGCTGCCCGACAGTCGTGAACCGCGCGGTGCCGGTCATAGAAAAAGCCGGCGCCGGCGGCGAGGTAGGCGAGCTTCACGCCTTCATGCCCTTCCTCGATCCAGTCGACCTGGGACATTGAACAGGCCCAGGGCTTCAGTACGAAGGCATCGCTTAGGCGTTCGAGAAAACGCCGATCAAAGCTCGCATTATGCGCGATTACGAGCGATGCGCGGTCGACCAGTGCTCGGACAGCGTCGACATCGATCCGCTGTCCGGCGACCATCGCGTCGTTAATGCCGGTCAGTCGCGTGATTGTAGGCGGGATCGGCGATGACGGCTCCTGAAACTGCTCGAACGGTGGGCCAATGTCGCAGATGAGGCCGTCTGATAGATAGCTGAACGGGATCATGCCAAGTTCGATGATCTCGTGTTTTGTCGGGTCAAGCCCGGTCGTCTCGACATCCACGAAGAGACCAAGGCGGGTTGGCGCACCATGCGAGTCGTTGATACGGAGGCGCGGTTGTAAACGTCGCTGGACGCGATATTGCCCGCTAGCCCTTAATGCCCCGGCCATCGCTTCGAGATCGTTCATTCTGTTTCTTGCCCCATACTTTTGGCATAGCCGATCTCACCAGCACGACTAAGACGTTAATTCTGATTTTCCTACGTTGAAACTTTAACGACCTGCAGAGTCGGTGCGAGCCCGCGATCAAAGCATTGCGTTACCTCAGCGCGCACCGTCGCCTGAACGAACGGCTGTTAGCGGCGATCGCCGTCCGAAAGGAGGCGGGCCGCCTCCCACCGATTACTCCAATCGGCGGCTTCAGAACGGAAAGACGGCTATTGGGAGCGCCGTCGATCAATCGAACGACCGAAATTGAGCGCCTTCCTGACGGTCTGCAATGTAGCTATCCATCCTGCATCCTCTGTCAGAAGTAGACGATCGCGCTCCCTGATTCAAACGAGCGGCTTTGGTCGGTCATTGCCATTCCAGTGGCGGGGCCCATAGCGTCAGTGGACGCGATGACCGTATCACATTATCGTCCCGCCGAGATGTTCCAGCTCAATTGCACCAAGAAGCTGCTCGATCGGATCAAGCCAGAAATCGTTGCCTCTGAGCAAAGCGACACCACGCTGGGCAACTGGTACGCCACCGTCCTATTCTGGAAGCCGCAAGTCGCTTTGCTGGTTTCTGAGCGCACACTGCTTCCCGTGCTTATGCCGCTGGCCCCAGCGGCTTCGCTTGCTCGAAGATTCCCCGCACAATTGGCGCTGGTTCTGAAGGAGCACGGCATCTCATCTGAATTCATCGCTCAGGAAGTCTGGCGGATGTTCCAGGTCCGGTACACGAAAACTGCGAACCGGAGCGTCGTCGGCATCCTCAATGAGTTCGTTAAGCAGGCCGAGTTCTGGCTGGCCGCCTATGCCTATGAAAAGGGTGATGATGACGACCTCCTGGCGATTTCCGCCAAGCTAGGGGAGACACCGTGTAGCCCGCTGTACAAGGGCCCGGTTTCGCCGGACAAAGCCCTTCATGAACTCGTGAAGGCTGGTGCGCAGACTTGAGTCTGCTGGCCGACAACTGTGCTCGGAGATCCTACAACACTCGGCCGGAAGCAAATGCATGCGGTCATACAGGATCGGGCGGCAAATCGACGATCCGGAAAACAGCTCCCGAACCGGCATCGCGGACAAGGTCAACCCGCTCGCCATCCCAGTGATAGTCGAGGTGGCGCCCCTGCAAAGGATTTGACGCGCAGTCCGGGTAGAAGAGTGCAACGCACTCCCCACCAGGATGCCGCATGCTCGGGTAGACAATGCCGTCGGATTCCGCGCCCCTGAGATTCGCAGCCAGAGCTTGGGATGCTGCGTAACTTTCAGGATCCAGCGCCGGTGCGGGTTCTACATCTCTGAGATCATGGAGGTCTGCATCGACCGCCATGATGATTTCCCGGAACTGCGAAGTCCAGCCAGGCGCTTCCTTTGTCCGTGCCATGAAGCGGGCATGGTGGTGGATGGTCTCGAACAGCGCAGTTTCAAACCGGTGCCCGACGTAGAGCACACCGTAGCTGCCATCGGTAAAACGACTTGGCCTGTCAGTGCTGACGTGGGTGAATGGCGCCATCAGGTAGGAGGCGCCGTTGCCGCCAACGCGGCGGTCGACTGGAACGAGGTCAAGATTGCCAATCGTCGCCATGATGCGGGGATTGGTCTTCTGCTCTGCTGAGATCAGCAGCGGCCAGTCGGCTGGATCAGCGATATCTTCGAACAGGTCGATCGGTGGAAAGGCACTGCGGATGATCCTGACCGCGCCCTTCCACTCAACTCGAGAAACGGGGATATTCGCTGTTTCGTTCACCAGCCACTACGCTCGGCGTCGAGGTAGCGACGCACCCGCATGATGTCGGTGAGTTCGCCCCCGAGCATCACATCAAGCGCGCTGGATCCGCCAAAGGCATCATTGGCTGCCCTGATCCAGGCATAGCCCCGCGTCGCCTCCGAGAAGATGATACGGAGCGCCTTGTGGATGCCCATGAGGTTGGAGAGACGCGCACGCCCATCACGCGAAACGCGCCCGGTACCTTCAGCCTTCCAGCGGCGATAGGAGCGCACTGGCATGTCGAGCAGCGTTGCCGCCTGCTCGTCAGTCAGCTCCCATTTGCCGAACAGATTGAGGACTGCCCGGAACATGGCAGCTGCCTCGTCTTGGGTAATCGGATCGGGACGGAATGCGGTAACGGCAGTATCAACGGGTTGCAGAGCCAGCATGGCAAATCTCCATATGGCATCATATACGCCAATCAATGCCATCTGGCAATGATCTATGTGGATGATGCCAATCTGGCAATCACGTTCGCCGCGCCCTCGATCGGCACGAACAGCCGCGTCTGGTAGCGGATGATTTCCGTAAAGCAGCCTTGGGCCTTGTACCAGTCGAGGCGAGCCGCACTCCATCCGGTAAGTTCAATTCGCTGTGAGCTATTGACCAGGCTCCGCTTGACCACGAGCTGCTCGCGGCCAGTGAATTCCATCGGTCGACCGGTCGCGAGAACGGCCTGTACGATGTCGTCGGCGGAGAGCGATTGCTCGCGTTCCAGACCCAGCGCTCGGCACAGTTCCGGCACGCAATGGACTGGAACCTCCCGTCCAAGGAGCGAACGTCCATCCACTGCCGAGATGCGGCTCACCCTTACGAAATCCGAAGGGAGCTTGTCCCAAACCGGCAGCAGGAGGCCTGTCGCAAGATAGAGGCGCTCGCGCTTGTGGCTGGTTCGCACTTCCTCGACTTCTGCTGCCCAGGCTTCGCGGAAAGCCTCGACGGAGATCCCCTCCCAGCTGCTCTCAGACAGCTGATCCTCGGTGATGTGGCTGCGCTTCAGCGGGCGCAGCAATTCGAAGCGGGAAACGCGGTTGCCGTCATCGGCAAGAATGCTGCGGGCGGGAACGAGCAAGGCGACCCGTCCTGAACGGGCGTTCCGAACAGGTCGCTGCCGCTGCCCAACGAGGCCGTGGAGCTCTTCGAGCCTCTTCAGCGTCAGCGGCTTCAGGGCCCGGGCGATTTCCAGTTCCAGCAGATGGGTGGTCGCGCCCGACGCCGGATCCGTCCGCAGCAGCGTGTCCGACAGGACCGTGAAGTCCTCGACCGCGATGGTCTCAAGGCCGAGATCAAGCGTGCCGGCCTGACGCGCGGCATCAATCCGCGCCTCGACCAGCCCCATGAACTCATCGAAGATCGCGTTCTGCAAGGCGATGGGAAGTGCGAGGATGCGGTTGAGCCAGCGCTGGATCGACGGAAGATCATCGACCATCGACCCGTCGGGTGCTTCAATTCTGAGGCCTGTCAGGTCCTGAAAGCGCCCGAGGCTAACCGCTTCGAGCTTACCGGTGAACAACAGGCCGAACCAGCGGTGGAGCGCTTCCTTGGCGTAGATGCTTTCGAGATTGTCGGCCGGGTCGAACAGGTTCTGGCCACCGGTCTGGCGCTGCCCGCGCGTCAGAGCGCCGAGACTGTCGAGGCGCCGCGCGATCGTCGAGATGAAACGGCGCTCGCCGCGCACATCGGTCGTCACTGGCCTGAACAGCGGCGCTGATGCCTGATTGGTGCGATTGGTCCGCCCTAAACCCTGTATCGCGGCGTCAGCCCGCCAACCCGGTTCGAGAAGGAAATGGACGCGGCGGGCCTGGTTCCTGGCGGCGAGATCGGCATGGTAGCTGCGTCCGGTCCCCCCGGCATCAGAAAACACGAGGATGCGTTTGGTGCCGTCCATGAAGGCCTGGGTTTCGGCGACGTTCGCGCGCGGCGACCGGGATTGGAGTTTCTGACAACCATCGCGGCCGACGATGAGCCGGCGTGTCCGGCCGGTTACTTCCGCCACCTGATCCACACCGAAGCGTTCGATGATGGCATCAAGCGCAGTCGCGATGGGCGGCAAGGCGCAGAGCTGCTCGATCATCCGGTCGCGCGCGGCGAGTGCCGATCGGCACAATACCGGTACGCCGTGTTCGTCGCTCATCGGCTCTGAGCGAGGATTGCCGTTTTCATCGGTGAAGACGGCCATCAGGCGGATAGGAAAGCTCTTGGCGAGATAGTCGATCACATATTCTTTGCAGTCGCAGTTTATGTCGAGCGTGGCGGCGGTAGGCGCAGGTTTCCTTCGGTTTTCCATGATTTCACTCCAGATAACTACGGTTCCGTCGACCTCAGCAAGTCGAAGGAGCCAACATGCGAACACGATCATCACTGCCGTTTCGGACTGCCCCGCTCCGGGTCGAAGATTCGCCCAGTCACGGCACTCTTCTCGCCGCATTTCTCTCCTCTCTGTCGCTCGACGAGAGGTCAGGCTGTGCGGTTCTGTATGGCGCGGCGGTCCGCCATTTCCTGCATTGGCTGGACCTGCACGAGATCGCGATCCGCACGATTGACGATCGGGCTGTCCGGCGGTTCGAGAAGCATCGGTGTCGGTGCCACCGGTATTCGGCGCAGCAAGCGCACTACAAGGCTGACCAAGCAGCAAGGGTCAGGCGCTTCGTCCGGTTCCTGGAAGATCAAGGCTACGTCGAAGTCGACGACGGGATCGACGATCTGCCACGGCACCTCGCTGACTATTCCGATGCGATCGATCGCCTGCAACTCGCCGAGGGACCCGCGCAGGCCTATCGGTCCGAGGCCGAGCATTTCATGGCCTGGCTTCGCATTACGCGACGCCAATGGATCGATATCGACGACACGATCATCGACCAGTACGCTGCGCATGATTGCCGATGCCCGGTATGGCGCAAGCGCGGCAAGCTGGTCGCCACGGGCACGAAGCGGCGGCGGCGATGCGCACGGCACTTCGTCGAGTTCCTGCGAGGCCGCGGTGTCATCCCATCGGTTGAACCGGTGGCTGACGATGACCCGCACATGTCGGCTTACCTCACGTGGCTCAAGCAACATCGCGGCGTCACCGATGAGACGATCCGGCGCTACCGGACCGATATCAGACGGCTCATGCCGATGCTGGGCGAGCCTTCGCAATGGGATGCCGCCGGACTCAGGAGCGCATTTCAACGACGAAGCAAGGAGACGCCGGGCTCGGCATCGCTGCTCGTCACGATAATGAGGAGCTACATCCGGTTTCTGGTCGTGCGTGGCGAGTGCCGGCCTGCATTGTTGCATGCAGTTCCATCAGTGCAGCGCTACCGCCTTTCGACGCTGCCGCGCCACGTCGACCCGGCAACGATCGAGAGGATCATTGCGGCCTGCCCGACAGATCGTCCGGTAGAAGTCCGGGACAAGGCCATCATTCTCCTGCTCGCCAGGCTCGGCCTGAGGGCTGCCGATGTTCAGGACATGCGTCTCGACGACATCGACTGGCGGTCCGGCCACCTGACGGTCAAGGGCAAGACGCGTCGACCGGACCGTCTGCCATTGCCGCAGGATGTCGGCGACGCGATCTTGGCATATCTTGCGGCAGCCCGCCCGGAGGCCGCCGAAGAGCATCTGTTCCTGCGTGCACAAGCACCGTTTCGGCCATTCCGCTCGTCCGCCGAGATCGCGGGCATCGTCGCTCGAACGCGCGACCGCGGTGGGATCGAAGGAGTGTCGACCGGGTCGCACATATTCCGGCATTCGCTTGCCACCAACCTGCTGCGCGCGGGCGCAGGCCTGGAGTCCGTTGGGACCATCCTGCGTCACAGCTCGCCTGAGACCACTGCCATCTACGCCAAGGTCGATCTGCCGATGCTCATGAAGATCGCGCAGCCATGGCCGGGAGAACCGTCATGCTGAACATGCACATTTCCAGATACGTCTCGCTCCATCGCAGCTTGGGACGGAAGTTCTCCGAACAGGAACGCTTGCTGCGCCAATACGCCGATTTCGCCGGCCGCGCCGGTGACCGGCACACCCAAGTGCAGCGCATTTACGACTGGTGCCACACGGCAAGCTCGCAGAACGTGGCCCGCCATAGGTTCGACGCCGTACGTAACTTCAGCCTTTTCGCTCATGCTGAAGATCCAGCTCACGAGGTTCCGCCTGCGGGCGTCTTCGGTCGGGGCAAGCGGCCACGCCCGACCCCGACCATCATCGAACCGGAACAGGTCCGGGCGATCATGACCGCGGTATTGGACGTTGCGCCCCAAGGCACGATCAGCCCGTACACGTATCATTATCTGTTCGGCCTGCTGGCGGCGACAGGTCTCCGGATTTCCGAGGCCCTCGCTCTTCAATGCAACGATCTGGTCGAGGATGGCCTGATCGTCCGCAACGGCAAGTTCGGCAAGCAGCGGCTGATTACCTTGCAGCCATCGACCCGTCAGGCGCTCGAAGCATATCTCGCCACCCGAGCAAGGCTTGGCGCCACGGGCAATGACCTGTTCGTGACCATTCGGGGGAGAGCACCACACAAGGTGCGCGCCCACGTGGTGTTCGTCAGGCTGGCCCGGCAGCTCGGATACCGCGGACCGACCGGAACGGCCGGGATGCGGTTACACGACCTGCGGCACACTTTCGCCGTGCGTTCCCTTGAGTCCTGTCCGCGCGACAGGGAAGCCATCGCACACCACATGGCCGGACTCAGCGTATATCTGGGGCATGCGTCGGTCGCCAACACCTATTGGTATCTCGAGGCCACTCCGGTGCTGCTGCGCGATATCGCTGTCGCCAGCGAGCAACTTTACCGGGGAGAAGCGGCATGACGGCACTCGCTCCGCACCTCTCGATCTACCTGCGTGAACATCTGCCGCGCGAACGTGCTGTCAGTCCGCACACGGTGAAGACCTATGCCAACTGCTTTGTCCTCCTGGTCCAGTTCGCTGCCGATCGGCTGAAGCGTCGGCCGACCGATCTCGAGATCGAGGATCTCGGCACCGACATGATCATGGCCTTCCTTGACCATGTCGAGAACGGTCGCGGCAGCTGTGTTCGGACCCGCAATGGCAGGCTCGCCGCGATCCGGTCCTTCTTCCGCTACATCGAGTATCGTATTCCGGCCTGCCTGGATCAGGCCCTTCGCGTCAGATCGATCCCTACCAAGAAGACCGACAAGGCGCTGATCGACTACCTCGACCGGGCAGAGATCAAGGCTTTGCTCGACGCCCCGGATCCCCGGACACGCCTTGGCACCCGCGATCGCGCAATGCTGCATCTGGCCTATGCTGGCGGGCTGAGGGTGTCGGAACTCGTAACGCTACAACTGCGCGATTTCCCGGACCGCTTCCTGTCCACCGTGCACATCATGGGCAAGGGACGGCGTGAACGGGTCCTCCCGCTCTGGAAGGAGACTCAGTTCGCATTGCGCGCGTGGCTTGCGATCCGCCCCGATGCGCAAGCTGCCGAGATATTCCTCAATGCCAGCGGGCAACCCATGACCCGCGACGGATTTGCGTTCCGTTTGGCGGAGCACGTCAAGCGCGCGGCAGAGAAGCAGCCGTCGATCCTTGGCAAGCGCGTAACACCGCACGTGCTGCGCCACTCCTGCGCAATGCACACGCTCGCGGCGACAGGGGACATTCGCAAAGTCGCATTGTGGCTCGGCCATGCCAGCATCCAGAGCACCGAGACCTATTTGCGCGCCGATCCCGAGGAGAAGCTGCAGATTCTCGCGGCGCACGGCGCTCCTGCCATCAAGCCCGGGCGCTTCAAGCCGCCATCCGATGCCCTGATCACGATGCTCACCGACGTTCGAAGGCGGGCCTAGCCCGTCTCCGGACAACCCCCTGGCACTCATATTATCTGGAGTGAAATCATGGAAAACCGAAGGAAACCTGCGCCTACCGCCGCCACGCTCGACATAAACTGCGACTGCAAAGAATATGTGTAATGTTGAGCTCAACATTACACGTATTCCCGGGGAGACAGATCGATCTCCAATGCTTCGCGTTCCTCATCAGAGAGGTCAGCAAGCCGACGGTTGAGCATGGCTTCTGCGGTCGAGACGAGCTGGACGACAACGGCGTTCCCCTCGGCAATCGCCGCGTCGATGGCTGGCAACAGGCTGGGCAGTTTCATCGAAAGAAGCAGCTGCGCGAAGAAGCGCTGTTTGGTTCCTTCGAAGATCGACAATGCTACGGACTTGGCACCGGAGTTGAGCGTCCCTCCGGTTTCGCTATCGACGATGCGGGTAGCCTCCAGCGCGTCGCGCAGGTTGGCGTGGATGATCGCCCAGGCTTCAGCATAGGCATCATAAACCGCAATCTGGTCCGCGGTCAGGCAATGCTCGAGGATGTCGTATTCGACACCGGCGAAGGACAATGCGCGCGCGGTGTAGAGGCCGAGCGACTTCAGGTCGCGAGCAACCAGTTCCATCGCTGCGATCCCGCCGTCACGAATGTCAGCCACGAAGGCCTCACGATTGGCAAAGGCTGTCTCCGGCCCCCACAGGCCAAGGCGCGTGGCATAGGCCAAGTTGTTGACGTCGGACGCTCCGGTTGCCGAGGCGTAGAGCACGCGTGCGCGGGGCAAGAGGTTCTGCAGGCGCACGCCAGCGATGCCCTGCTCGGAGCCCTTGACCTTGCCTCGCGATCCTTCGCCGCCAGCAGCATTGGCCATGGCGTGCGCCTCGTCGAACACGATCACGCCGTCGAAGTCATCACCCGCCCAGGCGAGGATCTGGTCGAGGCGGGTCGCATCGTTTCGGCCTGACCGCAGGGTCGGGTAGGTCACGAAGAGAATGCCATCGCGCATGGCGATGGGGGTGCCGAGTTTCCAGGAAGCCAGTGGCTGGATGTCGATCGGTAGACCACCAAGCGCAGCCCAGTCGCGCCGGGCATCTTCCAGCAGTGCCTCGTTCTTTGATATCCAGATATGGCGGCGTTCCCCGCGCACCCAGCGATCGAGGATGACGCTGGCAACCTGACGGCCCTTCCCGGCGCCCGTTCCGTCCCCGAGGAAATAGCCCTGGCGGTACGTCTGGCCTTCCGCAGATGCCTTGAGCGAACAGCCCTTGTCCTCTGGCTCGAACCGACCGGGAAGATCGCGCGCATGGGCGCTTGCCGCGTAGATCAGAGTCTCTGCCTGGGCAGCAGACAGCAGCCCATTGGCAATCAGCCCGTCGGGAAGCTGCGGCACCGCTTCGGGCATCGGTGCGGCAATCGACCCCATGGCGACGGACTCAACGAGCGGCGTTGGATGCTCGGCCGCGCCATCGATAACGATCCTGCTCGGGCGATAGGGCAGATAGTGGCCGACCTGAGGAGCAAGCGGCGCAGGGGTTTCGAGCGACTGGTAGGTGAGCGATCCGATAGCGGTGGCTGCAGGAGTGAGCCTGGCTGGTGTCGGCAGCGGCCTGCGCGGCGCGGCCACCAGGCGAAACGGCGCACGAACCGGAAGGCTCGATTGCTCGGTAACAGCCTCCAAGCTGGCTCGAGCCGACAGAGCATCGACAAGATCGGCCAGCTGGCGAAAGTCGTTTGTGCGGATAGCGACAGGCTCATTGGAGCCTTCCACCTTGTCGAAGGCCAACAGCCGCGTGGTGATGCCGGTGCCCTGCCTTACGAACGCGCGTTCGACGGCGGCATTGAGCCGCAGCGAGATCGGTCCCTTCAGCCCAGCCAGGAACTTCGCGCCGTCGAACCATTCAGGCATGATCGCGACAAGCCGCCCCCCGGACGCCAGACGGTTCCAGGCCGACCGCAGATGGCGCGAGCCAGTGCGACTATCGTGCCCTCGCTCAATGCCGTGGGAATAGGGCGGGTTCATCAAGACGACGCTCGGGATGATGGCTGGATCGAGCAGTTCGTCGATCAGCTCAGCGTCATGGCCGGTCACTCGGGCCGCGGGGAACAAGGCGCTTAGGCAGTCGCGGCGAAGCGGCGAGATTTCGTTCAGGGCAAGGCGCGAGCCGGCCTTGGCGGCCCAGACCGCGAGCATCCCTGTTCCGGCCGAGGGTTCGAGCACAAGCTCGCCAGTGGTCAACGCGCAAGCCCGGGCAGCAAGCCAGGCGAGGCGCGGCGACGTCGCGAACTGCTGCCATTCGATCTGCTCGTCACTGCGATTGGTCTGGGTCGGAAGCCTGGCTTCGAGTGAGCAGAAGAACTGGTCTGCAACGTCAGCCGAAGTCGAGAGCGAAATCTGAGCCAAGGCTTGCAGGTACTGAACCTGTGCCAGCTCGGTAGCTGCATGGGCGTCACGAACTGACCAACGCCCGAGAGCATCGCTCCCCGCGAAGTGCTGTGTCATGATGCGCGCCACGACGCTGCGCGAGAGCGCGCGGCCTGCCGCCAGCTCAGAAGCCATGGTCTGGGCCGCCATCACAACGACGGGCGGTGATGGGTCATCGAATGCAAAGGCGAGGGATGAGTTGGACATGGGAACCTCCTGACGAGGTCCTGCGGGTGGGCAGGCCTCAATCAGCCGAAGGCCCCCTCCCCTCTGCTCGACGGATCGGGTTGTCGGGCGAGCCGCGACTTCAATTCGTCGTTCCAGTCAAAACCGGGCGAGACTGGCGCGCGTGAGTTGATAACGCGATCAGGCGCAGCGTAGGCCTTCAGCGCGCGCTCCTCGGCGTGAGCACCTCCGGCGTCATTGTCGATGAACAGGAAGAGTTCGCGCACGCTCTCCGGGATCGAGACGAGACCGAACCGCACGTTTCCAAGCGTCGCCCAGCAGGGGATCCCAAAGAGCTGCATGGCTGAGAGGGCGCTCTCGATACCTTCGGCAAGGCCCAGCCTCCCCTGCACTGGGGGAGCAACTCTGACGGCACCAAAGCCGAGACTGCCAAGCGCACGCTTGGGTCGCTCGAAGCCGGCCAGCTTGCCACTCGCCACATCGAGAAATGTCCTGTGTACTGCGATAACGCCATTGTCAGTCGTGACTGCGGCCAGCATCGCAGGGAGAAACTTAACTGCCCCGCGCGGCCCGAGCGGCGTACGTTCAAGGTAGCGGAACTGGTCAGATGCGCGCTGGAGACCGCGCTGTGCGAGATATCGTTCGACCGGGCTGTCGGAGATCGCCGAAGCCGATTGCCACAAGCGTCGCGCATTGGGACTGAAGTCACTCTGATTTTGCCGTTCAGCTGTCCCAGGGCCAGAACCATCAAAGAGCTCTCGGCTGCGAACGCCCTGGCGATCCAATGCAGCAATGACGTCCTCATTCGAACATCCGGCGAAGCAATGGAACAGGATGGCCTTTCGCCCCAAGGTCACGCTGAGTGACGGTGTGCGGTCGTCGTGGGCGGGACAGCAGCACATGCCCTTACCCTGGCGCCATGTTCCCTTGAGGCGTTCGACAATCGTGCGCGCACGGCGTTCGAGTTGATGACTTTTCTCTAGCTGGGGCATCGACCTACTCCGGTTGAGGTGCCCTCCCCGTGCAGCCTCCGCTCTGCACCAGCGCCAAAGCATTTTCCTACATCGTTTGTTCTTTATATGTTCTGTCTCGATTCGGCTATAGAAGGATCGAGAAATGACAATGAAAGGCCTTTTGATCTTTGGCATTGCCATCGCATCAGCCATGCCTGCCGATGCCCAGGAACTGCCAATGCCAGATTTACCGGAGCAACATGCCGGTCCTTCAGGCGGCATTCGGATTGCCGAAGCATCGAACGGATTTCAGTTGGTCGAGCATGGGTTCTGGCAATCCGCGCAAGCCGCCCCAGCACCAAGTTCGAGCGTTGCAGAAAATGGACGGGTCAACCTGCCG